>JAEEGF012390889.1_pt1 | contig 40888 bp, 36 predicted proteins | sample 9134171 | NCBI WGS metagenome assembly JAEEGF01 (sample SAMN16246542, study PRJNA631951) | gut metagenome | biome: gut microbiome; feature: rumen; material: AP-attached | host: Bos | place: Iran: Karaj | collected 2018-10 | reverse complement strand
ACCGTCCTCTGGGCGAAGGCACCGGCGCTGCCGTCATCTTCGGCGCCACCGGCGGCGTTATGGAAGCTGCCCTGCGTACCGCTGTGGAATGGCTCACCGGCGAGACCCTGCCCCGTCCCGACTTTGTCGAGGTCCGCGGCGTGGAAGGCATCAAGGAAGCCACCTACCACGTGGCCGGCATGGACGTGAACATCTGTGTCGCCTCCGGTCTGGCCAACGTCCGCAAGGTCCTGGATATGGTCAAGAGCGGCGAGAAGAACTACCACTTCATCGAGTTCATGGCCTGCCCCGGCGGCTGCGTCAACGGCGGCGGTCAGCCCCAGGTCCATGCCTCCGTGCGGAACTTCGTGGACATCCGCGCCGAGCGCGCCAAGGTGCTGTACTCCCTGGACGAGGCCAACACCATCCGCAAGTCCCACGAGAATCCCGAGATCATCGAGCTCTACGACAAGTATCTGGGCAAGCCCGGCTCCCACAGAGCTCACGAGCTGCTGCACACCACCTACGTCAAGCGCACGGTGCATCAGAAGTTCTAAGCCGTCTCGCGGCGCAAGCCGCGCGAGGCAACAAAAGGCACTCCTTCGGGAGTGCCTTTTGCGTTGCGTGGGAGAGAAAGGAGTTCAGAGTTCAGAGTAGTAGGGGCGGATGCCACATCCGCCCTTTGGCGTATAGCGCATGGCTCATAGAGCCCGTAGGGGCTGCCAAACCTCCCCTGCTTGCAGGGGAGGGGGACCGGCCTTGAGGCCGGTGGAGGGGTGCCGCCCGCCTCCCGCAGGGAACAATCGCCCGACAGGGCGATCCGGCGAAGTGCCGGTATATAACTGGGTGCATCGTTCAGGGCCGGTTGTGACAATCGGGGTACCACCTCATCCGGCCCTTCGGGCCACCTTCCCCTCAAGGGGAAGGCTTGGATTTGCCTGACGGTAAATCGCCTTCATGCCGAACGCCGGGACGCTCCCCCCGCGGGGGAAGAGCGTCCCCTACGGTGCAAGTCGGCAGATTGCCGGCGCTGCAGGCGGGAGCGAACGGGGGAAACGGACGGTTTTCCAATGTTTTCAAATGGCAATTTGAAAACACCACAAATTCTCAACTCTCAATTCTCAATTGTCAATTTCCCAGGCGGTTCGTCCGGCAGATTGCCTGCGCTGCAGGCGGGTGTAGGCGGGCGCTACCGTTGCAATCTTGTGGGCTGCCAGTCTGTTTTTAAAATATTTAAACTAACTCTTGACAAACATCGATGTTCGTGGTATATTGATGCCAGAGGTACTTAGAACATCAAGGTATATTTTGCGTCGACGAAAGGAGATTATTACTATGGCAAAAATCGACAAAAGCCTGCTGTCCGGTTCCACGGGGATGCTGCTGCTGAGCCTGCTGAAGAGCGGGGACAAGTACGGCTACGAAATGATCACTCTGCTGGAAGCCATTTCCAACGAGGTCTTCCAGATGAAGGAGGGCACCCTGTACCCGGTGCTCCACAACCTGGAAAAGCAGGGCTACGTGAAGGCCTACAATCAGGAGAACGACAAGGGCCGGGTCCGGCGCTACTACCACCTGACCGATAAGGGCGCTTTGCAGCTGGCGGAGCAGAAGGACCAGTGGGAGGTCTTTTCCGGCGCGGTGAACACTGTGCTGCACTGCGGAGCATTGGGGTAAAAACGCATGACAGAAGAGAAGAGAGAATGGCTCCCCGCGTCGGAGTGGAATGACGCGGTGGAGAAGATTACCGCGGCCCAAGCCCGGCTGGATCCCAATGGCCGCGATCCTCGCCCCCCAGAGGAACGGGGCGAGCCCATCGACCCGGACGATCTGAGCAGCTATCCCAAAGAATTGGTGGAGTCCATTGAGGCCAACGACGGCCTTGACCGGTTTCAGTCCTGGCTGGAGCGGGCCACGAAGCCCCTGCGCTTTCCCCCGGACCGCAGACGGGTCAAGCAGGAATTCACCGAGCACTTTGAAGAGCGGGTGGAGGGCCTGAAAGAGCGGGGCATGTCTCTGGGCGCGGCCCGGAAAAAGGCCGTGGAGATGCTGGGCAGCCCGGAGGAGACCGGAGAGCTGCTGCGGCAGGTTCACAAGCCCTGGCTGGGTTGGGTTCTGCGGCTTGTCCGTCTGGCCCTGATCGCGCTGGTGATTGCTGTCGCGGTGAAGCTGATCGACGGGACAGACACCCTGTGCTTTCTGACCAAGAATCAGGTGCTTCAGGAGTTCCATGTGGCAGACGGAACCTATACCTACAGGGGAGAAAAAGAAGTGTGCACCACCGTTGCGGCGCGTCCCTGGACCGGCAGCGACGAAGTGGAATTCGGCGCATTTACGGTACGCTTCGAGGACGTGATCTACCGGTATTACCGGAGTGACTGGATTACGGAAGACGGCAAAAACATGACCGCCTGCGACCTGAGCGCCGATGTGCTGCTGCGCTTTACCGGCGCGCCCTGGGACAAGCTGCCCCAGGATTTCAGCCAGTACGTCCGAATCGTGGACGACAACGGGACAGAGTACAATACCCTGTTTTACGATGATTCGGCCAGGTCCATCAGAGTTACCGACCGCCGCGCCCTGCCTTGGGCCTACGTGGTCTGCATCTCCTTTGAACACGGCGATTGGCCGGAGGATGCCAAACGGCTGGACGTCTTCCTGGGAAGGGGAGAAACGGCACAGAAAATGAGCGTCTGGCTGGAGGACTGGCAGATTTGCGACGCGGACGCCCTCCCTGTGGAGGACGAGACGAACGCAGCGCAGTGGGAAAAGAGTCTGGACAACGCTTGGTATGCCGCCTACGTAAAACAGGAGAAGCTGGGTTCCTTTGCCCCGACTGCGGAGCAGAAGAACGGAGTGGAGCTTTCCATCCCGCTGGCGGCGTTGGACGTCTGCGAGGAAAAGGGGGCGGAACCGGAGGAACCGGACGGGGATAAACCTTGGACAATCTTCCACGGGGAGATTGCGGATTGCGTCCTTGTGGTTCGGGGGGATATGTCTCTTCAACCCTTCTCTGTTGCCGGGATGAAGGAACGGCTGCGGATCGTGGACCCCGCCCAGGGAGCCGACGCCCCGGTGATCCCCTACGCGATATCTCATATTGAAACGTGCCGGAACGTCACTGTTTGGCGGGTTTGCTGGCAGCTGTCGCCGGACGCGGAAGCCTGTGAGCTGCAATACTGGCCGACCCAGGAAGGCCCTGCCGGGACCCTGACTGTGGAACTGAAAGAGGAGAGAGAACCGTGATCAAGCTTTGGAAACGAATTCCAAGAGGATGGAAAATCGTCCTGGACTGCGCTGCTGTGCTGATTCTGCTGGCAATCCTCTGGGCTGTGCTGGACTACCCCATGCCCACCGCGAACATGGCCTTTCGCCGGGCCGTGTCGGGAGCGGGCTTTCCCGCCCGGAACCCGGAGCTGATTTTGGAGCTGCCGTATGACGAGGTGGAGTATGGTCGGCTGGAAACTACGGGTAGGACCCTGGGCCTGTTGGCAGAGGGAGACCACGTTCTGCTGGTCAGCCTTTCGAAGAAGCCGGGCTGGCATGGCTGGGATCCCCTGTGGGTGCCCGCCGCGGAGGGAGTGTACTACACGCCTCTGCCCGGCTGGGGAGACCGTTACAGCGTCACCACGGATTACAACAGAAAGAAATTCTTCGATGCCGCGAAGGGAATCTACGGAGAAGAAGGTCCCTGCGAACTGCGCATCCCCGCCTTTGCGGTGAAGGCCCCCGGCGCGGACGCCGCCCTGACGCTGATCCTGTATTACAAGGAGGAGTATGATAGCACTGACTGGTCGGAGGCACGTTTTCCCCTGTTGCTCCAGGAGCAGGAAAAGGGCTGGTTCATTTTTCGCTGGGACAGCCTGGATATTATCAACCACCTGAGCGAAGACATGGACGAATTCACTGAGGATTGTTATTGGGTCCTGAATCTATGGATGACATACTACGATATGGAGGACGAATACCACGATGTCAACGCCTATGTCAACGCCAAACTGGAACTGACTACCCGGGACGAGGCAGGGAAAGTGTTGAATCAGGTGACCTGGGAGCTGCCCTGAATGCAGGGCCTGCGTCCCCCGTAGGGGCGGTCACCGGCCGCCCGCGTTCCCCGTAGGGGCGGATGCCCACATCCGCCCGCCGGTTCAAGGTTCAGAGCTCGTAGGGGACGGGTCTTCTTGGAATTGAGAATTGACAGTTGAGAATTGAGAATTGTCGGTGTTTTGCGGATGGCAATCTGCAAAACGGAAACGGATTTGCCTGACGGCAAATCGCACCGCAGGTGGTGCGGGCCGGCTGATTGCCGGCGCTACGGGATTTGCGGTCCGCAGGGACGGCAAAACCTCCCCTGCCAAGGGGAGGGGAACCGGCGAAGCCGGTGGAGGGGTGTTGTCTGCTTTCTGGCGGCAAATATTCGCCCGGCAGGGCGAACCAACCTGGTGCGCCGCGTCTGCCCCTGGCAGCCCGGGATTGATTGAAATGAAGGATGGAAAAAGCATGGCAGAAGAGAAGAGAGAATGGCTCCCCGCGTCGGAATGGAATGACGCGGTGGAGAAAATCACCGCGGCCCAAACCCGGCTGGACCCTAAGGGCGGGGCTTGGCTGAACCCCATGGGCCGGGCTTGGCTGAACTCCATGTGCAGGGAACAATTGTCCCCGGAGGAATGGTACAAGCACAATTACTCCACCGTTCAGACCACCAACCAGAAGGCGGTGCAGAACGATCTGGACGACCCTTTGAGCGCCAATGAAGGTTTTAAGCAGTTTCAAGCCTGGATAAAGACGGCCACGAAACCCCTGCTCTTCCCGGCGGACCGCAAACGGGTCAAGCAGGAACTCGCGGAGCACTATGAGGAGCGCGTGGAGTCGCTGACGGAAAACGGCATGTCCCTGGACGACGCCCGGGAAAAGGCTGTGGAACTGCTGGGCAGCCCGGAGGAAACCGGGGCGCTTCTGCGCCGGGTCCATAAGCCATGGCTGGGCTGGGTCCTGTGGCTGCTCCGGCTTGTGGTGGCGGCGCTGCTGATCGTTGCGTTGGTGGAGCCAATCAGCGAGAGTGGCAACCTGCGCTTTTGGACAAAGCACCGGGTGCTTCAGAAGTTCAACCTGGCTGACAGAACGTATGAGAACGGCACAAAGCACCAAATTACCACCATCGCGGAGCGAACCTGGACTGCCGGAGAGGATATCGAGTTTGGCCCCTTCACGGTGAGCTGTGAGGACGTGATCTACCGGTATCAACGAGAGGAGTGGCTCTCCGAATACGATGACGAGCGGGAACCCGAATACAGGCAGGAGGTTCACGTACTGCTACGCTTTACCGGTGCGCCTTGGGAGAAGTTAAGTGAGGACGTTTCCGTTGTGGACAGCAATGGGAATTTCTACACGGGTGGCGCAGTTTTTGGCACTTCTGAGTATGTCAGCGTATGGAAACAACGGGTGCTGCCCTGGGCCTACGTGGTTGACGTCAACCGTAACTTTTGGGGGGAGAAAACTGTGAATCGGCTGGACATCCTCCTGGGGCAGGGGGAATCGGCGCAAAAGCTCAGCGTCTGGCTGGGGGATTGGGAACTCCGGGACGTGGAGGCCCTTCCTGGGGAGGAAGAGATCAACACAGCCTCAATGGTAGAAAGACTGACGGATCAATGCACGGAATGGAAGGAGCTGGGCGCCGCAGCCCCGGCGGCGGAGCGGAAGGACGCGATGGAGCTTTCCATCCTTCGGGCAGTTCTGCTTCCCAATGCGGAGATGGATCAGGAGCCCACGGAAGCTGAGGAGGGCGATTTCCAGACGCCGGACTGCGGAACGGTGGAATGCATCCTTGCGGTTCGGGGGGATATGGCCCTGCAGCCCTTCGCCGCCGACGTTCTGGAGCAGCGGCTGCGGATCGTGGATCCTGCCCAGGGACCGGACGCCCCGGCGATCCACTGCTCGATAATCAAAAAAGAAATCTGCCGGAACGTAAGCTTCTGGGAAGTTTGCTGGGATACGGTCCCGGGGACGAAGGAATATGAGCTGCAATATTGGCCGACTCAGGAAGGAGCGGCCGGAACGCTGCGCCTGAAATTGGATTTCGCCCAGCCTACCGCGAACATGGCATTTCGCCGGGCTGTGTCGGAGGCGGGATTTCCCGCCCGGGACCCGGAGCTGGTTTTGGACCTGAAGGTTGACGGCGGCATTAGCTATAAGAACGATGATATTACCACCAAAGACTGCACCTTGGGCCTTGCGACGGAGGGAGACCACGTTCTGGTGACCAGGCTTTACAAAGAAAAGCTGGGCTGGAGCGCATCACGCCTCGATTCGTGGCCTGCCGCGGAAGGGGTGTACTACACGCCCCTGCAAGACTGCTGGGATGGACGGTGGGGTGGTAGATTGGATATATTTCGTGGGATGGGACTCCACGGGGATAAAGAGCCCCACGACAGGCGGATTCCCGCCTTTGCGGTGAAGGCCACCGGTGCGAATGCGTCTCTAACCCTGATTCTGGAGAAACATGGGGATTCCGACCCTGCCGGACAGGTGGGCAGATTTCCGCTGCTGCTGCAGGAAACGAAGGAGGGCTGGTTCATCTTCCGCTGGGACTATCTGGATATCGTAAGCCACGGGCACATGGAGGAAATGAATCCTTCGACGCACTTCAAGCTTGACGATGAGGGTTATTCTCTGTTGTATCGTTGGATAATCGGTTACCCAGTTATGGATTTCATGAAAATATATCGCTATCACATAGATGCCTACCTGGAGCTGACCACCATGGACGCAGATGGAACCATTCTGAAAGAGGTCACCTGGAAGCTGCCGTGACGTCCACTTGTTGGGGTATCTGCCGGGATTCGGTCCCGGGGGCAAAGAAATAGGAACTGCAATACCGGCCAACCCAGGAAGGATCGGCCGGAACTATGGAAGTGGAGAAGGAGAGAAAACAATGAGGAAGCGATGGAAACAAGTACCCAGAAAATGGAAACTCTTGGTGGATTCCGTCCTGGTGCTGATTCTGCTGTTTATTCTGTGGGCCGCCTGGTTGGATTTCGCCCTGCCCACCGCGAATATGGCATTTCGCCGGGCCGTGTCGGGGGCCGGATATCCCGCCCGGGACCCGGAGCTGGTTTTGGACCTGAAGGTTGACGGCGGCATTAGCTCTGATAACGATGATATTACCACCAAAGACTGCACCTTGGGCCTTGTGACGGAGGGAGACCACGTTCTGGTGACCCGGCTTTACGAAGAAAAACTGGGCTGGAATTCCTCACGCCTCGACTCGTGGCCTGCCGCGGAAGGGGTGTACTACACGCCCCTGGACGGCTGCTGGACTGGACGGTGGGGTGATGAATTGGAAATATTTCGTGGGATGGGACTCCACGGAGAAAAAGAACCCCACGACAGGCGGATTCCCGCCTTTGCGGTGAAGGCCTCCGGTGCGAATGCGTTTTTGACCCTGATTCTGGAGGAGCATTTGGGTTCCGAACCTGCCAGACAGGTGGGCAGATTTCCGCTGCTGCTGCAGGAAACGAAGGAGGGCTGGTTCATCTTCCGCTGGGACTATCTGGATATCGTAAGCCACGGACACAGGGAGGAAGGCGAAAGTATACCCGGCGTTCATGTTTACCCAACCTTCAAGCTTGACGATGAGGGTTATTCTCAGTTGCTCCATTGGCTAAACAATTACCGATTCATGGAACTACGTTCCACGGATGCCTACCTGGAGTTGACCACCATGGACGCAGAGGGAACCGTTCTGCAGGAGGTCACCTGGAAGCTGCCGTGACGCGGAAAGGAGAATGATACCGTGAAAATGGACAAAAGCTTGCTTTCCGGCTCCACGGGGATGCTGCTGCTGCGCCTGCTGAAGACCGGAGAAAAATGCGGTTCCGAAATGATTGCCCTGCTGGAGGAGGCGGGGAACGAAACCTTCCGCATGCGGGAGGCGGCTATCTATCCCACACTCCACCGGCTGGAACAGAAGGGCCTGGTCCGCTCCTGCCTGGGTCAAGCCGCCGCAGGCCGCACCCGCCGCCGCTACCGCCTGACGCCCAAGGGCGACCGGCGAATGGGAAGCGGCATGCAATCCGGGCTGAAAGAGAAAATAATTTCGCTGAAAGGGAAAATAAGACTTTACTTTTGCGTATGACTTTGCTATAATACATAGGCAAACGCGCCGGTGGCTCAATGGATAGAGCATCAGATTCCGGTTCTGAGGGTTGGGGGTTCGAGTCCCTTCCGGCGTGCCAACAAAAAAGCGCTTTCGTCGATAGACAAGAGCGCTTTTTTGTTATTTTCGCCTGGAGCAAGCAGGATTGGGTTTCACGGAGGGAAGCGCCGCGCCGTGATTTCCCGCCGCGCTCCATGACTTGAATTGCGCCCCTTGTGCTCTGCAGGGAAAATCAGGTCCGCGAGACAATTCGTGCCCGCAGGGCAATTCACGCGACAAAAGGCGCAATTCATCGGGACGCACGACGCGTTCCTACAAGCTGACCACCGCGTAGAGCAGGCTGTTGAACTCCGGAGGGGACGCGGTGAGGCCCTTCTCCAAAATTTTCAGGCCGTTTTCCGTCAATTCCCGTTCAAAGCTTCCCATGGACACCATCCGGCAGGAGGTGGCGGCCACCAGCATTTTGCCGGTCTCGTGGTCCCGCTCCCGGAGCTCAAAGGCCTGGCTGACGTCGCTCTGCGTCTCGGCTTCGCCGTCTCCCATGGAGCAGATCAGAGCCAGCCCCCGGGGCGTCAGGTGGCTGCGGACAAAACGGTAAAATCCGGCCCGATCCCCGTCGGGGACCAGCATGTGGATCACCGCCACGGCGTAGATGAAATCAAAGCGCCGGTCCAAGCGGCCGGACAGGCAGTCCAGCACCTGAAAGCGCGCTTCATGTGCCGGCAGACGCTTCCGGCAGTAGGCGATGGCCTCCCCGGACACGTCGGTGGCCAGCAGATCATAGCCCCGGGCCAGGATCGGGGCCGCGTCCCGACCCTCGCCGCAGCCGATCTCCAGCAGAGCCCGGTCCGGCCCAATCCCGTACCGGTGAAGCACGTCTGAGACAATGGGCGTGGGCACGTCGCCGGCCCAGCTGACGCCCTGTTTATGGGCTGTTTTGTACCGCTCGTCATAGGCGGTATAGTATTTTGCCGCGTCATTCATTGGCTTTCTCCCTTTTTGCGGCGGCTTCCGGTGTGGCCGGAAGCCGGGCGTCAAATGTTGATCCAGATTCCTTCGTCGTGGATCTCCGCGTTCTCCACCGACCGATAAAACCGTTGGGCCTCCTCGTTCCGAGCCATCAGCGCAATGAGTATGGAGACCTTTCTGGCCTTCAGCTCCTTGCGCAGCGCCTCCAGGAGTCTTTGGGCGGTTCTGGAATGGCGCTCGCTTTTCAGCACACAGATCCAGTCCAGGTAGGCGGCGCAGCAGGCCGCGTCCATCCGGCTGGCAATCAGAGAGGCGTCAATCCGCCCGATGACCCGGTCCCCCCTGCGGGCCAAAAACGACAGGGCGTTCTGAAACCGATCATCCGAGAAGGACGCTTCCAGAGCGCGTCGATAGGCCTCGTCGGGCTCCCAGAAATAAGTGTCGGGCTCCTCGGCCCGCAGCCGCTTTTCAAACTCGATTACCCGGTCGATCTCGTCCCTCGTAAACGCGGCTATCGTGATTTCGTCCATTGTCAGGGTTCCTCCTTTTCCGAAAGCGTGGACAATCCCGCACCCATTATACGCGAGGGAGACGGGTTTCGCAAGGGGGAAACACAATTGACGGGAAAGCCGTCCTGAGACAGCCCTGTAAGCGCTGCACCCAAATCAACTTCGGGAGGAAAGAACCGTATGGAAAACACAATCAGAGCCTATTTTCAGTCCTGGATCCAGCGGGACGCGGAGCAATTCCGGAGGACCTTCTCCGAGGACGCGGTCTACAGCGAGTGCTACGGGCCGGAGTATCACGGCCTGTCCCAGCTCCTGCAATGGTTCCGCGACTGGAATGCCCGGGGCAGAGTTCTGAGCTGGGACATCAAGCGCTGTCTGGAGGCGGGCAACACGGCGGTGGTGGAATGGTGCTTCAAATGTGTCTATGATGGGGTGGAGGACGGATTTGACGACGTGACCATCGCGGATTTTGACGCTTCCGGAAAAATCAGAAGGCTTTGTGAGTTTCAGTCCAAGGCCGAGCACTGTTATCCCTATGAATGAGGGTTGGGAAGCAAATCACGGATTGACAAAGCGGGAAAATAATGGCATAATTGACTCATTAAGCAATCGGGAAGCGAAGGCGGGGGCTTGGAAGGCGACGGTCAGAGCGCCGGCTGCTGACTGCCTGCGCCGTGCTTGTGCGGGAACTGTGGGCCCAAACCGGAAAGGAATCAGGTGAAAGGCATGAATTGTCCTGTATGCGGGAAAGAAATGGAAAAAGGATATGTGCAGACCTCCTGCGGCCTGACGTGGGTGAAGCAAAAACGGGTGATCAGCCTGTTCCCCCAGGAGGGCTCCATCAACCTGCCCGGCAGCACCTTTTCCGGCCTGGCGGTGGACGCCTTCGTTTGCAGGACCTGCAAGAAAATGGTGGTGGATTACGCGGAGACGAAATCCAAAGAAAAATAATTCAGACTGGGGGGCCTGCATTGAAACCGGACACATTATACCACGGCAGCGTCGTAGGGGGCCTGGACACGATTCTGGCCAACGCGAAGTCTCATGTTGACGGGACGAAAGCAGCCTATTTCACTACGGACCGGGTATACGCGCTGGTGTGCTGCAGAAGCAGATCGGAAAATTTTGTTACCATGGGCCTGAGAGCGGGAAAACAGCACTATTTTGAGCGATTTCCGGATCAGTTAAAATGCTTGTATCAGGGAAAAGAGGGCTTTCTCTACCAGCCCGCCGCAGCGCAGGATTTGAAAAATACCAAGGGTCACAGCTGGGAAAGATCCGCCGATGTGCCTGTTTTGCTGCGGGAGTACATCCCGGACGTTTATGCGGAGATTCTGCGGGAAGAGAACGCCGGGAATGTGGTTATTCACCGGTACGCCGAGATCGATCCGGCGGAGCAAAAGCTGCACGCCAACTATATCCGGGATCATTTGGACGACCCGGAGTGCGCGGCATACCGAGATTTTTTGGAGCGGCATTTTTCGCCGCTCTGGGACTGAAACAATTTGAGACAGACAGGGGAGTGGTCCTTGTCTTGCATTGGCAAGACAAGGACCACTCCCCAATTCGGACAGTCCGGGTTTTCGCCTTCAATCCCGGAACACGATATGGCCCGGTTCGGCTTCTTCAATGACGGCCAGGGCGTGATAGTTAACGCCCATTTCCCGGAGCCGGTCGCCGCCGCCCTGGAAGCCCTTCTCCACGGCGATGCCCACGCCCACCAGCTCCGCGCCGGCCTCCGTCACCAGCTCGCACAGGCCCCGGGCGGCCTCGCCCCGGGCCATGAAGTCGTCGATGATCAAAACCCGGGCGCCGGGGGTCAGCCACTGCTTGGAGACGATCAGGGTGACCTTCTTCTTGTAGGTGTAGGACATGATCTCGCTCTTGTAGAGGCCGCCCTCGATGTTGTCGGACTTGGCCTTCTTGGCGAAGATCATGGGCTTGCCCCAGCGGTAGGCGCAGATGGCAGCCAGGGCGATGCCGCTGGCCTCGGCGGTGAGGATCACGTCCACCTGGGACAGGTCAAAGATCCGGGCAAATTCGTCCGCCAGCTCGCCCAGAAAGGCGCAGTCTACCCGGTGATTCAAAAAGCCGTCGATTTTGACAATGCCTCCGGGGAGGATTTGGCCCTCGGAGATAATGCGCTGCTTCAGTTTGTCCATGATGGTCTCCTTTTGGTTCAGAGTTCAGGATTCAGGGTTCAGAGTGTCATTCAGGATTCAGGGTTCAGAGTGTCATTCTGAGCAACGCGAAGCATCCGCGTCCCCCGTCTCCGATTGCCTGATGCCTACTGATAGCACTCTTCCTTCAGCACGCCGATGTAGGGGAGGTTGCGGTAGTAGTCGGCGTAGTCCAGGCCGTAGCCCACCACAAACTCGTCGGGGATCTTGAAGCCGTAGTAGTCCACGTGGAAGCGGTCGGGCTTGTCCACGTCCTTGTCCAGCAGGGTCACGGTGGTGATGGACTTGGGGTTGCGGGTGTTGAAGAGCTTCACCAGGTACTCCAGGGTCAGGCCGGAGTCGATGATGTCCTCCACAATGATGACGTGACGGCCCTCCATGTCGATGTTGGAGTCCTTCACCAGGCGGACGGTGCCGGTGGACTTGGTGCCCTTGAAGTAGGAGGAGGCGGCGATGAAGTCCATATCCATCAGGCAGTCCATCTCCCGGCACAGGTCCGTGAAGAAGAAGGCGGCGCCTCGCAGCACGCAGATCATCAGGGGCGTTTCCCCCCGGAATTTCTCCGTGAGCTCTCTGCCCATCTCCCGACACCGCTGGGCAATCTGCTCCCGGGTGTACATGACGTATTTGATGTCTTCCTTGTCGTTTCGAATCAGCATGGCAGTTCCTTCCTATTCTCCGCGCGGCGCGACGGTGTATTATTCGTTGGTGTAGTTGTCGAAGTAGCCCTGGATATAGACGATGGGGGTGCCCTTGTCGCCGGAGCCGGAGGTCAGGTCACAGAGGGAACCGATCAGGTCCGTAAGCTGTCGGGGCGTGGTGCCCTGGGCGGCCATGCTGCCCACCAGGCTTTCGCCGGTCTTGGCCCGGATACGGTCGGAGATGGCCTTCCGCAGTTCCTCGCCGGAGAGATCGCCGAAGTCGTTGTCCGCCAGGTACTTGAGCTTCAGCTCATTGGGGGTGCCGCCCAGGCCCTGGGTGTAGCCGGGGCTGACCACCGGGTCCGCCAGCTCCCAGATCTTGCCCACCGGGTCCTTGAAGGCGCCGTCGCCGTAGACCATGGCCTCAATGTGCTTGCCGGAGGCCTCGGACAGGAGCCTGGAAATCCGCTCCGCCACGGCGGTGCAGTCCCGGGGGAAGAGCTTGACGCTGTCTTCGGTGGCCTTGTTGGAGCCCAGCAGGCCGTAGGTCTCGTTGTAGCCGCTGCCCTCCACGGGAGCGGTCATCAGCTCGTCCAGGCCCAGGACGGTCTTGCAGCCCGCGGCCTTCAGCAGCCGCTTGGAGCGGGCCCGGGTGTGGATGTCGGCGGTGATGACGGCGTCGCAGAGGGGAACCAGAGTCTGGATGCGGTTGCCCAGCAGAATCTCCGCCTGGGCGCCGCAGCTTTCAATGAGCTCGGTGTAGAAGTCGATGTAGTCCACACCGGTGAAGGGATGGAGAATGTGTCCGAAGTGCTCCCGGAACTGGGCCACGCTCAGGGTGTCGGAGTAGGGATTGATCCCCGCCTCATCCAGCAGGTCCAGGTCTACCAGATGGTTGCCCACCTCGTCGGAGGGATAGGAGAGCAGGACCACGACCTTTTTGCAGGCGAGGGCAATGGACTTGAGCAGCAGAGAGAAACGGTTGCGGCTCAGAATGGGGAAGGCCACGCCCACGGTGCCGCCGCCGGTCTTGGCTTTGACGTCGGCGGCAATTTGCCGGAGGCTGGCGTAGTTGCCCTGGGAGCGGGCTACCACGGATTCGGTGACAGCTACCACGTCCCGGTCTCTGGGGGTGATGCCGGCCTCTCGCCAGGCCTCCTGAACGGCCTGGGCAGTGATGGCGGCAATGTCGTCGCCCTGACGGATGATGGGCGCGCGCACGCCCCGAACAACGGTTCCGATGGTCCTCATTTGAAGGATCCTCCTTTTTGACTCAGAATGTGAGAATATGGATCAGAATGGGTTCAGAGTTCAGGGTTCAGAGCCCGTGGGGGCGGCCTTGGCGTCACGTCGCTGCCAGCCGCAGTCCCTTCGGGAAGAAGAAGCGCAGTTTTTTCTCCGACAGGCGGATCTCCACGTCCTTGCCCCAGCGGGCCTCGCCGTCCAGATTGATGACCTCCTCCCGGTCGCAGTGAATGCGCACCCGGTCGGTGGTGAAATGGGAGAAAATCGAAGGCATTTCGGCGAAGCGGCCAGCCTTGTACTTGCCGATGATCTTTGCCACCTGGAGCCGGGAGACCTTCTTCACCAGCAGAACCTCCAGCTTTCCGTCGTCGGGCCGGGCCGCGGGGACGGGCTCGTAACCGCCGCCGTAGAAGCGGCCGTTGCAGACGCAGATCAGGGTGAAGCGGTCGTCCACCGTTTTGCCCGCCACCTCCACCACGTAGTGCCGGTGGATGCCTTTCACCAGGTTTACCACCGTGGAGAGGTTGTAGGCCCCCTTGCCGCCGATGAGGGGCAGGTGCTTGTAGCGCTGGATGGAGGTGCCGATCCGGGCGTCGATGCCGATGGAACAGATGGAGAGGCTGTAGCTTTCTCCCATTTGGATTAGGTCCAGGAGGATTTCCTGGGCGTCCAGCAGCCGCTCCAGGTCGCCAAAGGCCTTGGGATCGGTGAAGTTTTTCACGAAGTCGTTGCCGGAGCCGCAGGGGAAGTGGGTCACCGCCAGGTTGGAGGCGCCTGCCGCGCCGCAGACGACCTCGTTCAGCGTGCCGTCGCCGCCGCAGGCGTAGACCCGCTGCTCCTCCCCGGAGGCGGCGGCCTCCCGGGTAATGGCGGTGCAGTCTCCCGCCGCCCGGGAGACCCGGATGGCGTAGTCCAGCCCGTGCTTTTTGCCGAATTCATGGATCGAGGCGCTGAGGGCCGCGCTGTTGTCGTGTTTCCCCGCAGCGGGGTTGATGATGAAGAGGTGTTTCATGTTTCGGTCTCGATTCTGACGTAACTTATGGTTCAGGGTTAAGAGTTCAGAGTTCCGGGTTCAGAGCGTCATTCTGAGAAGCGCGAAGAATCCGCACCCCCCGTCTCCCATTGCCTGTTGCCTATTGCCTCCGGGTTCAGAGCCTCCAGGAGCAGTAACCCCATGGTTTTATCATGTTTTCAAATGGCAATTTGAAAACACCGCAAATTGTCTATTCTCACTTCTCAATGCTCAATTGACAATTCTCCCCGTCTCCTGTTGTCTATTGCCTGCTATTTGTATACTGGAACAGATTACACTGAATCATGCCGTTATAGAGCTTCCGCTTTTTGTCGGCGCGTCTGCCGAAATAGTGCTCAAACTCCGGCTCGGAGGAGATAATGAACTTCTGCCAGCCGTCGGCAAAGCGCAGGTGCTTTCCCAGGGCTTGGTAGAGCCGCTGGGCGCTGCGCTGCTCCATCATCCGCTCTCCGTAGGGCGGATTGCAGACGATGACGCCGGAGGCCGCGGGCAGGTCCCGCTTGGTGGCGTCCGCCTCCTCGAAGCGGATCAGACTGCCCACCCCGGCCTTTTTGGCGTTGGAGATGGCGATGTTCAGGCTGTCGGGGTCCTTGTCGGAGCCTAAGATGCGATACTCGCCCCGGAACTCCCGATCCTGGGCTTCCTGACGGGCCTGCTCCCAGGCGGCGGCGGGGACGAAGCCCCAGCTCTGGGCGGAAAAGCTCCGGTTCAGCCCCGGGGCCCGGTTCAGAGCAATCAGGGCCGCCTCAATGACGATGGTGCCGCTGCCGCAGAAGGGGTCCCAGAAAAAGTCCCTGCCCCGATACCGGGCCAGCGTTACCATGGCGGCGGCCAGGGTCTCCCGCAGGGGAGCGTCGTTGCCCACGGCCCGGTAGCCTCGCTTGTGGAGGCCCGCCCCGGTGCTGTCCAAAAAGACCTCGCAGACGTCCTTCATAATGGAGAACTGGAGCTGATAGAGTGCCCCGGTCTCCGGCAGCCAGCCCAGACCGTAGTGCTTCCCCAGCCGCTCCACGGCGGCCTTTTTGATGATGGCCTGGCAGTCGGGGACGGAGTGGAGCTGGGAGTTCAGGCAGTGTCCCTTTACGGGGAACTTGCCGTCCTTGGGGATAAAGTCCTCCAGGGGAATGGCCTTCACCCCCTGGAAGAGCTCCTCAAAGCTCCGGGCCGGGAAGGAGGACAGCCGCAGCAGCACCCGTTCGCCCATCCGCAGCCGCAGATTGGCGGCGGCCAGGGCCTCTGTGCCCCCGTCGAAGAGGACGCGCCCGTTTTCCACCCGGACGTTTTCCAGGGAAAGCCGCCGCAGCTCGTCCCCCACCAGCCCTTCCAGACCGAAGAGACAGGGGACGGAAAAGGTAAATTGATCAGACATAGAAGCACTCCGGGAATTTTGAATTGAGCGTCGTGAAAACAGAAGCGATTTTCAAGTTTTTTCAACATATTATATCGAAAAATCCGTCGAATGGCAAGAGAAAGTTTTGCGTTTTCGTGATTTGTGCCTGGAGGCTCATCGGGGCGAGGGAACAGGGGAGGGAAGAGGGAAGAAAGAATAGGAAAGAGGGAATAGGGAAGGGAATAAGGAAGAGGGAATAGTTGCGGTGTTTTCAAATTGCCATTTGAAAACGTTGAAAACCCTGGGACGGCCGCCCCTTCAGACCGCAAATCGTGCAGCCCCGGCAACCTGTCGCCCGTCCCGCGTAGGGGACGGGTTTCCCGTCCCGGAACCCGCGCACAAGTCTGTCATCCTGAGCGGAGCGTCAGCGGAGTCGAAGGATCCGTTCTCCGATCGAAATCCTTCCTTTCTGCTCGTGCAGAAAGGAAGCAAAGACACGACCGGGGAGGGGGAAGATTCCGAATCTGTGTTTTTGTACCCCATTTCCCCGGCATAGCCGGGCAAATAGGATATAAAATCTCGCTGTCCACTGGACAGCTCTGTCCCCTCCCCGGAGCCCCTCCCCTAATTCAAACGGCCAAAAGGGGCCCGCCCCTTTTGGAAAACCCCGCAAAACAGGAAACCCGCCGCGCTTCACGAAATGCTCTGTTCCTGCGCCCGTAGGGGCGGATGCCCACATCCGCCCTTGATCCCCCTGTAGCGCGGTGCAATTTGCCGGAGGCAAATCCAAAGCCTTCCCCTTGAGGGGAAGGTGCCTCCGTAGGAGGCGGATGAGGTGGAGTCCCGGCGTTCAGCACGAACGCGATTTGCCCCAGTCAAATCAATCACCGATCCCCGTGCCGCAAAACGAAACACCGGCGGGCTGAAACCAGCCCGCCGGTTACGTGAATTGTTTTCTCCCCCGGGAGAGCAATCGCCCTCCCGGGTTTTGAGTTTTACGATGATCGCGAACTACCGCAGTTCTTCAATGCAATCTATGGTTTGGGTCAAAGAAGAATGCAATCCAGCTTATTTGCAAAGATAAGGCTCGATATGAGGGGCTGCGTCGCCGTCAAAGTTGAAGTCTTCGAGGTAATCGAAGGATTCAAAAGTAATGCCGTTTTCGCTGCCAATGTCAACAACACGGAACTGCAGTCTCATGGTGTCGCCAACAGCGTAATCATTTGTCAGGTCTCCGTAGAATTCCAGAGCGCGGAAATCTTCCGTTGTGCTGAGGAACTTGAACTCCGTGACGTTCCGGTCGGCATTATACTTTACACTCTTGATTGTATCCAGGAACTGAACCGTATCACCGACATTGAAATGTCTGATGAGATCCACTTCGCACTTCGATGCGTAATCAGCCTTTTCATCAATCAGGTCCTGGAGCGTCAAATTCTGCTTTTTGGACAGAGTCTTTACAGAATAAGCCTCTTTGCTTGCTTCGTTGGGAAGCCGGTACATTCTCGAGGGAGTCTCCGTGCGGACATTTTCCGGGACATCCATGCTTTCGGCAACAGGCGTGCCCGGAATGATATCTTGCGGATAACTCGGCACATCTGGGTAGCGAAGATCGTTGAAAGAAACCCTCAAATCCCAAGTTTCTTCGTCGTTATAAATAAAGATGAAATCATAAGTGCCAAGTGTTTTTTGGTTGCCGTATGCTTCATAATAGCGGCTGCGTCCGGACTGCAGTCTCGCCAAACCTTCGAGCGTTCCGTTCGGCTTCTTAACCATTAACGAGATGTAATTGGAACCGGAGGAAAAGCTTCTCTTAGTGCCATACATCGTAACATTTGTTCTCGTTCTGGATTGCTTCCAGGTTGTCGCAATGTTTGTCTGATAGGCTGCAAAGGAACCGGTATTAGCTGAGTCCTTATTGAATTGTACCGAACCCAGACTTGCGGACCACCCGTGGTCGTCATATTGCGTGAAGGAGGGCTGCTTCAGATTGCAGTTGTTGAGGTAGTAGTTAATAACATTCGTGAAGCCCTTTTTTGCAACCGCGTAAAATCCTTTGAGTGCCCAAGCGGGCAGAGCAGCCTGGGCGGGGCTAACGGCGCACGAGGTGATAATGACCAGTGCTAAGGCGAGTGAAATAACGGGTTTGAATAATTTGTGAATTCTCTGTTTCATACTTTTTTCCTTTCTTTTTGGTTTGTGGAGCCGGCACGTCAAGCATTCGCCTCCTTCCGTTTTGCCGCTCCAACCGCCTTTTCTTTCTGCCTGACGATAAGAGAAGACCATTCTTCTCAGGAGTCCTTTTTGGATGCCGCCCGTACCGTTACCGGTGTGGGGCGGCGTTTTCTGTTGGAATGATCCAGCGATAGAAGACTGAAGCTTGATTGTTATCTGATTCTGCCAAAGCCGACGACATAGCTCAAATCGCTTGAAGGATTGTCATTGTTATTACCGATTATCCCGGTTCTCATGTTGAACGTGTATTCTCTATAGTCAACGCAATTACCTGTTGTGTTTCCTTCGACCGTAAAAATCTTCATAAGATTATTTCCCGACGGCTGTGCTTTCGTCACAATTCCAACATGATAAGAATTTGGAAAGTCAAAGAACACGAAGTCCCCGCGTTTGGGCGTGAAGTTTTTGCCTGTGATGATTATCGCACCGCGGATGTCCACGGAATTGTCATTCTTGAGGTGGTTATAGGAGTAAGACGAGATATAGAAGTTATTATTTTTACAGAAATGCTCCATCAGTCTAAAACAGGAAGGAGTTTTTTGCACCGGATTGTCATTGTAGGTCAGTGCGTACTTTTGAGCGCAATAGGTTGCGAAATCGGCACACCACGCATCCGCATATTCGGAATATAATCCGTAGCCATTGTACCGTTGGGATACGGCAAACTGCACCATTTTCTCGATGGCAACGCCATAGTGGTACGTTCCTGTGCTCATTTCCCAAAGAAGGTAAATCGCGGTTGCCGAGGGGGTATTCTGGTCCGGCAGAAACGCATTCGCATTGCCGAAGTCAGGAACAGAGGAGAGATACCCGTTGTCATTTGCCCACTTGGCGGGCGTTTCATAGTATTCATCTTCAGAATTAAGATTATCGATTTTCATAGCATGAGTCTCATATGCGCGAAGAGCGCTCCTTTTTGTCGCGGCAGCCCACAAAAAAGTGATGGCTTCCTTGTTTGTCATGGTATCGTTTGGAGCAAAAACTCCATTACCCCGTCCAGCCGTGACATTATTTGATACAGCCCAACCGACTGCGTATGCAAGGGTACCGTCACCAGTGTTGTGGACATCGTGAAACTTTTCCAGAGCAAGATCTATATAACGAGGCAACTTCGGACTGCCTGCTGCTTTCCACATGTACGTAACCATCTCGGCACGGGTGACAGCCGTATTGGGCGAAAAGTTTCCGCTGATGATTCCATTGTTTTTTGCCCAATTTACTGCTTGTTGAAAATAGATGTCACCGTCAAAGACAGCGGAGGCCTTCATCGGTACCATGCCGATCATCAGAATGACGGCCAGTAATGCGCATACGATTCGTTTCATTTTTCTTTTTTCCTTTCGTTTCTGTTGTTTTGAATTTTTGCCTCAGGTGGGGGAGCGTGAAAGGACATAACGGTATCAACGCGTTCTGAGAGCTGAATCTCGATGGGGGCGCAGAGAGCGGTGTGCTCCGCAATCATTGCAATCATCGAGATCAAAGTTGTGTGGCGATTGATACCTTTATTATCCTTTCTTGTGTGTTTTTTGCGGCGCTCCCTGTGCCCTGAAAAGGTTATATCATAAAACAATATTTTTGTCAAGCATTATTTATGTAACATAGGTATTGATTTTATTAAAACTATATGTTATGCTTGCAACGCAAAGTTGAGATACGGCGTAGGCGATGTGCTGCCAAGGTGTTCGCATGAAGAATCAAGAGAGCCAGGTTAACTTTCAGCGAGGCGTTGCCTCCCTGGTGCTCCTGGGCTTGCTGAAGCAGGGCGATATGTACGGCTATCAGCTGACCCAGGAGATGGAGAGGCAGTCTTTTGGTGCGCTTTCTATGCAGGAAGGCGCCCTGTACCCGGTGCTGTACAAGCTGCAGGACGCGGGATACATCTCCGCGGAGAAGGTTCTTGTGGGCAAGCGGATGACCCGGGTTTACTATCATCTGGAGTCGGCAGGGGAGGCCTACCTGGAAACTCTGGCCGCAGAATATAAGGCCGTAGCCGACGGCGTACTTCGGATTGTGGAGGGCAGTTACCGTGGAGAAACAGAGGGAGAAGCTGAAGAATAAAACCGCCCGGCGGTATTTGCGAAAGGTCCGGGGGCTGCTCCCGTGTTCCCGCAAGATGAAGGACGAGATCACCGCTCCGCTGCGCAGAAGCATGGCCGAGTATCTTCTTGAGCGGCCGGACGCATCCGCGGAGGACTTCCGGGCCCGCTTCGGTACGCCAGAGGTAATTGCCGCCTCCTGCCTGGAGGACGTGGAGACGACGGATCTGCTGCGCAGACTTCGCCTGAGACGGCGGGTCACCGCCATTTTGGTTTCGACCGCCTTTGCTGCTTTGCTGGTCTGGGTGGGTTTTATAATCCGCAGCTATTACGAAGTGAAAAATCAGGTAATCAATGGACCCGAGGTCACAACTCCGATTGTCGAAGAGACTTTTGATCCCTTCGGAGCTTAATTCCATTGAAACCGGTTTTCAATATTTTACACAAACAAGAAATCGAGGAGCAAAAAATGAAACATCGAGTATCCCGCCTGTTCGCAATTCTTCTTTCCCTGATCACCGTTTTTTCCGTGCTTACCCCCGTCGCGTTTTGTAAATTCGGCGTTCCGGATCTTGGCGACTTAATAGATGATCCGATAGATGATTTTTCCAGGAACGATTGGACGAATGATATAAGCTCCGAATTAGGGGGAACGGATACAATCACAGCAATCACAGAAATAGTTGTTGAGTCGGACCCGTCTACGATTGGGCAAGCAGGTCAAGTCGGAACCGCCAAGAAAATCGGTACGATTCAGAAACTGCACTATACGGAAGACGGAAGGCTTGCGTGGCGTGTGACACTGACGGCGACGTTTAAGTACAACGGCGTTTATTCTACCTGCGAATCCGCCAGTACAAAAGTCGAAACCTTTTTGTCGGGCTGGTCGAAACTCTCTGAAAACACCAGCAAGAGCGGGAGCAGCGCTTCTACCTCAGTCAAAATGAAATTCAGCTCGATCTTGTTGACTGGGTATGCGGGATCTGCCGACCTGAAGATTTCCTGCGATGCCGATGGAAACCTGAAATAAAAACAACATCGAGCCTGCGGCGATTCAGCCGGGGCTCGATGTTGTTTTTCGCATTCTTCGCTTGGACAATCTTATTATTCGTACTCCGCAATAGAGGTCCACCGGCGGAGCAGCTCCTGCTCCTCGGGGATGCCCTTGACGGACTGGGAGGCGGCCAGAATGGGCAGCCAGCGCTGAACCTCCTGGCGCGCGGTGTCGCCCAGGTCGCACATGAGCTTCAGATATTTCTCCGCCCACTGGAAGTTGCCCTGGAGGCAGAACACCAGGTAGGTCCGGGCCACGTCCGCTTCCGGGCTGCCCTGGGTGGCGTGGGCCCAGTCGATGATATAGGCCTCATCGTCGGGGGTGATGATGACGTTGCTGGGGCAGTAGTCCCCGTGGCAGACCTTGGCCTTTCGCTCCATGCCGTTGAGCCGGGTGCGGAGCTCGTAGCGGGTGGTGGCGTCCAGCTTGGTTTCCCGGATCTTCCGGTGCATCTTGTCCGTCAGGTTGGTGAGCATGGGGCACTCTGCCCGGTGAATCTCAATCTGAATCCGGACCAGCCGTTCCAAATATTCGTCCACCCGATCCGGGTTTTCCTTCATCAGCTGGGACATGCTCTTGCCGGGGATATACTCGTTGATGATGGTCCACTTGCCCTCGTGGGTGGTGACCTCCCGCAGTCTGGGGACCTTGATGCCGGTGGTCTCGATCTTGGCCAGATTCAGAGCTTCGTTGAGGACGGCCACCTTGGCGTCGTCGCCGTTGAACACCTTGGCTACGCAGTCGCCCTCCCGATAGACCGTCTTATTGGCGCGGACGGCAATCACTTGATCCATTTTCATCGTTTTCCCTCCTTAAACCGGGTCGTCGCTGCCGTAATAGGCGTTCAGATACATCTGTTTCAGCTCACTCATCAGCGGATAGCGGGGGTTGGCGCCGGTGCACTGGTCGTCGAAGGCCTGCTCCACCATGGCGTCCAGGCGGCTCAGGAAGTCCTGCTCGTCGATGCCGTAGTCCCGGATGGTCTTCTTAATGCCTACCCGCTCTTCCAGAGCCCTGACGGCGGCAATCAGCTTTTCCAGAGACTCGGCGTCGTCCTTGCCGCCGAAGCCCAGGGCTTCTGCCACCTCCGCGTAGCGCCGCAGGGTGTGGGGGTGATCATACTGGGGGAAGGTGCCCATCTTGGTGGGGACCTCGCTGGCGTTGAAGCGGAGCACCTGGCAGATCAGCAGGGCGTTGGCGACGCCGTGGGGCAGGTGGTGGAAGGCACCCAGCTTGTGAGCCATGGAGTGGCAGACCCCCAGGAAGGCGTTGGCGAAGGCCATGCCCGCCATGGTGGCGGCGTTGGCCATCTTTTCTCTGGCTTCCACGTCGGTCTGGCCGTTGTCGTAGGCCCGGGGCAGGTAGGCGAACACGTCCTTCAGAGCCTGAATCGCCAGACCGTCGGTGTAGGGGGTAGCCATCATGGAGGCGTAGGCCTCCAGGGCGTGAGTCACGGCGTCGATGCCGGAGGCGGCGGTGAGGCCCTTGGGGGCGGTCATGTGGAAGTCGGTGTCGATGATCGCCATTTTGGGCAGGAGCTCATAGTCCGCCAGGGGATACTTCACGCCGGTCTTCTCGTCGGTGATCACGGCGAAGGGGGTCACCTCGGAGCCGGTGCCCGCGGAGGTGGGGACGGCGATAAAGTATGCCTTTTCGCCCATCTTCGGGAAGCTGTAGACCCGCTTGCGGATGTCCATGAAGCGCATGGCCATGTCCATGAAGTCCACCTCGGGATGCTCGTAGAGCACCCACATGATCTTGCCTGCGTCCATGGCGGAGCCGCCGCCCAGGGCGATGATGCAGTCGGGCTTAAAGACCTTCATCTGCTCCGCGCCGGCCTTGGCGGAGGCCAGGGTGGGGTCGGGGGCCACGTCGAAGAAGCAGCTGTGGGCAATTCCCATTTTCTCCAGCTTATCAGTGATGGGCTTGGTGTGGCCGTTCTCATAGAGGAAACGGTCCGTGACCACAAAGCAGCGTTTCTTGTGCATCACGGTTTTCAGCTCGTCCAGAGCCACCGGCAGGCAGCCCTTTTTCAGATATACCTTCTCCGGGGCGCGGAACCAAAGCATATTCTCTCTCCTTTCGGCCACGGTTTTGATGTTCAGCAGGTGCTTGCAGCCCACGTTCTCGCTGACGGAGTTGCCGCCCCAGGAGCCGCAGCCCAGGGTCAGGGAGGGAGTGAGCATGAAATTGTACAGGTCTCCCAGACCGCCGTGGGAGGAGGGGGTGTTCACCAGAATTCGGCAGGTCTTCATCCGTTCGGAGAACTCCGCCAGCTTCTCCTGCTCCGTCTGCACGTTCAGATAGATGGCGGAGGTGTGGCCGAAGCCGCCGTCCGCGATAAGCCGCTCCGCCTTGGCGAAGGCGTCCTGGATGTCCGCTGCCCGGTACATGGCCAGCACGGGAGACAGCTTTTCATGGGCGAATTCCTCGGAGAGCTCCACGCTCTCCACCTCGCCGATAAGAATCTTGGTGGTCTCGGGAACGGTGACGCCGGCCAGAGCGGCAATCGTCGCGGCCCGCTGGCCCACGATTTTGGCGTTCAGGGCGCCGTTGATCAGGATCGTCTTGCGGACCTTCTCGGTCTCCTCCGGCTTCAGGAAATAGCAGCCTCTGGCGGCAAACTCCGCCTTGACCTGCTCGTAAACCCCGTCCAGGACAATGACGGACTGCTCCGAAGCGCAGATCATGCCGTTGTCAAAGGTCTTGGAGTGGATGATGGAGTTGACGGCCAGCACCAGATCCGCCGTGTCGTCAATGATGGCGGGGGTGTTGCCCGCGCCCACGCCCAGGGCGGGCTTGCCGCTGGAGTAGGCGGCCTTCACCATGCCGGGGCCGCCGGTGGCCAGGATGATATCCGATTCCTTCATCAGCAGGTTGGTCATTTCCAGGCTGGGCACGTCGATCCAGGCGATGATACCTTCCGGAGCGCCGGCCTTGACGGCGGCCTCCAGCACGATTTTCGCTGCCGCGGCGGTGGAGGCCTTGGCTCTGGGGTGGGGGCTGATGATCATGCCGTTGCGGGTTTTCAGGGCCAGCAGGGTTTTGAAGATGGCGGTGGAGGTGGGATTGGTGGTGGGAATGACGGCGCCAACAAGGCCAATGGGCTCCGCAATGGTCTTGATGCCGTAGGCCTTGTCCTCGGAGATCACCCCGCAGGTCTTCATATCCCGGTAGTGGTTGTAGATATACTCCGCGGCATAGTGGTTTTTGATGACCTTGTCCTCCACCACGCCCATGCCGGTCTCCTCCACGGCCATGCGGGCCAGAGGGATCCGGGCCTGGTTGGCCGCGGTTGCCGCGGCCAGGAAGATGGCGTCCACCTGCTCCTGGGTATAGGCGGCAAAGCGCTGCTGGGCGGCCCGTACCCGGGCGATAGCCTCTTTGAGCGCCTCGACGCTGTCAACGATTGGGTAGTTTTGTTCCATCATCTTGTGTTCCTTTCTGTTCGGGTGGTATTCTGCATAAAATTATAGCATATATGTTTGCGCCTTACAAGGGCTCCACCGAAATTTTACAATTGCGCTGCGCTTCCCGCTCTTTTTCCTTGCGGGCCGTGTCGCTCTATGGTATACTCTATTTAACCGGGATGTATTCATCCGAATCTGATTTTACGTGCTGCCAAACAGAGATCGCAGGTGACAGAGATGAAAAACGACGCCCTGATGCTTCGAAAGCTCTTCTTTCGGCTGATCCCCGTGCAGATACTTCTTGTGGCCATCGGCAGCCTCAATTCCGTCATTGACGGAGTGATGGCCAGCCGGTTCATCGGCCCGGAGGCGATGACGGTCACCGGCCTGTATATGCCCTTGATTAAAATTATTGAAACCGTCAACGCGGTGCTTCTGGGGGGCTCCCAGATCCTCTGCGGTCAATTCCTGGGAAAGAACCAGGTGCGCAGGACCAGAAGCGTCTTCTCCCTGGATATGCTGGTGGTCTTCGGGTTCTCCGCCCTTGCCTCCGCCGCCTGTTTCTTCTTTCCCGCAGGGGTGGCGAACTGTCTCGGGGCGGACGGCGTCTCCGCCGGGGGTCTTCGGGCCTATATTCTGGGCACCGCCGCCGGGATTCTGCCCCAGATGCTTTGCGCCCAGCTCTCCGCCTTTTTGCAGTTGGAGCAGCAGAACAAGCGGGTGTATGCGGGAATTCTGGTGATGATGTTTGTCAACGCGGCCCTGGACTATCTCTTTATCGTTGTGTTCCGCTGGGAGCTCTTCGGCCTTGGCCTTGCCACGGCCCTGAGCTATTGGGCCTTTTTCCTGGTTCTCGCTTCCTATTATCTTCAAAAGCGGGCCGTGCTCCGGTTCAGCTTCCGGGGGATCGATGCCGGGGACCTGTGGCCCATTCTCCGCATCGGCTTCCCCGGGGCCCTGGTGGTGCTCTGCCTGGCCCTGCGGGGATTTGCGGTCAACGCCCTGCTGCTGGACTGCGCCGGACGGGACGGCGTTGCCGCACTGGCGGCCTTGAATACCTTTGGCGGTCTGCTTTACGCTGCCACCGCCGGCGTCGCGTCGGCCACCCGGTTGCTGGTGAGCGTCTACATCGGCGAGGAGGACCGGGTGGGCATCGTGCAGATCATGAAAACCGCTCTCTTCCGGGGCGTGCCCATCGTGGCGGGGGTGGCGGCGGCTGTGGCGTTGGCAGCGGTTCCGCTGACAAAGGTTTTCTTCCCGGACGCGGCCTCCAACGTCTTCCGGCTGACGAAGCAGCTCTTCCGCATCTACCCCCTGTGTATGCCGCTTTCGGCGATTTGCGGTATTTTCATCAACTATTACCAGAGCAGTAACCGGATGCCGATTGTCAACGTGCTTTCCGTGATGGACGGCGCCGCGGGAGTGTGCCTGTCCGCCCTGGTGCTGGCCCCGGCCTTCGGAGCGGGAGGCGTCTGGACTGCCCATGTGCTGAACGGGGTCTATACCACCCTGGTCGTGGGGATTTATGCCTGGATCAGGAACCGCCGCTTTCCCCGGAGTGTGGAAGAGCTGCTCACCATAGAAGAAGGCTTTGGCGTACCGCAGGATCGGCGGCTTGCCATTACGGTCCGCAGTCCGGAGGACATTACCGCGGTCTCGGCTCACATCATCGACTTCTGCCGGGATATGGGCTTTGACGAAAAACGGGCCTTCCACGCAGGACTCTGCATGGAGGAGCTTACCGCCAACGTGGTGGAGCACGGCTTTGGAGACGGCAAACGGCATAGCGTGGAGCTCCGAGTGGTCAAAAAGGCTGACACCCTGCTGCTTCGGGTGAAGGACGACTGCCGCCGCTTCAACCCCAAGGAGGTGGTGGAGATGATGGACCCGGCCGACGTCACCCACAACGTGGGCCTGCGGATCGTCAGCCGCTATGCCAGGGAGATGCACTACAACAGCGCCCTGGGCCTGAACGTGCTGTCCATCGAGGTATAAAACATTCGTATAAACGATACTGCCGCAGCAGCAGAAAGAGAGAAAAAATGAGCAAAAAGAAACAAGAAAAAGAACGGAAAAAGGAAAAACAGGACCGAAAGAAGCGGTCCGGGCTGGGGAAGCTGTTTCGCCGCCTGCTGCTTCTGATTCTGATCGGCGCGCTGCTCTGCGTGGCGGCCCACATGTTCGTGGTGTTTCGCGGCCAGTCGTTCATTCTGGACTTACAGTATTCTGACGGGGAGATCAGCGCAGGACTGCCTGCGAAGAAGGCGGACTGCATTCTGATCCTTGGCGCGGGCGTGTCGGGCGGGGAACCCAGCCCCATCCTGCGGGAGCGGCTGGACCTGGGCGCGGCCCTGTACCGGGCCGGGGCGTCGGACCGGATTCTGGTGTCCGGGGATAACGGCAGAAACGAATACAACGAGGTTCAGACCATGGAGGACTATCTGGTGGACAAGCAGGGGATTCCCCGGGAGCATATTGTCCGGGACCACGCGGGCTTCTGCACTTATGACAGCATCGTCCGGGCCAAGGAGATTTTCTGCGTGAACAGCGTGATTGTCGTCACGCAGAAGTACCACCTGTTCCGGGCGGCCTATATCGCCGACGCCATCGGCTTGGAGACCTACGGGGCTGACGCCCGCCGGACCGATTACGCCGGCAGATACGCCCGGGAGGCCCGGGAGTGCCTGGCCCGGGCCAAGGACTTCTTCCTGTGCATCCTCCGGCCGGACCCCCGTTTCCTGGGAGAACAGCTCCCGATTACACAGTAGGGATTGACACGACGCGGAATGTGGAGGGGATAAACACCATGGGGAGAGCCGAAGCCTCCTGGAGCGGGATGCGGAAGTATCTGGAACAGGAAATGATCGCCCCGGCCTGGAAGGGGAGAGTGCGCTATCACTGCTCCACCGGGGCGGGGATGGACGGCTGCCGCTTTTTTGAAATGTACCTGGACGGCGTCCTGTTTAAGCGTTTTTCCTGGGAGACGGTGAATTCCTGGTTTATCGGGCAGGGACTTGCCGAGAAGCCGGAACAGATGAGCATCCGAGACTATTGGGCGGATTTTTGGGCGCTGATGGACCGATACCCTCCGGAAACCCGGACGGAATACACCGACGGCGAGTTCTGCCGGGCCCTGGAGGCGTACAGAAGCGAAGACATACGCAAAAGCATCCGTTCCGAGAATCCCTTGGTTGCCATGTTTGCCCTCTTTGACCGCAGGGTGGGAAAAAGAACCCTGGAGAAGCTGAGGGACGAATGGAGAGAGCAACCGGAATGGCTGCGGGAACTGTACATAATTCGGACGGGCTGTGAAATACCAGACACAAACAAGGAAAAAGGCGGGGAGGAAGCAACCGAAATACAGCCGGAATTCTGGGAAACCTGCTGGCAAAACGAGGACAGAGAAAGCCTGTTTCAATACCTGGCGAGCTACCGCGGCCTGGCCCTCCCGGAGTTTGCGCTTTTCCGGCAGCAGGGGGTGAAAACCGTCTGCGACGCCGCCTGCGGCTTCGGGGCCTACACCCTGGCCCTGCTGTCCAACGGCTTTGCGGTGAAAGGCTTCGACATTTCCGAAACCGCCGTGGAGATCACGGCGGAGGGCCTGAAAGCCTTTGGCTACGCGCCGGAGCTGAAGCGGGCCTCTGTGCTGGATACCGGCTACCCGGACGGGGCCTTTGACGCTGCCCTGGCCTACTCGGTGCTGGACCACATGCGCTTCTCCGACGCCCAAAGCGCGGTGGAGGAGCTGTTCCGCATCATCCGTCCCGGTGGCCTGGTGATGCTCTCCTTCGATACCGCGGAAGCGGAGGACTACGCCCATCCCCACGAGGTCCTGCCTGACGGCAGCCTGCGCTATACCGAGGGCTCCAAGCGGGCGGGCATGATCTTCTGCCCCTATGACGATGCTTTGATCCGCCGCCTGACGGAGGGCAGGGAAGTGCTCTCCCGGCGAACCAACCAAAAGGGAAATCAGATCATTGTGCTGAAAAAGCCCTGAAAGCGGCGCGGGAGGCCGACGCAACAGCAGGTTGCTTTTCATTCGGGCGCTTTTGTGCTATCATGGGATACAGGAGGTGTTTCAAATGACGACAAAAGACGTACTTCTGGAGCTTCGCACCAAAAACGGCTACTCCCAGGATGAACTGGCAGAGAAGGTCTTTGTGACCCGGCAGGCGGTGTCCCGCTGGGAAACCGGCGATACCGTGCCAAATACCGAGACGCTGAAGCTGCTGTCCAGGCTGTACGACGTTTCCATCAACACCCTGCTGGGAGCGCCCCGGCAGTTGATCTGCCAGTGCTGCGGAATGCCCCTGGACGACGCCATCATCAGCCGGGAGCAGGACGGAACCCGCAACGAGGAATTCTGCAAGTGGTGCTACGCCGATGGGACCTTCACCTACAGCGACATGGACGAGCTGATCAACGTCTGCATTCCCCACATGGCCAAGGAGGGCTTCACCGAGGACCAGGCCAGAGCCTACATGAAGGAGAGCCTGCCCAGGCTGGACTACTGGAAGCGCTTTGAGGAATACAGCGACGGCGGGAAATTTGAGGCTTTCAAGAAGCAGCTGATCGAGGAGATCAACGCCCTGCACATTCCGGGGATGCCGAAGCTGGAAAGGCTGAACGCCCTGGTGGGGGCCTATGTGAACCTGGCCTATCCGCTGCCCAGCGGAATCCGTGTGAAATTCCTGCAGGACGAGACGACCTATCTGGGGAACCAACTGGAGACGACGGACGGGCAGGAACGCTGCTTCGGCGTCCTGGCCAACCGGGACTTTATCCTGATCTGTACCTACGGCGCGGAAGGGGCGAACCCGGAGCTGGTGCTGTACAAGAAACGATAACGAATCGGAGGAGGAAGGAGAATCGGATGAACATTATCCGACTGGATGAAACACTGGCGGAGCAGGCCGCGCCCATGGCTGCGGCGTTTCGGGTGACGCTGAGCGCCTTCCGGGGCGTGGAGGCGAAGCCAAACGTGGAGGATGGGAAAGCGGAGCTTCTGGATTTTCTGCGATCCGGCTATCCCGTCTTTGCCGCCGAGGAAGGCGGCAGCCTGGCGGGCTACCTGGTGTGCAGGATCGACGGCGGCTGCCTTTGGGTGGAGCAGCTCTACGTGCGGGAGGAATACCGGCGAAGGGGCGTGGGCTCCCTGCTGTTCCGCAAGGCGGAGGAGCTGGCGGCGTCTATGGGAGAGGAAACGGTGTACAACTACGTGCATCCCAATAACGAAGCCGTGATCCGATTCCTCCGCTCTATGGGCTATCAGGTGCTGAACCTGATCGAGATTCGGAAGCCCTATCGGGGCGAAGCGCCCGTCGCCAGGATCCGGGTGGGCAACAATGAGTTTGACTATTGATGAAACGCCTCCGTCAGGAGGCGTTTTCTCTGCCTTTTCGATTGCTTTTCCCGGTGAAAGCTGGTATAATATTCTCCGCGAAATCATCCGGGAAGGAGGGGCGGCCATGTGGGAGCGGGTCAAACATTTCTACCGCAACGTGCAGCGGCTGGAGATTCACATCTTTGCGGCCTATGCCGCGTATTTCTGGATTCTGGCGATATTCCCGGCTATGATGCTGCTGATCAGCATCCTCCAGCTCACCCCCATCTCCCCGGACAGCCTGCGGAGTCTGCTGCAAAACGTGGTTCCCGCCAGCCTGAATTCTCTGACGGATTACATGATCGACGAGCTTTTTGCCGTGAATTCTTCCGCGTTCCTGTCGATCTCTGCGGTGACGGCCCTGTGGATGACCTCCAAGGGGGTCATGAGCCTCCAGAGGGGGCTGAACCGGATCTATGTGGCCCGGGAGACCCGCAACCCCATCTGGCTCCGGCTCCGGGCCCTGCTGTTCTCCCTGGCAGGGGTGCTGGCCCTGGTGCTGCTCCTGGCACTGGGCCTGCTGAGCGATAAGCTGATTACCAAGCTGCTGTCCAGAGGCAGCGAGCTGGGGGAGCTGCTGCTGCAGCTGGGCCGACTGCGCCACGTGCTGTCGGTGCTGGTGCTGACCCTTTTGTTTGCCGCCCTGTATGCGGTGCTGCCGAACCGGAAGGTGTCCTTTTCCGCCTCTCTTCCCGGGGCCCTGGCCACGGCGGTTCTCTGGACGGCTTTTTCCTGGGTTTTCACCATTTACGCGGACAAATTCTCCAACTATTCCATTTACTACGGAAGCCTTTCCGTAATAGCCATGGCCATGCTCTGGCTTTACGTGTGCCTCTTCCTCTTCTTCTGCGGCGGGATTTTGAACCGCGAGCTGGAACGACGAAAGCTGAACGCGCCCAGGCGGCGCGCACCAAAAGAAAGCGACCCGAAACAAAAGGAATCGTAATATGAACGAACAACAGAAAGAAAGATTCTTACAGCTCCGACGGGAGCTGATCGGCCGGGAATTTTCCGCTCTGAACGAGATGCAGCGCCAGGCGGTCCTGACCACCGAGGGGCCCCTGCTTCTGCTGGCTGGCGCCGGCAGCGGCAAGACCACGGTGCTGATCCACCGGATTGCCAATTTGATCCGCTTCGGCTGTGCTTCGGATTCTCCGGAGCTTCCGGAGGGCTTCGGCCAGTCGGAGCTTGACGCTCTTGAGGCGGCAGCGGCTAAGGATGGCCCAATGGACGACGAGACCGCCGCCCTTTGCGCCCTGCGTCCCGTGGAGCCCTGGCGGATCATTGCCATCACCTTCACCAACAAGGCGGCCAATCAGCTGAAAGACCGGCTGGCGGCCATGCTGGGGCCGGAGGCCGCCGAGATCTGGGCCATGACCTTCCACGCTGCCTGCTGCCGCATCCTGCGCCGGGAGATCGACCGCTTGGGCTATGACCGGCAGTTCACCATCTACGACACCGCGGACTCCGAGCGGGTCATGAAGGACGTGATGAAGGACCTTCGGGTGGATGAAAAGGAGCTGCCCGCCCGGCTTGTCCTTTCCCATATCAGCCGGGCCAAGGACGCCATGCAGTTTCCCCAGGACTACGCGGAAAAGGCCCAAACTGCCGGGGACGCCCGCCTGGATACGGTTTCCGCCTGCTATACGGCCTACCAGCGGAAGCTCCGGGAGGCCAATGCCCTGGACTTCGACGACATCATCCTGCTGACGGTACAGCTGCTGCAGGAATACGAGGAGGTCCGGACCTTCTGGCAAAACCGGTTCCGCTACGTGCTCATCGACGAGTACCAGGACACCAACCGCCTGCAATACCGCCTGGCCGCCCTGCTGGCCGGGGGCAGGAAGAATATCTGCGTGGTGGGCGACGACGACCAGAGCATCTACAAATTCCGGGGCGCCACCATCGAGAACATTCTGAACTTCGAGGAGAATTTCCCCGGGGCCCGGCTGATCCGGCTGGAACAGAATTACCGCTCCACCCCCCAGATTCTGGACGCGGCCAACGCCGTCATCCGGCAGAACAAGGGCCGCAAGGGCAAAAAGCTCTGGACCCGGAACCCCGCCGGCACGGGGATCACGGTCAAGGAGACCGCCGACGAGAACGAAGAGGCCAACTGCGTAGCGGCGCGGATCTTCGCCCTCTCCCCCCCCGCGAAATTCCGGGATTTCGCCGTCCTCTACCGGACCAACGCCCAGTCCAACGCCCTGGAGCGTTCCTTCAAATTCAACGCCATTCCCTATCGGATTATCGGCGGCACCCGCTTCTTCGACCGGGCGGAGGTCAAGGACATGCTGGCCTATTTGCAGCTCATCAACAACCGGGCCGACGATCTGCGGCTGAACCGGATTGTCAACAACCCGCCCCGGGGGATTGGAGCCAAAACCCTGGAGACGGTGCGGCGGCTGGCGGAAAACCAGAACCTTCCCCTGTATCTGGTGCTGGCGGACGCCTATCACTATCCGGCCCTGGAGAAGGCCGCGGCTAAGCTGACCGCCTTTTCGGTGCTGATCGAGGACTGCGCCGCTCTGCTGGACAGCCTGCCTCTGCCGGAGTTTTACGACGCCCTGGTGGAGAAGGTGGGCTACGCCGCCATGCTGGAGGCCCACAACGACGTGGAGAGCCGGACCCGGCTGGAGAACGTCCGGGAGCTTCGCTCCTCTCTGGTGGGCTATGTGGAAAACCACCCGGAGGACGCCTCTCTCCACGGCTTTTTGGAGGAAATCGCCCTGTATACCGACATTGAACAGTATGACGCCGAGGCGGATGCTGTGGTGATGATGACCATTCACACCGCCAAGGGCCTGGAATTCCCCCACGTTTTCCTGGTGGGGGCCGAGGACGGCCTCTTCCCCAGCCTTCGGAGCATCGGCGATGCCGACGATCTGGAGGAGGAACGGCGGCTTTGCTACGTGGCCATCACCCGGGCCAAGCAAACCCTGACCATCACCCACGCGCGCCAGCGAATGCTATACGGCAGGACCACGGTGAACCGCCTGTCCCGCTTTGTCAGGGACATCCCGCCCGAGCTGCTGGATCGGCCTCTGAAGCCTGCCCGGCCCGCCCAAGAGGTGCGAATAGTCTACGACGACCTTCCATTTTCCGAGCGGGGGAGCCGCTGGGAGCCGGGACCTTCCCGGGGAAACGGATTCCAAAGCACCAAGTCCCGGTATGCGCCGCCTGCTGCCTCCAAGGCAGCGGTCCCTGTGCCGGAGTACCGGGCAGGGGACACGGTGCTCCACAATGCCTTTGGCCGGGGCATGGTTCTCACGGTGACCAAGATGGGCAGCGACGCCCTGCTGGAGGTGGCCTTTGACGAGAAGGGAACCAAGAAGCTGCTGGCCAAAACCGCTTCCGCCCACATGAAAAAGCTGTAAATATAATAATTTCGCGGCAGTTGACGGAGTTCGTCAACTGCCGCGGTTTCTTGTTGTTATCGGGACACGGCTTCGTCGCTGCCCGGACGAATTCGAACCAGGCTTCGGAAGGTTGCCGGCTCCCAGAGCCCCAGCCCCTGGAGCAGCTTGGTAAACTGCATGAACATCACGGCAACCTGCGCTCTGGACGCGCTGTTGCGGGGCAGAAGATTGACGGCTCCGTCCACCGGGCTGCCGCTCAGAATGCCGTTCTCCACGGCCCAGGCCATGCCGGAAACCGCAAAGCCGCTGACGCGGTCCACGTCCGGATAAGTGTCCAGGATATCCTCATGGATTTCCGGGTTCTCGCCCATGGAACGCAGGAAGCCGAGCAGCATCACAGCCACCTGTTCCCGGGTGACGGGGGCGGTGGGGGAGAAGCTGTCCGTCCCGGTACCGCCGGCCACGCCGTTTTGGTAGGCCCAAAGAATCGGCTTGTAGTAATAGGCCCTGGGTTTTACATCCCGGAAGGGAAGCGTGCCCTCCACCTCGGGCCGTCCGGCGATGCTGTAAAGCACTGTCACCAGCATGGCCCGGTCCATGGTCATGTCCAGACCAAAACGGTTTTCGGAGATGCCCCGGAACAGACCGTTGAAGAAGGCCCAGTCAATGGCGTCATGGGCCCAGTGGCTCTTCTTGGGCATGTCGATGAATATTTCCCTGGCGCAAAGCTCTGCCTCTTCGGTCTCGCCGCAGCGGGAGCAGGTGAATTGGCCGATGCTCTCATGGGGCGTCTCGCCCTCCGACAGGAATCCGGTCAGCTCCCAGGCATGGCCCAGCGGCTCCATGGGAATGACCAGCCGGCTGGAAATTTCCCCACAGACGGCGCAGTAGGTGACTTCCTCATAGACGCCGGTTTCGGTGCAGGTGGGCTCCAACTCATTGACGATTTCCGTACTGCCGGGGCTGTGGCCCGCGCCGCGAATGGGCAGCTCCTGCACCAGATCACATTTGACGCAGGTGGAGACAAGCTTGCCGTCCAGGCAGCGGGGCGCGGTTAATTGAGCAGTGGAGGGATGCTCCGTGTTACCCAGAGTGCCGATCCAGTAGTTCATGTCTACTTCTCCGGAAACGCCCGCGATTTTTCCACCGTTGGTGTACTGCCAGAGGCTTGCACCGGGGGCGGCTGTCAGCGCACCGGTTTCCCAGTGAGCCACCCAATGGGCCATCCGGTCGTAAGCTTCGCCGGTGAGCCGATTATCCCAAAGGCTGGCGCTGGCGTAGACGCCGGAACGGATGCCGACGTCCCCAAAGTGGTCACAGAAGGCTGCAATTACCTGGGCGAGGTCGGAATCGGAAAGAGTGAGAATATTCCGTGGCTCCTCCACGTCGTAGAAGATTGGGAGCGAGGGGGTGACGCCGAGCTCCAGCAGCCAGCCCAGCACGGCGTCCGCCTCCTCCATGGCCTTCTCCGGGGTGGTGGCACCGGCATAGTAGTAGAGGCCGAAGGGGATGTCGTTTTCCACGCAGCCCTGAATGTTGGCGGCTGCGGTGTTGTCCTTGTAAATGCCGCCCTCGGTGTTGCCGGTGTAGCCGATGCGCAGGATGGCAAAGTCGATCTGGGTCGCCGCCACGTTCCAGTCAATGGCGCCGTTATGGGCGCTCACGTCGATGCCCACGGGGACGTAGGGATCTTCCTGCCCGGAACCGGAGCCGTAGCCGCAGACGGAGCACACGTCTCCCTCAACGGGCACCATGCAGTCGTGGGTGTAGGTGACGTCATTCCGCTTGGTGTTGCGGTAGATGGAGTAGCTGCCTCGCATGAAATAGGAGTTGTTCAGGCTCTGCAGGGCCGCCGTTCCGGTGTAGCGGGTGGAATAGCAGCAGCCGTTGTAGGTGCTGGTGGGGTTCGCCTGGGACAGTTCAATGGAGGTAATCTCCTTGCCGTCCATGGTGTAGGTCACGTCGGTGACCAGTACGGCGTGGGCTCTGCTGATCAGCGCGTCGCCCAGCCTGATGTCCGTGTAGGAGCGGCCGACCTTCACCGTGTTTTCCCAGCTCATCAGGGTGGTGCAGACCTTCCGGCTGGGGGTTTGCCATGCCCAGGAGACAAAGGCGGAGCAGTCGGTGCCATAGTATTGGGAGCCCCGTTCGTACGTAACGCGCTCCGTGTACATCTTGCTGTTGATTTCGTTGACGGAGTTGATGAAGCCCGCGTAGGAGGTGTTCCAGGGCACATAGCTCAGGGCCTGGCCGTAGGGCAGACCCGTGTAGGTAACCTCGGGCTCATAGACAATCTCCAGACCGTAGGAAGGGTCGGTGTAGCCCCAGCCGCCGATGAGGTCCACCGGGGTCCACTGAATGTTCAGCATCTGGCGGGCCCGACGGACAATGTTCATGGTGCCGTCATTCTGGGGCTGCCGGACCGAATCCTTGGGCAACCCGGAATAGGCCCCGGTGTATTTGGTGCGGCCGTCGGTGACGGCACCGGTGTACCACAGTGAGGTGCCAACAGGATTGGGAACATATCCCTCCGGATCGGCGTCCTCCGCGTCCGGGTCAATGGGAAGGCCTTCAAAGTCCTGGAGCCGGAACACACCGGCAAAGAGCTCGGCCAGATTCATCTGAACGTCTTTTCCGTCGCAGGTGTAGACCAGCAGGCCGTCCTCCAGGTCAAAGCGAACGGTGTAATCCTCCACATGCCGGGACACAAGCTTTCCGTTGGCATAGAGGGTGTAGTCAAAGAGCCCGCCCGTGGCGTAGATCAGGCCGCTGCCGGTGGGGACAAAGCTCCGAAGTTCCTGGGTGGTCAGAATCACAGTGCATTCGCCGCCCTGGAGGGGGAACTGCCATACGGTGTCACCGCAGGAGAAGTCCAGATACTTGCCGTTGACCAGGTAGAGCATGTCAATGCTGCCGGGGAAAGCCTCCAGCAGGATGCGCTCCGTGCCGGTTTCCAGGTCCAGGGCGCACAAATCAAAGTCTGCTTCCCGGGGCCGGGCAAAATAGAGGACGCCGTCGGCATAGTTCAGCGCCGCCGCGGGGCCGTCTGCAACGAATTCGGATATGTACGGGCGGCTCAGTGTGTATATGTTTCCGTCAGTTTCGTTGACGTAGTACACGCATCCGTCGGCCTGGACCCGATGGCCGCCGCCGGCCAGCATGTCCGACGGAGTGGTGCCCAGCGTGCAGGCGGGAGAGGGGAGCGTGTAAACGGCAAAGGCGGACTCCGCCGCGCCGAAGCACAGTAAAACAGCCAGGCAAACAGCGGTAATACGTTGAAACAGTGCTTTCATGATAATCCTCACTATGCTTGAAAATGATTAGCCGTCATCCTCCGGAACCTCCACGTCCAGACCCAGCTCGCTGGGCAGGAAGCGGGGACATACGTTTTCGGAGGTCATAATCACGGAGGCTGCCAGGAAGGAGCCGATCTCGCAGGATTCAGCCAAGGTCTTGCCGTAGGTCAGACCCACAGCCACACCGGCACAGAAAGCGTCACCGGCACCGGTGGTGTCTTTCACAATGACGTTTCGGGCGGGGCAGTATCCCTTATAGCCGAACATATCGGCATAGACGGCGCCCTTGTCGCCCAGGGTGATAATCATGCTGGGAATCCTGGCCCGACGGACCTTTTCCGCCAGGATGGTTTCCATCTCCGGGATGGTGGCCTGGGAATAGTCGTCGGAGAAGAGGATGCCGGCCTCCTGCCGGTTGCAGATGAAGCAGGCGCAGTCCTGGAGGAAGTCCCGGCGCTGAACCGCGATGGACATGTTTGCCACCACGGCATAGACCGGCTTGGCATACTGCTTGGCCAGGCGGAAGACTTTTTTGACAATTTCCTTATCCAGGCAGATCTCCACCACGATGGAGTCAGCCTGGGAGAAGATCTCATCGCCCTTTTCCTCCAGCAGATCCAGCAAGGGGGTCATGTCGGGGCGCTGGGAGATGGAGCCCACCACGTCGCCGGTGTGGTCAAAGACGGCCAGCCAGGTGCCCATGCCGTTGCGGACAGAGAGAATATAGTCGGTGTTGACCTTGTGGCTCCGCAGCTTTCGGATGACCTCCTCGCCTGCACCGTTGTTGTCCACCAGACTGACGTAGGTGGGGCGAAGCTCCACGTTGGCGATGTCCTCCGCCACGTTTCGGCTGACGCCGCCGTGGACCTGTTCAATCCAGCCCACGTTCCGCCCCTGGGGAATGTATTGCCCGGAGGGAAATCCTTTGATGTCCACAAACACAGCGCCGATCACAACGATACCCATGGTTGAACCCCTCCTGTGACAGAGAATCTGATAACTAATCTATTGTATTGTACCATTATTTTACGAAATTTTCAACAGGGTTTTACAAAATTTTCAACGGTAAGTTTTACAAAAAGTTCAGCGGCAAGTATTTCTTTTTGGCGGAAGATATGGTATGATAACAAAAAACACGGGAGGTTTCAGCTATGGAGCCGTCAATTTGCGAAACCTGCTGGCACTACGACTATGACGAGGAGCTGGACGAATACTACTGCCGCATGGAGTTGGATGAGGACGAATTTGAGCGGGCCTTTGCCAGACACGGCGGCCGCTGTCCCTTCTACCAAAAGGGCGACGACTATTATCTGCCCAGACATCAGTAAATCTATTCCGCATTTTGCGCTGTGCATTGTGCGTTCAGGGTGATTGCATGTATTTTTCTATTGTAACCATGGGCTGCAAGGTTAATCAATACGAATCCCAGGCCATGGAGCAATGGCTGAAGGCCCGGGGCCATACCGAGGTTGGCCCCGGGGAAGATTTTGAGCTGGCAATTGTCAACACCTGCACCGTCACCGCCGTGGCGGACAAGAAAAACCGAAACGTGATCCGGCGGCTGCGAAAGCAGTGCCCGGCGGCAGTGCTGGCGGTCTGCGGCTGTTATTCCCAGGTGAAGCCGGAGGACGTCCGGGCCCTGGGGGTGGACGTAATCTCCGGCTCCGCCGGGCGGGAGGCCTTCCTGGAGCTGGCCCTGGCCGCTGTGACGGATCGGCAGAAGCGGGAGTCCCTGGACGAAGCCCTTCGGCGGCGGGCCTTTGAAATTCTTCCCCCCGGCGGTCTGGCCGCCCGGACCCGGGCCATGCTGAAGGTTCAGGACGGCTGTTCCAACTTCTGCACCTACTGCATTATCCCTTACGCCCGGGGGCCGGTGCGGAGTCTGCCCCTGGAGGAGGCGCTGGCCCAGGTGCGGGAGTTGGTGGAGGCCGGTTATCGGGAGATCGTGGTGACGGGCATCGAGATTGCCTCCTGGGGCGTGGACCTGGATAAAACCGGGGCCCTTCGGCTGCCCCAGCTTCTGGACGCGGTCTGCCGGGCGGCGGGGGAGGTCCGGATCCGCCTGGGCTCTCTGGAGCCCCGGATCATCGACGAGACCTTCTGCGCCCTGCTGGAGGGCCACAAAAATCTCTGCCCCCATTTCCACCTGTCCATGCAGTCCGGCTCGGATACGGTTCTGGTCCGGATGCACCGGCGCTATGACACCGCCCGCTATCATGAGAGCGTGGCACTGCTGAAGGCCCATTTCCCCGGCTGCGCCGTTACGACGGATATGATCGTGGGTTTCCCCGGGGAAACGGAGGCGGAGTTTGCCGAGAGCCTGGCCTTCATTCGCAAATGCGGCTTTGCCTCCATGCACGTCTTCCCCTATTCCCGCCGCCCCGGCACCCCGGCGGACAAGCTCCCCGGCCAGCTGGGCAACGCCGTGAAGGAGGCCCGCTCCGCCGCCGCCATCGCAGTGGCCGCGGAAATGAACCGAGCCTACCGGGAGAACATGATCGGCACCGTACAGGCCGTGTTGTTTGAAGAGACCGTATCAAACCTGCCTGCAGGGACAAGCATTGCTTGCCCGCAAGCCCCCGAACAGACCGCCCTCTGGACTGGCCACGCGCCCAACTCCATCCGGGTATACGCTTCTGGCACGGAGCTTCACAACCGGGTCCTCCCTGTGCGGATCACGGAGCTGTGCGAGGACGGAGTTGCCGGGAGAATAGAATACTGAGAGAAAAGGAAAAACGGAGGAAAACGAATGAACTGTCCGAAATGTCACAAGCCCTTGCCCAAGGGGGCGCCGAGAGCCTGCCCGAACTGCAAAATGGAACTCACAAACTTCTACAAGATGAAGGAAACCCGGACGCAGCTGGAGAAAGAGAATTCCAAATCCGCAAAAATCAGGAAGCTCATGGTAATCTGCGCGACTGCCGCCGTGCTCTGCGTGCTGGCCCTGATTGCCGTGCTGGTGTTTTCCCACAAGGACGAGGAGCCTGAAGCGCCTGTTTCCGAAGCCCTGAGCATGGAGCAGGTGCAGGCTGAAATCAACAGCAAGTCCGTCTCCGATTTTACGCCCAGCGATACCCCCACCGACTACGTGAAGCTGACGGTACGGGATTTCGGTGAGATTGTGGTTCGGCTCCGTCCCGATGTTGCTCCCATCTCCGTCCGGAACTTCAAAGACTTGGTAGGCAGGGGTTTCTACACCCTCAAGACCTTCCACCGCGTCTACCCCGGCTTTATGATCCAGGGCGGCATGGGAGAGGAGGTACTGACCCCCATCAAGGGCGAATTCCAGTCCAACGGTGTAGCAAACCCCCTGCGCCACGTCCGGGGCGTGCTCTCCATGGCCCGGACCACCGTAAAGGATTCCGCCACCAGTCAGTTTTTCCTGATGCACGCCGACAACCCCTCTCTGGACGGCAATTACGCCGCTTTCGGCTACATCATGGCGGGCCTGGAGACGGTGGATAAGATCTGCGAGATTCCCCTTGGCACAAATGATCGCGGCGAGCAGTCCGTCCCGATGGTGGGCGTCATCATAGAATCCGCGGTATTCGTAACCCCAAATTAATCTTTTTTGAAGGAGGACAACCCCATGGCATTCGACATCAAAAAAACAATTGAGGAAATCGTAAACAAGGTCAAGAACGACAAGGACATCGGCGATAAGTTCAAGAAGAACCCCACCGGAACCGTGGAAGGCCTGATTGGCGTGGACCTGCCGGACGACCAGATCAACGCGGTGGTGGAGGGCGTCAAGGCCAAGGTCAACGTGGACGGCATCACCAGCAAGCTGGGCGGCCTGTTCGGAAAGTAAATTGATCTGAAAAGTGCAAAAAAGGCCTGCCGATCGGCAGGCCCTTTTTGTATGGGATTGCTGTTTTATTCGTCCAGCTCGTTTCCGGTGAAGTAGCGGTAGAGGTAGGTCACCACGTAGCCGCGGGTGCAGGGCGTCTTGGCTTGGAACTTGCCGTCCTCGCCCTTTTCCAGGCCCTTTTCATAGGCCCAGATGGCCCCCTTGTAGTACCAGTGCTTGGGCTTCACGTCGCTGTAGGGGTTGACGATGCTGATTTCCGGCTT
>JAEEGF010909782.1_pt1 | contig 40894 bp, 41 predicted proteins | sample 9134171 | NCBI WGS metagenome assembly JAEEGF01 (sample SAMN16246542, study PRJNA631951) | gut metagenome | biome: gut microbiome; feature: rumen; material: AP-attached | host: Bos | place: Iran: Karaj | collected 2018-10 | reverse complement strand
CCCGCAGCCAGACGCGCCTGTCGGGCGAAGCCAAGGCCGCCAACGTGGCGGGCGCCTTTGCGCTCCGCGCCGCGCGCCTGCCGGCAGCCCGCCACATCCTGCTCGTCGACGACGTCTTCACCACCGGGGCCACGCTGGCGGCCTGCCACCGCGCACTGCGGCGCGCCTACGGAGCGCAGGTGCGCATCTCCGTAGCCACCCTCGGTGCCGTCGGGGAATAAAAAGAGGGCTGCCGTGGGGTTCACCCACAGCAGCCCGCAATTCTCAAAGGGAGAGACTTACTCTGCAGTAGTCGTGGTCTCCGGCTCGACTTCCTGGACGGCCGTCGGGGCGGTATTGACCTTGTCGAGGAGCTTCTGGCTCTCCTTGAGGGCCTTGTTGGCGTCCTTGAGCTGCTTCTCGCTGGCATTGATCTCCTTCTTGACGGAAGCGAGTTCCTTCTTCGAGGCGGAAATCTGCTTCTGGAGGTTCTTGGTGTCAGCCTTGTACTGCTTCTGGAGGTTCTTTTCGTTCTTGATGTCGTCCTGGATGGTCTTGATCTCGCTGTTCATCTGGTCGTAGGCATCCTTGTAGGACTTGTCCGTGCCGTAAGCCTTCTTCTGGAGCTTCAGGGCTTCCTTGCGGAGCTTGAGGTTCGCCTGGGCGAGCTTGACCTTGTCGACACTCTCCTTGAGGCTCTTCTTGGCGGCGTCCAGGTCCTTCTGGTCGCTCTTGATCCGGCTCTCAAGCTGGTCGATCCGGGCCTTGCCCCGGCGGGAGACTTCGGCATATTCGCGCGCGGCAGCGTCCGCGACGGTCCGGTTCTGCTGCTGGAGGTCGCTGACCTGCGTGCCCAGGTCCTGGGCGAAAGCGGAAACGGAAAGGACCATCAGGCTGCTGATAAGGAGTGCTTTGATTTTCATATTACGGAGTGTTTTATTTGCAAATATACAAATTTTGTAACTTTGTGGGGTCATGTCGAGATTTTTCTGCATCCTGCTCGCCGTGGGGCTCCTTTTCGGGGCCTCCGCAACGCTCGCCGCCCAGACCGCGGACGGTGACGCGGATCCCCGCAAGACCGCCGACGCCATCATCAAGGAGGCGGGACGGCACCTGGGCAAGCCCTACGCCTACGGCGCCAACGGGCCCCAGAGTTTCGACTGCAGCGGTTTCACCTGCTACGTCTTCAAGAAATCCGGCTACACGCTCCCCCGCTCCTCCGCGGACCAGTCCCTGGCGGGACGCGAGGTCAAGGGCGGCTATGACAAGCTGCAGAAAGGCGACCTGGTGATCTTCGGCGGGCGCACCGCCCGGAAGACCCCCGGACACGTCGGCATCTTCATCGCTGCCGACAGCCTGGCGCAGTCTTTCACCTTCATCCATGCCTCCAGTTCCGGCGTGACCATCTCCCGCATCGACGAACCCTACTGGGCAGCCCGCTACCTGGGGGCGCGCCGCATCCTGCCGGACTTCCCGAAGGAAGCGAAGGCGGAGCGCGAGCGCTTCAACTTCTCCGACTTCTTCCGCGGCCGCAGCACCGCCGCGCGCGACTCCGTGCTCAACGCCGTGCAGGAGCGCCACATCGTGCTGTTCCCGGACGGCAGCTGGGCCTTCGTGGGCACGGACGGCAAGTACAACGCGCCGCCGGGCGACCGCGACTACATCCTCAACGCCGACGCCACCTGGCGCACCGACGAGGCTTCTTCGGCCGAATTCTATACCATCCGCGCCGGGGATACCCTCTCCAAGATCGCCGCTCAGTACGAGACCACCGTCGAGTCGCTGCGCGAGATGAACGGGATGACCCGGCGCGCCACCCTCAAGATCGGACAGCGCATCCGGGTCAGATAACTCCAGGGAAAACCCTGATTACCTGTTCGCCATCCGGTAGATGGCGACCACGTCGTCGTAGTCGAGTTTCTTGAGGTTGCCGAGCTTGACGGTGCGGCCGCGGGTGGCCTTGAAGGCCATCTCGGCAATCTCCTCCTCCGTGGCCGGCCGGCCGACGAGTTCGGGGAGGCTGGCCGGCATGCCGATGCGGTGGTAGAAGTCCACCATCGCGGCGATGCCTGCGCGGGCCGTGCGCTCCGGCGACTTGAAGTCGTTGGGCACGCCCGCGACGTTGACCGCGAACTGCGCGAAACGGGTCGGATTCTCCGCCAGCACGTACTCGGCCCAATGCGGCCAGATGGCCGCGAGGCCGGCGCCGTGCGTGGCGCCGAAGGTCGAGCTGAGTTCGTGTTCGATGCGGTGCGTGGCGAAGTCGCTGGTGGTGCCGCATCCCGTGAGGTTGTTGTGCGCGAGGCTGCCCGCCCACATGATCTGGGCCCGGAGCTGGTAGTTCTCCGGATCGGCCAGGACCTTCTCGCCGCACTCCTTGACCGTCTTCATCAAGGCCTCGGCCATGGCGTCGGTCAGGAGCATGTCGTCATCATGGGAGAAATAGCGCTCCATCGTATGCATCATGATGTCGGTCACGCCCGCGGCCGTCTGGTAGGGCGGCAGGGTGTAGGTGCGCTCGGGGTTCATGATGGCGAAACGCGGACGGCAGAGGTCGCTGTTGTAGCCGCGCTTGACCAGGCCTTCGTCCTTGGTGATGACGGCGGAGTCGCTCATCTCGCTGCCGGAGGCCGGGATGGTGAGGACTACGCCGATGGGCGTGCTGGCTACGGGTTTGTGCTTGCCGTCATAGATGTCCCAGACATCGCCGTCGTACTGCAGGCCATAGGCGATGACCTTGGCGGAGTCGATAACGCTGCCGCCGCCCACGGCGAGCAGGAAATCGACGCCCTCGCGCCGGCACAGGTCGAGTCCCTCATACACCAGGGACAGGCGCGGGTTGGGGACGACACCGCCCAACTCGACCCAGGCGATGCCTGCTCCGTCGAGCTGCGACTTGACCTGCTGGAGCAGGCCCGAGCGGACGACGCTGCCGCCGCCGTAATGGACCAGGACCTTGGTGCCGCCATACTTGCGGACCAGGTCGGGAAGGCAGCGCTCAGAATCCTTGCCGAAGACCACCTCCGTAGGAGTGAAATACTTGAAATCAACCATATTAAAGCCAATTATCGGATATACAGGAACTATGGAACTCCGGGGCGCCGGAGTCGCGTGCGATGGCGGCGATATTGCCGGGGCGTACCCCGCAGCCGGCCATCACCTCGAGCCGGCTGCCGGCGCGCCGGACCAGCTCGCCGATCAGCGCGCGGCCGGCGAAAGCATCCGGAGCGTGGCCGGAAGTGAGCAGACGGTCGCAGCCGAGTGCGATCACGTCTTCGAGTGCCGCCAGCGGATCCGCCGTCTCGTCGAACGCGCGGTGGAAGGTGACGGAGAGCCCGGCCTCCCGCGCCGCGGCGACCAGCCGCCGCATGACCGCCAGGTCGACGCGGCCGTCGGGTGTCAGCGCTCCGATCACGACGCCGTTCGCGCCCAGGGCGGCGCACAGGCGGATGCTCTCCAGCATCTGCCGCACCTCTTCCCCGCCGTAGACGAAATCCCCGCCGCGCGGACGCACCAGCACGTTGACCGGCAGGGCGGCGGCCGCCAGCACGGCGCGCAGCAGCGACTCCGACGGCGTCACGCCGCCGACGTCCAGCCGCTCGCAGAGCTCGATGCGCTGCGCGCCGGTCCGCTCCGCTGCGCGGACGGCTTCCAGGGAGGTACAGCAGGCTTCGCGGAAATACATCATCGGCACTGCGGGATGACGCGGCGCAGATCGGCCGCGAGGGAGGTGTTATAGCCTTTCGAGAGATAGACGATACGTCCGAAGCTGTCGCACACGGCGACCAGCGGAAGGGTGTCGCCGGGCGCGCCGGCGGCGGCGAGCATCGCGCGCACGCGACCGGCGGGGTCGCTGCCGAAGACGGCGTTGTCCAGCCCGGCCGGCCGGGCTTCGTCCAGCACGACGACCGGGCGGCCCCAGGCATTGAGGTCCGCTGCGGCGGCCGTCATTTCACGCACCGCGTGGGAACTCGGCTCGTCCTTGCTCCCCATGACCGCCAGCAGGAAGTAGCCCCTCCCGGTGGCGCTGAGCAGGCTCTGGGGCTGCTGCGCGCCGTCCTTCAGGAAAGGGGCCTCGGCATCCATCGTCCCAATCACGGAGAGCCGCTCCGCCGAGCTGCGCAGCACCAGCGGCGCCGTGGCGACACTGCCCGTGCCGATCTTCAGGAACTCCATGTGCACCAGCGCGCTGCCGTCCGCCAGGCGGTTGCCGGAGGTCAGCACATAGTAACCGGCGTCCAGCGTGTAGGTGTTCCGGGCCGGGCCGTTCTCTTCATACTCCATCAGGCGCGTGCGGTCCGGCTCAAGCCGCGAGAGTGTATAGTGGCGGTAGTACTCCGGCGTCTTGACGGGGCCGCCGGCGACATAGCGCAGGCGGAGGGTCCCCTGCGGGGCAATCCGCTCTGCGGCCCCGCCGCCGAAATCCACGTCCACCCACCGGCCGTCCTGCCGGTACTGCGTCTTGCCCGTCACCTCGTCCAGCCGGGCGGGGTAGCCGAGGGCGCGGCAGAGCGCCACGAAGAAGATGTCCCGGCCGAGGGCGTCGGCCCGGCGGGCCTGCCAGACGGCCGCGGGCGCCGTGCGGAGCTGCTGCGGGTTGCTCCCTTCCACGACAGTGATGCTGTCGCGCACCCAGCGCGCCACGGCATCCGGCCCGGAGAGCCGCTCGCCGATCCCCGAGGCGAGTACCTCGCCCCGGAAGGGCCGGAGCGGCTCGATCTCCACGCGGGGCGAGAGTATATAGCGGTCCGTCTCTCCCCTGTCGGTCGCCATCACGTCCTCCAGGACCTCCCGCGACACGTCGCCGCGGTCCTTCTCCGTGAGCAGGGCCAGCAGCGCCCGGCCGCGCTCGCCGTATTGCGCCAGGAAGGCCTCTGCCTCCGGATTGTCATGCGGGTGCGCGGCGCGGATGGCGTCCTCCTCCTGCAGCCGGCGGTCGTTGGCAGCCGTCTGTTCCGGCGTGGCGCCGGCCGGGATCGGATCCTCCGCAGGCGGCACGATATCGATGTCGGCGCAGAAGCGCTCGCCCAGGGTATGGTCAAGCGAGACCGCGACCGAATCGCCGGAAGCCTTGGCGAAGCCGAAGCGCTCCCCCCTGCGGGCCCAGACCAGCAGGTCGCCGAGGCCAGTATCCAGGGCGGCCTGTCCGTCCGCGCCCGTCACATAGGACGCCACGGGATAGAACTCGGCATAATTGTAGATATGGAAGGAAACCGTGGCGCCCGGGACGGGCTGCCCGCCGTCCAGCACCGTGACGACGGTGCGGCGGGCGGGGACATAGCCGCGGATTACGTTGATCTCGGTATAGCAGGGCATACGCTGGATGACATCTTCGTCGCCATGGTAGTCGCCGTAGACCTTGGTATGGAGCAGCAGGGCGCGCGACACGGGGCCGTTGAACCAGGCGTTGTCCAGCGTGGCCGCGGGCTCGCAAGCCCCCATGAAATGCCACTTGCCGTCCACCCAGACCTCCACCCAGGCGTGGTTGTCGTCGGTGTGGGCCCAGCGCGGCGTGTAGACCTGGCGGGCCGGGATCCCGGCGGCGCGCAGGGCCGCGACGGCCAGCACGGACTCCTCGCCGCAGCGGCCCACCCCCCGGCGGACCGTCGCCATCGGCGGGCTCGTGCGGGCATCAGACGGCTGGTAGGTAGCCTGCTCGTGGCACCAGTGATTGATCTCCAGGGCAGCCTCGGCGAGGCTCATGCCCGCCACACGCCGGCAGAGCGTGTCGGCATAGACCGTCCGGAAATCATCCAGGGCTTCGTTGTTGACGCGCAACGGCAGCACGAAGTGCCGGAACTCCCGCTCGGGGATGTCCCAGCGCATCTCCCGGCGCACTTCCAGGGTCTTGGCGACATTCGCCTCCCAGAAGCTCCGGGAGTACTGGAGGCTGTCCGGCAGGGGCATCGAAGCGTACAGCCAGTCCACGTATTCCGACTCGCGGGTGCCGCAGGCGGCAACCAGCAGCACAAGCATCAGCAAAGCAGTCCTTTTCATACTGCTAATATAACAATAATCCACCGGAAACGATTATTTTTGTGCTTGACTAACAAGCACTGCCATGAAACCTTTCGCCAGTCTCGCGGCCGTCCTGGCCGTCGCCTCCTGCCTGTCCGCAGGGGCCGCCAACCCGTACCTCCCGCTCTGGGAATACATCCCCGACGGAGAGCCATACATCTTCGAGGACCCGGACCATCCGGGACAGTACCGCGTCTACATCTACGGCTCCCACGATATCGAGCAGACGGCGTACTGCGGGCGCAACCAGGTCGTCTGGTCCGCTGCGCTGGACGACCTGCGCCACTGGCGTTACGACGGCGTGATCTTCGAGTCCAGGATGGATGCGCAGGGCAGCCCGCTCAACCCGGACGGCCGGGGTGACATCCTCTACGCCCCCGACGTCACAGAAGTGGTCGGGCCGGACGGCAGGAAGACCTATTACCTCTATCCCAACAACCAGGGCCGGGGGCGGAACGCGATGGTCGCCCGATCCGACCGTCCCGACGGTCCGTTCACCGTCTGCAACTGGGATCCCAAGGATCCCCGGCGGACCGTCGGCGTACTGGGCTTCGACCCGGCCGTGTTCATTGACGACGACGGCCGTGTCTACGGGTACTGGGGTTTCCAGGAGTCCTGGGGCGCCGAACTCGACCCGGAGACCATGTGCACCGTCAAGAAAGGCACCCAGGCTGTCAAGGACATGGTATCCAGCTGCAAGCAGGAGGGCGTCTTCCGTTTTTTCGAGGCTTCGTCCATCCGCAAGGTCAAGGATAAATACATCTTCGTCTACAGCCGCGTGACTGCAGAGGGCGAATTCGGTCTGCCTGCCGCCAACGGCAACCTCGCCTGGGCCTGGAGCAACAATCCCCTGGGACCCTGGACCTACGGCGGCACGCTCATCGACGCCCGCGCCCGCGTGACCGATGCGGCGGGACGGACCGTCGTCACAGCCGCACCGGGGGGCAACACCCACGGCGGCCTCTGCGAGATCGGCGGCCAGTGGTATGTATTCTACCACCGCCAGGCCGGGCTGGGCGGCTTCGACCGCCAGGCGATGGTGGCTCCCGTCGAAGTGAGAGTCACCGAAGGGCCGGACGGCAAGGTGGAGATCAGCGAAGCGGAATACACCTCCGAGGGCTTCGAACTTGCCGGACTGGATCCGCTCGCGTGGCACTCCGCCGGCATCGCCTGCTGGTTCACCGGCCCGCGTCCGGCCGAGAAAGACAAACTGGGCAACAAGTACTCCGGCTCCTACATCCAGCCCTACCGGCCGGAATGGGACGGCAAGACCGACCCGTACGATCCCGCCATCAACCACAACCCGGTCGTGAACAACACCGCCGGTTCCGTCGTCGGCTATAAATATTTCAACTTCGACGGCCTGCGCGCCGCCCGGGCGAAAAGGCTGTTGGTGGACCTGATCCCGCAGGGAGTTAAAGGACGTATCGTGGTGAAGGTCGACGACCCGGTGTCGGGCACGCGCCTCGGCACGGTCCGCCTGAGCGGGCGCCAGCCGCAGGAGCGCACGCAGCTGCGCGCCTGCGTCCGCCGGGCCCGCCGCCTCAGCGGCAAGCACGCGCTCTTCTTCGTCTTCGAATCCGCCACACCCGACCGTTCCCTCTGCGAGCTGGAAGGTTTTGCCTTTAATTGATGCTTTTTTCAATTTATTGACACTCTGCGTGTTACACGAATTAACCGGGCCGTTTTCGGCCCGGTTAATTCATGTAAAGCCCCTTCTGTCAAGACGTTGCGAAAAACAGTCTCTCAGCGGAATTCCAGGGTGACCACCCGGTCCGGGGTAGCTGCGGTAGGTTCGGGGATCGTCAGCGTGACGGTCCCTTTCTTCTGCTTGAAAGAGACCGGGGTGCCGTCTGCCAAAAGGACGGCGGAACGCACCTTGCCCGGCAGCTCGAGCGTCAGCTCCGGCTGCGGCCGGAACAGGTGGAGATAGAGTTTGTTCTCCTTCTGCGTGGTCACGCCCCAGGGCTGCTCCGGGATGCTGCCGGCTTGGGTGCCGTAGATGCTTTCTCCATTGACTGCCAGCCATTTGCCCATCTCTTCGAGGCGGGCCAGGGCCTCCTCGGGGAGCGTGCCGTCCGGCCGGGGACCGATGTTGAGCAGCAGGTTGGCTCCCTTGGATGCCGTGCGGACCAGATAGCGGACCAGTTCGTCCGCAGACTTGTAGCGGCGGTCGGTGATGTTGTAGCCCCAACTGTTGTTCATGGTCTGGCAGGTCTCCAGCGGCAGGCGGGACACCCCGGCCGTGCCGGAGAAGCCGGCCTCGTTCTCTCCCGGCACGTCCTTTTCGAAAATCTGGATGTCCTCGCCCGGGAAGGGGTCGAGGTGGTGGTTGTTGCCGATCAGGCAGCCCGGCTGCAGACGGTGGATCAGGGCATACTGGTCATAGAGGCCCCAGATGCCGGGCTGCGCCTCACGCGGCTGGCTGTCGTGGTCCCAGAGGCCGTCGAACCAGATGGCGCCGACGGGACCGTACTGCGTCAGCAGCTCCGTCAGCTGGGCCTTCATGAAAGCCTGATAGTGCGCCCAGTCACCCTCCTTGCCGTCCGGGCGGCCGGTGCCGTGGCCGGTCCGGCCGCGGGGCCAGTAGTCCGTGCGTCCCCAGTCCACGTGGGAATAATAGAAATGCAGGCGGATGCCCTCCTCGCGACAGGCCTGCGCCAGCTCCGCGAGGATGTCGCGCCCGAAGGGCGTGCCGTCCACGGCATTGTAGGGCGTGGCCGCCGAGCGGAAGAGCGAGAATCCGTCGTGGTGGCGCGAGGTGATGGTGATGTATCGTGCGCCGCCGGCCTTGATGGCCCGGACCCAGGCGCGGGCGTCGAACTTCGAGGGGTAAAAACTGTTCGCCAGCCGGGCGTACTCCCGGTAATCCAGATTTTTCTGCTGCATCACCCACTCCCCCTGCCCGGGCTGGGCATAGAGACCCCAGTGGATGAAGACACCGAAGCGGTCGGCCGCGAACTGCCCACGTGCAGCAAGGTTCTCGGGCGCAGGGACATAGCCCTCCTGCGCCCGTGCGCCTGCGGCGCCGAGCAGCAGGGCGAAGAGAAGGATCAATCGTTTCATAGCCCTAAGATACACATTATCATCTTTTTTTTCGTATCTTGGTATCGATTTTATCCAAACCACATTCACTGAACGATGAGACCTTTCTGCAAAATTATCCTGATTATGGCTGTCAGTTTATTCGGACTTGCCGCACAGGCAAGAGCCCCCAGAGGGAATCTGGTTTATTGTAGCTACTCTAAAACCGGCGCGGCCGGACTCGGCAAGGATTATTGCGAACTGATTGCAGACCCGGGGGCGGATCCCGTAATCAAAGTCGTACTGAACGAAGGCAACCGCTTCAACGATCCGACAATCCGCAAGGAGTATCCCGCCACCACCGAAGCCCTCAAGGAGATCCAGGAATGGGAGAAGAAGAATAAAATCCACAAGCTGAACGGCTACAATCTGCAAGAGCGGATCTCCGGCGGCACCACGTACCGCGTTTATCTGGAATACGATTCGGGCGACAGTATCGACATTCGCTGGTACGGTCATAATGTGGACAAAGAGGCATCCGCCGCATATGCCTATGTCTCATCGTATTTCCAACCCTGGCGCGAGCGGGCTCTCAAGGAGTCCGAACCCATCGTCGAATGCTATATCTGGTCCACGTCAACCGCCACCCGTGCCACCGACGCCTGCCGGCTGCTCTGCCAGCCCGGATTCACTCCCGCCGTCGTAATCGACCTCAACGTCGGTAACTTCCAGGATCCGACGGAATACCATGGGCAGTACAATATCGACGAAGAGAGCGTGCAGAAACTCATGGAAGACCTGGAGAAAATGGGGGTCGGCTCCATGAAAGACAGCAAAGAAGAGGATCGCATCGAAGGCGGGTCCCACACCGCTGCCACGCTGACCTTCCGCTCCGGGCGCAAGCTCTCCCTGTCCTGGCGCACCGGACCCGGAGCCGTCTACGACCGCCTGAACGAATTCTTCGGCCCCTGGAAAGCAAAAGCCCAGGCTGAAGGACGCACGGAAGAATAACCCTTTATCGGATCATATGAAGGCTCTCCTGACCCTGCTCGCCCTCGGGGCCGCGCTGACAGTGTCGGCGCAAACATTCAAGTGCGCGGACCCGGAGGCCTCGCCGGAAGCGCGGAAACTCCTTGAGCGTCTCGTCAAGATCCGCGACAAGGGCATCATGTACGGCCACCAGGACGAACTGCTCAAGGCCATGAAGGCCGACAGGCACTACCTCTTCTACGAAGACATCAAGGGTATAAGATGATGTACAAATAGCGGCCGGGGGATTGGATTCCTGTTTGGCGTTTCTATTTTGGGGCATATCGCTCGTTCACCCCATCAACGGCTTTTGCCCGCATTCCCCCGGTGCGGAAGCAAAAAGAAACTATGCTAGAAGTGCCACGAAACCGGCCACCGCAAGGAAAGCATAGACGACTTTCCTCAGTCTCTCCGGACGAAGGCGGGCATATACTTTTTTCCCCAGCCAAAGCCCCAGGAACACACCGGGCAGGGCGAAGCACCACATCCGCAGAACGGTAGGCGTGACCAGTCCGTTTCCTGCGCGGAACAGCGACATCGCAGCGTTACCGATCAGGAAATACCACTGAGTAAGCGCGATATACTCATCCTTGTTGTCTGCACAGCCGAGGAAATAAATGACTGCCGGGGGGCCCTGCATCGCGAATAGGCCACCCATCAATCCGGACAGGGCACCCATTCCTGCCTGCACATCTACGCGGGGCGGAAGATGGATCCGACCGCAGACAAAGAAAAAATACATGCTGACCGTGATCAAAACCCCGCCCAAGATGCGGCGCAGCAGGTCACTGTCCACGCCTGTCACCATCCGCACTGCAAAAAATGACACGGCCAAGAATGCCGGCAGGATCACGGCCAATTTGCGCCAATGCAGCACATCTCGCATGCGGATCGCCGGGATGAGCGCCGTGAAGATCGCCAGCAAGCCCGACAGGGCCGTTGCCTCACCATACGACGGGAGCAGGTAGGGAAGCACCGTCATCGCGATGATGCCGAAGCCAAACCCCGTGACCCGTTGGGTGAGACTCGCGGCTGTCACGAACAAGAATAGGAGAAGCAGCGTCCAGGTCAGCATTGCCAATAAGATCCCGTTCAGCGGCAGGTTTACCAAACCGCCACCCCGTAAAGAGATGGCGGTTAGTTGATGTCTTGAAACGCTTATTTCTTGGAGAAAAGATAGTTGCTCCCGTTTTTCGACAGTTTGAAGTTAAGGCTGCTCCCGCTCACCGTTCCGGTGGCTTCCTGCTCCTCTCCGCCGGACCAGACGGACAGTTTGACCTTGGTCTTCACGGTATTTCCGCTGAACGTGTATGGATAGGTGCAACTCTCGGTATTACCACCATTCGTGCGTTTGAGCGTGCAATCACCGGACGAGAAAGACAAGGTCACGGTCCCGAAGCCCACCTGATCGGCCGTTGACCACGTGGTACCGGCGATGGAGGTTGACGGTTCGGACGGATTGCCACCATCCTTTCTCGTGGAATTGTCCTTGGTACAAGAAATGCCGAGACCCAGAATGATCAGCACAGCGAGAACATAAAAAAGATTCTTCATAGATACAATCGAGTTTTTTTGAAGTGCAAATATAGCAAAAAGTCACAAAACGGTTTTGACGGATTCTTTGTACTTGCGGGAAACCGGAATCTCCTGTCTTCCGATGGAAATGACATCGGGAGCCGTGAGGACGGCATCGGCGGTATTGACCAAGAAGGAACGATGGACGCGAAGGAAGCCCGGGCCCAGGAGATTCTCCCACTGGCCGATGCCGGTCTTGTTACGGTATTGCCGGCCGTCACGGCTCACGATCCATACTTCCGAGTCGCGGGATTCCACATACAGTATGTCTTCCTTTTTGAGAGAGATTCTCTTATAGTCTGACGTAAAGGTGATGGGACGATCCGTGGGGTACTTCTCATCCAGCCATTTCACGAGCAGAAAGTTCCCATAAGCAAGGAGGGCCAGGATGGCAGCCACGAAGACCGGATTGGCCAGCATAGCGGGCAGTGTCCATGTGGTGTGGTCTCCCTGGCGGATCAGGGTGATGAAGGCCAGTTGCCATACGTAAATAAGCAGAAAGGTCATCACCATCACGCCCAGGATGACATAGATGGTGTCAAGGATGCGTTTCTTTCTGTCTTGGCTACGTTCTACTACGGGGAGAAAGAAACACAAGGCCAATGACGCAGGCAGGAATGAGAGGCTCATCAGCACCGCCTCCCCCATATTATAGTCAAGGCTTGTGAGGAGGATGGACGTCAGGAAGATGACAGCCAGCCAGTAAGCGACGATGATGATTGCTTTTTTCATTCCAACGGCAAAAATACACAATCTCTCACGAAAAAAACGCAAAAGACCATGGCTCTTCGCAAGTTAGGGGGATTTGACAGAAGGTTGGACGGATTCTGCTTTGCATATATGAATGGCTCATGCGTACCTTTGCATCAAGGAATTCCGAATTCGATTGTTCAACAAAAAAGTATTTAGCCATGTCTCCTTTAGCTACAAATCTTTTCTCCATTTTTGTTTCCGGCGGTCCTGTCGGAATGATTATCATCACCCTTCTTTTCATCGCCCTGTTCTTTGCCGCATGGAAGGCTCCGGCCTGGGTGAAGGAAACCGGCATCGCCGCTCTGGTCGTGGGCATATTCTGGACTCTCTACGGTCTTCTTCAAATGGCAGACTTCCTGGCCGGCCACGATGACGTAGCGTCCAATATCATTGCCGGCGGCTTCAAGGTGGGACTTGTTCCCGTCCTTTACGGCCTCATCGTATACTTCGTCTCACTGATTCTGCGCGTGATCCAAAAGCCGCGAATCTGAGTTCGTTGCATTGCGCTTGGGGTTATACAAGCACCTCCCGGAACTATTTTGTTTTTAGAAAAACAATTTGCATATTGCATAAGCGAATCAAAATCAGGTGTTATGAAAAAGATCATGATCATCGTCGCGGCAGCGTTGCTCTGCGCATGCGGCAGCGACAGGCAGGGCGCCGTGCCCGGTCCCATCACCACAGGGGAAGATTGCATCGTCAGCACCGTTTCCGGGAAGATTCTAGGCTACAACGATGCCGGCATCTACACCTTCAAGGGCGTTCCTTATGCAAAGGCGGAGCGTTTCATGCCTCCGCAGGCTCCCGATAAATGGGAGGGAATCAGGAAGGCCCAGGTTTACGGCCCCCAGGCGATGCAGGGTCAGGACATGAACTGGGGCGGCACCCCCAGCGACTACGATTTCGGTTTCCAGTTCAAGAAGGAACTGAACTCCGAAGACTGCCAGAGGCTCAATGTCTGGACCCCGGCGCTGGATGGCAAGAAGCGGCCGGTGTTCGTGTGGTTCCACGGCGGCGGCTATGCCAGCGGCTCCGCCATCTTCCTGCCCGCACAGGAGGGAAGGGCCCTGGCCGAGAAGGGCGACATCGTGGTCGTGACCGTCAACCACCGCCTCAACATCCTGGGTTACATCGACCTGACCGCCCTGGGCGGCAAGTATTCCGAGTCCGTCAACCTGGGCCAGCAGGACCTGGTCAAGGCTCTCGAGTGGGTACGCGACAACATCGCGGCCTTCGGCGGCGACCCGGGCTGTGTCACCATCGGCGGCCAGAGCGGCGGTGGAGGCAAGACTTCCACCCTGATGGCGATGCCTTCCGCGAAGGGGCTCTTCCACCGGGCCATCGTGCAGAGCGGCTCCACCCTGCGCCAGCAGGAACCGGCGCAGAGCCGCGCGCTCGGACTGGCCGTCGTGGAGGAACTGGGGCTCAAGCCGGGACCGGACGTGGACCTGTCCCAGTTCACGTATGAAGAACTGGTCGCGGCCGGAAACCGCGCTTCCCGCCGGACCGGCCGCGGAGGATTCTCTCCCGTCGTGGACGGCAAGTACCTGGTCCAGCATCCCTTCGACCCCATGGCCGCCGAGTGCAGCAAGGATGTCCCGATGCTGATCGGATCCAACCTGAACGAATTCTGCTACACCAACAACGTGCCCTATACGATGGACCAGGTCAAGGAGCGCCTGCTGCCCCGGCTGGGTAAGGAGAAGTTCGCGCAGTTCGTGCAGGATTTCGAGTCCGTCTATCCGGGACAGGCGCCGAAGGAACTGGTCAACACCGATTTCCGGACGCGCGGGAACGTGATCCGGCAGGCCACCGCCAAGCAGGCCCTGGGCGGCGCCGACGCTTATGTATACCTCTTCGCCTGGAAGTCCCCGGTGAACGACGGGGCGCTGGCCGCCTGCCACGGGATGGAGCTGCCGTTCATGTTCAACAACGTCGAGAACCAGCGGGAGATGACCGGCGGGACGCCGGAGGCCTACAAGATGGAAGATGTTGTCAGCAACGCCTGGATCGCTTTCATCAAGACCGGTAACCCGAACTGCAAGGGCCTTCCCGCCTGGGAGCCGTTCAATCCGGAAGAGAACCCCACGATGGTGTTCGACAACGTCACGGAACTCCGGAAGAACCACGATGCCGCGATGCTGAAATATTGACGATATGACAAGGAAAGGTACTTTTGCCGCTATTGCGGCCTTTGTCGGCTTCGTGACCGTTTCCGCCCTGGCAGCCCTGTTCATCCTGCGCCACACCCAGCGGCATGAACTCGACTGCTTTGTCGCAGACCCTGCCGAAGCGGAGTTTACCGACATCTACTCGGAGCCCGACGGCGAGGTGGTCTTCCGGATCGAGTCCGGCGATTTCTACCAGTTCACGGCCATCGTCGGGCCGGACGGCTGGTGGCGGATCAAGGATTCCCGCCTGTATTCTTTCGGCGAGACCATCGAGATTCCTTCCCGCGAGGCCTGGATCCGGCAGTCCGCACTCGCCCTGGGTACCGACAACGGCGACGGGCAGTACCGTCCCTTGCGGACTGAGCCCCGCGCAGATGCGCCCAAGGCCGGCACCATCACGGAATTCAACGCCGTGGTCCGGCCGCTGGAACTGTCGGCCAACGGCCTGTGGGTGAAAGTCTGCTACGAGCCGGACGGCCTGACGGGGTGGTTGGAAGTGTCCAAGGTGCGCGACGAGGCCTTCGAACCGGGAGACGGTTACGATTTCCCATACCTGAACGTATATGCCGTTCCCGACAAGGACATCGCCATGCTCTCCTCTCCCGGCAAGGGGGAGAAGACCTTCTTGCTGGAGAGGGGAAGGACCTACACGATGACTGTCGCAAAAGCGAAAAGCGGCTGGTGGCAGTTGCTCGGCGGGTATGTGACCTGCGACGACGAAGACGTCCAGGTACTCGACGAATCCTGGGTCCCCGCGTCGGCGCTGTGCCTGCGCGTTTCGGAGGACGCCGTGCCGCTCCATGTCCGGACGGACGAGAAATCCCGCGTCGTGGGAAACCTGGAAGCCGGAGCGGTGGTCCATCCGCTGGAAGTGGCGGGAACCTGGCCCATATGGGTCAGGGTCGTCTCGGACGGGAACCCGGCCCTGACCGGCTGGACGACGGATTCGTCCCTGAGCTGGTCCCCGGAGGACTAACTGACTCCCGGCGAAAACCGTTTCACACTGCAAACCTATATAATATGATACTGTAGATGGAACCTAAATAATGCAAAAAGGACGAGGACAATCCCTTTAGAGGAGTCCCCGTCCTTTCTTTTTTTTGTTTTTGGGAGTATCGCCCGCTCATGCCACCAACGACTTGCAATCATCGTACAATTTGCTTAACCACAGGCCCCGTAAGTCACTGGGTTACAGGACACCGTTGGAATATTGTAAACAATTATTTAATTTTGACTTTTGAAGTGTGTTGCACTTCTAAATTGAATTCACCTCAACAAGGTTACAAGTATTGAGATACACATTTTAGACATTAACGTCAATGGAAAAATCAACAAAAAAAGTAATCCTTGTTGTTGTTCTCTGCCTAATCTCTTTTGTTATTTTAGATTTTGGTATTGGAGCCATTTCTTTCTATTTGTCAACGAAACCCAAAAGAATCTATCACGCAGCCATTCACGGACAAAAAGTGGATGTTTTCTATTCTACACAGGGGGCTTTTGGGGCAGATGTGATTTCGGTATCCGTCGAAGGAAAAAAGTTCGGATCAAGAACCGTCTCCATTAGTATTAATAACATCACAAATCTGGACTGTTCTCCAGATTCTGTGATAGTAACTTACTCTCAAGATGGCGTTATCGATACCTGTGTGATACATAGGGATAGATCCTTGCCTCAATAACATTAACGAGTTACTTTTGGATAAGAGGTATTCTATTACTTCTCAGTTGTTTTATCGAAAGGGGCCGTCACCGCCTCCCGCGAGCAGCACGGGACGGACCACAAGACCGCACCTCCGACGCCACCAATTCCTTGCAATCGTCGTACAATTTGCTTAACTTGCCCTCACAGATCAAGTCCGGGTCCACCGTGAAAGCCAACTACACATACCTCTCCGACGGGACGAAGGCGGCCGCATACACCTCCGCCAGCGCTGGGAAGGACTATGTGAGTTCCTTCACCTACACCCGCGGCAGCGGCGGATCGAAGACCCTCGAGAGCGTGGCCTTCGGCGGCGGGCGCATCCGCAAGAGTGGCTCGACCTATGCGGTGGACTACCACATCACCGACCATCTGGGCAGCGTGAGGGCCATTGTCAATGCGAGCGGAACAGTGGTCGAGCAGAACGACTACTATCCTTTCGGCATGCGCCACCCCAACAGCCTGACTCAGCTCTCGGCCAACCGCTGGCGCTTCAGCGGCAAGGAGGAGCAGGACGCAGCATTCGGCATCGCCTACAGCGACTTCGGCGCCCGCCTGTACGACCGCTCCGCCGCCTGGACCGCCGTCGATCCCCTCGCGGAAAAGTACTACTCCGTAAGTCCGTATGTCTACTGCAATAACAATCCGATAATACAGATCGATCCTTCCGGGAAGAATCCTTTTATCCTTGGAGGAGCTGTTGTAACAGGGATAGATGCAGCACTCATTGGTCTAGGTGTCATAACTTCTGGGGTCCTCCTTTATAAGGCCACAGATGGAAAGTTGCGGTTTAGAATTTGGAGCCCAGGATATGATTGGCAAGGAAAACAGGATCGGTTGTCCGAGGACGAAACGAGAAATCTTCTTTTGAAACATCAAAAGAATATGAGAGACAACTTGCCTGACCCGAATAACCCAAAATTCGATAAGTATTCCATTCTTCTGGGAGTTGTATCCATTATTTATGATACTCAACCACCGTTTGTACAAGACCAAATCAAAAATTGGATTTCCGGCAAAAAAGATGATGCAAAGACAAAGGATCCCGAGAAGGAAATAAAACCAAGTGACAATACAAATCAAGAGAGCGAATCCGATACGGTGTTTAATATGTTTTGGTATGAACAAAAATCTACAAACTCTGATACCTTTTAATGGTTTGTTGTTTTTTTTTCTCATTAAAGGGTTGCTTCGCCTTTTTATTTCGGGATGGCGGGAGAAATATGTTCTTTTAGATTATTTAATTTCTGCGGCAATCCTTGTTTTCTTCTTTTGGTTTCTATTCAACAATAAACAGGTCCGATTATCCGGGGAGGTTACGAATGGCGAACAGAAACTGTGGAGAATTGTTTGGAGATCTTCTTTGTATGCCATTATATTAGATTGTTCCGTCGGTATGATTGGCTTTTTATCCGATTACCGAGTTTACACGACTATAATAATGTGTTTGTTATGTTGTCTCTGTTTCTTTAATCAGGTTTATTTATATCGTAAGGGTATCCTCTAGTTATAGGAGGGTATTGGAAGTGGCAAACAGGGGCGAAGCCATTCTAACCTGCACCGGAGAAATCCAACCAACCAACTTTCGGGCGGGTTTAAAATGTACTTCTCCTGGATGAAAGCACCAAATACGACTGTTTTGATAGGGAGAAATCCATCTGAGATGGCCTCAACGGCCGAATAGGTGGATTTCTCCTTTTACTAAGTCCACCTCCGATGCCACCCTTTCCTTGCAATCGTCGTACAATATGATTAACTTGCCTGCACAGATTAAGGCAGTTTTTCCGCGCATCAGGCGTTTAAGAAATATGAAAAAGATAACACTCCTGCTCCTGGCCCTGGCCATGCTTCTGTCCTGCGAGAAAATGTCACCGCTCGGAAACGGCATTTACATCAACGGCGAGCCTGTGTCCAACTTGACAGACGGTTATGCGTGGGGCTTCGGCGGGGCATTCAGTTTCCAAGACAGCAATGCCTGCAAGGAAGTACACATAATTGCCGAAACGGCCGGCCCCGGAAAGAGTATATGGGATTCGGAATATCTTTCTATCGGAATCGGACCCTACCATTCCGACGTGTATAAGTGGGAGGAGATTGGACAAGGTCTGTCAATACTTCGACGCGAGGACGGAGCGAAAGATGAAATATGCATCTACGCGCTACCCACCCATGATGTCTTGGAGGAACTGACGCTGGTACGCTGCCCCTCCGGTTTGCTGGAAATCAAAGAGAAGAAAGGGACCACGACAGGAAAGGCCCGTGTCGATGTCTCCTTTGTCCTCTCCAACGGTGATGAATACCAAATCATCTACCGGGGCGACGTGGACACGAATCATGGGACCTACTGCAATTACTAACCTCCGGAATTGAGAACAGAAAAGGACAAGGATTCTCCCTTTACTGGGATTGCCTTGTCCTTGTTTCTTTGTTTATGGGAGGCACGAACTAGGATTGCCCCATAACCAGGGCAACGAATTCTGTGAAAGTGATGATTCGAGTGTCCTTGTAATTCTTCAGGACAAGCAGGTCATTATCTCCCGTAACAATATAATCGGCAGGAATGCTTTCAGCCATAGACAATAAGTAAAGATCCTTGATGTCACGTATAGCCGATTCGGCATCAGGGTAACCCTCGATCATTTTACATTTGGCGTTGATAAGTTCAAAGAGGTTTAGAATGGATTGGTGTCGAGAATTACTTTCATTTTCCGTACCTCACAGCATTGATCTCTGCCTGGATCTCTTCATCCGTGATATCAACATCAGTAGGGCAAGATGCGATGAACTTCTCGACAAGATTTTCGCGAGTCTGCATATTCCATCCCATCTTCTCTGCCGCCGGTACGTCCTGCGCCGGGACCGGAGCGGGGAGCCGACTTCTCTGCTCCTCCTGCGGAAAGTGCGCAGCGTGACGGTGCTCGTGGACACGGCGGGAGGGGAGGAGGAGTCCGGCCGGATGTTACATTCCGCTCCCCGATGTGTTATTCATATAGAAGGCATGAAACATGCAGACTGACGACTTCGATGGCAACGGACTTCCTGGTAGATGCATTTGTGCGGCTTCGGCAGAAGCTGAAAGCCTCGGCCAGCAGGCTGCTGCAGGATGCCGACGGAGCGGACGATATCCTGCAGGACTGCTTCGTGCGCCTGTGGCAGCGCCGGTACCCGCTGCGCTCCGAGCGGGAGGCTGAGGCGCTGCTCTCCCGGACCGTCCGGAATGCCAGCCTCAACCAGCGGCGCAGGGGCCGGCCGGTGCCTTTGGGAGAGGATTTTCCGGAGGAAAGTCCGGACATCGAAGACCGGGAACGTGCCTATGCCGAGATGAGGAGGAAGATAGAATCGGAACTGACTGCGACCCAGCGATACATCCTGGAAGAAAAGGAATATGGCGGGCGTACGCTGGAGGAGATCGCCCGGGAACTCGGCATGGAGGCGACGGCGGTCCGGATGCAGCTCTCCCGCGCCCGGAAAAAACTGAGAAATGCACTGGAAAATGACAGATAAAGAGAAATACACAGTCTTGATGCAGCGGTACTGGGAGGCCGAAACCTCCCCGGAAGAAGAGCGGGCCCTGGCCCGCTATGCCTCCCGGACGGATGATCCCGCGTTCGATCAACTCCGGGGTGTACTGGGATACCTGTCCATCGGCAGGCAGAGACAAAGACAAGCCGGACGGCTGCGCCCGGTGTATGCGTGGGTTGCCGCCGCCCTCCTCATCATTACCGTCGGGCTCGGGTTCTCCTCCCGGACCGGCAGACACGCTCCGGAGAGCGAACTGTACATCCGCCAGGTCTACGGCGTTCCGGTAACGGACGGCGAACAGGTCATGGCGTCCGTGGAAGCCACCCTCTCCGATTTTTTCGCCGGGCAGACCCCCGCCGAGGCAAACCTCCTAGAGATGTTCCGGCGATGAAAAGGGTCCTGCTCAGTTTGATGGTTTTGCTCCTGGGGGGCGTCGCGGCGTTCGCGCAGCGGGGGCTGAACTGTTATCCCGTGTTCCAGGGAGAGGTCGTACCGGCACGGCAGATGGTCAGCACGGAAGTACGCGGCAGCGGGATGGCCGTCTACCGGCTGGATTATTATCGGGGCGTCCAGTTCCAGGTCGGCTCCGGCCTGGCCGGGCAAGTGGCCAGGCTCGTGGAAGCGGATGCCGCGGCAGCAGGAGTGGCGGAGACCGAACGGGTCGGGGAATTCCTGACCTATGCCCTGTTCCAGCCCAAGGGGAAGCGGAGGACGAACCGGTATGTCTGCTATCAGGCCAGGCCGGCGGGAGACGGGTGGAAGGTCACCCTCCTCTACCTGGAAGGTCCCGCCACCCTGGAAGACCTGCGTACGATGTTCGAAAAACAATAACGTCAATAAATCATGAAAAAAGCTCTTAGCACCATCCTGGCTGCCGCGGCGGTGTTCTCCGCGGCGGCGCAAAGCCCCGTAGCATCCTCGAACGTAAACGGGAGGAAACTGAATTTCGAGGCTCCGCTGTTCGGCCTCACGGTCAAGAACGTCAAGCCGACCTGGTCCCTGGTAGCCTTCCCGGAAGCGGATCTGGGCTACAGCCATGCGCTCAATGTCCCGAAACAATATGCATATGCGGAAGGGACCACGGCCACGGGGGAAACCGTATCGTATACGCAATCCGAGATCGGCCTCCGCCCCGGCGGGCTTCGCGGAGACCTCTCCCTGCTGGAGCTCCGCCTCCGTCCCTGGCGGGACGGCAACCTGTTCTTCTGGGGGCTCAATCTGGGGATCGAAACCCATTGGCTGCGGGACCGGTGCCTGTTTGACAAGAACAATCTCCCGGTCCGGGCAGCGTATACGGGCATTGCCCGGGGCTCCTACTCGGAGCGGTTCATCTCCCTGGCAGTCGGGTATTCCCGGGAGTCCGGAGACTGGTCTTTCGGCGTGCAATTGCTTCCGGGCTGGGGCTATTCCTTATATAGGAATGCCTACCGGACCTACCAGCCGCTGCTCGCATCGGAAGACCTGGTCCTGCATCTGGACGGGAAATTTGCCATCCGCCAGGACAATGCCATCGGGAACATCGGATTCCGCTTCGGCGCCCGGGCGGCCGTCTGGTACCGCAGCTTCGGTGCCTTCGTATCCGTCCAACCCGGTCACACGGCCGAAGGTCCGGAGTACACGACCCTCAGTGCCGGCCTGTCCGTCCGGTACTGACCTTGCCCCGGGGCGTGGAGTATCCAATGCTTAGAAGCTGTTTTGGTCAGCCCGAACAGCAATCCGGGGCTATTATGACATCAGGGGTCCGCAGATTGGACCCCTGACGACATTCCGGTCGCCGGCGGTTTAGGTTTCGCTCCCGGTGTGTACTATTCTATGATAGCCAACAAGAGTGAATCCTCCGGTACCATCATGGATATACCCGTGACCGCTTCTTCTACCTTTATGGAGCACGCGCTCAACGCCCCCCTTGTATTTGAATTACGGCATCGACCTTGCCCGAGACAGCAAAGTCTTCATCTATGGCGGTCCGACTGTCCAGTTCGGTCTCGCTTCCACCACAAAACTAAGCGGCGGTGTCGGCTCGAGCAGCGCAGATAGAACATACAACAACTACGACAACCAGAACTACAACCGGTTCAACGCATATCTTGGCGCTGGTGTCGGATTCCAGATGTCCGCTTTCCAGATAACCTTGGGTTATGACTATGGAATGGTGAACCTGTACAAAGGTGAAAACGCTGCCAGTACCCACCGCTCCAACCTCAAGGTCGGTGTCGGCTACGTGTTTTAGGGATATTCGCATTCAGAACAGCCTCGGAGCCTATGCTTCGGGGCTTTTTTTGTACCTGGAAACATAGTGAACGGATTCTTTAAAGAACAAAAATACATGCGCACATGTACTTTAAAGTACATGAAAACATGTAAACGAGTACAAAAAAGAACCTAAAAACAGTGTTTCAAGTACATATTTAATGGTGAAAACAGTGTTTCCGGGTCTTAAATTAACCCAAAAACAGTGTTACGAGCATTTAAAATGAGCAGAAAACACTGTCGCGAGGTTAATTATTGAGGTCGTTACAGTGTGTTTGGGGTTATAAGACAAGGTGATACACCGTTGCCGAATGTATCACCTTAAGAGTTTATATTAAACTGAACACTAAAACCGATAGTGTAGTCCCAAAGTACAACCCTTGCCGAAAATACCGATGAGCGGAGAGAAATCACCGCCACTATACCTTACACCCACAGGAAGGAAATCCGTAAAGATGTCAATATGGTCGCTGACTCTAAATCTCAAGGAGCCACACAACCCTAAATCAGCCCCGTTGATTCCATCTCGAAGAAGAGCTTCTGTCCTCAACTTAATATCCGTATATAGCACGTCATTGTGCCAAGGAGTATACCTAACATAAGCCGCTAAAAAACCCGCAACAATGGCGTTACTGTCATAAGCAGTTAGGTCAAGACCAACACCACCGCCAATAGCCCATTTGTCATTGAACTCATATCCTCCGAAGAAGTGGGTGTCAAGTTCAAAACTATTGTAGTATGCAGCGGTCAAGGTTCCTCCGATATATGGTGTCTGAGCGCTAACGTTGTAGTAAGTTAAAGACAAAACCAGAGTCCAAGAAAGGGCAATTAAGATTTTTCTCATATCTCATCTGTATTTATGGTTCCAAAGGTAGCTCTTTTTGAGGAGAAAACCCACCAGATGTAACGATAATTCCTCGCCGAATAACGCACTTGTCGTTCTGAAACGGTTTGTCCCCAAGGATGTTGAGGTTCTTTAGGTAACTATGCGACACTCCAATTTTGTCTTTGTCCCAGTGGTCACAAAGTGCTTTTTCTTTCTAAGTCTCTTCCGTCAGGATTCCCAGTATTTAGCCCCCCTCCCTATACGCCAATGGGGAAACACTTTTCCGGAGCTCTTTTCTCCTGCAGATTTGGAAAAGAATGCTTTTCAATATACCTCGTTATGAAGCATGTAGTTGTACTCCCGGACCTCTCCCGGATTTATTGTAATGGGGTTCATTCCACCATCATTTTCCATGCCCATATATCCCCGGGAATAGTTAAGCATTCCTCTATCGAGGACAAAAATTGAATACTTTCCCGCAGGTAATTGAATTTGGTAATAACCGTTTTTGGAGGACTTCGTTTTGGCAATCAGTCGGGTCGGCATCGTTTCCGGGGTGACTTCCCAGGCATTCCAGTACGGCGTCGTAAAGGTCATTTGCGAGGGTAACGTATATTCGTATACATAAATCTCTCGTCTGACATAACGCTCCCCGTGTTCTGAACTAGCTCCCGGCATAAAATCCCCATAACGTTCCATGATGACACCATACACACCCTGATTGATCGTTGGCGCTGTGAGTTCTTTCTCACAAGAAATACAGATCATCATCAGCGCAATCAACCAAAGAGGCAGACTCGTAATATGACATTTATACATTTCCTTTAGGTGCAAAAACATTCAAAAATAGTTTTTTTTTAATACAAAACAAATTAAGACAAAACAACCCTTTATGGGATTCGTGAAGAGCCGTTCTTCTCGGTGAGGATAATTACGGAATGCGCCTCCTGGTTCTGCCTATGTCCGCTGTCCCACTGTCCCAAGTTTATATATAGTTGGGACACTGGGACATCTTTCAATCAAAAACTGGTTGAACTATTTAATTACACCTAATGAGGGTGCTGATCATCCTTCGAAGGGCTTATAATTACCCCTACCACTTTCCCCCACATTCTTTGCCCATCTGATAATTCTTGGATTATGGTCATATATACGATTAATAACTAAATTTCCTGCTTCTTTGAGCAAAAAGCCCCGGCAATCTTGAGACTGTCAGGGCCTAATCATTTCGATAAATGGGGAACTTACCAGATAAACGACAGGATTCTGTACTTCACCTTCTTCTTGTATTCCGCTGTGTTTCAATAATCCGTGCGGCCACCTCCCCCGGACGGTCTATCAGCAACTGCCCATGGTTCAACCCGGGAAAAACTATAACTCGAGCCTTCGGACAGATCGACAGAAGGTGCTTGGCCTGAGGCTTCGCCACAAAGGCCTCTTTGGTCCCATACCAAAACTGGATGTCGGGTCCGGAAATAGATTCCAGCTTGTTGGTATAGACGTCTTTGTATCCGTCCAAGACCGCTTGCCGTCCACCGAAGGGGAAGACCTTCTTGCACTCATCCAGAAGGACGTCAAAGTAGTGTGAATGAAAGACCCACTTCCAAAACCCGGTCCAGTGGTAACAGGTCCAAACATTATAGCTCTGATAATAGCGGAGGGGATTCACCAGCCATTTAGGCAACGGCAACAGGGGCGCGGCATCCATAATGGCATGGGGAATGACAATCTCGTCACGTTCCAGAATCCGGGAGAGAATCTTGCCTCCGAGGGACAAGCCGTAGGAGACATCCAGAAGGCCATCCAAATTCTCTTGGACATATCTGATAATCTGCTCCGCCTGGTCATCGACGGAAGTGAAAGCCGAATCCTTTCCAAGCAGGAAGCCATCAATCCCGGCCGCGACGATATGAAACCGGTCTTTCAGGATGTCTATGAGCGGCAGGAAGATCTCGGAAGAAACTCCCAGCCCGGGAATCAGGAGCAGGTCGGGATTACCTTTTTCTCCGTAGGTGTTGAATGTCATCTCTTTAATGTAACAAACCGGCCCGTATGCCTTTTATATTCAAGATATTCATCACCGAAATCGGCCTCCAGGCGTTTTTCTTCCGAGCGGACTTGAAACATCATCAATACGGCTACCAGGACAAAAACCAGCAGGGCCCACCAGTTCCAAAAGGCCAGGACAATACCGACGTAGTAGAGAAATGTCCCGGACAGCATGGGATTCCGGGAGAGCCTGTATGGACCGTCTGTCATCAGGTGTTTGGTTCTGGGTGCCACTTCGTACCCCATCGCGTCGAAAGGATTTCCCTTCCCGACGCGTTTCATATAAACGATGCTCCAAACGCTGAGTGAAAGTCCCGCTATTACAATGGGGACAGCTAAACAAAGTCGCGCTGTTGGGATATCTGCCAAGGCAGGCATTCGGGAAATCCACCACATCAACATGGGAATCCCCATAATAAAAATGGCGAAGCCAAGAACATATCCGAGAAGCTGTTTCATCCTGGTGAACAAATTCTGATTTACCGAAACGAAGATACGCATTTCCGCAGAATAACCTTCTGAACGAGAGACTTTTTTTCGAACCCTATTGAATCCACAAGAGCGCGATATTATATATAACCACCCCACCCCTGTCTTTGAATTGGGGTTATCCCCCCGGGTGGGCTCCTCGAAAAGAGTTACACAGCCTAAATTAGTGGCTGCCAGTCAACGGAATACCGTATCTACACTTCGGCCTCTTGGGGCAATACACTTTCTGTTCCTTGATGCGGTGATCCGTTTACATAGCTAATAGTGCGGGCCGTCCTCTGTCTCCGAGGGCGGCTCGCTTTTTATAACCCTTTAAACAACCTTCTATGCAAGAGAACACTGTTTTCTCGGTGCTCAATGCGCTCAACTGCAACGAGCACGTGGAGAAGAAGGGGACCCTCAGCGACACTCGGCGGACTTTACCGTGCTTATCGTCCCGAACTTTGGGACGTTGTGAACGAAATCGGCCTTAAACGTGCATAACGTCCGCTTTTTCGGGACGTTGTGCACAATGCGCATCCTCGCCAGCAAAAACAGAAAATCAGAGACCGTCGTAAGTCTCTGATTCTCTTTTGGTGAGGCTTAGCAGATTTGAACTGCTGACCTCTTGCCTGTCAAGCAAGCGCTCTGAACCAACTGAGCTAAAGCCTCGTTTGGGACTGCAAAGATACAACTTTTTCCAAATATACAAAAAACTTTTTGGAGATTCCGGGTCAAGCCCGGAATGACTGGCGGAGAAGGAGATTCCGGGTCAAGCCCGGAATGACTTTCCTGGTGCCCGGAATGACTTTCTTAATCCAGGATTGACGGTTTCAACGCCCGGAATGGCTCGCTCAGTATCCGGAATGACGGGAGTCAGCGGCCGGCTTCCGGGCGGAGGGGATACTCCTTGCGGAAGGTCAGGACGAGGTTGGGGTAGCCCATGGAGGCGAAGAGGCGCCGGAGGGTAGCCTCCGCGGAGGTCTCCGCCTGTTCGAGGATGCCGGCGCGGACTGCGTCGGCACGCAGCCGCTGCTTGGCCAGGAGGACGATGCCGATGGTCTCCTCGTGGGTGCGGTGGCCGGCGAAGAGTTCGTAGTCCGTGGGGTTGATGACCACGTCGAGGATCTCCACGGGGGGAAGGGTCAGGCGGAGGGTGTCGCCGGTCACGGCGAAGTCCGCCGCCTCCATCTTGGTGAAATCAAAACCCGCGCGCACGCGGCCCTTGCAGATGATGACGAAGTCGTCATTGCCCGTCAGGCGGTTCAGGCCGGTGGCGCGCTTGATTTCCGCCAGGTAGGAGTCATCATGGTCCGTCAGGACCAACTCCTCATAATAACCTGCGCTCGATAGTTCGCCGATCCGGCGGACCTGGTCCACGAGCGTAGCCGTCTCCTCGATCTTCAGGCCGCGTTCGCGCCGAAGGCCGAAGTGCAGCAGCAGGAACAGCACCAGGGCCAGGGCGACGGCACCGGCGAGCGCGTAACGCAGGGGGATATGCAGTTCCTTGCTCATTCGAACCGGATCTGGATATTGTCAAAACCCATCTGCTCGAGCATCGGGCGGAAGAAATCCTCCGCATTGGACTCGGCTTCGGTGAGGATGCCCAGTTTGGGGAGGTCGCGGATGATCTCGCGCTCGCCCTGCCGCAGCAGGGCCTGACGCTCCTGGTCACTGAACTTCTGACGGAAACCCGTGATGTCCTCATACTCGAGGCGGATCTGCTCCGGCGGGATGTTGATGGAGAAGACGGTCGCGTGCGGGAGGACCAGCGAGACGGAGCGGGTCTCCTCGTCCACGAGCAGCTTCTCGAGCGGGATATTCTCCAGGTTGATGCCGGCCTTGAGGTGGGCGGTGCAGGAGAAAAGGATGCGGCGGTTGCCGATCTTGAACCAGTCTCCCTCGTCGCGGGCCTTGACGGCCTTGCGCACGGTGTATTCGACCGTGCCCAGTTCCGCGGTGCGGCTGAGCTGCTCGATGCGCTCCGCAAGCCGGTCCTGCAGCGACGGGCCGCGGGAGCAGGCGGAGAGCAGGAGCACGGCGAGGAGGATGCCGGGAATGACGGTGCGGCGTGTCATCGGGCGGCCTCCGCGGGCGCCGGGTCCGCTGCTGCGACGCTCTCTTCCGGAGTGCCGTTCATCCAGGCATCCAGTTTCTGCCCCATGGCCGTGAGGCCCTCGATGGTGGAGTCCTTGGACAGGGTGAGGAAAGACTTGACGGCGTCCAGCATAGCCTGGCGGCGGACCTTGGCGCCGGCTTTGCCGGAGAGCGCCGCGGCGCCTTCGCGCAGGCACGCGAGCGTGACGTGGCCGATACGCAGCGACAGCAGCGTGTTGGCCGTGCCGTCCACGAGCGACTTGGTCACCGTCCCCACGAGGGGGATCTTGGAGAGGGCGCTGAGGTGCAGCATCTCCGGATCCACCTCGACCTTGTCGAGCGTGTCGGAGAGGTAGTAGCTGAACAGGGAGGTCGCGAGGATGCGGGCGTAGAGCTTGCCGAGCTGGCCCCAGGTGGGGCGGTAGCCCGAGCAGCGGATCACGTCCGCGATCATCCGGCAATTGATGACCAGCGAGGTGAGCGCATCGATCCGCCCGGTCTGCGAGACCGTGGTCACGAGGAAGACGGTCTTCGCCCACTGGTAGATATGCCCTTTCGCCTTGTCGAAACGGCGGTCCAGTTCGGTCCGGATGATGCCGCGCAACTCCGGCAGGTCGTAGTAATTGTCCACCTGCGCGAGCAGTTCCCGACGGTGTCCGGCAGCCTCCTCGGGCGGCAGGTCGCCGAGGTTGTCGGCGAGCGAGCGGGCGAAGCCCTTGAGTTCGGCGCGCAGCTCGGGCGTGTCCTCCGCGCCGTCATCCACCGACAGCTTCGGGAAAGGCTTCGCCAGCAGGATCCGGCAGGTCGGAATCACGACCAGCCACACCAGCGCCGCGGCCAGCAGCAGGTAGAACACCCACGCCAGCACGGGCGACGCCCCGGCGAGCTTGTCGCCGATGGTGATGATGTTGCCGGCCAGCAGGATCACGAGGATGAGGGCCAGCGAGACGAGGACAGAGACAAGGGACTTCTTCATACCGCGTCAGATGATGATGTCTTTAAGTTGCTTCTGGAGGGCCTCCAGCGTGTCGAGCAGCTGCTCCTCCTGCGGACTGGACATCTGCTCCAGGCAGGCGGAGAAGTGTGTGCGGACCTGGCCGAGGTAGTCCGCCGCCATCCGGTCGATCTCAGCGGTCAGCAGACGCTTGAGATTCTGGATGGTGCGGTTGTCGGCGTCGCCGTAGAAATAGCGCTCCATGTTGGAGATGGCCTCGCGTACGGCCTCGGGCTTGAGGGGGAAGAGCGAAGGGCGCATGAAGCGGCGGATCTTGTCCTCAGGGACGTTGTCCTCACTCTGCGCGCGCACGGCCTCCAGGGCCGGCAGCGCTTCGAGGGGGCGGGTCAGCTGGGCGTTGAGCGCCTCCAGGCTGTCCCGCTGCTTGTCGCTGAAATGGCGGTAGAGACGCTTGGTCAGCTTGTCGTCCACGTCATAGAGGAAATCGCGGAGGATGTCCTTGAGCACGGACAGGCACTCCCGGTTGGTCATGGACTTGTTGACGGACGCTTTGGCTTCCGTCTTGAACGTCGCACGGTTGGCGTCCTCGGAGACGTTGTTCACAATCTCGTCAAGCTCGTCCTGGGAGAGGGCGAACGACTTGTCCAGGGCGTCCAGGTGCTTCTGCAAGGCCAGCCGGTCACTGCGGCGGGCGTCGAGTTCCTGCGTGCGTGTCCATATCTTCTTCACCAGGTCGTCGCGCAGCTTGTCGGTGCGCTCCAGGCAGCGCTCCATCCGCTGGGAGCCGATCCGGGTGGTGATCTTCTCATAGAGGCGGTTCTCAATGGCCTCGAACTCGTGCCAGGCCTGCTCCAGTTCGGGCCCGCAACCCTCCCGGACACCGCCCTTGAGGTAGTCCGTGACCATCCCCAGGTTGACGCAGCTCACGAAGTCAGGCTCGATGTTGAAGCCCTTGCGCTTGATCTCTTCGTATTCGGTCTTGCTCTGGCGCTCCACCTCGGCGCGGCGCACCTCAGGCTCCTGCCACCAGGCGGCGTCGAAGATGTTGTGGATCAGGTAGACGGGCACGGAGCCGTTGTATTCCCGGAGCTTGTCGAGGTACTCGTTGGACGTCACGTTGAAGGCGGACACGGAGCTGTGGACGAAGAGGATGAGGTCCACGCGCTTGGACATCGCGTCGTAGAGGGCGTTGGAGAGGTTGATGCGGTTGCCGTCGAAGCCGGGCATGTCGGCCAGGAAGATCTTGCCGTTGTCCGTGCCGCGCAGCATCTTGCTGCCGGGCGTGGTGATGGCGGTGATGATGGAGTTGTCCCGGCGGTTGTAGGACGGGGCGATGTAGGTCTCGATGTTCTCGTCGCTGAGCGGATAGGACTCCTTGGTGAGGTGTTCGCGCAGCTCGGCGTCGTCGTCGATGATGCCGCGGAGCTTGTCAATGATCAGATCCAGGTCCTTCTCCTTGCGGGACTCATCCTTTGAGGAATATATCTCAATGGCCGGCTCCGCATCGGCCTCCACGCTGGAGATGATGGTCGGCCGGAGGGTACATTCAAGCTTGTCCGTCGGACTCACATACTTGTGTGCCAGCAGGTTGACCAGCGTGGACTTGCCGGACTTGACCGGCCCGACGACAAGCATGATGAAGGAGCCGTGCCGGTACTCCATCGACCGGCGCCAGAGGCGCTTGAGCCCCGCCGCGATCTCCTCCTCCCCCGCGAGCCGCGGGGCGTAGGTATCCTGGAGACCCTTCAGCAGCGCGGAGATGGTATCGAGTTTCTTTTCGTTGGTATTCGCCATAGCATGCCAAATTAGGAAAAACGCGGAATAATTCCAAATTTCCGGGTATCTATCCTCACTTATTGGGATTGCTTCTTCTGGGCAAAACGCGTACCTTTGCGACGTTTGAAAACCCTTAAATGTACGAGATATGAAGAAACTCCTCCTCATCGCAGCCACGCTGCTGGTCGCAGTGGCTGCCAACGCCAAAGTGGTCGAGAAGACCTACACCGTCCGTGGCCACTGCGGCATGTGCAAGAACCGCATCGAGACCGTGGCCAAGGGCTTCGACGGCGTGCAGGAAGCCGCCTACGACCTCAAAGCCCAGAGCCTCAAGCTCACCTACGACACCCGGAAGGCCAAACCCAACAAAGTCTTGAAGGCCATCGCCGCCATCGGCTACGACGCCGGCAAGTTCACCGCCCCGCAGGAAGCATATGACCGTCTCGAGGCCTGCTGCAAGTACCGCGAGATCGAGGGGGTCAATGACCACGAGCACGGCGAGGGAGAAGGCCATCACCACCACGCCGAGTAACAAGAAAGCCGCTCTGACCGAGCGGCTTTCTTATTCTTGGATGACCTCCGCGAGGAGCTTGATCCCGGCTTCCATCCGGGAGGCGTCGAGGAAGGAGAAGTTGAGCCGCATGGTGTTGCGGTGGCTGCCGTCCACGAAGAAGAAGGAGCCTGCGACGTAGGCGACGCCGGCGGCGAGCGCCCGGTCGTAGAGCGCGACGGTGTCGAAGCCCTCCGGGAGGGTCAGGAAGAGGAACAATCCTCCCTCCGGATGCGTCCAGCTCACGCCGGCCGGCATGTATTTCTCCAGCAGGGAGAGCATCTTGTCCCGCTTGGCGCGGTACAGGGCGATGCTCTTCTGCAAGTTAGTATCGAGCGCGCCGCTTCCCATGAATTCCGCGGCGATATACTGGTCCAGGATCGGCGGACAGAGGTCCAGGGACTGCTTGCAGACGTAGATCTGGTCCAACAGCTCCACCGGCCCCAGGATCCATCCCAGGCGGAAGCCCGGGGCGAAGATCTTGGAGAAACTCCCCAGGTGCAGGGTGCGCTCCGGGGCGAGCGAATAGATGGTCGGCACCGGCTCGCCGGAGTAGCGCAACTCCCGGTAGGGACTGTCCTCGACAATCAGGAAATCGTGCTCACGCGCCAGGGCCACCAGCGCCTCCCGCTCCGGGAGGCTCATCGTCTCCCCGCTCGGATTCTGGAAATCCGGGATCACATAGCAGAATTTCACCGGCTTCTCCCAGCCATAGTCCTCCAGGGTACGGACGTCGGCGCGGTAGGACTTGAAGGACTGCAGGGCGCCGAGGTAGGTCGGGCTCGTGGTGAGGATCACGTCGCCGGGATCGGCCAGCACGCGGGTGCATACGTCGATCCCCTGCTGCGAGGAGGTCGTGACCTGCACATTCTCCACCGGCACACCGTAGCGGTCCGAGATCACCTGCCGCAGCTCCGGCACGCCCTGCGTCGCTCCGTACTGGAGCGCCTTGGCGCCGTAGCGGTCGAGCACCTGCGCACTGATGCGGCGGATGTCTTCGATGGGGAAAGTCGCCGCGTCGGGATAGCCTCCGGCGAAGGAATAGATGGACGCGAGGTCCACCTTCTTGAAGATCTCGCGCACGGGCGAACGCATGAAGGACCCGACGTCCTCGGAGAAGAACTTATCGTATTTCATCAGCAGGTCCGGTCAGGTAAACATCGGTAAAACAATCCCCGCCCGCGCGGAAGTCCACGCCCAGCCGCGCGATCCGCGCCTGGATCTCGTAGCGGATTCCGCACGGACCGGCAGCGGCCGTTTCGGAGCCATTCTCCCGGACAGGGTCGGCGGCGGACAGCGGAGCGGAAATTGGTTTTTCGGCAAACTTGTCCGAAAAATAATTTCCGGCCGCCCGTCTGGAAGACTCCGCCGCCGATTCGGCCGAAATGATACCGGTCAAATATGCGGCTATGGCAGAAGCGGTGATGCCGGTGCCGCAGGCGAGCGTCTCCCCCTCCACGCCCTTCTCGAAGGTCCGCACGCGGAGCGTCCCGTCGGGGTCGACGGACACGAAGTTGGCGTTGGCGCCAACCGGCGCGAAAACGGGGTCCCAACGCGCCGTGCGGCCTTCCGTCTCCACGTCGACAGCCTCTACATCCGGCACGAAGCGTACGAAGTGGCGCGTGCCCGTGTCCACGAACCAGCCGTCCAGCACCGGGTAGAAGGTCCGGACATCGATCATCTTGATGCGCACCGTCTTGCAGGCTCCGTCCCGGGATAGGATTTCGCCCGTGTGCCCCCCGTCGGCAGCGACGAAACGGTACACGCGGCCATCCGCCGGGGCGATGCCGAGCGCGTCGGCAAACGCCACGATGCAGCGCCCGCCGTTGCCGCACATCATCCCGCCGGAGCCGTCGGGGTTGTAGAACTCCATCCGGAAATCGTAGTCCGGGTCGTCGGTGAGGATCATCAGGCCGTCAGCGCCCACGCGGCCGTCCGCGGCGGCGAAGCCGCGCTCCCGGTCGCACAGCGCCGCGATCCGCTCCGGCGAGCGGAAAGCGGAGACATCCTCCGTCCGGCCGTCCAGGACGACAAAGTCGTTGCCGGCGCCGGAGTATTTGTGCAGCTCAGCCATCAGCGGAGCAGGTCTTCGAGACTCACGGACCCGGCGGTCTTCTCGTCGCGGTACTTGACGATGACCGGGCAGTAGAGCGCCACGCCCGAGCCGGCGCCGGGGCCGCGCTTGAGCGGCTTGCTGCCGGACACAACCACGGCGCCGCGCGGCACGACCACGCGGCCGTCGGCGTTGCGCGGCACGAATTCGCCCGTCGTGGCGTCGAACAGGGCCGTAGAAGACGTGATGACCACGCCGGAGGCGATCACGGCACCCTCCTGCACGATCGTGCCTTCATAAATACCGCAGTTGCCTCCCACGAAGGCGCCGTCCTCGATGATGGTCGGCAAGGCGCCGGCCGGCTCGAGGACCCCACCGATCTGCGTGGAGGCGGAGATGTGGATATGCCGGCCCACCTGGGCGCAGGAGCCGATGGTCACGTGGCTGTCCACCATCGTGCCTTCGCCCACATAGGCGCCCACATTGACGTAGGCCGGGGGCATCACGATGGAGCCGGGGGCCAGGTAGGCGCCACGGCGGATGCTCGTGCCGCCCGGCACGATACGCACGCCGTCTTCGGCGGAGAAGCTCTGCACCGGGAAAGTATCCTTGTCGAAATAGTTGAACTGCCCCTGGGACATGTCCGCGATCTTGCCGAGCTTGAACCCGGCCAGGATCACTTCCTTGACCCATTTGTTGACCCGCCAGACGCCGTCCACCTTCTCGGCGACGCGCAGCTGGCCGGTCTCGAGAGCCGTCATCACTTCATTGAATCTGTCGATCGTTATTTCCATAATTCGCTTAAAACTTTCTGCATCAATGCCTTCGTCGTATCAGAAGCCGCCACGAGCGGCAGGCGGAGCGTCTCCCCGCACAGGCCCAGACCGGCGAGCGCCGCCTTCGCCGGGCCGGGATTGGACTCGGCGAAACAAGCCTTGAAGAGCGGGAAGAGCCGCTGGTGGAGCGCCCGCGCCGCGGAGATGTCGTCGCGCTCCAGCGCGTGGACCATCTGCGCGACCTCGGCGGGCGCGATGTTGGACGCCACGGAGATCACGCCATGGGCACCGGCAGCCATGTATGCGAGGGTCATGTCATCGTCCCCGCTCAGCAGCGAGAAACCTGCGGGAAGGCTGCGCGCGAGGAGGCAGACCTGGGTGAAATTGCCCGACGCCTCCTTGATGCCCCGGATATTGGGCACCTCGGCCGCCAGCCGGAGCACCGTGTCGGGCAGGATGTTGGCCCCGGTGCGGCCGGGGACATTGTATATGACTACCGGGAGGGAGGTCTCCCCCGCCACGGCCTTGAAATATTCGTACAGACCCTGCTGGGTCGGCTTGTTGTAATAAGGGACGACCACCAGCAACGCGGCCGGGCACAGCGGCTCCATCAGCCGGATATTCGCAAGCGTGCCCGAGAGACTGTTGGTCCCCACGCCGGGCATCAGGGGCAGGCCCTTGGCGTGCTCCTTGACCAGCTGGAAAATCGCCGTTTTCTCCCCGTCGGAGAGGGTCGGGGTCTCCCCCGTCGTGCCCAACGGCACGAGGAAATCCACGCCCGCGGCTACCTGCCGGTCCACCAGGGCGGCGTAGGCTTCATAGTCGACGGATCCGTCCGCCGTGAACGGCGTCACCAGCGCCGTACCGCATCCGTGCAAAACAAGAGGTTTCATAAGCGACACTATTTAACTAACGGATGTAAATATAAGCATTTATTTCAAGATCAGGTCCTTGAATTCGTGCACGCCCTTGAGGGACTCGGTCATCAGGGCGGCGTCGACGGCGCCCTCGGCGAAGCCCTGGCGGGAGAAGGCTTCGTGGGTGAAGGTGAGCTTGTCCACGCCGGAGGTGAACTCGGCGGTGTGGGTGCCGGGAACCTCACCGATGCGCTGGGCTCCGATCTCCGGCTTCTGTCCGAGGAACTCCTCGATCAGGCCGGCGACGCTCTTGGCGGTACCGCTGGGGGCATCGAGTTTGTGGATGTGGTGGATCTCCTCCACGTGCGGGGTGTAGCCGTGGCCCTTGAGGACCTGGCAGGTGCGCGCTACGCCGGCGAAGAGGGCGATGACGCCCACGGAGAAGTTGGAACCCCAGATCATCGGGGTGCCGGCCGCCTCGAATGCGGCGAAGACCTGGTCCTTGATGTCGTACCAGCCTGTGGTGCCGACCACCGCAGCCTTGAAGTTGGCGGCGATGACGGGGTAGTTGGCCCGGAAGGCTTCCGGGGTCGTGAAGTCAATGCAGACGCACTCCTGCGCGATCTCCTTCGGGATGGCGCAAATGTCCTCGGAGGCGCAGACGAGTTCGATCCCACGACGCTGCAGGACCCCCTCGATCATGTGGCCCATCTTGCCGTATCCACTGATAATCACTTTCATAAGGCAACACTTTCGAAAATACTGACGTAATTGGTAATGGCTTGCCCGAGCTCCGCGAACGACAGGAACTCGTCGTCGCGGTGCGCGACCGTGATGGAGCCCGGACCGCAGATGATCTTCTGCGCGAAATTGGTCAAGTGCGGGGCGTCGCTGCCGAAGGCGACGCTCTTGGACGGGAAGCCCGGCAGGGTCAGGTAGCGCGCCGGAGCGTCGCCGCCGAACTCCTCGACCCGCAAGGTGTCGCCGGCCTGCGCGCGCATCCATTCAACCACCCTGGCGTCCGAAGCGAAGGTGGTGCGGAAGTAGATCCGGCAGGTCAGCTCCGGGCTGAGGATGTTCTGGGGGTTGTCGCTGTGCAGCTGGCCGACGTTCCAGGTAGTGGAACCGAGCTCCGGATCCTCCGGGAATCCGGCGGCGCGCAGCCGCTCCATGAAGTCGACGAACAGTTCCACGGCGCTCAGCCCATACTCCGGGTAGCCGGAGTGGAAGGGGCGGCCGGAGAAAGTCAGGTTGAAGCGCTTGGTGCCCTTGGAGGCGCTCACCATGCAGTTGTCCGTGGGCTCGCCCACGACCAGCATCGGAGCGCGGAAAGGCAGCTTCGCGAAGGCCTTGGCGCCCCAGGAGCCCATCTCCTCGCCGCTGACGATCAGCAGGGCGAAGCCCGTGCGGCCGGCCGCGGCGAGGCGCTGGCAGGCGCGGTACATCGCGTAGAACTGCCCCTTGGCATCGCACGTGCCGCGGCCGGTCACCCGGTCGGCCAGGAAGGTCGGCGGGATGTAGGGTGGGACCGTGTCCATGTGCGAGCAGAAGACGACGCGGGGCTCGTCCCCCCACCTCAACAGGACGTTGAGCGTGCCGTCGCCAACCTCGAAAGTCTCCACGGACGGAGCCTCCAGGTGTGTGGCCAGCCACTCCCCCAGCGCCCGCTCGCGGCCGGTGGTGGAGTCGAAGGACAGGATTTGGCGGAAGAGTTCCATACTACATCAGGATGTCTTTGATGATACCGGTGGCGGCCAGTCGAACGCCCTCGCCGGCACCCTTGATGACCAGCGGGGCGGAATATTCGCTCCGGACCACGGTCACGTTCTCCGTACCGCTGATCCAGTAGAAGGGGCTCTCGGGGCCCACGCGCTGCATCTTGATCTCCGCGCGGTAGCCGTGGCGGGCGGCCGGGTCGCGGCGCAGCGAGGCCACGAAGCGCTGCCGCTGCCCGGCGGCGTCCAGCTCCGCCTCGCGGGCCACGAACTGCGACTCGTAGGCGTCCAGGCGCCGGTAGAACTCGTCCAGCGGACAGTCGAAGAACTCGGGACCGAGCATCGGCACGATCTCCACTTCGTCGGCTTCCAGGGCCACGCCCGCCTCGCGCGCGAGGATGAGCAGCTTGCGCAGCACGTCCTTGCCGCCGAGGTCGGTGCGCGGGTCGGACTCGGTCAGGCCCTCGTCCTGCGCCCGCCGCAGCAGCGTCGCGAAGCTGTCGCGCAGGGCGCCGTCGTAGCTGGTGATGATATAGTTCAGCGTACAGGAGACCACGGCCTCGATGGCTTCGATGCCGTCGGAGCAGTTGGCGTCGCTGGCGATGGACTCCAGGATCGGAAGGGCGTTGCCCACCGTGGTGTCGTAGCGGAAGAAGGCGCCGTTCTGCCGGGCCTCCGCCTTGAGGGAAGCATACTGCACATAAGGTAGTGCGATAGAGCGGCGGTTGGAAGTCACGATGTTGAGCCCACCGCGGAACAGCTCCGCATAGCGCTCATGCAGGTGATGGTCGTTCGTGCAGTCCACGAACACGGCACCGCGCTGGGCCGTCGCGAGGACGGCGTCGATGAACGCACCGTCCGCAGCGCTGTCGCCCGCAGCGAGCCGCTCTCCGGCCTCCTCCGGCCGGATGCCGCGCAGGTCCACGACGAACCTGCGGCTGTCGGACAGGCCCACGATGCGGATGGAACGGGCGCGACGCCGGGCAATCCGGTCGGCGCTCAGGCCGATCAGCCGCACCAGCTCGTGGCCCACGGCCCCGTAGCCGGCGATGAAGACCGGGATCACGGTCACGGCCCGGTGCTCGAAGAATTCGCGGTGGATGGCCCCCACGGCCGCCTGTTCGACGGTCGGGCGGACGCGGATGAAGAAGCAGTCGCCCTCGCCCGTGACATCGCCCAGGGGCAGGATGCCGGCCTCGGCGAGGGCCGAGCGGATGCGGCCGGCGGCGCCGGCGCGCGACGACACGCCCTCGCCGACCAGGCAGACGACGGACTCGCCCCGTTCGGGCAGGGTCCGGCTCGTCACGCCCATCCAGGCGCCTTCCTTGACGGCGGGACGGCCGGAAACGAGGGTCCCGGGGTGGCCGGGGTCGAACGTGTTGCGGATGGAGAAAGCGATGCCCGCCGCCATGGCCGGTCCCACCGTCGGGGCATAGAGTACCTTGGCTCCGTTCTCGGCCAGGGCCAGGGCGGCCTTGTAGGAGATGTCTGGGATGGTCACGGCCGCCGGGACGACCTTGGGGTTGGCCGTCATCATGCCGGGCACGTCGGTCCAGAGTTCGAGCACGGAAGCCCGGACGCCGGCGGCGAACAGCGCGGCGCTGTAGTCCGAGCCACCGCGCCCCAGCGTGGTCACGCGGCCGTCGCCGTCAGAGGCGATGAAGCCCGGCGCCACGAAAAGGCGCACCTCGGGCGCCGCCTGTACGGCGGATGCGATGTTGGCGTAGGTCAGGCCCTCCGCCACGATGCCGCCCAGCGTGCGCACCAGCTTGCGGGAGTCCAGCCACTGCGTGGACACCCCCTCGCAAGCGGCCTTGCGCGCCAGGATGCGCGTGGAGAAGAGCTCGCCGAAGGTCACGCAGGCCTCCGGCTCCGCCGCGGCGAGCTCGGCGAAGAGCGCATCGAGCTCTTCCTGCATCTCCCGGCGCTCGGCGCCGGTGAACAGCCGCCGCGCGATGGCGTGGTGCCGCACGCGCAGGGCCTCGATCTGCTGCGCCTTCGCAGCCGGATCGGTCTCGGCGCCGATGGCGATGAGCGCATCCGTACAGCCGCTGACGGCGGAACTGACCAGGATCACCCGGTCCTTCTGCGCCGCGGCCAGCACGCTGTCGAGCACCCTCGACATCCGGGTGGCGTCGGCCACCGAACTGCCTCCGAACTTGAGTACCTGCATAGGCTAGATCCGTTCAATATGGGCTCCGAGCGCATTAAGGCGGCCTTCGATGTCTTCGTAGCCGCGGTCGATCTGCTCGATGTTGTCGATGGTGGAGGTGCCCTTGGCGGACATCGCCGCCAGCAGCATCGCGATGCCGGCGCGGATGTCCGGCGAGGTCATCCGGTTGGCCTTGAGGCTGATCTTGTGGTCGTGGCCGATCACCACGGCCCGGTGCGGGTCGCAGAGGATGATCTGCGCCCCCATGTCGATCAGCTTGTCCACGAAGAACAGGCGGCTCTCGAACATCTTCTGGTGGATGAGCACGCTGCCCTTGCACTGCGTGGCCACGACCAGCAGGACGCTCAGCAGGTCCGGGGTCAGGCCCGGCCAGGGGGCGTCGGCGAGGGTCATGATGGAGCCGTCGATGAAGGACTCGATCTCGTAGCTGCGCTGCGCGGGGACATAGATGTCGTCGCCGCGCTGCTCGAGCTTGACGCCCAGGCGGCGGAAGCACTCCGGGATGATGCCGAGCTGCTCCCAGCAGACGTCCTTGATGGTGAGCTCGCTCTGCGTGATCGCGGCCATCCCGATGAAGGAGCCGACCTCGATCATGTCCGGGAGGATCCGGTGCTCCGCCCCGTGCAGGGACGGCACGCCGTGGATGGTGAGCAGGTTGGAGCCGATCCCTTCGATCTGCGCACCCATCGCCGTCAGCAGCTTGCAGAGCTGCTGCACGTAGGGTTCGCAGGCGGCGTTGTAGATCGTCGTCGTGCCTTCGGCCAGCACGGCGGCCATGATGATGTTGGCCGTGCCGGTCACGGAGGCCTCGTCCAGCAGCATGTAGCAGCCCTTCATGGAGCGGCCGGAAGAGAGGCTGTAGGCCCGCTTGGCCGTGTCGTAGGCGCATTTCGCGCCCAGGCGCATGAAGCCCTCGATGTGCGTGTCCACGCGGCGGCGGCCGATCTTGTCACCGCCCGGCTTGGGGAAGTAGGCACTGCCGAAGCGCGCCAGCAGCGGGCCGACGACGAGCACGGAGCCGCGCAGCTTGGCGCAGCGCGACACGAAGTCGGCGCTGCGGATGTAGAACTCGTTGACGTGGTTCGCCGTGAAGGTGTATTCTCCCTTGGCGCGGCGCTCCACGCCCACCCCCATCCCCTCCAGCAGGGCGATGAGATTCTGCACGTCCAGGATCTCGGGGACATTGGTGATGGTGACGGGCTCGGCCGTGAGGAGTACGGCGCTGATTACCTCCAGGGCTTCGTTCTTCGCTCCCTGGGGCTCGATCGTGCCGCTGAGGCGGTGGCCGCCTTCGATGACAAAACTGCTCATATATGGTCTACTTCCGGGTGCAGCGTGACGCCGAAGCGCGCCTGCACCCCGTTGATGATTCTCTGCTCCAGCGCGAGGATGTCCTGCGGCGTGGCCGAGCCGCTGGCGTTGACGAGCACGAGCGGCTGCTTGTCATAGACCGCCGCGCCGCCCTCCGTCGCGCCCTTGAAGCCGCACTGGTCGATCATCCAGGCGGCCGGGACCTTGACCGTGCCATCCGGGAGGTCGTAGTGCGGGGCGCTCCCGTCGGGGGAGATCCGCGCGAAGTCCTCCCGGCTCACGACCGGATTCTTGAAGAAACTGCCGGCGCTGCCGAGCTCCTCCGGATCGGGCAGCTTCTGCCGCCGGATGCGGACGATGGCTTCGCGCACATCCTGGGGGGTGAGATGGCCGATCAGGTCGGCCATGACAGGTTCCGAATAGGCCATGACGGACTTCGGGTCGGCCATGACGCTGCCGTCATTCCCGGCTTGACCGGGAATCCCGAGGGCCTCGCGCACGCCCTTGTAGTCCAACCGCGGGTTGGGCTTGCGCGACAGGCGCAGGAGCACGCTCGTGATGACGTAGCGCCCCTTGTTCTCCGGCTGCTTGAAGAGCGAGTCGCGGTAGCCGTAGCGGCACTCCTCGCGGGTGAACTTGACCCGCTTGCGCTCCTGCAGGTCGAAGGCGACCACGCCGGAGATGATGTCCTTGACCTCCACGCCGTAGGCACCGATGTTCTGCACGGCCGCGGCGCCGACCTCGCCCGGGATGAGCGAGAGGTTCTCGGCGCCCCAGAGGCCATGGCGGCAGGTCTCCGAGACGAAATGGTCCCAGACCACGCCCGCGCCGACCATCACCGGCACGTCCTCGAATCCCATGTCGACGTACTTGATGTACTCGATGTTGGAATGCAGGACCGTGCCCGGGAAATCCTTCGTGAACAGGAGGTTGCTCCCCTCGCCGATGTGCAGCAGGGGCTGCGGGAGGCGCTCGAAATTGAGCCCCTCGAGTTCCTTGACGTTCTCGTATTCTACCCAGCACGCGCAGGACACCTTCATGCGGAAAGTGTTCTGCGCGGACAGGTCGTAGTTCAGCTGGATCCTCACGGCTGCGGTTCTGCGTAGGTGGAAGCCAGGAAAAGCTCTTCCATCTGCGCATCGTCGATCCGGGACGGGGAGTCGATCATCACGTCGCGGCCCTGGTTGTTCTTCGGGAACGCGATGTAGTCGCGGATCGTCTCCTGCCCGCCGAAGAGGGCGCAGACGCGGTCGAAGCCGAACGCCAGG
>JAEEGF012068232.1_pt1 | contig 40951 bp, 33 predicted proteins | sample 9134171 | NCBI WGS metagenome assembly JAEEGF01 (sample SAMN16246542, study PRJNA631951) | gut metagenome | biome: gut microbiome; feature: rumen; material: AP-attached | host: Bos | place: Iran: Karaj | collected 2018-10 | reverse complement strand
TAAAAGATTTACAAAACGGTGATAAACACGATGGTACTGCCAATAGGAGCAACCACGCGCAGGATGAACACGATAGCCTTATAGACGAAGGGGTGCAACCCTCCTCCACTGTTGAGCTCAGCACGCAGAATCCTCTTGTCAAGATACCATCCCGTGAAGATGGAGATGAAGAAACCTCCTATAGGCAACATGAGCTTGGCGGTCAAGAAGTCGAAGATGTCGAACAGGTTCATGCCAAAGAGGGTGTATTCTTTGCCAACACCCATGGACAACGCACAGAAGACACCGATGACACCACATACGGAGGTGACAAACCAGGCCGCTTTGCGACGGCTCATCTTGAACTCCTCATGCAGATAGACAGTGACGACCTCGTGCATGGAGATGGTGGAGGTCAGGGCGGCTAAGGCGAGGAGCAGGTAAAAGGCCGTGCTCAGTATGTAGGTGAGCCAAGGCAGGCCCGCAAAGGCTTGGGTAAGCACATTGGGCAGGGTGATGAAAACCAGACTGGGGCCAGCATCAGGCTGGATGCCCACAGAGAAGGCGGCAGGGAAGATGATGAGTCCTGCCAGTATAGCCACCAAGCTATCGATGCTCGCCACATTGAGGGCCGTCTTCGTGAGGTTGGTATCGCTCTGGAAATAGGAGGCATATGTGCAAAGGCATCCCATGCCCAGGCTCAAAGAGTAGAAGGTCTGGCCCATTGCTGAGAGCAAAACGCCTGAATTGACTTTGCTGAAATCGGGCTTGAGCAAGAATTCCAACCCTGGTCCTGAACCCGGTAACATGACGGAGCATATTGCCATAATGACGAGCAGGATGAAGAGTATAGGCATCAATATCTTGGCAGAGCGTTCAATACCTTGCTGTACACCTTTGATAATGATAAAATGGGTGGCAAACATAAATAAAGCAAGCCAAAGGATGGGCCGCCACAGATTGTTTGTAAAGGTGTTGAACGAGTCGGCAAATTGTTCAGGGGTTTTGCCAATGAACGAGTTACCTGCGGCTTGGACAAAATACTCCAGTGTCCATCCTGCCACCACGGCATAATAGCTCAAGATCAGGAAACCGGTGAGGACGCCCCATCGCCCTACCCACTTCCACTGGGTGCCTGGGGCCAAAATCTGATAAGCACGAGCTGTATTGGAACGGGAATGGCGACCGATGGTAAATTCGGCTATCATAACAGGGATACCGAAGCACAAGATGCAGATGATGTAGATAAGGATAAATGCTGCACCACCATCATTGCCCGTCTGATACGGGAAACGCCATATATTGCCCAGACCTACCGCTGAACCTGCCGCCGCCAATATGGCGCCTATCTTGCTTCCGAAGTTCGCTCTGCTTACGTCGCTCATATTTTGAAAATTTTGTTGCAAAAATACACATTAATTCGTACTTTTGCGACAAATTTGATATTTTTTTAAGATGCAAGCTTTTATTAGACGTTATCCGCTCTCTATTGCCATCATTATGTTGGTGACTTTTTTGTCTCTTTTCAAACCGCCATCGACGAATTTGGATAAAGTGCCAGGAATTGACAAGCTGGTACATATGGGTATGTATTTCGTGATGGCGGGCTTACTATGGTGGGAGTTTTTCCGCGGAAGACGCCAAACTGGGGCACCGATGTGGCATGGATGGGTAGGAGCACTTGTATGCCCACTGATATATAGTGGCATGGTGGAGCTTATTCAGGAATACTGCACGAATTATCGTGGTGGCGAGTGGCTCGACTTTGCGGCTAACTCATTAGGGGTTATCCTTGCTGCTATTGCGGTAAAGATAATCATGAGGAATCGCTGAAGCGATCTGTCAGTCACACGAAGCACAAGACGAATTACCTATAAAAGCTCGGGCAAGGTAAATAACTTGGTGCCGTTAGATCCCTTGATGAGGATGGTTTTGCCTTGGGGAGGGTTGGCTTGCAGTACCTCGCCCAAGGCATTTACATCAGTGTAACAAGGATAGTCAGTGCCCGTCTTGATAAACTCTTCTCCCACCAAAATGACATCCCGGAAGCCATAGTCTTGGATTAGATTGACCATCTTTTGATGTTCACGGGTGCTTTCCTGTCCCAATTCACGCATTTCTCCCAAAATGAGCATTTTGTTGTCGGCTTCCAGAAGATGGAAGTTGTCAAGAGCGGCTTGCATGCTCGTGGGATTGGCATTGTAGGCATCTACAATCAAGGTGTTATGTGGGGTCTTAGTAAGCTGAGAACGGTTGTTATGGGGTTCATAAGCTTCCAGCGCCTCGCAGATGGATTGCTCATCCACACCAAACTTGAGCCCGATGGTGATGGCGGCAAGCATATTGGGGAGATTGTAGTCGCCAATCAAATGACTATTGACAGTCCACCATTGACGATTGACCATGGAAAAATGAGAATTAACATCTATCCACTGAAAGTGAAGAAAAGCGGAATGGTCAGACACCTGACCTACTACACGTGCAACGAGTGAGTGCTCACCATAAAAAATGAGGTGTTCAAGACCTCGCTCTTGGGCCATACCAATGAGGTCCTCACTATCAGCATTGATGATGACCTCGCCATTATTCTTCTTCAGGAAGTCATACAATTCACCTTTGGTACGTTTCACCCCTTCAAATGAGCCAAAGCCTTGGAGGTGTGCCCTACCCACATTGGTGATCAGACCGATATTGGGCTCACATACATTCACCAACTCCTGGATATCCCCCGGATGACTGGCGCCCATCTCGATGATGGCAATATCGTGCTCGGGTTTCAGACGCAGTACGGTGAGTGGCACCCCGATGCTGTTATTGAGATTGCCCTGCGTATAGAGAACATTGTATTTCTTCGACAGGACAGCTGCAGTAAGCTCCTTGGTGGTAGTCTTGCCGTTCGTGCCTGTGATGCCAATCACGGGGATACCCTTGCCACCTGCCTGGCAAGGGATGGGAGAACCCAACTGACGACGATGGTAATTGGCCAAGTGTTGCAGGGTTTGTAAGCCATCATCCACCAAAACGTAATGAGGGTCGTTTTCGATGAGGTATTGGGCATCATCAATAACCACATATTTGCAACCAGCCTCCAAAGCATTGGACGCGAACGCATTACCATTGAATGTCTCACCTTTGAGGGCAATGAACATAGAGTCTTTCGGACAATTTCGGCTATCTGTGGTTACGCCGTTGCATTGAAGAAATAATTGATAAAGTTTCTCTAACATAATTTCTTGGGTTTAATTCGTGCAAATATAGGGATTTTTCCGTACATTTGTCATCAAAATTTCAGAAAGTTATGTTTACGGGTACAATCAATGTGAAGGGACACCTAATGGATTTGTCGATTCCGAGGGTGATGGGCATTGTGAACCTGACCCCTGATTCTTTCTTCGAGGGCAGCAGAACACCAACGGAAAAGGAGGTAAAGGCAAGGGTCACGATGCTGTTGGATGAAGGCGCTGACATCTTAGATGTGGGTGCTTATTCCTCTCGGCCAGGGGCAGATGATGTGCCTGTAGGGGAAGAAATGACACGCTTGCGTCAAGGGCTGAGGGCACTTCGCGAAGTTGCACCAGATGCAGTTGTATCAGTGGATACCTTTAGGGCAGAAGTGGCAAAGATGTGTATCGAGGAATATGGCGTGGGGATGGTAAACGACATCACTGGTGGTGACGCTGATAAGCAGATGATGGAAATTGTATCAAGCACACGCGTTCCATATATCATCATGCACATGCAGGGGATGCCTCAAACCATGCAGCAGGCACCTCACTATGATGACGTGGTGAAGGAAGTGATGATGCAATTGGCAGAAAAAGTAAGACGACTCCATGAGCATGAGGTGTGCGATGTGATTTTGGACCCTGGCTTTGGCTTTGGCAAGACAGTAGAGCACAACTATGAGTTATTGGCGAAATTAGAGGCGTTTGAAATCTTTGAGTTGCCATTGCTGGTGGGCTTGTCACGCAAGTCGATGGTGTATAAAACACTGGACATTACACCTGCCGATGCGCTGAATGGTACAACGGTATTGCATACGCTGGCACTTAGTAAAGGGGCAAATATCCTGCGTGTACATGATGTGAAGGAAGCTGTGGAAGCCATCAAGCTTTGGAAGCAGGTGAAAAAGTATAAATTTGAATAATAACAATATATAGACTATGTTTTTCCATTTTGGCATTAAGGATTTTATAGATATCCTACTGGTAGCTATTTTGTTGTACTACCTTTACAGACTGATGAAATCAACGGGCTCGATGAAGGTGTTTACGGGCTTGATGATTTTTGTTCTCTCGTGGCTGGTAGTAACACAAGTGCTGGAAATGAGATTGCTGGGTTCCATCTTCGATAAGTTAATCAGCGTGGGTGTGCTGGCAATCATTGTGCTTTTCCAAGAGGAGATACGCCATTTCCTATTCTCATTGGGCTCACACCATAGTGCAAGGGCACTGGTGAAATTGTTTTCTTGGGGCAAGGAAAAGAGTACAACGCATGAAGATGTATTGCCCATCGTGATGGCATGTCTGAGTATGGGAAAAGGTAAAGTGGGGGCACTGATTGTCATAGAACGTAATGTACCACTTGACAATATTGTACGCACAGGAGATACAATTGATGCGAATGTAAACCAGCGCTTGATTGAGAATATCTTCTTCAAAAACAGTCCGTTGCACGATGGTGCCATGGTCATTAGCCACAACCGGATCAAGGCGGCAGGTTGCATTTTGCCAGTATCACATGATTTGGATATCCCGAAAGAGTTGGGATTAAGACATCGTGCCGGCATGGGTATCTCTCAGGAAACAGATGCGTTGGCGATTATCGTGAGCGAGGAAACTGGCGGTATCTCTGTAGCCTACAAAGGCGAGTTTCACCTAAGGTTGAATGCAGAACAGCTGGAAAGTCTTCTGACAACGGAAGAATGATGATAGATAAGAAAAAGACTGCGAAATCGCAGTCTTTTTCTTCATTATTATGTTTCAATTCTCCATTATCTTGTACGAGTACGGCTTCTGGTAGGAGTAGCTGTAGTGGTAGTGCCACTATTTGAAGAGCTGCTCGAGCTGTTGCTACGTACGCGAGTGTTAGTGGTGCCACTCTGCTGAGGGGTGGTCGTAGTGCTATTGCTACGAACACGAGAGCGAGTGGTGGAGGTACCCTGCTGAGGAGAGGTGGTCGTAGTGTTGTTGTTGCTACGTACACGGGTCCTGGTAGTAGTGGTACCGGTGTTCTGCTGGGTGTTACCACCCGTGGTATTACTGTTACTACGTACTGCGGTGCCTGCATTGGTACGGATATTGCTATTCGTGCCAGTACGAGTACGGGTAGCAGTGCCAGTGTTGGTGTTGGTGTTAGTGCTGGTGGTGTTGCTCCTCACAGCATTCGCATTTGGATTCACACGCACAGCATTCACTTTTTGGTTAGCAATCTTTGCATCAGAGCGTACACGGGTTTCGAATACGTTATAGTTCTGATTGCCAACGATGGACTTCACCGCACGGGTATATTCCTTAGCTGCGGCCTGAAGGTCGCGCTCGGTTAGATCCACATCGTAGTTTGAACGGTATCCACCCTGTCCACGTCCATAGTAGTTGCCATAGCCATTGCCATAACCACCTCCATAAGGTGGGCGGTTAGAGCCGCCATAGTAACCAGGGCCAACAGGACCACGTGGAGGTGGTGGAGGTCCAGGATTGAAGCTATAATATCCAAAGCTGTAGTTCGGCATGCTGTGGAAGATATAGAAGTATCTTCTATTCAACTCCAGCAAGCGAGCAGCACGTGCACGGTCGAGTGCCATCTCCAACACCATGCGATTGGTGATAGCGTCGATCACGTTAGCATCATAAACATAGCGATAGCCATTGTTGATGATGATGTACTCGGTGGTATAACCGTAGTTGTAGTCGTTATACCCATAGCCATCGTAGGTGTCATAAGGGGTTACGCATCCAGTGAGTGCGAAGCCCATAGCCAAAGCAAATAAAATCTTCTTCATATCTATGCCCTTTCCTTACTTTAAATGGTTATTGTTTTATTAGATAATGAGGAGAGAATATAAATACTGCACAAGAAATTGCATTTTTCTTGTGCAGTATGTCATTTTTTTGCCTCAACCGTTGACAATATTCATAGTATCTTGGGCAATCATTAACTCTTCGTCAGTTGCCAAGATTACCACCTTCACCTTTGAGTCTGGAGTGGAAATAATGCCTTCCTTACCTCTTACAGTTACTGCATTGAGCTCAGGATCAAGCTTTATGCCTAAGAATTCCATGCCTTCCAGGGCATTGGAACGCATACTAGCCTGATTCTCGCCTACACCACCTGTGAAGACAATCACATCAACACCACCCAATGCTGCTGCATAGGCACCGATATACTTTTTAATGCGATAATTGTACATTTTGTCAGCCAGGATGGCACGTGGATTGCCTTCTTTCTGTGCTACCTCAAGCTCACGCATGTCACTTGACACGCCAGTGATACCCAGCATACCACTCTTCTTGTTGAGGATATCACTCATCTGTGCAGCATTCACACCTAACTTATTCTCCAAGAAGGTAACCACACCACCGTCGATATCACCACTACGGGTACCCATCACAAGGCCTTCCAGCGGAGTGAGACCCATTGAGGTATCTATTACCTTACCATCCTTGATTGCAGCAATAGAAGCACCGTTACCAATGTGGCAAGTGATGAGCTTCAGGCCTTCCTTCTTGATGCCCAAGTATTCGCAAACATATTGGGTGATGAAACGATGAGAGGTGCCATGGAAACCATAACGACGAATCTTATATTTCTCGTAGAACTCGTATGGCAATGCATACATAAATGCATAGTCAGGCATGGTCTGATGGAAAGCAGTGTCGAACACGCCAATCTGCGGCACATTAGGCAGGATGGCCTTTACGGCATTCACACCCTTCAGGTTGGCAGGATTGTGCAGAGGAGCTAGGTCATTGCAAGCCTCAAACTCCTTCAACACTTCAGGAGTCAGGAGCATAGACTCAGTGAAACGCTCACCACCATGCACCATGCGATGACCCACAGCATTGATTTCGTCATAACTCTTGATAGCGCCATACTGAGGGTCAATCAAAGTCTGAAGAATCAATTCCACACCTACGGTATGCTCTGGAATGTCTTTATGTATGATTTTCTTCTCTCCATCTGGCAACGCAAACTTCAGGAATGAGTCGGCCAAGCCAATTTTCTCAATACCACCAGAAGCGATGACAGACTTATCAGTCATGTCAAACAACTTATATTTGATTGACGAACTTCCGCAATTTAATACTAAAATTTTCATTATATCAATATTTATTCGTTATTTACTCTTTGCAGCTTGAGCCTGGCAAGCGGTAATGGCTATCATATAATATACATCGTCAATAGAGCAACCACGACTTAGGTCGTTCACCGGACGGGCAATACCCTGCAGGATAGGACCAATGGCGAGTGCGTCACCCAAACGCTGAACCAGTTTATAGGCAATATTGCCTACTTCCAGAGTCGGGAATACCAATACATTGGCATTGCCGGCAATCTCACTTCCAGGAGCTTTCTTCTTACCCACAGATGGCACAAGCGCAGCATCAGCCTGGAGCTCACCATCAATTTTCAGCTCAGGAGCCATCTCCTTAGCGAGTTTGGTGGCCTCAAGTACCTTATCCACCACCTCATGGGTAGCAGAGCCCTTGGTTGAGAAGCTCAACATAGCCACTCTTGGGTCAGCAAAACCTCCCACAGCCTTAGCTGTCTCTGCGGTACATACAGCAATCTGAGCCAATTGGTTGGCATCTGGCATAGGAGTAACAGCTACATCGCCCACCACTAATACGCCATCTTCACCATATTGGGGCTGTTGGGTAATCATCAGCATAGCTCCACTGACGCAAGTAATACCCGGTGAGCACTTGATGATCTGCAGGGCAGGACGCAAAGTATCGCCAGTGGTGCTCAACGCACCAGAAATCTGACCATCAGCATCGCCAGTCTTGATAATCATACAACCTAAATAAAGAGGATTCTTCACTAGTTCACGAGCCTGCTCAATGGTCATGCCCTTCTTCTTGCGAAGCTCTGCTAAAAGCACAGCATACTCCTCAGCCTTGGGATTGTCCATCGGGTCAATCAGCGTGGCCTTATCAATGTTCTTCAATCCAAATTCATCAGCCATACGGTGAATCTCTTTGATGTCACCTATCAGGATGATGTCAGCAATGTTCTCACCCAAAGCACGGTCGGCAGCTTTCAGCGTGCGCTCTTCAGTTGCTTCAGGAAGTACGATGCGCTGGCGATTTGCCTTAGCGCGTTCAATGATTCCTTCAATGAGTTTATTCATAGGTTTTAGCTTTTGTTGATTATTATAGCTGCAAAAATAATGATATTTGGTCAATATTCCTTGTAAAAATGGGAGGGAATTGAGCTCTGTTGTCGGATTATTGGATAATTTAACAATTCAGGGCGCTATTGTACGGAGTAGGGGGCATAGCTTATCCCTAATAAGATATGCCATGCCCCCTTCTAATCCTTCGAATAACCTTATTACTCTTTGTTCATCTCGTCAAGCACGTTGGCACTGACTTTGAATTTGATGGTAACACGTTCAGGAATATCATGGTACTCACCGTTACGTGGGTCGCGTCCCGGACGTTTTGGCTGACGGTGAGGAACGAATTTACCGAAATATTGGAGTTTTACTTCCTCTCCCTCGCACATCTTCTCAATGACTAACCTGTCGTATGCATCTACGAAGGCTTTTGCTGCTGTGTCGGTAATCTGTAATCGACGCGCTAATTCTTTTACGAAACTAAATTTATTCATAATTTTTGATCAGTTGTTGTTTCTATCGTTGTATGTTTTTAAAAATATGATACAAATATACACTATATATCGTTTTAATAATCTAAACAAATGTAAAAAAGTGTCAACAAACCCCAATTTTACTGTTAAAGGAGTAAATTTTTATGTCCATGAGCAGTTTATTTTGCTAATAGTAATGCGTAAATCCACTTTTTCTGCTAACTTTGCAACACATATTAAATTAATCGCGATTATGAAAAAGTTATTTGTTTTAGTGATGCTACTCATGACTGTAGGTCATCTGAGCGCTCAACAAGCTAAGTACGTGTTCTACTTCATTGGCGATGGCATGGGCCTGAACCAAGTGAACGCAACCGAAATGTATCGTGCAGAAATGGAAGGCCGCATCGGCATCAAGCCATTGCTGTTCCCTTCATTTACCGTAGCAAGTTATGCTAACTCACACTCTTCTTCCAATTCCATTACCGACTCAGCCGCTGGTGGTACGGCTTTGGCAACAGGTACAAAGACTTACAACAATGCCATGGGTGTGGATGCCAACAAGAATGCGGTAGAGTCTTTTGCCGAGAAAGCTAAGAAGGCTGGCAAACGTGTGGGTATTACTACCTCAGTAAGTATCGACCATGCTACCCCAGGATCTCAGTATGCACACGAGGAGCACAGAAGCATGTATTATGAGGTGGCAAGCTGGTTGCCTAAATCCAACTTCGATTTCTTCGCAGGTAGTGGTTTCTTGAAGACCAACAAGACTTACGATGGCAAGGATGCTCCTGAACTTTTCCCTATCTTTGAGCAGGCTGGATACACCTTGGCTCGTGGCGTGAATGAGTATAAGGCTAAACGTAATAGTGCCCAGAAAATGATCCTAATGGAGAAGGCAGATGCTGACCAGGCAAGCTTGCGATATGCTATCGACCGTCAGCCAGGTGACCTGACTTTATCAGAAATTGTAGAGAGTGCCATCGACTTCCTGATGAAGGAGAATGCCAAAAAAGGTTTCTACCTAATGGTGGAAGGTGGTAAAATCGACTGGGCATGCCATGCTAACGATGCTGCTACAGCCATTCAAGAGCTGGAGGATATGGACAATGCCGTGAAGGTAGCTTATGAGTTCTATAAGAAGCATCCAAAAGAGACACTGATTGTGATTACGGCTGATCATGAGACTGGTGGTTTCTCATTGGGTCGCTCTAGCGGTGGTTATACCCTGAACCTGAAGGCGTTGTCTTACCAAAAGCAATCTATCGATGTATTGTCACGTTATATTACCGACCTGCGCAAGGAAGGCAAGACCACATGGGAAGATGTTAAGGCATTGCTGGGTGAGAAGATGGGCTTCTGGAAAGAGCTGACCATTACCTGGGAACAGGAGAAGAAATTGCGTGACTGCTTTGAGGAGACCTTTACCCGTAACAGAGCTAAGTTTGATGAAAATATGTATTCTCGTTCTGAGCAGTTGGCAACTGTAGCTAAGGAAGTGATGGCTGAGCAGGCTCACCTGTGGTGGTCATCAGGTAGTCACACAGCTGCATATGTCCCTGTATATGCTATTGGTGCCGGAGCTCAAGAATTCGCTCATCACATGGATAACACCGAAATCATCCGCACTGTTGCTAAGGTGTCTGGAGTGAAGTGGTGATTATACCTATTATATATAATAGGAAATTGCTTGCTAAGCAATTTTGAAAATTGACACTTTGCATGATTGAATTAAAAAGGCTGCGTAAAACGCAGCCTTTTTATCATAATCGCTAAGCGATTTCCCAGTCTTCATTCGTTTGTAACACGATCTCAATCCTTAAAGTATTGGAAGGATATAATCCCAAATTAGGTTAATCTCAGCCTGCATATCTCCAATATTAGCAGTAGTGGCAATCACTGCATCCTTATCAGGAATCACAATGATGTACTGGCCATTGGCACCATCGGCACGGAAGGCATTGTGACGGCAACGCCACATCTGATAGCCATAACCCTGTACCCAGTCGCTGTTTTCCTTGTTTAAGCCCATCTCCACAGCCTGTTGAGGCTTCACACCTGCTGGCACACAAGGCACTTGAGCCTTCTGCATCTCTGCTACATAGTTGGCTGGCAACACCTGCTTGCCATTCCACTTACCACCCTGCAGAATCAGCTGACCCATCTTTGCCAAATCCTCGGTCTTGAGGAAAAGGCCCCAACCACCGGTATTGATACCCTGTGGACTCTCCTGCCATTCTGGCTTGTCAATATGCAGAGGCTCAAACAGGCGAGGCATGAGGTAATCCACCACCTTCTCACCCGTAACTTTCTGTACAATAGCCGACAACATATAGGTACCTAAGCTATTATAGCAATAGAATGTGCCAGGTTTGTGCTCTACAGGATAAGCCAGGAAAGCCTTGATCCAGTCGCCATCTTCAGCATTACGTATAATGCGTGTTGGGTCGGTATCATGACCACAGTTCATAGTTAACAAGTCATGCACTGTAATAGCCTTCAGGTTGTCGCTTTGCTCAGCTGGCAACTTATCGGGGAAGAAATCTATGAGCTTGTCGGTCAACTTCATCTTACCCTCTGAAATAGCCAAACCCACAGCTGCTGAGGTGAAGGTCTTACTCACAGAGTTCAATATATGAGGCTTGTTCTGCTCACCCTCACTCAGCCACTTCTGGTAAATCACATTGCCATGCTGCACCACCATGATGCTATGCAGGTCTTGCTTGGCTTCTTCCACGGCATTGAAATAGCCATCCATCGCTTGTGAAACCTTAGCTGTTGTTTCCACGCGCGGTAAATCAATAATCTCAACGGATTCCTGTTTGCCGTTACTTTTGCATGCTGTCAATGCCATCAACAGCATACCCACGAATAAAAGTTTCTTTGTCATTGCTCAATAGTTTTAGTTGATATTATTGGAACAAAATTAGTGATTTATTTGCAAATTTCACTAAAAATTACGAAAATTGCACATTATTTTATGAAAAAACTACGATTATGAGAATCAAACATCTTTTTGTAACGATGCTGGCGCTGACAGCTATGCATCTGACAACGCCCTTAGAGGCTTGCACGAACTTAATAGTAGGTAAGGCAGCATCAGTTGACGGCTCGGTGATTTGTACCTATAACTGTGACGGTTATGGTTTTGCGGGCTCTATGAGCCGCACTCCTGGTGGCAGGCATGAACCCGGTGAAAAGATTGCTATTCGTGGCTGGGGTAACAACGGACAAGTCAGGGGTTACATCGATCAAGTGGAATATACCTACGATGTGATTGGATATATCAATGAGAAGCAGGTGAGCATTGTGGAAACCACCTTCGATGGCCGCCTGGAACTTCAGAATCCTGAAGGCTTGCTGAACTATGACACCATGATTCAGTTAGGTTTACAACGTGCAGCTACGGCTCGCGATGCCATTATCATCATGACTGACCTCCTGCAGGAATATGGTTATAACAGCACGGGTGAGACCATCACTGTATGTGATAAGAACGAGGCTTGGATTCTGGAAATCATGGGCAAGGGTCCAGGTAATAAAGGTGCCGTATGGGTAGCTATTCGCATTCCTGACGATTGCATCTGCGCCCATGCCAACATCTCTCGCATCCGTCAGTTCCCCCTCAAGGACTCTAATAATTGCCTCTATTCCAAGGATGTGATTTCTTTTGCACGTCAGAAGGGTTACTTCAGTGGCAAGGACGAAGACTTCAGCTTCCGTGATGCTTATTGCCCATTGACATTCGAGAATGTCCGCTATGCAGATGCCCGTGTGTGGAGCTTCTTCCGTCATCATGTAGCTGATGTGGCAGAGATGGATCAGTACTTGCCATATATCAATGGCCAGTTCGATGTATGCGACCATCTGCCTTTGTACATCAAGCCTGCTAAGAAGCTGTCTGTTCGCGACATTATGAATGATATGCGTGACCACTTTGAGGGCACCCCACTTGACATGACAGCCGACATGAGTGCTGGTCCTTGGAGTTCTCCTTACCGTCCATTGCCAATGAACTGGGAAGTAAATGGTAAGAAGTATTTTCGTGAGCGTGCCATCGGTACACCACAATCAGGCTTCACCCTCGTGTCACATTTGCGTGGTTGGTTGCCAGATGATGTAGGTGGTGTGATGTACTTCAACTGCGATGATGCCAATATGATTGCTTATGTGCCAGTATATTGCGGTGTACAGGAAGTGCCAGAAGCTTTCCGCAGGGAAAACAACCAAAGCAATGTCTATAGTGAAAAGAGTGCTTTCTGGGTGAACAATGTGGTGGCAAACATGATTTATCCACGTTATAGCGTAATGATAGGTGACCTGCGTGATGCACAGAAAGAGTTGGAGGACTTCTATGCGGCCGACCAAGAGCAAGTTTTGAAGGATGTGGAAAAACTCACCAAAGGCGAGAAAGCCACCTACCTCACTAACAAGACCAATGCTTACACCAAGCAAATGATGGAGCGTTGGGACAAGCTTTTCCGCCTCATTGCCGTCAAACATAACGACCAGATTGTGAAGCCATCCGAGAATGGTGTAGTCATCCAGGGCCAGCGTGCCACACCTGGTTACGACCAGATGTTCCGTGAGGCAATTAGCAAAGGAACTGGCGATCGCTACGTGATGCCAGAGAATGCCCAGGACATTAAGTCACTGTGAGTGAGTTCTTATATCTGGACAGAGTTATAAATAGGAGACAGGGGGGTGCCCCCCTGTCAATTTTATTACCTCTAAATCATCAGTTATCAGTTCATATATCATCTAGGCTTACAACTGCTGATAGTCAACACCCTACATATTCTCATCCACTTAATCCAAGACCAACCACAGACTTGTTTCCTGCTCAGTAGGCACACGTTAGAGATAACCAATCATGGTTTCAAAACTCTCGGTCTTCATGAAATGATTCAGGAGCTGGATTACTTGAAGCTAATGGCTCGATTACTTGAAGAAATCGGGGCAATTACTTCAAGTAATTAAAACTGACTGCAAAAACAGGAACAGAATGATGGTGTAGAAAGGAATAATTTAGTATCTTTGCACCCAAAATAGATGGTATGGAAAGTATACTGGTAACAGGTGCAAGTGGGTTTATAGGAAGCTTTATCGTGGAGGAAGCTTTGCGGAAAGGATTCTTTACGTGGGCTGGCGTGCGCAAAAGCAGTAGCAAGACTTATTTACAGAGTCCTGATATTCAGTTTATTGACCTAGACTATACTCACCCAGACATGTTAAAGAAACAGCTGAAGGAACATGCTTCACAGCATGGCGCTTTTAGCTATATTGTGCATTGTGCAGGTGTAACGAAATGTGTCGATAAGCGTGATTTTGAAAAGGTTAATTACAAACAGACACGGAACTTGGTGGATGCACTGATTGCCACAGGACAGACACCTAAACTATTTGTATTTATCAGTACGCTGAGCGTATTCGGTCCTATTCACGAAAAGGATTACCAGCCCATTACGGAGCACGATAAGCCTCAACCGAATACGGCATACGGCAAAAGTAAACTGGAAATGGAGCAATACCTGCAAAGTCTGGCTGATTTCCCCTACCTCATCCTTCGCCCCACAGGTGTGTATGGCCCGAGAGAGAAGGATTATTTCCTGATGGCGAAGAGCATTCAGCAACACATTGATTTTTCAGTGGGCTACAAACGCCAGGACATTACCTTTGTGTATGTGAAAGACATTGTGCAAGCTATCTTTTTAGGCATCGAAAGAGGGGTGAAACAACGGGCTTTCTTTTTGAGCGACGGACAAGTATATCAGAGTCGTACGTTCTCAAACCTCATCATGCGTGAATTGAAGGCGACAAAGGTGCTACGCATCTGTGCACCTCTTTGGGTGTTGAAGGTGATTTCCATCATGGCGGAATGGTGGGCTAAGCTACGCCATACCACCAGTACGTTAAATACAGACAAATACCGTATCATGAAGCAACGCAATTGGCGTTGTGACATTACTCCTGCCATCGATGAACTGGGTTATCAGCCTCAGTATCAGTTGGACAAGGGTGTGAAAGAGACCATTACATGGTATAAGGAGGAGGGATGGCTTTAGATTGGTTACAGAAAATAGAACCCAGCAAAGGAGAGTTCCTGATCGAGAAGGTGGCAATGGCTTATACCCTACTTACCTCCATCGCTATCGTGGTACTCTATGGGCAAATGGACCATCCGATGCTAATGCTGTTGGAGAGACTGGCGATTGTGGTGGTGACTTTGGCTTTGGTGGTGGTGTATCACAAGTACCCCTGCAAGGTGACGGCTTTTCTGCGTGTGGGTTTCCAGTTGGCGTTGCTGAGCTACTGGTATCCTGACACCTTTGAGTTCAACCGTCTGTTACCTAACCTCGACCATCTTTTTGCCGATGCAGAGCAGGCTATTTTCAATGCCCAACCAGCCTATTGGTTCCATCGCTGTTATCCGCAAATGTGGATTAGTGAACCGCTGAATATGGGATATGTGGCTTATTTCCCCCTTATTGCAGTGATTACGTGCTGGTATTTCGTGAAGCATTTCGACCTGTTTGAGAAGATAGGCTTTGTGCTAACGGCTTCATTCTTCATCTACTATATTATATATATGGTGTTGCCTGTTGCTGGCCCTCAGTTCTATTTCCCTGCCATTGGCGAGGAGAATGTGCTGGCTGGCATCTTCCCTGCTGTAGGCGATTATTTCAATCTTCATCCTGAGTTGATGCCTTATACAGAGCAGGGGCAAGGGTTCTTCTACCATTTGTTGGAACTGTCACATGAAGCAGGTGAGAGGCCAACAGCAGCATTCCCCAGCTCGCATGTGGGCATCTCAACAATTATCATGCTGATGGGATGGAGAAGTAGTAAGAAGTTGACGTTGTGGATGTTGCCGTTCTATATCTTATTATGTATCTCTACTGTCTATATTCAAGCGCATTATTTGATTGATATCTTTGCAGGGTGGATTTCTGGATACTTGCTGTATGTGTTTACAAGTTGGTTATTCAGGAAAGCTGCTTAAGTCAAGCTTATCAAATATATCAAACAAATCTTCTTTTGTTTCTGCACGAAGCATCGCAATGCGGGTTTCTCGGAAATTGGGGATGCCCTTAAAAAGAGGACTGGCAGCTATGTGACGACGTACATGAAGGATGCCACGACGCTCATCCAAGAGATTGACGCTATCCAGTACTTCTTGACGCAAGACATTCAATCGCCACTCGGCACTTAGAGGTGGTAAAGGCTCACCTGTTTGCAAGTAATGCTTCACTTCCTTGAAAATCCAAGGGCGACCAAAGGAGGCTCGGCCAATCATCACGGCATCCACCCCATACTTGTCAAAACACTCTTTGGCACGCTCAGGAGTAGTGATGTCACCATTGCCAATGATGGGGATATGCATGCGAGGGTTCTTTTTAACCTTGCCAATCAGTGTCCAGTCGGCTTCGCCCGTGTACATTTGTGCCCTAGTTCTGCCATGAATGGTCAAGGCACTGATGCCACAATCCTGCAACTGCTCTGCCAAATCCACGATAATCTTGCTATTTTCATCCCATCCCAAACGCGTCTTTACGGTGACGGGAAGCTTGACTGTATCCACCACGGCACGAGTAATCTCCAACATCTTGGGAATGTCACGCAATAGACCTGCCCCTGCTCCCTTGCCAGCCACTTTCTTGACAGGACATCCGAAGTTCAGGTCGATGATATCGGGCTTAGCTTCTTCCACCATGCGAGCTGCCTCTATCATGGCATCAGTGTTTTTGCCATAAATCTGGATGGCCACAGGACGTTCCTCTTCGCTGATGTTCAACTTACGCATCGTGCTGTTGACCGAACGTACCAAGGCATCGCTCGATACAAACTCGGTATAGACCATATCTGCACCGAAACGCTTGCACATCAAGCGAAAAGCAGGGTCAGTGACATCCTCCATCGGAGCCAGAAATATGGGGCATTCTCCAAAATCAAGGTTAGCAATCTTCATGTCTTTTCATTAAATCGAGGCTAGTAAAGTCATCTATTCAGCCAATTCTTTGCAAAGATAAGAAAAAACCACTAACTTCGCACACTCAAATGTCTTAAAGATATGCAATATAACATCAACGACTTTGAAATCATGGCACCTGTGGGGTCAAGGGACTCCCTCCAAGCCGCCATTCAGGCAGGTGCCAACTCGGTGTATTTCGGAGTAGGACAGCTGAATATGCGCTCGCACTCTGCCAACCCCTTCACCATTGACGACCTGCGTGAGATAGCGTCCATATGTAATGAACATGGCATCAAAAGTTACTTGACGGTAAATACCATCATTTTTGATAATGACATGGAGCAAATGCATGCCATCGTAAATGCAGCCAAGGAAGCTGGTATCAGTGCCATCATAGCAATGGATATATCAGTATTGACCTATGCACGAAGTATAGGTCAAGAAGTACATCTGAGTACGCAACTTAACATCAGTAACGTGGAGGCGTTGAAGTTCTATGCCCAGTTTGCCGATGTGGTGGTACTGGCTAGGGAGTTGAACTTGGATCAGGTGGCAGAGATTCATCGGCATATCGTGGAGGAGAACATTTGCGGCCCCAGTGGTGAACAAGTACGCATCGAGATGTTCTGTCATGGTGCCTTATGCATGGCAGTATCGGGCAAGTGCTACCTGTCATTGCAGGAGGAGAATAAGTCTGCAAACAGAGGGGAATGTCGCCAGATTTGTCGTAGAGGTTACATTGTAACCGACAAGGACACAGGAGATGAACTACAGATAGACAATAAGTACATTATGTCACCCAAAGACCTAAAGACCATTCATTTCATCAATAAGATGATGGATGCAGGTGTTCGGGTATTCAAGATAGAGGGCAGGGCGAGAGGACCAGAATATGTGCGCATTGTGGCGGAATGTTATCGCAAGGCCATCGAAAGTGTGATTGACGGTACTTTCTCTGCCGAGAAGATTCTTGATTGGGACAAACGCCTCAGTACGGTGTTCAATCGTGGCTTTTGGAATGGCTATTATCTAGGTCAGCGTCTGGGTGAATGGACACATACCTACGGCTCTGCTGCTACGGAACGTAAGATTTATGTGGGCAAAGGTATCAAATACTTCAATAACATAGGTGTGGCTGAGTTCCTGTGTGAAGCAGCTGAACTGAATGTAGGTGATAAGGTGTTGATAACGGGTCCTACTACAGGAGCTATATTCTTAACCTTGGAAGAAACACGTGTGAACCTGAAGCCTGTACAAACGGTGCATAAAGGTGAACATTTCTCACTGAAAGTGGAGAAGATTCGTCCATCCGATAAACTGTTTAAGTTGGTAAGCACCCATGAGATGATGCAATTTAAAGGACTAGAACCATGAGCCAATACATTTATGAACTGGATATGAAGGTGCGCGACTATGAGTGCGACCTACAGGGTATTGTGAACAATGCCAATTACCAGCATTACCTGGAGCATACTCGTCATGAGTTTTTGCTCACTACCGGTATCAGCTTTGCCGAGTTGCATGAACAAGGCATCGATGTGGTAGTATCAAAAATCACTATGTCGTTTAAGACGCCTTTGCGAAGTAATGATGAGTTTGTAAGCAAGCTCTATCTGAAGCGGGAGGGCATTCGATTTGTATTCTACCAAGACATCTTCCGTAAAAGTGACAACAAATTGAGTCTGAGGGGTGTGGTCGATGCCGTCTGTGTGGAGAATGGAGTCTTGACGCGAGGGGAGATGTTTGACAAATTGTTTGCGGAATATTTATAAATTAAAAACTAAATAACTTATAAACGAAAACTCATAACGATGAACAACGATGAAAGAATTTCTTCCATTGCCTTGACGCTATGTGAAGGTATCGGTCATATCAACGCCAAGCGTTTGATAGATGAGATAGGCAGTGCTACTGCCGTGTTTGAGAACCGGCTACACTTATCTGAGTTGCTTCCTGAAGTGAATCAACGGTTAATAGATTTGCTGAATTGCCATGAAGCTTTCAAGCGGGCAGAGCAAGAATTGGATTTCTGCGAGAAAAAAGGCATCCAGTGCCTTACCATCAAAGACGAATCCTATCCTTCCCGTCTCAGAGAGTGTGAGGATGCCCCTATCGTATTGTTTTTCAAAGGGCAGGCTAATCTAAATAGTCTGCATGTGGTGTCAATGGTGGGTACACGTAAGGCTACGGAATATGGCAAAAAGTTCTGTGCCGATTTTGTGAGGGACTTAGAAGTGCTATGTCCAGATGTAATGATTGTCAGCGGACTGGCATACGGCATCGATATCCATTCACATCGTGCAGCTCTCTCCAATGGTCTCCCTACCGTGGGTGTATTGGCACACGGATTGGATAGAATCTATCCTCCTTCACACCGACAGACAGCCATTAATATGTTGTCCAATGGAGGTTTGTTAACTGAATACTTGCCCAACACAAATCCCGATCCGTTTAACTTTGTGGCAAGAAACCGCATCGTAGCAGGAATGGCTGACTGTACTCTTGTGGTGGAATCACCTCTGAAAGGAGGCTCAATGATAACTGCTTCATTGGCAAATACCTACAATAGAGAATGTTTCACTTTGCCTGGGAGAATCAATGATGAGATGTCGAAAGGTTGCAACAACTTGATTAGAGACAACAAAGCCGCCTTGATTACCAATGCCGAAGATTTGGTCAATGCTATGGGTTGGCAACAAAAAGGTGTTAAGCCTGAGGCCATTCAACGCAATCTGTTTGTAGATTTGACGCCAGAAGAGACGTTGATTGTCAAAATACTGAAAGCAAGAGGCGATCTGCACATTAATAACCTGACGGTGGAGGCCGATATGGCTATTTACAGGCTCACCCCCATCCTCTTTTCTTTAGAAATGAAGGGAGTGGTGAAGGCACTCGTAGGTGGTGTTTACCATTTGATAGAGTAGGCTCAACACAATCCCTCACCCTAAAAGGGACCTCCTCTAACAAAGAGTGGAATTATTAGGACAGCTGCTATATTTTCGTTAATTGTTCGGCTTAGTAGGTGATTATTCCCCAAAGTTTTATTACTTTTGCACCATTATTATCATTAAACAGCTTATGAAGAAGATTATACCAGACATCATTTCCATACTTACATTTGTGGTTATCTCGTTCGTGTATTTCTATCCTGCTGACATCGAAGGGAGAATTCTTTTTCAGCATGATACCACGGCTGGTGCAGCTGCAGGTCAGGAAGCCAGTGAGTATTTTCAACGAACTGGAGAACGTACCCGTTGGACTAATTCTATGTTCGGAGGCATGCCTACCTATCAGATTTCACCCTCCTACAATTCAACTGATACTTTGCATCAGGTAGAAAATGTCTATCAACTTTGGTTGCCTGAGTATGTGCGACTGGTATTCATCATGCTCTTAGGTTTTTACATTTTATTAAGAGCTTTTGGCATGTCTGCATGGTTATCTGCTTTAGGAGGTATGTTGTGGGCGTTCTCATCCTACTTCTTTATACTCATAGCTGCTGGTCATATCTGGAAGTTCGTTACTTTGGCTTTTATCCCTCCAACAATAGCAGGTATGGTGCTCGCCTATCGAGGTAAAATTTGGCAAGGTGGCATCGTCTTTTCCTTGTTTGTTGCCTTGCAAATACTCTCTAACCATGTACAGATGAGTTATTATTTCCTATTTGTGATGCTTTTTATGGTCATTGCTTATGGTGTGGAGGCTTATCTCAATCACACCATGCCTCAGTTCCTGAAAGCCTCGGCAGTTTTGGCATTGGGAGGTGTGATGGGCATTGCCATCAATATCAGTAACCTCTACCATACCTATACTTATAGTTTAGAGACTATGCGTGGTAAAAGCGAATTGACGCAACATCCTGGAGCTGGGTCATCTGCCACTGGTGGATTGGAAAAAGAATACATCACACAATGGAGCTATGGCGTGGACGAGACACTGACTTTATTAGTTCCTAACTTCAAAGGTGGTGCCACGGTGGCCATAAACGAGAACAAGACAGCTATGACCAAGGCGAACCCTAAGTACAATAGTTTGTATGGTGCATTGCCCCAGTATTTCGGTGACCAACCTGGTACTGCTGGTCCTGTGTATGTAGGAGCCTTCGTATTGTTTCTCTTCTTTTTGGGCTGTTTTATTGTTAAAGGTACGATGAAATGGGCACTTTTAGGAACTACCATCTTCTCTATAATACTTTCTTGGGGAAAAAACTTCATGCCTCCTACCGACTTCTTCATCGACTTTGTGCCGATATATAATAAGTTTAGAGCTGTATCTTCAATCCTTGTGATTGCAGAGTTTACTATACCTTTGTTAGCGATGCTAGCATTGAAAAAAATCATAGAGCAGCCATCATTGTTGAAACCATTGACTCCAGCTTTTCTTGTAAGTTTACTAGGTACTGCTGGCCTCAGCTTACTTATCTGGATCTCCCCTTCCGCCTTTACCGATTTCATCCCTGTTCAAGAAGCACAAATGTTGCAAAATGCCGTAGATCAGGGAGGGATTCCCGCCAACGAGTTAGCTGGTATCATGGCCAATCTAAGTGAAATGCGTTCAGCTATGGTATCATCAGATGCTTTGCGTTCTTTCATTATCGTCATGGTGGGTGTGTTGATTCTATTCCTTTTCTATAGAAGAAAATTACATAAAGACTTGACGATTGGTACCATTGCCTTGCTATGTCTCTTTGACATGTGGCAAATCAACAAGCGATACCTTTATGACAATCAGTTTGTGGAGCCAGACATTAAAACTACTACTTTTGCCCAGACGGAGGCTGATAAGTACATCCTGGCGGATACCGACCTGAGTTATCGTGTGTTGAACTTTAGCGTGGGCAATCCTTTCAATGAAAACACCACTTCATATTGGCATAAAAATGTAGGTGGCTATCATGCAGCTAAATTGCGTAGGTATAACGAGTTGATTGAAACTCGCTTAAAGAATGAGTTGCAAGTGGCTTACCAAGCAATGGTCGAGGCTGGTGGTGATATGGAAAAGGTGGATCACAACAAGTTCAATGCACTGAACATGCTCAACACCCGTTATTTCATCTTACCTACTAAAGAGGGAGAGATGCCTGTGGAGAATCCATACGCCTTCGGTAATGCGTGGTTTGTGGATGAAGTGAACTATGTGGCGAATGCCGATGAGGAGCTTGACAAACTGAAAGAGGTGCACCCCTACCTCACCGCAGTGGTAGATAATCAGTTTAAGGAGGCTTTACATAATGTCACCACTCTCGACGTGGGGAAGGATGCCATAATAGAACTGACGGCATACGAACCCAATAGTGTGACTTATCACTCTGAGAACCCATTAAATGGTGTGGCCGTCTTCTCAGAAGTCTATTATCCTGATGGTTGGCATGCAACCATTGATGGGAAGCCTGTGGAGTTAGCTCGTGCCGATTATGTATTGCGTACACTCTTCATCCCAGCAGGCTCGCATACCATCCAGATGACATTCGACCCACAGAGCATCCATGTGACTGAGACTATCGCATACATCGCTATGGTCCTATTATTGATAGGTGTGATAGCCATCATCGCCTTACAAATTAAAAAGAGAAAAGCTGAAAAGATATGAATAAAAGAATTACCGTGATAATCTGGTTTTGTTGCTTGCCTCTATGGTTGATTGCAGCAACACGAACAGCGATAAAGATTGATACTGACGCCTTGAGTCTAGTGTTTCAAGTGGGCGATAACGGCAGGCTTTACCAAAGCTATTTGGGCAAGCGATTACATCTACAAACCGATCTCTCGCAATTGTCCTTGGGCACTGAGGCATACATTACGCATGGTATGGAGGACTATTTCGAGCCTGCCATCCATGTGGTGCACAATGACTTCAACTCTTCATTGTTGTTGAAATATCAATCGCATGAGACGAAGCAGGTTTCTGACGGTACTTCTGAAACTATCGTGACCTTGCAAGACGACAAATATCCTGTAACGGTGACTTTGCACTATGTGGCATATGCCCATGAGAACCTCATTAAGACATTTACAGAAATCAGTCACCAAGAGAAAAAGCCCATAGAATTGCAGAAGTATGCATCTTCGATGCTCCACTTCAGTAATGCACATTATTTCTTGACGGAATATAGTGGCGACTGGGCAGAGGAAGCACATCCTTCCACCCAACCACTCTATTATGGTAAGAAAGTAATTGACACCAAGTTGGGTAGCCGTGCCAACATGTTTGTATCTCCTTTCTTCCAATTGGCTTTGGGAGATGAGGCCAGTGAGACTGAGGGTGAGGTAATTTTGGGCTCCATTGGTTGGACAGGCAATTTCCAATTTACCTTCGAGGTAAACCAACTGGGTGGTTTGCGTGTGATTTCAGGTATCAACCCTTACGCATCAGCTTATAAGCTGAGTCCCAATGAGGTATTCCGAACACCAGATTTCTACTTTACCTATAGTTTTAATGGTGTAGGTGAGGCAAGCAGGAACTTCCATCGTTGGGCTCTTAAGTATCAGGTGAAGGATGGCGAAAAGACTCGTTACACCTTATTAAATAATTGGGAAAACACTAGCTTCAACTTCAATGAGGAGAAACTGGTTAACCTGATGGGTGAAGCAAAGTCTTTTGGTTTGGATATCTTCTTGCTGGATGACGGATGGTTTGGTACCAAGTATCCTCGCAATGACGACCATCAGGGTTTGGGTGATTGGACGGAGATTCAGGAGAAGTTACCTCATGGTGTTGGCTATCTCACAGAAGCCGCTAAGAAGCAAGGCATTAAGTTTGGCATCTGGATTGAGCCTGAGATGGTGAACCCCAAAAGTGAGTTGTATGAAAAGCATCCCGATTGGGTGATTCATCTGCCTAATCGTGACGAGTATTATTTCCGCAATCAGTTGGTGCTTGATTTGAGTAACCCTCAAGTACAGGATTTCGTGTTTAGTATATTAGATAACCTAATGACAAAGTATCCTGAAATCGCTTTCTTTAAGTGGGATTGTAATAGTCCGATTACCAATATCTACTCATACTACCTGAAAGAGAAGCAGTCACATTTGTATATTGAACATGTGCGTGGGCTTTACAAGATATTGGAAAGAGTAAAAGCCAAGTATCCTAACTTGCCAATGATGCTCTGCTCAGGTGGTGGTGGCCGTACTGATTTCGAGGCTTTGAAGTATTTCACTGAATTTTGGGCAAGTGACAATACCGACCCCATAGAACGCCTGTATATCCAATGGGGTTATTCGCAGGTATTCCCTTCCAAAGTAATCTGTTCACATGTCACATCTTGGAATCGCAACACCAGCATCAAGTTCCGTACAGATGTGGCGATGATGGGCAAGTTGGGCTTCGACATCAACCTCTCTGGTTTGAACGAAAACGAGGCATCTTTCTGTAAACAAGCCATACAAAACTACAATACCTTAAAGCCTGTGATTCTGGATGGTGACATGTATCGCTTGGTTTCTCCTTACGTGGGTAATCATACTTCCACCATGTATGTCAGCGAGAACCAAGACAAAGCCGTAGTCTTTGCTTTCGACATCCATCCTCGCTATGCTGAAACCGTATGGCCAGTGAAATTGCAAGGTCTTGACCCTCAGAAGCAATACAAGGTGCAAGAAATCAACCGCATGCCCAATGCCCGAGGAGGGCAATATGCCGAGCCCAAGACTTACTCGGGTGAATACCTAATGCAAGTGGGCCTCAACCTCTTCTCCGCTTATAGCACCAGTAGTAAAGTGATTGAAGTAACTGCAAACTGAATTTGGGATTATCACCAAATTTCACTATATTTGTGCAAATATTAAAAGAATAAAGAAAAATGGACAGTACAAGACAGAATAAAATTTCTCGCTTGATTCAAAAAGAATTAAGTGACTTGTTTCAGAGACAGACACAAGGCACACATGGTGTGTTGGTGTCTGTAAGTAACGTACGCATCAGCCCTGATTTGAGTATCGCCAAGGTGTATCTCAGCATCTTCCCTTCTGAGAAAGCACCTGAGTTGCTGAAGAATATCACCACCAACATGCGTACCATTCGCTATGACTTGGGGCAAAGAGTGCGTCATCAGTTGCGTATCATCCCAGAACTGAAGTTCTTTGTGGATGACTCGCTCGATTATGCTGAACATATCGACAATCTGATCAAAGAAGCAAAAGGTGATGGATATAAGTCGCCTGAAGGTCCAGAGGAAGACTATTTGAACAGTGAACATTGAGTTTTATATTGCTAAGCGTTACCTCTTTTCAAAGAAGAAGCACAACGCCATTAACATCATCTCCGCCATTTCCGTATGCGGAGTGGCCCTTGCCACCCTCGCTATGGTTTGTACCCTTTCGGTATTCAATGGTTTCCATGAGATGGTGGAAGGCTTGTTTACAGCATTCGACCCACAACTGAAAATCACTACTTCACAAGGCAAGGTATTCAGTCCTGATGACCCTCGCATCCAACAGGTTATCAGCATGTCAGAGGTGGAGTTATCCATGCAGACAATTGAGGAAAATGCGATGGCGCAATATAAAGACGAGCAACTGATGGTGGTCATAAAAGGAGTGGAAGACAACTTTGAGCTACTCACTAACTTCGATGATATCCTCTATGGAAGCCAACGATTCCTATTGCATGAGGAAGGGGTGGAATACGGCATCTTAGGCATGGGTGTAGCTTCTACCTTAGGCACTGGTTTACAGTTTGTTGATGCCCTGCCCATAATTGCCCCTAAGCACAATGTCAAGGTGAACATTGCCAACCCCAGTGCTGCTTTTGCCAAAGACTATCTCCACTCGCCTGGCTCTGTATTTCTAGTCAATCAAGAGAAATATGATACTAGCTATATCCTTACCAGCTTGACTTTTGCCCGCAAACTGTTTGGCTATCGTAATGAGGTAAGTGCAATAGAGTTGAAATTGCATGCTAAAGCTAATGAAAGTAAAGTGCAAAGCAGGATGAAAGAAATACTTGGAATCGACTTCAAAGTGCAGAATCGCTATGAGCAACAAGCCGATGTCTTTAATATCATGAAGATTGAGAAGTTCATTTCCTACCTTTTTCTAACCTTCATACTCATCATCGCCACCTTCAATGTGATTGGCTCGTTAAGCATGTTAATCGTGGATAAGAGAGAAGATGTCCAGACTTTGCGAAATTTAGGTGCAAGCAATCGCCTCATTGAACGAATCTTTATGCTGGAAGGTTGGTTGATTGCCGCTTTTGGAGCCTTGATCGGTATTGTGATTGGCATTGTGCTTTGTTTGATACAACATCATTTCGGCATCATTTCCTTGGGCAACAACTTCATCGTGGATGCTTATCCTGTGAGTGTACATTTTACGGATATCTTGCTGATTTTCATCACAGTTCTTGTAGTTGGCTTCCTATCAGTCATTTATCCTGTGAAGTACATGAGCAAGCGTTTAATGCAACGATTGTAGCCCTTACAAAGAAAAACCACTGAGCTCCATAATAAGGCACCATAATGAACCACGATGCATAATCTATTGCACTAACGAATTTATTCCAAGCCAAAATAAAGTCAGAGATGACAAACAAAATAGCTCCTAAAGCAAACCATTTGTCTTTTTGCTGAAGAGCCGACCATAACATCGTCAATATCAGTAAACAATATATGCTTACGCCTATCTGAATAATACCAGGAGGAGCCATAGGCACCACCTTGATAATAGCGAAGACTCCTATTATCATACAAGGTATAGCAAAGCAGATGGCATTTTTCCCTCCCATTTTTCTTTTGATTCTACTGATAAAATAGCCAATATAAGCCAGATGTGCCAAGCCAAAGAAGCCCATTTGACCCAAGAAATAACCTTGTGTACCTTGCCAATCGCCCAAAGCCGAGAATACCAAGCCTTGTGCCATCAGTATGCCGATCTGCTTGAAGTCGAGCAAAGCCATCAACCCCAAGAAAGCTACAGGGTAAGTCAACTTGCTGGGCAAGTGGGCATTGGTGAAATATAGTGCACAAAGCACTACATAAATGACGCTTATGATAATTATTCGTTTCATATGTTGGCAAAGATAGTAAAAAAAGATTAAATGTTAGTACGATAAGATATCAACTTATATGAGAATTTCTAATTTTGCAGGCAAAATGAACAATAATCTTTAAAAACGTTTAGACAAATGAAAAAGTTATTTATGATGTTGATGGCAGGTTTGTTCATTACGGCTTGCACATCAAAACCTCAGGCTCAAGCTTCTGAAGAGCTTGCCAAGAAAGCACTTGTGCTTTATTTTTCTGTTACTAACACCACTAAACAAGTTGCTGAATACATCCAGCAGAAGACCAGTGCCGACATTGAGGCTATTCAGTTGAAGGAGCCTTATTCTACTGTATATGACGAGATTATTAAGCGTTCAGGAGAGGAAAGAGCTGGTAATGTATTGCCAGAGCTGTTGCCCCTAAAGGCCAACTTAGCTGATTACGACGTTATTTTCTTGGGTTATCCTCTGTGGTTTGGTACATACGCTCAGCCTGTCAAGACTTTACTGGCCAATGTGGACTTCAAAGGTAAGAAGGTAGTGCCTTTCTGCACCAGTGGAAGTAGTGGCATCAAGCAGAGCTTGGGCGACTTGAAGAAGGCCATTCCTGGGGCACAAATCCCTGCTTCAGTAGGTGTTCGTAGTTCATTGATGGACAAGATGCCAGCAGCTGTTGACCGTGTGTTGATCGACTTAGGTTTAATGGAGGGCAAGAATGAGGTGTTGGCTGATTATTCTGCTCAGCAAGCTCCATCAGCTGAAGAAACAGCTATCTTCGATGCCGCCATCTCTACTTATCCTATGATGAATGGCACAAAGGCCGTAAGCGTTGGTAGTCGTAAGACTTCCAAAGGCACCGACTATAAGTTTGTAGGTGAGGCCAATGGTGCTAAGATGGATGTGTATATCACAAAGGAGAATGGTGATGTAGCTCCATACTTTACTGCTGTTGATAGATAATACCTATCTTTATATATAGTCGAGCTCCTCTGGTGTTTCCAGAGGAGCTTTTTTCTTCTTTCAGCATTTATCCCTAAAGAGTTGCAATATGATTATAGGGCAATTCTTCAACTTCTTCTGCCTTCATCTACCGCATTGTAGAGAATGCGATTGACCTTAATGCGATTTGCAAATTCATTGTAGTAAGATTGATACTCTTGAGGTATCTCATCGCCATCATATACTTGAATGTAATCAGTTTTATCGACAGTGTGACGCCTAATATTCACTTTAATCAAACCACCATCATAAAAGTAAAGACGAAACTCATACAAAGAGCCAAACTCCACATCTGGATTACTGGCAAAGATGAAGGCAATGTCGCCATTTTCGTTATATAAATATTCCTCGTAATACTCGCGAACGGCGAAGTTATAGTGGGTGGTCACAAACTCCAACCAATGAGAAGGCCATATTTCGTGATCATCCCTTTCACCATAATACATATTTACCACCTCCTCATGACCTCCTGTTCCAGGCAAATTCTGAGCTACCTTCACTTGATAATATTCAGATGGCAACTGCACTGTCTCCATCTGTTCAATACGCTGTTTTACAGCATAATAGTGATTGCGAATAGCATCTACATCACTTTGTGCATGAGCCTTCGGCAAACACAGGAACATACTAAACAAGGCCACAAAACTACCTAACATAATTGTCTTCTTCTCCATACCATATTCTTTTAAGTTTGCACAAATATACAAACAAAAAATGACATTACCTTATTAAATATGAACTATCCGTTGGTTTTGGGGTTCTAAGCCTATTTAGGTGGCAAGAATTATAATCCATGTGAAATGAAATGCCTTTTGAAAAGGTATTCTGCTTGGAAGGAATGACACATTTGTAAAAAGCTCAAAATAAGAACGCCCCTGATAGGCTCTAAAATTCTCTCGAGAATTTTTGCATTTAGCCCAAGTAAGCGACCCGTTTACTTCAAGCAAGCAATGAAATTCTCTAGAGAATTTTTAAGGGGGCTTTAACCTATCCACGCATTAGCCTTATCATAACAGTGCATCAGCTTGAAGTAAAAGACGAATTGTGAATATAGTCATCCTTTTTCTGTCATTTTTTCATTTATGATTTCTTTTTTAAGGAAAAAATAGCTAATTTCGGCTCGAGTTCTAATAAGTAATGAGATGAAGAGGATAACCGTTATTATGGCAATTTTGGCAATTTGTTTTGGAAGTTGCTCGGAAAACTCTGAGAGTAAACGCATTGAGGTAGCAGTGAGAACGTTGATTAGTCAATATCCGCAAGCCACTTTGCAGGATGTCTATAAGAGTTTCTACCAAGAGCGATTTGGACCTGGGCACATGATACCCAATATAGAGAATGCCAGAAATTACTTGATGAATGAGATGGCTCAAGCATCAGAAAACTCTGGAGCTTACTATGAGCCAACAGGAAGTGAGGGCAAATATATAAGAATTTACCTCAATGCTGTTTCTGATGGAAAAATCAGCGCCGAACAATTGCTCGATGCCTTTGTGGAAAGTGCCAACCATGTAAAGCCTCGCCCAGATAAATGGGTTGATCAATGGGCAAATATCGTGAAGGTGATAGAGGAAAAACAGATTCCTGTAAGTTCGTCAGAAAATCTGAAGCAATTACTCAAGGAATGTAGCGAACAGGAAGAAGCTGTGCATCATAGCGAAACATACGAGCAAGCTTATCAACCACACTATCGTATTGTGGAACGTAATATCTTTGAGAAGAACTTGAAAGGACTATTGGAATAATAGTTCTTTCTTGTTTTTTTACCCAACTTTCACTATCTTTGCAAAAGTAATAAACCAAGAATTGACTATGAACAGGTTTTTAATTGTTTTGACATTGATGCTGACTTGCTTGACAAGTATGCATGCTCAGACGAAGCATAGTGCGATGATGGACGGAGGAGGCTCTGGCCCTTATAAAGCCGTGATGATAGACGATGAAGGATTGCCTGGCTTCACCATCTATAAACCTGCTGACATCCATTCGGCAAGTAAAGTGGAAGGTGCTTTGCCTGTGGTACTCTTTGGCAATGGAGGATGCTACAGAAGTTCGCAACCTTATGCTAAGTTCTTGACAGAGATTGCCTCGCATGGCTATGTGCTGATGGCAGTAGGGCAATGGAGCGAAGAGCAAGATCCTGAAGAAGCGAAAATTTGGGAAATAGACGACAAGCAGTCGAGCCTCAAGACAAACGATGCCAAATCGCTGATAAACAAAGCTTTAAATTGGTTGGAAAAAGAAAACCAGAAAGTTGGAAGCGATTATTATCAAACAGTAAATACCAACAATGTTGCCGCTATGGGCTATTCTTGTGGAGGTATCCAGGCATTGGTAATGGGCACTTTAGGCGACCCACGCATCAAGACTGTGGTAGGTATGAACACGGGAGCTTTCCAACCTGGTAGTGCCCTCGACGGTATGATTACCAAAGCAGACTTGCAGAAGCTCACCACACCTATTATCTATATGTTAGGTGGTAAAGAAGACGATGCAGCTCCCAATGGCAGAGACGATTATAAGCAAATCAACCATGTGCCTGTGGTGCTCGCCACCTATCCTAGTGTTGGACATTTGGCTACATATCATCAGCATCAAGGTGGCACCTTCGCTCAAATGGCAAGAACTTGGCTCGACTATCAGTTAAAAGGTCAAAAGCAGTATGAAAACTTATTCCGTTATAGCGATAAGGGCAACGATTTCGAGGGTTGGGAGATTACCCAAAAGGGCTTCGCCAAGATGAAGACCATGCGCTTTTATGATCAACCTATTACTAATAATGAGGTTGTGCATACCAATGACATTGGCGAGGTGACAATGTATGAGAAAGTGAACGACCCTACCCTCACCATTTGTCTACCAGAATCGAGCAAGGCCACTGGAACAGCGGTAATCATCTGTCCTGGAGGAGCTTTGATATCTCTCTCCTGGCAAAGCGAATTTCAAGATATTGCCCGTTGGCTGAATGCCAGAGGCATAGCCGCTATTGGCTTAAAATATCGCTTAAGAAATGGATTCCCTGATATGAGCAAGGTGGATACCAGCAAGGGCTTGCCTCGTAGGATTACAGTCAATGAGTTTGACATCATCAAGAACGCCAATGCCAACCCTTCCGTTTTGAAAGACGGAGACCCTGATATCGATAATGCCTTGAACGATGCTTTGGAGGCGATGAAGATAGTTAAAGCACATGCTAAGGAGTGGCGCATCGATCCAGATAAGATTGGCTTTATGGGCTTTTCAGCTGGTGGTGGTGTAGCGGTAAATGCCACAGTAAAAGCAACTCCTGAGCTGATGCCTGCTTTCCTCTGCTCACTCTACGGTCCTGCATTGGATGACGTGATTGTACCAGAAAAAGCTCCTAAGTTGTTTATTGGTGTACATGCCGACCATCCCAGTGTAGCCGCTGGTTGCTTGGCATTGTTTATGGAATGGAAGAAAGCTGGCGTGGATGCTGAATTGCACATCTATGGCGACAAAACTGGTGGTTTATTTGGAGGAGGCCCTTCAGCAGACAAGAACACACCTAATGGCTCTTGGCAAGAGACATTCTACAGTTGGCTAATAGCTAATGAATATACGAAACCCATCAAATAAAATCTATATACTATGAGCAAACCGAAAGAAAAGAAAGCGGGTAAGCGCATGAACAAGAAACAGCTTACTGAATTGTTATTGGCATTGTTCCAACAACACCCTACTGAAGAGTTGCCCCAGAAATACATATTCGACACTTTGAGGCTAACTACCCATCCGCTAAAAATGTTGTGTATGGAGATTCTGTATGACTTCATGGCAGATGACTTTATCAAGGAGTCGAGTAAGCATCGCTATAAGTTGAATAACAGAGGTGTAGAGATGACGGGCACTTTCCAGCGCAAGAGCAATGGCAAGAATACTTTCATCCCTGACGATGGAGGCGACCCCATTCTTATAGCCGAAAGAAACTCTGCACACGCTATGAATGGCGACAAAGTGAAAGTGGCTTTCTTCGCCAAGCGAAAGCGTCACATGTTGGAAGCTGAAGTGGTAGAAATCTTAGAGCGAGCTAACGATACCTTCGTAGGAAGACTGAGTGTCAACAAGTCGTATGCTTTCTTGTTGACAGAGAGTCGTACTCTCGCCAATGATATCTTCATCCCAACAGACAAGCTGAAGGGTGGCAAAGACGGCGACAAGGCCGTGGTGAAAGTGGTGGAATGGCCAGAAGAGTTCAAAAACCCCATTGGCGAAGTGATTGACGTGCTTGGACCTGCAGGCGACAACAATGCTGAAATGCATGCTATCTTAGCTGAGTTCGGTTTGCCTTACACTTATCCAAAACGCGTGGTAACAGCTGCAGAGAAAATCAGCACTGAGATTACAGAAGAGGAGATTGCCAAGCGAGAAGACTTCCGTAACGTACTAACATTTACCTGCGATCCAGCAGATGCAAAGGACTTCGACGATGCATTGTCTATTCGTAAAATGGAGAACGGATTGTGGGAAGTAGGTGTACATATTGCCGATGTGACCCACTATGTGCAAGAAGGTGACATCATCGACAAAGAAGCTTTGAACAGAGCCACTTCTGTCTATTTGGTAGATCGCACCATCCCGATGTTGCCCGAGAAACTCTGTAATAACCTTTGCTCTTTGCGTCCAGATGAGGATAAATTGGCCTACTCAGTTGTTTTTGAAATGGATCAAGATGCCTACGTGAGAAATGCTCGTATCGTACATACTATTATTAGGAGCAATCGTAGATTCTGCTATGAGGAAGTGCAGGAGATCATTGAAAGCAGAAAAGGTGAATATGTGGATGAGATACTGGTGTTGGATGGTATGGCGAAGAAATTGAGAGAAAGACGTTTCAAGGATGGAGCAGTCAACTTCGACAGAGTGGAAGTGAAGTTCAAGATTGACGAGAATGGCAAGCCTTTGAGCGTATTTTTCAAGGAATCAAAAGATGCCAACAAGCTGATTGAAGAGTTTATGTTACTGGCTAACCGCACTGTAGCTGAGAGGATTGGACGAGTGGGCAAAGCCAAGAAAGCGAAGACTTTTGTTTATCGTGTACATGATTTACCAGACCCAGAGAAACTCGATAACCTGTCTCAGTTTATCTCGCGATTCGGTTACAGACTTAGAACCAGTGGCTCAAGAAACGATATTACCAAGTCAATCAATGGTTTGCTGAAAGATGTTCATGGAAAGAAAGAGGAGAATTTGATTGAGAATATTACACTTCGTGCTATGCAAAAAGCATATTATAGCACCACCAACATTGGTCACTATGGTTTGGCCTTCGATTTCTATACCCATTTCACCTCACCTATCCGTCGTTATCCTGATATGATGGTGCATCGTTTACTGACCCGTTATTTGGAAGAAGAGGGTCGCAGTGCCAATGAAAAGAAGTATGAAAGCATGTGCGAGCAATCAAGTAAGATGGAGGAAGTTGCAGCTCAGGCTGAACGTGCCTCCATTAAGTACAAGCAGGTGGAATTCATGAAGGACAAGATTGGCCAAGTATTTGACGGAGTGATATCTGGCATCAGCGAATGGGGTATCTATGTGGAATTGAATGAAAGTAAGTGCGAAGGCCTGGTTCCTATGCGTGACTTGGACGATGATTATTACGAGTTTGACGAAAAGAATTATTGCTTGCGAGGGCGCAGAGAACACCATGTTTATCAGTTGGGAGATGCGATGAAAGTGAAAGTGGCAAGAGCAGACTTGGATAAGAAGCAATTGGATTTCGAGTTGGCATAAGTATTTTATTGAGCACAAAGATTGGGCATTTGTGGGATTATTCCAATAATTCTCCGTAACTTTGCGACCTAATAAACATCATTTTATGCAAGTAGGTAATTTTTCGGATACATTGGCCACCGTGGTTGAGGAGCTTTCAGATAGCCAATCCTATCAAGGTTTGTTCCATCGTCACACCGACGGGAGTCCTTTGCCATCGGCAAAAACCATCCATCAGTTAGTGGAGGAGTTCAGGACTTTGCTCTTTCCCGGCTATTTCGGCAACTCTGCTGTGAATAGTCGAACTATCACATATCATATTGGGGTACATACTGAGAAAGCCTACAACCTGTTGAGAGACCAGATTTTGGCAGGGCTCTGCTTTGACAATACCGATGAAACTTGTGAATGTACAGATTGCCAACAGCATGAGGCCAACGACTTGGCATTGAAGTTTATGACTTCTCTGCCTGAATTGCGACGCATACTTGCCACTGATGTTGAGGCGATGTTCAATGGCGACCCAGCTGCTCATAATTACGGAGAGGTCATCTCTTGCTATCCAGCAATCAGGGCTATTACGAACTATCGTATTGCTCACCAGTTGTTGTCATTGGGAGTGCCTTTGATACCTCGCATTATTACCGAGTTGGCTCATAGCGAAACGGGTATTGACATTCATCCAGGTGCTCAGATTGGTCATAGCTTTGCCATTGATCATGGTACTGGTGTGGTAATAGGTGAGACTTGTGTGATTGGCAATAACGTAAAACTATATCAAGGTGTTACCTTAGGTGCCAAAAGCTTCCCCTTGGATGCTGATGGCAAACCCATCAAGGGCATCCCTCGTCATCCCATTTTGGAAGACGATGTCATTATTTACTCCAATGCCACTATTTTGGGACGCATCACCATTGGTAAGGGTGCTACCGTAGGTGGTAACATCTGGGTTACGGAAGATGTGAGACCTGGAGCTAGGATTACCCAAAACCGTGCTAAAGAAATAGACAATTTTAAGAATTATGCAATATAACGAGAACTTTACATTGATTGCCAAGACTTTCCAGGGACTGGAAGAGGTGCTGGCAAAGGAACTGACTACTTTGGGAGCGGAAAACGTAGAGATAGGCAAGCGCATGGTGAGTTTTACTGGCGATAAGCGCATGATGTATCTCACCAACTTTTCTCTTCATACTGCCTTGCGCATCCTTAAACCAATCAAACAATTTGAAGCTAAAAATGCTGACGAGGTTTATGAGGCTGTAAAAAGCCTGGCATGGGAAAATTACTTGTCTGTTGACCAGACCTTTGCCGTTGATGCTACCATACATAGTGAGGAGTTTCGCCACTCTATGTATGTCAGCTATAAGGTAAAGGATGCCATAGCCGACTATTTCCGTGACAAAGAGGGTAAACGCCCTAGCGTCAGTGTAAAGAACCCTGACATCATGCTTAATATTCACATTAATGATAATCAGTGTACCCTTTCACTCGACTCTTCTGGTGAGTCACTTCATAGACGTGGATATCGTTCTGAAACAGGCGAAGCACCTCTGAATGAAGTATTAGCTGCTGGCTTGATTATGATGACAGGTTGGCAAGGCGAGACTGATTTGATTGACCCTATGTGTGGCTCTGGCACTATTCCTATAGAAGCAGCTCTGATTGCAAAGAATATGGCTCCTGGTATCTTCAGAACACAGGGTTACGCTTTCGAACGTTGGCCTGATTTCGATGCAGAACTGATGGAGTCCATCTATAATGACGAATCTCAGGAACGTGAATTTGAGCATCATATCTATGCCTACGACAACAATCCTAAGATGGTAGCTACGGCTCGTGGTAACATTAAACGAGCAGGAATGACTCGTATTATCGACATCGAGATGAGGGATATCAAGGATTTTGTGCAACCCACTGAGAAATCACTGATGATTACCAATCCTCCTTATGGCGAGAGAATCTCATCAGACAATATACTGGGGTTGTATTCCACCATTGGCGAAAGACTCAAGCACGCTTTTGTAGGTGGACAAGCTTGGATACTAAGTTATCGTGACGAGTGTTTCGACCAGATTGGTTTGAAACCCACCCGTAAGATTGACGTATTGAATGGAGATTTGGAATGCTCTTTCCGTGAATATGAAATTTTTGAGGGTAAGTATGTCCACTTCCGCGAGGCTGGTGAAGAGTTGGATAAGAACAAAGAAGATAATCCAAATGAGAAGCCTAAGAAGCGTGTCAACCATAGCAAGTGGCTCACACCAGAAGAGCATCGTTTAGCTGAGCTGGAACGTTATGAAAAAGCAGAAGCCAAGCGTAAACGCCTCGAAGAGGAGAAATTGCATCCTGAGCTGAAGGCAGAACACTCAAAACAGTTCCGCAAGGATGGCAATAAGAAGCCTTTTAGAAAAGAAGGAGATCGCAAATCGTTCCACAAGGATGGTGATAAGAAACCTTTCCGTAAAGACGGGAATCGGAAAGATGATGCCAAGAAACCATTCCGTAAGGATAGTGATAAACCTTTCCGCAAAGATGGTGCCAAAAAACCATTTGACAAGAAAGGTAATGGAAAGCCTCATAACGAATCTTATCCAGAAAGGAAGAAACGTGAATTGAAGGAGAAAGGAAAATGATATGATACAGCATGTTTGGAGAAAAATGGTGATGCTCATTGTAGCATCTTTAACAATGGGAAACCTTATGGCTCAAAATTTGAAGCAACTTACCCTGGATGATTTGCTTCCAGGTGGTGAAACATATCGCTATGCAGAAAACATCTATGGTCTGCAATGGTGGGGAGATGTTTTGGTGAAACCTGACATTGATCGTATTTCTACCGTAGATCTTAAGAACGGTAAAGAAACCGAGTTGCTGACCATCGAGCAAGTATCTGCCTTATTGAAGAAAAACAATTTAGATGCAAATGTGCCTACTTTGCAAAATGTTCAGTTGTTATGGCCTGGTAAGACTCAGATGCTTATTCGCACTCGAACAGGCTTATATGTCTTGGACTGGAAGAGCGAAGCTGTTGTGGCGAAGCAGGAGATGCCAAGAGGAGCGGCTAATGCCGACTTCAGCAAAGAGGGCTACAATCTTGCCTATACCATCAAGAACAACCTCTTTGTCAATGGCAAGCAACTGACTGATGAGCCAGAGGGTATTCTTGTAGGACAAAGTGTGCATCGCAATGAGTTCGGCATCAACAAGGGCACCTTCTGGAGCCCTAAGGGTAACCTGCTGGCTTTTTACCGTATGGATGAAAGTATGGTAACCGAGTATCCTCTGGTAGATATTGATGCCCGTATAGCAGAACTTACTCCAATCCGCTATCCTATGGCTGGTATGACCTCCCACAAGGTTACTGTTGGCGTATATGAAGTAAAATCAGGTAAAACCATTTATCTCGATGCGGGTGACCCTACCGACCGCTATTTTACAAATATCAGTTGGGCTCCTGATGAGAAAAGCATCTGGCTCGTAGAACTGAACCGCGATCAGAATCATGCAAAGTTATGCCAATACGATGCCCAGACAGGTAAGTTGATGGGTGTGTTCTACGAGGAGGAACATCCTAAGTATGTAGAACCTGAGAACCCTATCGTATTCTTGCCTTGGGATCAGAACAAATTTATTTATCAGAGCGAGCGTGATGGCTTCAATCATCTCTACCTAATGGATACACAGACAAGTGTTTATCCTGAGAAGCATAGTGTAGCTGGTTCTACCTATAAAGAATCTTTCAAGACAACTCAGTTGACTAAGGGAAATTGGTTAGTACAAGGTATCTTGGGATTCAATGAGTCAAAGAAGGAAATCATCTACGCCTCTACAGAGGTATCCCCTTTGCAGACAAATATTTACAAGGTGAATGTCAAAACGGGTGTAAAGACCACGCTGAATGACAGCGAGGGTGTTCATAGGGCACAGGTATCTGCTTCAGGCTCTTATCTGTTTGACAGCTATGCCACTCCTTCCATTGCCCGCAAGATTGATGTATATGATACTACAGGAAAAGGGTTGGCTAAGGCCATCAACCTTTTGACAGCAGAAGATCCTTTAAAGGACTTTGCTTTGCCACAGATAGAAACGGGCACCATTAAAGCTGCAGATGGAGTGACCGACCTATATTATCGTATCATCAAGCCTATAAACTTCGATGCCAATAAGAAATATCCTACTGTGACATATGTATATGGTGGTCCTCATGCACAAAACATCTCTGCTTCTATGCGTTATGGTGCTCGTGCTTGGGAGCTTTACATGGCCAGCAAGGGTTATGTGATGTTCTGTTTAGACAACCGTGGTAGTGAAAATCGAGGATTGGTATTTGAGCAGGCTACCTTCCGTCATTTAGGTGTGGAAGAGACGAAAGATCAGCGCAAGGGTGCTGAGTTCCTGATGAATCTGCCCTATGTTGACAAGAACCGTATGGGTGTGCACGGATGGAGCTTTGGTGGACACATGACTACCAGCATGATGTTGCGCATGAATGACGTTTACCAAGTAGGTGTGGCTGGTGGACCGGTTATCGACTGGCAATGGTATGAGGTGATGTATGGAGAACGTTATATGGATACCCCGCAGACCAACCCAGAGGGGTATGCAGAAACCAACCTGCGGAGTCTGGCAAGTAATTTGAAGGGACATCTGCTGATGGTGCATGGATACCAAGACGGAACTTGCGTACCCCAGCATACGTTGGGTTTTATCAAGGCTTGTGTAGATGCCAAAGTACAACCTGACCTATTCCTCTATCCTGGACACCAGCATGGTGTATCAGGCAAGGATGCCGTACATTTGTATGAAAAGATGACTCAATATTTTGAAGATAACCTCTAAAACTTAATAAGAAATGAAGATATTATTGTTAGGCTCAGGTGGACGTGAGCATGCGTTAGCATGGAAGATTGCACAAAGCAAAAAAGTAGAAAAGCTATATATTGCTCCTGGTAATGCAGGAACTACCCTTGTGGGCGAGAATGTAGCTATGAAAGCTACAGACTTTCCTGCTATCCGTGAGTTCGCACTAAAGAATGCCATTGACATGGTAGTGGTGGGTCCTGAAGATCCATTGGTAGAAGGAATCTACGACTACTTGAAAGGAGATGCCGAAACAGCCCATATCGCCGTTATTGGTCCTACGAAGGAAGGTGCCCAATTAGAAGGTAGCAAGGAATTCGCCAAGAGCTTTATGATGCGTCATAACATTCCTACTGCTCGTTACCTGAGTGTTACCTCTGCCAACTTGGAGGAAGGTCTGCATTTCTTAGAGCAGTTAGAGGCTCCCTACGTACTGAAAGCTGATGGTCTTTGCGCAGGAAAAGGAGTCTTGATATTACCCACCCTTGAGGAAGCCAAGAAAGAGCTGAAGGAAATGTTAGGTGGAATGTTTGGTGATGCCAGTTCTACCGTATTGATCGAAGAATTCTTAAGTGGTATCGAGTGCTCTGTTTTCGTCTTGACGGATGGAGAGCATTACAAAGTATTGCCTGTAGCCAAGGACTATAAACGCATTGGTGAAGGCGACAAGGGCCTCAACACAGGTGGTATGGGGAGTGTAACTCCTGTTCCATTTGCCGACGACACATTTATGGAAAAAGTACGTACTCGCATCATCGAGCCTACTGTTAATGGCTTACGCGATGAGAACATACTTTATAAAGGCTTTATCTTCTTAGGTCTTATCAATGTAAAGGATAATCCTTATGTCATTGAATACAATTGCCGTATGGGTGACCCAGAAACAGAGAGCGTGATGCTTCGCACTAAGAGTGATTTGGTAGAACTGTTTGAAGGAGTGGAAACTGGCAACCTCGACCAATATACTCTTGAACACGACCCACGTTGTGCAGCTTGTGTGATGCTAGTAAGTGGAGGTTATCCCGAGAAGTATCAGAAAGGTTTTGAGATCAGTGGCTTAGAGATGGCTTCAGAGACAGGTAGCATTATCTTCCATGCTGGTACAGCCATCAAGGATGGTAAAACTGTTACAGCTGGTGGACGTGTGATAGCCGTATGTTCCTATGGTGAAACTCGTGAGGAAGCACTGAAGCAAAGTTACTTTGCTGCCAGTATGATTGAGTTTGAAGGAAAATATAATCGTAGAGACATAGGCAAAGATCTTGGTTAGGAGATTTCAAAAACAAATAGTTACTCACCAGCTGAGCCTTACGGCAAGCATCCTGATTTCAGTCTTGTTATGGTCAGTTGGTTACATCATTCGACCCGTAGCAGGACTATTGGAAACGATTGGTGCATATGCAATGTATGCCCTAATTGGCTACCTGTTGGTTGTACTTAACAAAAGCTTTGCCATCATTCGTTTAAGGGCAACCTTCCAGACTGTTATTTTCATGATACTGATAGGCGTTTCTCCCAAAATACACGCTATTTATGAAGGCAATATAGTTGCTTTGTGTTTCCTAGCTTCGTTGTTTTTATATTTCAGTAGCTTCCAACTTGAACGTACATCAGGCTTGTTGTTTCATGCCTTTATGATTTGGGGAGTCGCATGCCTATTGGTACCGATTTTGGTATGGCTTATTCCTTTAATTTGGTATGCGTGTTTCAAGTTCAGAGGGTTGAACATCAAGAGTTTCATTGCCTCCATCTTTGGATGGTCAATCCCCATTGGAGCCTATGCCACCTATATGTTTCTGACCAACCAATGGGATAGTTTTCTTGTCCTCGCAGCTAAGCCCATCACTTTAGGTAATACCATTTTAGAGAGTATCCAACCATCTTCTATCGTTACCTTGGGATGCCTGTTTGTTGTCTTCTTGATCAGTGCCACCCACACGTTATTAAATGCATTGGATGAAAAGGTACAAGCACGCTATTATTTGTTTCATATCATTAACATCACTTTAGCAACGTTTGTCTTGATGTTCTTATTCCCATTTGAAGTCAGGCAATTATTACCTATAGTACTGGTTTGCCTTTGCATCTTGTATGGTCATTATGCCACACTCACCGATAGCAAATGGTCAAACATCATCTTCATCTTGGTACTTCTCTGCTCAATACCAGTATTTCTTATCCACCTACTCTACTAATTATGGATGCATTTGTTCAACTTATGACTGACTGGGGGTATATTGGCATGCTACTCACAGCTTTTCTAGCGGGTAGTCTCATACCTTTTAGCTCCGAGCTCGTGCTCACGGGTTTACTATCATTGGGATTGAGTCCTATAGGCATTCTCATAGCTGCTACCATCGGTAATACTTTAGGAGGCATGACTTGTTATTGGTTGGGTAGCTTGGGAAAGATGGAATGGATTGAGAGATATTTTCATATTAAAGAGAAGCATGTATTGAAAGCACAGATATTCTTACAAGGCAAAGGTGCCTGGATGGCGTTCTTCGCTTTTTTGCCTTTCATTGGTGGTCCCATAGCCGTTGCCCTGGGCCTGATGAGAAGCAACTTGCCCATTACCATCACTGCGATGTTTTTAGGTAAGTTGCT
>JAEEGF011228396.1_pt1 | contig 40983 bp, 33 predicted proteins | sample 9134171 | NCBI WGS metagenome assembly JAEEGF01 (sample SAMN16246542, study PRJNA631951) | gut metagenome | biome: gut microbiome; feature: rumen; material: AP-attached | host: Bos | place: Iran: Karaj | collected 2018-10 | reverse complement strand
GCACTCGCAGCTTTTGCCTTTGCTGCTAATGACCAGTTTGTTATCGGTGGCCAAATCGGCTTTGACACCGATGGCGGTAACACATGGAATAGATATGCTGCCGCTGGTACCACCCCCACCGAGTACATTATGCCCCACGACAGTTATACCGACTTTGTCTTTGCCCCCAAGTTCGGATACAACTTGAACGAAAAAATGCATGTCGGCATAACTCTTGGCTTTACTTCAGAAGTGCATAAAGATTACAGTAGCAACTATGCCGTACATTATCGCACCTACAAGGATTTCGAAGGCTGGGACAAGACCACGAGCAACGGATTTTATTTTGCCCCCTACTTCCGCTACACATTCATGTCCTACAACAAACTCTCCTTCTTTGCCGAGGCTCAGTTAGCCTATAGGATGACTCCCAAGAGCAAGGTTCATTCCTACAACACGGCCGTTGCCGGTGTAATCGACGCCCACAATACTACCGTTGAGGGCAACACTACTACCAATACACTGGCAATCGCCGCTGTCCCGGGTGTCAACTACCGTTTCAGCAACCATTTCTCTGCCGACCTCTACATCGACCTTCTTGGTATTAGTTTCGTCAACCGAACCACCCACTATAAGGATAATGTCGGTGGTGTCGAGGTCGAAAGAAAAACCACTGCAAGAGACTTTAACTGTATTGCCACCTTCAATGCCGAGAGCCTTGCCAACCATCTCAACCTCTTCCGCCTCGGCTTCAACTATCATTTCTAAGAATGCACTTGCAGCGTATTTGATGCTGCGCGCTGCATCTTAGAAACCACGATTGTTATCCACCTAAAAGAAAGCCCCGCACATTTGGCGGGGCTTTCTTTCATTTTTTTCCTTTCAGCAGCGAACCCAGCAGGCCGCGGCCCAGTTTGAAGGCCTCGTTTACCAATTCGCGCTTGGCTTTGGTGACCACCATCTTCTGGAGGCTGCCCCCAAGAGTCTTCTCCTTGGCACGTTGCCGCTCGCGTTCTTCGGCCTTGCGTTTGCGCTCCTCGGCGGCTTGCAGCCGCTCCTCTTCACGTTGCTGCTTGGCCTCCTCTTTCAGACGTTTCTCCTCCTCTTTCTGCTGCAGGGCCTGTTCTTTCTCCTGCATGGCCTGTTCCATGCGCTCGCTCAATATCTCGTAGGCGGACACGCGGTCGTTCAAGCGGTCGTATTTGCCATACACCATCGAGGTGCTGATGATGCGCTGTCGCTCTTCGGGTGTCAAGGCTCCGGCCTGTCCCTGCGGAGGCAGGATACGGGCACGCTCCACCATGCAGGGCACTCCCTTGGGGTCGAGGAAGGAGACCAACGCCTCGCCCACACCCATCTGTGTGATGGTCTCGGCGGTATTGAAGGCCGGATTGGCGCGGAAGGTCTCGGCTGCCACCTTTACCGCCTTTTGGTCGCGCGGAGTGTAGGCTCTCAATGCGTGCTGCACACGGTTCCCCAGCTGCCCCAGCACATTGTCGGGGATGTCATCGGGGTTCTGTGTGCAGAAATAGATGCCCACCCCTTTCGAGCGGATGAGACGTACCATCTGCTCAATCTTCTCCAGCAGGGCTTTGTTGATGCCGTTGAAAAGCATGTGCGCCTCGTCGAAGAAGAATACCAGCTTGGGCTTGTCAAGGTCGCCCACCTCGGGCAACTGCTCGTACAGTTCGCTGAGGAGGTAGAGCAGGAACGAGGTGTAGACCTTGGGCGAGTTGACAATCTTGTCCGAAGCCATGATGTTGATGACACCGCGTCCGGCGCGGGTCTGCATGAAGTCGTAGATGTCGATGGCCGGCTCGCCGAAGAACATGTCGCCCCCTTGGCTTTCCAATGTCAGCAGGCTGCGTTGGATGGCGCCAATGGTGGCAGGGGCCACGGTACCGTAGGAGGTTGTATATTGGGCACGGTTGTTGCCCACTTCCTCCAGCATCTTGCGGAGGTCCTTGAGGTCAAGGAGCAAAAGTTGCTGGTCGTCAGCAATGCGGAACACCATGCTCAGCACGTCGCTCTGCGTGTCGTTGAGGTCGAGAATGCGGCTCAGCAGCATGGGACCCATCTCGCTGACGGTGGTGCGTAGCGGGTGACCCTGTTCGCCGAACACGTCCCAAAAACAGACAGGGCACTCTTTATACTCGAACCCGCAAGCCTGCAGGTTGTTGTCGGCAATGCTCTTCTCAAAATGCACGTTGCCGCCTCCGGCCTTGGCCACGCCCGAGAGGTCACCCTTGATGTCGGTGGCGAACACCGGCACGCCCATGGCGCTGAAGGTTTCGGCCAGGTTCTGCAAGGTGCATGTCTTGCCCGTGCCTGTGGCTCCGGCAATGAGTCCGTGGCGGTTGGCCATTTGAGGGATGATGCCGAGGTGTTTGCCGTCGGCAACGGCGTTGAAGGGGGTACCAGTGTTGTCTATCATAGGGAATTATGCTTTAATGTTGTTGTCTTTTCAATAATGAGGCAGTAACAAGAGCCACTGACTCTTAGTTTTCTTTCACACTTACTATAACGCACGCGCTCTTGTTTTATTGTGCCCTCTCGCAAAAAGCTTTATATCCACTTCAAGAGCCTCCAACCATCGAATAATAATGCCATTTCCATCACAACCAAATATTAGACGATAATGCGATGCATCTGTTAAACATCAAATATAACCCCTACTGTCCCGTTGATATTTTATATCTTTCTCCACCATATCAACGATACATCAACGATACTTCAACGATATTTCTACGATAGTTTATCGTTATTTTATCGTCATTCGACCGTCGATATATCGTGTTACAAACGAAAGATAACTGGATATAGAAGTCCGAAGCGGAAAGGACACTACGACGCGATATGGCCAATTTTCCATGCAAAAAGATGCAATAAAGAGAAATACTTGTATATTTGCATTTGCAGATACTGAATGAATGGTGCATGTATGTAAGTGAGAAAGTGCATTTTTCTTTGTTCCAATTTTGTAAAGTAAAGCTCGACACGTTACCATCATGACTACAGGAATAAGGATAAATTGGATGGCCCCACTTTCTTGAATTTGTATAAATGTGTTTTGAGCCATGACACAAACTAACCAGTAGATAATAAAATGAAAAAGAACTGGAAAAAGAACTGGATTGGACTGGCAGCCTGTGTGCTGTTAGGTCTGTTTACAGTCAGCTGTAACAAGGAAGAAATAACAATATATAGGAATGACGACTGGGTGGATTTGGGTTTGCCGAGTGGTTTGCTGTGGGCAACCAGAAACGTGGGTGCCACTTCGCCGGAGGACTACGGCGACTACTTTGCCTGGGGCGAGACCCAGCCTAATAAACATTTTTATGACGGGTTCTCCTACATCTACATGGAAAGGGGCGACCACGGCTTTCGACTCACCAAATACTGCAACGATCCTCTTGTTGGCTATAACGGTTTCACCGACAACCTGACCATCCTGCAGCCTGGCGACGATGCCGCCACCGCCAACTTTGGCGGCCGTACCCCGACAAAAGAAGAGTGGGAAGAGTTGATGAACAACACCACAGCCACCTGGACCACACAGAACGGAGTGAATGGACTACTTTTCACTGCCATTAACGGCAACAGTCTCTTTCTTCCCGCCGCCGGCTACCACTATGGTAATTCGCCCGACTTCTAAGGGAGACGTGGCCACTATTGGTCGAGTTCGCTCTACACGGACAGTCCGTACTACGCGTGGCGCTTCCGCTTCAAATCGGACTACCAGATGGTGCAAGAAGAATCCCGCTACTTCGGGTTTCCTGTCCGTGCTGTGCGTCAGAAATAAACCCTTGCCCCGACTCGCACTGGTGATGTAAAAGATGGCTGGCGGGGGCCCTCCCTGAGCGAGCCACCCCGTCCAATTAGTCCAACTCCTCCTCGGTCTTGCCTATGTTTTAGAAAGATTTTATTGCTATGTTGCCTATGTTTTAGAAAGAAAATAGGTGAAAGTTGCCTATGTTTTAGAAAAAAGTGGTATCTTTGCAGTGTGTAAACAATAAAGATTAATTATGTATAGTAGATTGTTGATTAATCAGTTGCGGGAATGGAAGGATGCCAGTCGGCACAAACCAATAGTGATAAGGGGAGCAAGACAGGTGGGAAAGAGTACACTTGTGCGGGAATTTGGCAAAGAGTTTGATTTATTCGTGGAGGTGAATTTGGAGCTCTCGGAAGATGCCGAAGTGTTCCGTAGAACAGACGATGTGGAGGAGATATGGCGTTACCTATGTCTGCGCAGTCATGTCGTATCCGATAAGGAGAAGAGGATGCTCCTGTTTATTGACGAGATACAGGAAGAGCCCCGTGCGGTGGGCTTGCTGAGGTATTTCTATGAAAAGATGCCATGGCTGTATGTGATAACGGCAGGCAGCAGGTTGCAGAGTCTGTTGAAGTCGCATGTGTCGTTTCCCGTGTCGAGGGTGGAGTATTTGAGTTTGCGACCCTTTTCTTTTATGGAGTTTCTATCCGCCGCCAAGGGGGAGGCTTTGGCTGCACAGGTGGAGGAATTGCAAGTATCTTCCATCATGCATGAGGAGATGATGAAGTGTTTTAACCGATATGCATTGGTGGGTGGAATGCCCGAGGTAGTGAAGTCCTATATAGAACATGCCGATGTTGAGAGATTGTCGCCCATATTCAATTCTTTGATGCGGGGTTATGGCGAAGATGTGGAACGGTATGCCAAGAATGAGGAGCAGGTGAGGATAATACGCCATATATTGAATGTTGCTTGGTTTTCGGTAGGTGAAGCGATTTCTTTTGCTGGCTTTGGAAACAGTAATTATACAAGCACTCAAATACATGAAGCCATGGATTGCTTGCAACGGGCTTATATCCTTTCGCTGAATTACCCAGTCACCTCTACCGAAGTACCTGCCTTGCCGGCTGTCAGGAGGGCTCCAAAGCTTGCAATGGTGGATATTGGTATAGCCAATTTTGTGACAGGTATTCAGCTTGAGTACTTGCAAAACAAGGATTTGCTGGATACATGGCGAGGAAGGGCGGCAGAGCAGATTGTAGCGCAAGAGCTTAGGGTGGTATTGGATAATCATTTCAAGGATAATCAATATTATTGGATACGTGACAAGAAGGGTGCTACGGCAGAGGTGGACTATGTATGGCAGCAAGACGCGCAGTTGATACCTATAGAGGTGAAGTCGGGTACCAACTCACATCTGAGGTCGATACACAGTTTTGTGAACACGGCTGAGAAAAAGGTGACGGCAGTGAGGGTGTGGAGCGGGGAATATATGGTACAGGATGCGTTCACCCCTGCCCCTACTAACAAGCCCTATCGGTTGATATCCATACCTTTCTATTATGTTGGCCAATTGGACAAGATATTGCGAAAGTGTGTTGTGTGATTGTTGCCGCGGGTTTTCATGCCCATGATGTTATCTTGGAAAGAAAATTAATTGCAGGGCAATAATATTATTATATATTCCGCGTTATAATGAATAATTTTATTTGTTATGATTAAGGAAAATCTTGATAAGATAAATGCTTCGCTTGCCAATGGGGTGCGGCTGATAGCGGTTTCGAAGACCAAGCCCGTGGAGGACTTGCGGGAAGCCTATGATGCCGGTCAACGCTTGTTTGGCGAGAACAAGGCTTTGGAAATGCGCGACAAGCATGCCGTGCTGCCCGAGGATATCGAGTGGCATTTTATCGGTCACTTGCAGACCAATAAGATTAAGTATATTGCCGCTTATGTGCGGATGATTCACAGCATCGACAGTCTCTATCTGTTGCAGGCTGTGGACAAGGAGGCACGGAAGCACGACAGGGTGATTGACTGCCTGCTGCAATTCCACATCGCCACCGAGGAGACCAAGTTCGGCCTGAACATGGAAGAGGCGGAAGCTCTTCTACAGTCGCCGGAATTTGCTGCGATGAAGAATGTGCGCATAGTCGGGGTGATGGGCATGGCCACCAATACGGACAACCGCGACCTTGTGCGCCGCGAGTTCCGCACGCTGCATGAGTACCGTGACTTTTTGGCTGAAAGGTATTTCAAAGGTCATGACGAGTTCAAGGAAATCTCGATGGGCATGACCCACGACTATGACATTGCCATGGAAGAGGGGAGCACGCTGGTGCGCATAGGCAGCGCCATATTCGGTGCCCGCGACTACGGTGTACCCGTCAATGATGTATGAATGTGTTAATTATTATCAATCAATAAATATATGCAGATATTCAAGAAGAAACAACATGTGATTATCTCGTATCTGGTTATCACATTGGGTATATTGATTTACACTTTCGGATGGGCTGCCGTAATGCTTCCTGCCAAGATTGTTGGCGGCGGCGTGAGCGGTATCTCCTCGGTGCTGTATTACGCCTTGGGCATACATATCCCCATCGGTGTCATGAACTTGGTGATTAATGCTGTTTTGGTGCTGATAGGGTTTAAGGTGCTGGGGTCGAAGTTCGGAGCCAACACGATATATGGTATTGTGATGTCGTCTCTCTGCTTCATCCTTTGGCAGCAGGTGCTGCACGTGGAGACGCTGTTCGATGTGAGCCAGTTTGGCGGCTTTATGTGCGCCATTATTGGCGGTGCTTTGTGCGGTGGCGGTATCGGTATGACGTTTGCCATGGGCGGCAATAGTGGCGGTACGGACATCATTGCCCTTATCCTTAGCAAGTTCTATAACATCTCGCCGGGCAAGGTGATCATGTATTTGGATATATTTATCATTGGCAGTTCCTTCTTTGTGTCGCACAAGCTGGAGAATGTGGTGTTCGGCTACATTGTCATGGTCACTATGACTTACGTGCTTGATATGGTGCTGGACGGCAACAAGCAGTCGTATCAGATTCTTGTCTTCTCGCAGAAGAACAAGGAGATTGGCGATGCCATCACCAACGAGGTGGGACGCGGTGCTACCCTGCTCGATGCCGAAGGATGCTACAGCCATCAGGACATTAAGGTGTTGATAGTGATGGTTCACAAGACCGACAAGCCCCACGTGATGCAGATTATCCATCGCATCGACAGCAAGGCTTTCATCTCTGTCTCGAAGGCGCAGGGCGTGTATGGCAAGAACTTTGAAAAACTGAAACTCTAACCGGCGTGTCGCCGGAGACATTCAAGGCTGACAAAACATAACAATATATTACTCAAAATGAAACTAATTTCTCCCTCTCTACTCAGTGCCGACTTTGGCAATCTGGAACGCGATATCGAGATGCTCAACGCGAGCGAATGCGACTGGCTGCATGTGGATGTGATGGACGGCATGTTTGTGCCAAACATCAGTTTTGGACAGCCGGTTGTCAAGTTTATCAAGAAATATGCTCAAAAGCCTCTTGATGTACATTTGATGATAATGGATCCCGGCCGCTATATTGAGGACTTCAAAGTGGCTGGAGCCGACATCCTCACTGTGCACTATGAGGCATGCATCCATCTCGACCGTACTTTGCATGCAATAAAAGATTCTGGTATGCGTTGTGGCACAGTGCTGAATCCTGGCACACCTGTTGCTTTGCTTGAAGATACTGTCCAGTTGTGCGATGTGGTGTTGTTGATGTCTGTCAACCCTGGCTTTGGTGGGCAGAAATTCATTGAGAACACCTATAACAAGGTCAAACAGCTACGCGCGCTGTGCGACAGAAAGAACCCGCAGTGCCTGATTGAGGTAGACGGTGGAGTGAACATATCGAATGCTTCCTTGCTTTTCGATGCCGGAGCCGATGTGCTGGTGGCAGGCAATGCTGTCTTCAAGAGCGAGAATCCCATGCAGACAATACATGACTTGAAGCAATGAATCGTCCGCAACTGATTATAGCCGCAGGAAAAGAGAAGGCTCTTTTGCGTCGCCACCCTTGGATATTCTCAGGGGCCGTGAAACGCATTGTGGGCGAGCCGCAGGAAGGAGATTTGGTCGATGTTTATTCTGCCAAAGGGCAATGGATGGCCACGGGGCATTATCAGGATGACAGTATCGTGTGCAAGGTGCTTTCGTTCGACACTCCCGACATCGACAAAGACTTTTTCTGTCAGAGATTGCAGTCCGCTATCGCCTATAGGGCAGGGCTTGGCTTTTTCGACAGCAGCGACACCAATGTGTTCCGGCTGGTTCATGCCGAAGGTGATTTTTTGCCTGGGTTGGTATGCGACTGGTACAACGGGGTGCTGGTGATGCAGGCCCATAGTGTAGGTATGCACAGGCTGTTCCCCATGTTCACGGAGCTATTTGTTGACTTGCTGGGAACTTATGGATTGCAGTCGATTTTCGACAAAAGCAGTGCCACCGTGCCAGGTGGGGGAGAAGATGGCTATATCTGGGGTCTGGAACCGAAGGAATGGGAAATCAGCGAGCATGGGAGCCGTCTGTTAATAAACTTCTTCGAGGGACAGAAGACGGGTTTCTTCATTGACCAGCGAGAGAACCGTGAGTTGGTATCGCAATTGGCAAAAGGCAAACGGGTGCTCAACTGTTTCGGTTACACAGGAGGCTTTTCGCTTGCGGCTCTTCGTGGCGGCGCCCAGTATGTGAAAACTGTGGATATCTCCAAGAAAGCCATAGAACTCTGCAACCGCAATGTGGAACTTAATTTCCCCGACACAATAGCGCATACACCCATTCACAAAGGTGTGGTGGCGGATGTGCTTAAATACTTAGACACCATTGAGGAGGGCTTTGACTATATCATTCTCGACCCGCCGGCTTTTGCCAAGAACCATCGCAGCCTGCAACAGGGATTGAAAGGCTACCGCAACATCAACCAGCATGCCATGGAGAAGATACAGCCCGGCGGATTGTTGATGACTTTCAGTTGCAGTCAGGCGGTCTCAAACGAAGACTTCCAGACTATGTGCTTCACTGCCGCTGCCAACGCCCACAGGCAGGTGCGTATCGTAAGACGTCTGCCACATGCCATGGATCACCCCGTCAGCATTTATCATCCCGAAGGGGAATATCTGAAGGGGCTGCTTCTTGAAATCGAATAGTACTTCGATTGGTAAAAAACAAAAACACATATACCTTAAGCAATATTTTTGCGTTAATTGATACTAAATAATTGATTATGGAACTCGGATACCAGAAAATAGACAAATATGATGAGAAGTGTGTGGTGCAGATGGCCGCACACTACAAAGAGATTCTCCGCCTTTTGGGCGAAGACCCCGACCGCGAAGGACTTCTCAAGTCACCCGAACGCATTGCCAAAGCTATGTTGTTCTTCACCAACGGTTACGACCTCGACCCTGAAGAGATACTCCGTTCTGCTATGTTCCATGAGGACTATAAGCAGATGGTTGTGGTGAAAGACATAGAACTCTATTCCCTCTGCGAACACCATATGGTACCTTTCGTGGGCAAAGCCCATGTGGCTTACATCCCCAATGGAACCATTGTCGGCTTAAGCAAGATACCTCGCGTGGTGGATGCTTTTGCCCGCAGGCTGCAAGTACAGGAACGCCTTACCAAGCAGATTAAAGACTGCATTCAGAAAACCCTCAACCCGCTGGGCGTAGCCGTAGTCATTGAGGCGCAGCATATGTGTATGTCTATGCGTGGTGTACAGAAACAGAACTCAGTCACCACCACCAGCGACTTCACCGGAGCTTTTATGAACGACCCCAAGACCCGAGAGGAGTTTATGCACATCATCGGTGTCGACCTCCATTAATGCCATAAACAATACACATTATGAAGAAAACCATTGCATTGCTCATAGCACTTATTTGTGGTCTGCAACTGTCCGCACAGCTCACTCACACCGACAAAGGTGCCGTAGACCAAACTGCTGCCGCTATACTTAAAAAGGCTGCTGCAAAAATGTCTGGCACTGTCAGTTTCTCCGTCACTGTGGTGACCCTCGATGCCGATAAAAAAGAATCCTTCCGACAGAAAGTCGACATCCTTTACAACGCTCCTCGCTATCGCGTCAAGGCAGGTAGTATGGAAATCTACTGCGACGGAAAAGCCGTGTGGCAATACAACAAACCCAACAAAGAAGTAGTGGTCAATTCCATTTCCGAAGCCGACGACGACATCACCAACCCTGCCCGTCTGCTCGCCGACTATTCCAAATCCTTCCGTGCCAAGTTCATCAGGGAAGAACAGGACGGAACTGCCATCATTGATCTTCAACCCATCAAGGCAAAGTCATACCACAAAATCCGGATGTTCATCACCGCAAAAACAGGCATGCTGAAAAAGATGGAGCAACACAACTTCGATTCCTCCCGCGGGGTATACACTCTTTCTAACTTCAAGAACACCAAAGCCACCGACTCCGATTTCACCTTCAACACAAAGGCCAATCCCTGTGTGGAAGTGATAGACATGCGGTAGAACAAAGGTGTTGATTCGTTAATAGATGAATCGACAAACACAACAACGGATTTCAATCTTCAATTCTCAATTTCCAATTCAAATGTATCTTCTCCTCATAGAAACAGCCACAGCCGTCTGCTCCGTTGCCCTTGCCGACGAACAAAAGGTCATATCTGAACTGCATACCGACCAACCCAACGCCCACTCATCGCAACTCTCCCCTTATATAGGACAGCTGTTGGAACGATGTGGAGTTTCCCCCTCGCAGTTCAATGCCGTCTGTGTCTCCTCCGGTCCTGGCAGCTACACTGGTCTCCGCATTGGCGTAAGCACCGCTAAAGGCATTTGTTACGCTCTTGGTATCCCGCTGCTTGCTGTACCCACACTCCAAAGTATGGCAACCCAATATTATACCGCCAACCCAGACTACCAAGGCATGGTTTGTCCCATGATTGATGCCCGCCGTATGGAATGCTACACAGCAATCTTCTGTTCTCCCACCGAGACACTAAAACCCGTCAGTGCCGACATCATTACCCAAGGTATATATGACGAATTTCTTAATAGGGGAGAGGTTGTCTTCATCGGTGATGGGGCTGAGAAAACACGTCCTATCCTCGGTTCACACCCTAATGCACGTTATGCCACCGACTTCCTTATTTCCGCCACAGGACTCCACACCCTCGCACTCGACAAACTCAATCGCCAACAAGTGGAAGATGTAGCCTATTTCGAACCTTATTATCTCAAAGATTTCGTGGCTAAGAAATCCGTTGTCCGCGGCCTACATTGAAATTGCAGTGAGCAGATTAACGCATTAACGCATTAACGAATTAACACATACAAAAAGTGCTTCGCTACACCCTTAAACGGCTCCTCTACGGACTCCTTGTGCTACTGGGAGTAGTGACGCTTGTCTTCTTACTCTTCAACATCCTGCCTGGTGACCCTGCCCGCATGATGCTTGGCGAACATGCCGACGCCGAAAGTATTGAGGTCATCAACCGTGACCTTGGTCGAGACAAACCCATCGGGCTTCAATATATCAACTATCTCAACGACCTTCTCCCAATATCCCTCCACAACAACAATGCCCCCCACAACTACTTCTTTCTTGATTCCAACAAATACACACCTTATACCAAACTCCTTTCCGTTGGTAGCACAACTGTTGTCCTCAAAGCCCCCTACCTACGTCGCAGCTACCAGACCAAACGCAAAGTTTCGGAAATAATAGCCACTGCCTTCCCTCAGACGGCACTGCTTGCCGTTGTTGCCCTCACCTTTGCCTTGGTGTTGGGCGTGTTGCTCGGTATCGTCTCAGCTCTGCACAAAGACAGCTGGATTGACCGCCTTACCCTTGTCCTCTCCACTCTCGGCATGTCGCTACCCTCCTTCTTTGCTGCCATCCTCATTGCATGGCTGTTCGCCTATGTTCTCTCTGATTGGACACACCTCAACATGTTCGGCAACCTGTATACAGTGGATGACTATGGAACAGGTGAATACCTTGATTTCAAGAACCTCATTCTACCTGCTCTCACCCTCGGCATACGACCTCTCGCCACCCTCACCCAGCTCACCAAAAACAGCATGCTTGAAGTTCTCTCGCAAGACTATATCCGCACCGCCCGTGCCAAAGGGCTCTCGCGCCGTCGGGTGATAGTCCATCATGCCTTGCGCAATGCCATGAACCCCGTTGTCACCTCCGCCTCAGGCTGGCTCGCAGGACTTTTAGCTGGTGCCGTCTTCGTTGAGTACGTCTTCGACTGGAAAGGCATGGGCATCGTCATCGTTGATGGACTGGATCAATACGACTTTCCCGTCGTCATGGGTTCAATTCTCTTCATATGCGTCCTCCTCATCCTTATCAATATCCTCACCGACATCCTTTACGGCCTCCTCGACCCTCGTGTCCGCATGCAATAAATTATTTATCCGTTATATGTTTAACGGCTTGCATACGTATCGACACCCTTGCCTCTGTTTTTTCGTAGTTCTTATTGCTCTGTACTAAGGTATTTGTCGATAGCTTTGGCGGCGGTGCGGCCTGCACCCATGGCAAGGATGACGGTGGCGGCACCAGTGACGGCATCGCCTCCGGCAAAGACTCCCGGACGGGAGGTCTGCCCGTCGGCATCGGCTTTTAGTCCTCCCCAGGTCTCAGTGTCGAGGCCGGGAGTGGTGCTTTTAATAAGAGGGTTGGGGCTTGTGCCGAGGGCCACCACCACGGTGTCTATCTCCATGTCGAACTCGCTCCCCTCAATAACAGTGAACTTGCGGCGACCTTTCTCGTCCTTTTCGCCCATGGCCATGCGTACGCAGCGCATGCCGCAGACGTTGCCTTTACCGTCATCGAGGAATTCAACCGGATTGGTTAGGAAGTTGAACTGAATGCCTTCTTCTTTGGCATGATGAACTTCTTCGCGACGGGCGGGCATGTCGGCTTCTTCGCGGCGGTAGATGACCGTAACATCACTTCCAAGTCGTTTTGCAGTGCGGGCGGCATCCATAGCAACGTTGCCTCCTCCGATGACGGCCACACGTTGTCCTAAGTAGATAGGCGTATCGTAGGTCTTGTCATAGCCGTGCATGAGATTCGTGCGGGTAAGCAGTTCGTTGGCTGAGACAACACCCACAAGCGTTTCACCAGGAATGCCCATGAATTTGGGCAGACCGGCACCGCTGCCTACATAAACAGCACTGAAGCCTTCGCGGTCGAAAAGGTCGTCGATGGTGAGGCTTTTGCCTACGATAACGTTGGTCTTGATTTCGACACCGAGACGGCGCAGATTGTCAATCTCTGGCTCGACGACTTTCTTTTTGGGCAGACGGAATTCGGGAATGCCATATACGAGTACTCCACCGGGATGGTGAAGAGCTTCGAAAATGGTGACGCTGTAGCCTTTCTTGGCCAGATCACCGGCACAGGTGAGCCCAGAGGGACCAGAACCGATAATGGCCACTTTCTTTTTGTTGGAGTTGTCTGAATAACCGGAGCATTCGGAGCACCCTGAGGGATTATTTCTCCGCCAGTCGGCCACAAAACGTTCGAGCGCTCCAATAGCTATGGGTTCACTTTTATGACCAAGGATACAGCTGCCCTCGCACTGGGTTTCTTGCGGGCAGACTCGTCCGCACACGGCGGGAAGTGTTGAGTCTTGAGCTATGATTTCGGCAGCAAGGGCAAAATCTTCGTTGGCAACAGCGGCGATAAATTCGGGTATGTTGATACTGACGGGGCATTGTGTCACGCACATGGGTTTCTTGCAGTGGAGACAGCGGCGAGCCTCGGCAACAGCCTGTTCGCGGGTGAATCCCAACGACACTTCATCGAAATTGGTGGCGCGTTCCTTCGGATCCTGTTCTTGTGGTTTTTGTCGTTTGAGGGTAGTGGCTACGGCATCGCTGAGGTTGCAATGGTGGCTACTGTCGGGGTTGACAGTAGCAATCCGGTAGCGTCGTTCGTCGGGATTTCTGAGTCGGCGACCGGCCTCATCGAAGTCGACAAGGTGTCCGTCGAACTCAGGACCGTCAACGCAGGTGAATTTCACTTTATCGCCCACAGTTACGCGGCAGGCTCCACACATACCTGTTCCGTCAACCATCATGCAGTTCATGCTCACGATGGTTTTCAACCCAATATCTTTTGTCAGCAGGGAGACGAATTTCATCATAGGTAGGGGGCCGATAGCCACGCAGTGCGTGTAGGGACTGCAATAGGTACCGTCGGACTTGGAGCAAAGTTGTTTTATTTTCTCAGTGACCAGTCCTTTTTCGCCATACGAACCGTCGTCGGTCATAATATATAGATTGTCGCACACGGTACGCATCTTTTCTTCAAAGAAGAGCAGGCTTCTGTTGCGGGCACCGATAATCACGTCGGTGGGAATACCCATGCTGTGTGCCCATTTCACCTGAGGATAGACAGGAGCAATACCCACACCACCGGCCACGAAGAGCAATCGCATTGCCTTTTGCTCGTCGGGGGAAGCGTCAATCAGTTCGCTCTGCCGACCTAACGGACCTACCATGGCAGTGAGTCGGTCGCCCACAGACATACAACTGAGATGTTTGGTACTCTCGCCCACCACCTGATAAACGATGTCCACACTCTCGTGCTCGGGATGGATGTCGCATATAGTCAACGGCACCCTTTCACCGTGTTCGTGCGGGATGACTATTACAAACTGTCCCGGTTTACCACCTTGGGCAACCCACGGTGCTCTCACCTCCATCAGGTAAATCTCGTTGCTGTTGAGCAGCTCTTTCTTCAAAATCGTATACATGTCTTTTATAATTTGTTAATGTTTTTCTCAATTATAATGGGAATCGTGATTCTTTAAATCCTTCCTGTCTTCCCGTTTTTTTCCTTATCTGTTTAGCATAATTCGGAACACCGTGCCTTGGCCTTCGACCGAATATTTTACGAATATTCTTCCTTTGTGATACTCATTGATGATGCGCTTTGCTAACGAAAGTCCCAATCCCCATCCGCGGGGTTTTGTAGAGAAGCCCGACTCGAACACCCGTTTCTGAACCGATGGCGGCATGCCGCGTCCCGTATCACCGAGGTCTACATATACATGTCTGCTGTCCGACGAAACCACCACCGTGAATGTTCCTACTCCCTCCATGGCATCAATGGCGTTCTTGCATACATTCTCTATCACCCATTCAAACAGGTAACTGTTCATAGGCACCCGGATATCTTCTTCAGGGAAACTGGTGACAAATTTCACCTTTCGCGAACTGCGGGTCTGCAAGTATCCCAAAGCATTGCTTATTGCAGCGCAGACTCCCTGATATTCCAGCTCTGGCACAGAGCCAATTTTCGAGAAACGGTGTGCCACCGTCTCCAACCGATCCAAATCCTTGTTCACCTCGGCGGCATACTCTGAATTGAATGTTTTCCCCTCCAGATATTGAGTCCAAGCCATCAGCGACGAAATAGGGGTGCCTAATTGATGGGCTGTTTCCTTGGCCATGCCTACCCAGATACGGTTCTGCTCCATGCCGCGGGCCGTGCGGAAAAGATAGTACGACACCAAAAGAAGCACTCCGAAAACAAAGAGATACAACAACGGCACCCAGCGCAATGCTTTCAGCATCGGTGTGTTCTCGTAGAAGAGATAAGCTCGCTGTCCGTTAGGTAGGCGGAACTCAATAGGGTCGTTCTCCTCCTCCATTTCGCACAAGCGTGCCGAGAGTGCTTCAGGTGAACCGAACTCCCTCTCTTCCATATTACCGCTTGCAAGCACCTCGCCTTGCAGACTGTCCACAACCAACACCGGCACTAACACACCGTTATTTGTAATCTCGTCCAAGAATGACCTATTAAAACCGTCCAACACGTGGCGCAATTCCGTGTACATCCTCGACTCCTTGTAATACAGCGTCATGCTCATCCCCCATATTCGGTAGTGGAAAGGCTCGTTATGCGAGAACTCCTTCAATCGCTCTCCTTCCAGTTTCTCGCCTGCCAGTTCGCGTGGCACCGTGATTATCGAATCGGCATCGGTGATGATGATGGCAGTCTCGCAACTGTCCACAATATAACGCACATAATCGAGACTGAAATCCGCGTCGGCATCGTTCCCCATTCTGTCGAACGAGCGCAGGATGTTAGTGTATAATTCCATCTTGCGGCGTTCGTCAAGAGCCACACTGGCAAAAAACTCCTCCGAATAATTGACAAGCTGGGCTTTCTGGCTGATGGCGTTAGCCCACAACTTCACCTTCTCCACCTCGGCCCTGCGCATTTGTATGGACACACGGTTAATCTCCACCAGCGCCACAACCGCCAGCAGAACCGTAATGCCCAAAATCAGCCATTTCGCTTTATTCATATCCTAATTTAATTCTATTATCCATATTAATCGAATCGGATTGTCTTGGCAGGCTCCACACCGGCAATATAAGCGGCAGGCAACAGCATTGCTACCACACACACCACCAGCGTTCCTGCAGCCACAGCCACCACAGTGGTGCCTGTCAGCTCTATGGGAACCGTTGCCATGGCATAGCTCTCCGGATCCAGTTTAATCCAACCCGTCTTCTGCTGTAGCAAGCAAAGACCCACAGCCAATGCCTCACCTGCTACAATTCCCTTCAGTGCAATCACTGCACCCTTCAACACAAATATCTCCCCTATACTCTTTCCTGTCGCACCCAAAGCCTTTAATACCCCGATAGTCGAAGTCTTTTCAAAGATAAAAATCAGCAATGCACTCACCACACTCACCACACACACCAGCATCATCACAGCAATAATCAAAACTACATTCCCGTCCAGCAAGTCCAACCACGCAAAAAGTGCCGCGTTCTGTTCCACAATCGTGGTCATCGTCAAGTCATAGCCCAATTTCTCCTGCAACTGTTCCCCCACTTCGCCAACTTTGCCGAAATCGTCCACCAGCACCTCATAGCCGCCAGCATGCCATTCTTCCCAACCGTTCAGCTGTTGCACCTGCCTTAAATCCCCCACCACATAATGCTCATCGAAGTCGGCCATATCCGTACTGTAAATGCCGCTCACCACAAAAGCCCGAGCCCTGTAGCTCTCCCCCTGCCAGAAATAAGTCCTCAATTTGTCGCCCACCTTCAAACATAACCGGTCGGCAAGCCGCCTTGACACAATCACCTCGCGTCCGGCTCCGCTGTCGGGAAATGTAAACAATCTCCCCTCCACTAAACACTCTCCAAAAAACGACGAATCGTATCCTCGGTTCACTCCACGCAGCAACACACCCTCGATTTGGTCTTCCGTCTTCACCATGCCACCCTTTGTAGCGAAAAACTGCACATGGCGTACACCCTTCGTATTGCGGATACGCTCCACCTCATCACGGCGCATGTCCACAGGCGTCTCCTCATAGGTGTTTCCCATCGCATAACTGCTCACCACAATATGAGAGCCGAATCCCACAGCTTTGCGCCGAATCTCGCCTTGGAAGCCGCGCAACACACACACCGAAACCACCATCACCGCCACACCCAAAGCGATGCCCCACACAGCGATATTCACCAATGGCGCTGCAAATCCCCCACGGTCGGACTTTCCTTCCATCGTGGGGGCATCCTGGCCTGCACGAGCCTTCTGCCCCTGCAAGCGTCGCGCCGCAAAAAGCACAAATCGGGTATCACCCGTTCTGCTTCCATTATTCCCCATTGGCAATCCTGTGTCGATTTGTTGAATATGTTTATCTGTTGATATGTTTAGCGACTCGCAACACGTATCAACAGATAAACATATCAACAGATTACATTAAAAAGCTGTGGCAATTCCAATGAAGTCATCGGCCTTCAGCGAAGCACCTCCAATCAGGCCTCCGTCAACATCCTTGTTGGCGAAAAGTTCCTTTGCATTCCCGGGCTTGCAGCTGCCGCCATACAGGATACTCGTTTCCTCAGCCACCTCGTTGCCGTATTTCTCAGCAATCAAGCCACGGATAAAGGCGTGCATCTCCTGTGCCTGCTCGGGTGTGGCGGTTTTGCCTGTGCCGATAGCCCATACGGGTTCGTAAGCGATAACAATGTTGGCAAATTCTTCGGCACTCAGATGGAACAGGCCTTCCGAAATCTGCTGTTTCACCACCTCGAACTGCTTGTTGGCCTCGCGCTCGTCAAGCACTTCTCCGCAACACACAATGGGTTTCAGGTTATGCTTCAACAGCTGGTTCACTTTGTTGGCCACAATCTCGTTGGTCTCGTGATAGTATGCCCTGCGCTCACTGTGACCCACAATGCAATAGTCAATATCCATCGACTCCAGCATAGCGGCCGACACCTCGCCCGTATAAGCTCCCACTTCCTGGTCGCTCACATTCTGGGCTCCAACCATAAAGTACGAGTCATCGCCATAGTCCGACGTCATTTCAAGATAAGGGAACGGCGGGCATACAATCAGCTGCGTGTTTGCATCTAACTCCACCGTCTCCAATTTTTCCATAATATCGTTCAACAGGTCGTCAGCCTCGTTAAACGTCTTGTTCATTTTCCAGTTACCTGCAACAATGTGTTTTCTCATGGTATTTAATTTTTAGGTTAATAAATTCTCTTTTTGAATTCGTTAATTCGTGAACGTGTTAATTCGTTAATCGATTTACACATTAACACATTCACGCATTATCACATTCATTTCTTCCTCGATTCCTCATATCTCTTCAGGAACGGGAGTATCTCCTTTGTGGCCAAAACCTTGTTCATTATGATTCTCCGTTCCTCGTTCAAAATAATCATCGTCGGGGCGCCGTGAACGTTATACGCAACCTGATAGTCGATATTCACATTCGGACCGCCCACATTCACAAAAGGCAACTCATGTTCGCGCACATATTTCTTCCATTTTGCCACATCGGCCTCGTATCCCACAGCGTACACCTCAAAAACCTTGTTCCCTGTGGCCGAGAGCGAATCATAGAGGGTCTTCAATGTGGCAGTCTGCTCCTGACAATGGTGGCAGTCGGGGTCCCAGAACCACAAGATGACATACTTCTGCGGGAAACGGTGTGACGAAATCCAGTCTTTGGGATCGGGCGACTGGTTTGTGTCGGCCATGTAAAGCTCTTTGCCGATAGCCCCAATCAGCGACTGCTCAAGAAACTCCACACTCTGCTGTTTGTTGTTCAGCTCCGACTGCGAAGCCCATGGACATTTCCCGGTCAGATAATACTGCCTTACCAGATAACACCATGTGGCATCCCAACCAATATTTTTGGTGGAGCGATAATACTTTGGCATAATAAAATCCATCACATACCTCATCATCAGCGAGTCGTTTCCGATTCTCTCAAACAGCCTGTCGGCATAGCGTGTCACAGTGTCCGTCTCCGAATAATACAACAATCCGAAGAAATAGTAATTCAACTTGTTAAACAAATCGGGAGTGTACACTAAACTATGATCCGAAAAGTCCACGCCGTCCCAATAGTGTTGACGGTAATAAAGAGCCTTGTCCGCCACATCATCCGGCACGTCGGGACCGTTGAACATCTTTGCTAACTGGAAATAGCGGTATTTGCTGTTGGCTTTGATGAATGATGCTTCATATTCTCTCATCTCATTGATTAACTTATTCATATCCCGCTCAGCTTCCTCCTTTACTTTAGCATCAATGCTTTTCTTCCTCTGCTCAATGTCCTTTGCTTGCTTGCGAGCCTGTTTGTCACGGTTTATATAGGTGAACATCGCTTGGTTGGCAGCCGATCCGACGATGTCCTTCTGCGGGTCGGCCACCTCCCATGAGGGGGTCAACCGAATGGTGAACGACTGACTTCCGTCAATGGTGAAATCCAGCAAACTCTTCTTGGCCTCTTTTCCATACAATGCATAGATACCCGTCTCCCATTTGCGACGACCGCTGAACGTATAGCTGTCATCTTTGCCGACTGTGGCACTGTCCATCGTGATGAAACCGTCGCGATAGTGCTGGCCCATATACAGCACGCTGTCATTTTGCTTGTCCTTCGGAACTACAAATGTCATTTTGTATTTCTGTCCAAAGACAGGGGTCAAGAGTGAAAGTAATAATAGAGAAAGAAGTGTCTTTTTCATTATATAACAATTAATTGTTCTGAATTATTGTATACGGTTGTGTTGGGGTGACCGGTACTTGTCGCGGAGTCTTGTCGAGTATAAATGTGGCTACTAACGAAAAGGCAAAGTTATCGGTGGGATTCTCGTTCAAATAGGGAGCCTTGGTGGGGCATAGTTGGTAGACCATACCGGCGCCGAAGTCAAACAATCCCCAACGCAATAGCCCGTCGAACCCCGTGGCCATCTCCACCAGTCCCATATAGGGCGATTGCAGCAGCATGGTGTTGCCCGATCCGAAAGCGGGGTCATTCAACTCCACACGTCCGTCGGCATCCTGTCCGTACAGCCAACCCCACATGGCGTTCATCTGCAGGAACGGTTGCGGCTGAGACCATTTCGTATCCCATAAAGGCATAGGGGCGGTATAGTTCACGCACAAATGTGCAAACATATTGGCGGTGAACGTATATGGCCTTACAGTAAGGAATGTGTTGCGGAAAAAATAGATTGACCGTGCTGTTCCCGAAAGGTCGAACATACGGCTGTAGGGTGTTCCCTTTGTGGTGAATCCAGCCTGGGCAAACAGGTGCAATCCCATCTCGCCGGGTTCGGCATTATATTGAGCCAGGAGGCGTAAAAAATCTCTCGTCTCGTCGCCGTCGGCCACGGGTACCATCCGTCCCGCATCGACCGACAAGGTAACCCCCTTTGACCATTCGGCGCGGGCATTCACGCCCATATGTCGCATCACGGGAGCCTTCTTTTCTGGCTCTGCGTTCGGATATAGCAAGTTGCCAATGCAGTCAAATCGGTAGTCTTCCCAATTCATCAGAGCTCCTGCCGACAGTGTCCAACTGTGCGAAGGCATAAACGAGACATCAAAACGGCCGCCTTTCACACCCACATAGCGCGATGCAAGAAACGACGTGTTATAATCAGGCTTAAGCATACGGTAGCCTTCCAGTGTGCACGATGCAGCCGCCTCGAGGTCGTTGTAGCCCCGCAGGCTTAGCCGTACATCGTGGCGGCTGGGCAGTCGCAATTGAACTGTGCCGCCATATTTCAATGCTTTGTCGCCAAAGCCATAGGCAGCGTAGCCTTTCACAGTCCATTGCCCGATAAACACCCGGGGGTGTTCGGCCATTTCGTTTGGGGTGACCCAATGCAGACCCAATTCCAAACGCGACTTCTCATAGCGGTTGTAGTTATAGAATCGATCCGCATCGACATACAAAGCCGACGGAGCCATGTAGGGGGTAAGGCGAAAACTCTGAGCCGCCACAGGCATGGCGGAAAACAGCAACAGTATTATGGATAGTCGTTTCGTAATAATAAATTATAACAATTTATACAGACTCGCTATACTTAGCTTGCAAAATGCAAAGATACGAATAAAATTCCAAATGATAACCCCTAAATCGTTAAATAGCCTCATTTTCAACATGGAAAAACTATCGGAAGCAGCATTAAGCACGTCATTTTTAAGGAGTTGGGGGCAAAAATAAAAGCATTTTTTTTCAAGCCCGAATTTGATTTTTTCATCGGTTCCTTTATACCGTATAGTAGAACACTTTAACTCATTATCTATGAAGACAAACGCAGCCACCCTTCGGTGGCAGACTGGCGTTCGTCATTTGTATAATTGTTTTTAATTACAGGTTTGAAACTTATTTCTTTTTTCCTTTAAAATGGCGTGTGGAAGAATGGCCTTGCGAGACATCGTAGTAGTTAAAGAACAGGCTGTCACCTTTGATACAACCATTCCACTCGCTGTGAGGATTGTTTGAAGTGGAGGTGAAAGTGCCTTCCGAGGAGCAGTGCACTTGGAACGACTGGCCTATATAGTCTATCACCAATTCCTCGTATCCCTGCTTGGAAACTGACAAGGACTCGTTGGTGTATATCGTGTCGAACTGATGGTCAGACCCCGTGGAGGAATGGTAATCGCAATATCCCTCATACGTACCCAACCATGTGTCACGGAAATCCTTATCTTTGTCTCCACACCCGACAAAGACAGCCATACAAGTGACTATCACCGGAATCAAAAATATACCTGTTTTCATTTCCTTTTTATTATTGTTGTAATCGGGTGCAAAAATACGAATAATATTCGGTATGACGAAAAAAATGTTCAAGTTGTTATCGAAAACTCTTTTTTAAGTTTTGCGGGATGCGTCAGAAACCGCCCCTGCGACGATATTCCGGAATGTTAACGAAGCATAATCTCCATCTTCTGTACAAGCTACCTGCCCCTTGTTTTCAAATTTTGTTTATTCTATTTTTTTCTTTTATTAATACATTTTACCATAGCTAATTAAATATTATTATTTAAATAAAAGAAATAATATTTTTCAAGGCGTTATAAACCTCTTCTGAATCGTCTCTTGGTCAGTCCTTGCTTCGTTCGTTATTCCTCAGTTCTCCCATCGTTCTCCCATCGTTCTCCCATTAGCGAAGGATAACTGAGGAATAGCTGGCAGCGAAATGAGGAGTAGGGGGCAAAAGAAGGGCAATGCATGAGTGCGGTGAGGGCTCAATATGGTAGAAGGTTGAAAAAAGCAAGGCTGTTTATAAAAAAAAGGACGATAATATTAAAAAAAATTGTATCTTTGCATTTTGATTGGCATATCATTAAAGAAGTAAATTATATATATTATACACAAATATTGAAAGATATGAACTACGATCTTATTGTAATCGGTAGTGGCCCTGGAGGGTATGTGGCAGCGGTCAAGGCTGCACAGTTAGGTATGAAAACCGCTGTTGTAGAACGTGAAAATTTAGGCGGTATTTGTCTCAACTGGGGATGTATCCCTACCAAGGCACTGCTGAAGAGTGCGCAGGTTTACAACTATATCAATCATGCTTCTAATTACGGTGTGGCCGCCCAGCCCGCTGAGGCCGATATGGGTGCCATGGTGCAACGTTCGCGCGGTGTTGCCGAAACGATGAGCAAAGGGGTTCAGTTTCTTTTGAAGAAGAACGGTGTGGAGGTGATAATGGGTACGGGCCGTGTGAAACCCGACCATAAGGTTGAAGTCACTGCCGCCGACGGCACGGTTGCCGAGTATGAAGCCAAGCATATCATTGTGGCAACGGGAGCGCGCAGCCGCGTAATGCCCAGTATGCCCCAGGATGGAAAGCATATCATTGGATACCGAGAGGCAATGACACTGCCGTTCAAACCCAAGAGCATGGTGGTGTGTGGCAGCGGTGCCATTGGCAGCGAGTTTGCCTTTTTCTACCAAAGCATTGGTGTGCAGGTGACATTGGTTGAGTTCATGCCTCAGATATTGCCTAATGAGGACGAGGACACTGCATCGCAGATGAGCCGTAGTTTCCGCAAGATGGGAATGAAAGTGATGGCCAGTGCAAGTGTTGAGAAAGTGGATGTGGAAGGCGATGTGTGCCACGTTACCATCAAGGATTTGAAACGTAATACCGAGACGGTTGTAGACTGCGACGTTGTGCTGAGTGCCGTGGGCGTGGTGACCAATCTGGAGAATCTCGGTTTGGAAGAGACCGGCATAGCTGTGGAGCGCGGCAAGATATTGGTGAATGACTGGTACGAGACCAATGTGCCGGGTTATTACGCCATAGGCGATGTGGTCCACGGACCCGCTTTGGCACATGTGGCCAGCGCCGAGGCTATCTGCTGTGTTGAACATCTGGCAGGCCACGAGGCCAAGAAGGTTAATTACACCAATATCCCGGGTTGCACTTATACAACTCCCGAGGTGGCCAGCGTAGGTCTGACGGAGAAGAAAGCCGTCGAGGCCGGCAAAGAGGTGCTGGTGGGCAAGTTCTTCTTCAAAGCCAGCGGCAAGGCTACAGCCGGCGGCAATACCGACGGTTTCATCAAGATGGTTATCGACAAGGAGACCGACCAGATTCTGGGTTGCCACATGTGCGGTGACAATGTCACTGAGATGATTGCCAGCATCGTTGTGGCACGCGAGAATGGTCTGACGGCCAAGCAGGTTGCAGGGTCTGTGCATCCCCACCCCACGATGAGTGAGGCTGTGATGGAGGCTATCGAGGCTGCATACGGTTGTGCAATACATGGTTAGAGTTCAATAAAATAGTTTTCTTCATTCAATATTTTGTCATCATGAAGATATTACCTAAAAGCAGAAAAAAAGTTGCGAGGGGTTTGAGTGTGTGGGTGTCGAATCATTATTGCCCCACATTGTTTGGTATCAGGGGTAAATACGAGTCGTCTTATAAGTCGGGTCAGTATGTGGAGAGTGGAAGTCCGGGAACGGGATTCTTTATCCGCAGCAGTTCGAGCCGGACGTATAAGGCGTTTTGCCAGAACGAGCGTGCCAAACTGATTCCAGAGTATTGGAACATGGTGAGGGGAGGAGAGTTCGATTTTAAACGTGAGATGAACCGTGTGGATGCCGCGCAGCACGAAGTGAAGAATGACAAATGGCGCGATATGATTTTGGAGTCGTATGCCAATGTGCTGCCCATGGCCAAGGAGGCTGAGGAGTCAGAGCGTATAATCGAAGGCATTAAGGAGTTGTCTCATCGCAGACACCGCTTGTCGTCATACCAAACGCATGTGATGTCGAGTTTCAAGTCGAAGATTGCCCGTTTGGGTCACGATGTGCGCGACATTCAGCTGCATGTGCCCGATATGTGCGGAGAGGAGCGTTATCAGCATTTCGGCGGAGTGGTGGTTGCCTTTACCCAGGTGGCCGCAAGCCATCGTATCTGGAGCGTGAGGACAAACTATACAGGTTTTGAATCGTCGTTTGTACAGGTTTATTTCGATTTGGGTATTTTCAACTATATCCAGGCTCCCCTGATGACACCTATGTTGCGGGATGCCGACGGTTACAGATATTTTATGTATCCTGACTTTATCGTGAAGTCGAAGGATGCTGTGGATTTCACTGTACACGATTTGCGGAGTCTCAATTTCCTGTTCCGCGAGGTGCCTTATGATATGGTGTCGAACATGGTGATAGACAGTTATTATGACCGTGAGAACACCCAGGATGTGTCGACCCATATACATCGTCGCAACTATGAGCAGTTCGGTGACGGTCTGTTGGTGAACAAGGACACCAAGGCTCTGAACGAGATTGAGGAGGAGCACAAATTGCGCGAGCGTGTGGTAGGTGAGTTGTATATACCGGAGTTGAGTCTGCGTTATTATGTGCGCGACTTCAAGTCGTTGAAGGGTTTTGTGAAGGAAATGAACCGTTATCAGGCCGAGTTGGGCAAGGAGAGCTGAGGATAGAAGGACGGCTGTTCGGAGTCGGACTCCGGAAGAAAGGCTGATGGAGCGTGAAGAAGAAGCGGTATGTGTATCGATTCAACCCTCATACGCTGTCGTATGAGCGTGTGGAGGCGACATGGCGCGACCGTTTACGGCGTGCGGCGACGACGGTGTTGCCGGGCGTAGTGGCGGGTGTGGCGGTGGCTTTGGCTTTGGGAAGCCTTGTCGATTCGCCCGAGGAGCGGATGCTCAGGGCGGATGTGCGCGAGTATCGTCATGCCTTGGAGACATTGAACCGCGATATGGATCGGGCGGAGCGGGTGTTGGCTGACATTGAGGAACGCGACAGCGCGGTGTACCGTACCATCTTCGGCGCCAAGCCTGTGCCTGAGGAACGTCGCAGACTTGTTGGCGGTGACTACAGCCGATGGGAAGGTCGAGCATCAAGCAGTCTGATAGTGGGCACGATGCAGCGTGTGGGGGAACTTGAGCAACGGCTGTACTCGCAGTCGTTGTCGCTTGACGAGATTTACCGTATGGCAGGGACGAAGCGTGAGCGTATGGCAAGAATGCCGGCCATTATGCCGATAAGCAAGGCGAGCTGCCGTATGGTGAGCGGATATGGGATGAGGTATCATCCAATCCTCCATTATCGGCGTATGCATACGGGTGTGGACTTGTCGGCTCAACCCGGGACGGCAGTTCATTCCACAGCCGACGGTCGTGTGACGACGGCTGGACGCGGAGAGGGTCTGGGTGGTTACGGTGTGTGTGTGGTGGTGGATCATGGCTATGGGTTCAAAACGCTCTATGCTCATCTGCAGGATGTGAAGGTTGCAGTGGGACAGAAGGTGAAGCGCGGCGAGGTGGTAGGCACGGTGGGACGAACGGGTTTGGCGCAAGGGTACCATTTGCATTATGAGGTGATACAAAACGGACAGAAGGTGAATCCTGTGTATTATTTCTTCAATGACTTGACGCCTGAGGAGTATGATGAAGTGCTTGAAGCTTCGTATGCCGAGAATCAGTGCCTGAGTTAAATGAATGTTAATGTGTTAATATGTAAACGTGTCAATGGGTAAATCGGTTCACGAATTCACGAAATAACAAATTCACGAATTCAAAAATGCGGATAGTGATTGATGATAATGCCGGTTTCTGTTTCGGGGTGGTGCGGGCGATAAGCACTGCCGAGGAGGAGTTGAAACGTGCAGGCAGGTTGTACTGTCTCGGCGACATTGTGCATAACAATGCCGAGGTGTCGCGTCTGCGCGCTAAGGGGTTGGAGGTGATAGAGGATGTGGGCGATGTGAGTGATGTGGCAAATGCACGGGTGTTGATACGTGCCCACGGTGAGCCGCCTTCAACTTATGCAAAAGCGAAATGTGCAGGAGTGGAGTTGATTGATGCCACGTGTCCGATAGTGCTGGCGTTGCAGCAGCGAATAAGGAAGGGATATGAGGAAATGTGCCGACAGAACGGTGAGGTGGTGATTTTCGGTAAACCGGGACATGCAGAGGTGGTAGGGTTGTGCGGACAGACGGAAGGGAAGGCTGTGGTGGTGAGCAGTGCGGAGGATTTGGAGGAGATGGACTTTAACCGGCCGATACGTTTGTATTCGCAGACTACGAAGAGCCGCGAGGAATATGCCCGGTTGATAGAGAATGTGAAGCGGAGGATTGCAGAGAAAAAAGGAAAGGAATTCGCTGAGAATGGCGATTTCTTTGTGGCTTACGACACAATATGCAGCCGGGTGGCGAACAGGGCCACGAAATTGGAGGAGTTTGCCCGCGGGGTGGATGCTGTGTTGTTTGTGAGTGGGCAAGGAAGTTCGAACGGTCACTATTTGTATGAATATTGCCGCCGTGTGCAGGAGAGGACTTTTTTGGTGTACGGCCCCGACGAGGTGAAGGATGTCAAGGCAAGGTTGGAGAAAGAAAAGGTGGAGAGTGTGGGGATTACAGGTGCCACAAGTACTCCACGTTGGCTGATGGAGGCTGTGGCTCAAGAACTTTTGAATGAGGATTGAGTTTGACAATTGAAAAATAGAGTAATATGCATTTGACTAATTTGAAGGTGAGCAATTTCAAGTCGTATGAGGGGCTTGATGTGGATTTCTGCCAGAATGTGAATTGTCTGGTGGGAAATAACGGTGTGGGGAAGACGAATCTGTTGGATGCAATGTATTATCTTTCGTTCTGCAAAAGCAGCCGGGGCAGCGGAGATGTGCCTAATATCCGTCGCGGTGAGGATTTTTTTGCCATTCATGGACGGTATGTCAGGGATGCCGTGAATGAGAAGGGAAGGGAGGAGGACACGGTGTCGTGTGTGTGTCGCAAGGGACAGCCCAAGCAGATGAAGTGGAACGGCAAGGTGTGCAAGACGCTGGGCGAGCATATAGGACGGCTGCCCTTGGTAATGGTGTCGCCGCAGGATCAAGGAATCATTATGGAGGGCAGCGAGGTGAGACGGCGTTTTGTGGACGGTGTGCTGGCACAGACAGACAATGTGTATTTAGACCATCTGCTGCAGTACAGCCGAGCCTTGGAACAGCGGAACAGACTGCTGAAACTGTTTTGGGAGGCAGGGAACTGGGATGATGGTCAGATGGGGATTTGGGATGAGCAGTTGGTGAGGCATGGCGAGGCATTGCGCAGTGGAAGGGAACATTTCTTTGATGATTTTGTGCCTTTGTTTGATGATTATTATGCCTGGATAACCAATGGGGGGGAGCAGGGTATGATTACTTATGTGGCTGACCGCGACAAACCATTGGCTGAGCAGTTGAGTGCGGCCCGCGCCCGCGACAGGCAGGCTCTTTTCACGACGGTGGGTCCGCACAAGGACGATGTGGAGTTGACAGTGGGAGATATGGCTGTGAGACGTTACGGGTCACAGGGGCAGCAGAAGACTTTTGTGCTGGCGATGAAACTGGCCCAGTTTGAATATATTTATCGGCACGGAGGAGTGAAGCCTATATTGCTGTTGGATGATGTGTTTGATAAATTGGATATGGTGAGGGTGACGCAGTTGGTAGAGCTTGTGGGGAGTGAGCGTTTCGGACAGGTGTTCGTGACGGATACGCAAGTGGGACGTGTTGAGGGTGTGTTTGCTGCCATCCCTCAGGTAGAACATCGGATTTTCAAAGTGGAGGATGGAGGCTTAAAGAATGTGTGAACGTGTAAATGTGTGAATTGATAACAAATTAAAAGGAAATACAGGTGTATAGTAACGAACATACATTGCAGGATTTGCTGAAACGTGCTTATCGCCGTTTGGACATGGAGGAGACTGTGACGGAAATGGAGGTAAAGAGCGTGTATGAGCGTGTGGTGGGGGATTTAATCAGCCGATTGACGTGGAGGGTGCGTTTCAAGGATGGAGTGTTGGCATTGTCGGTGGCTTCGGCGGCGTTGAGGAATGAGTTGTGGTGTAGGCGTGAATCGCTTAAGGAAAAGATTAACGATGAATTGGGACGACAGGTGGTAAAGAAGATAGTGTTTTATGAGGCCGATGGCCTTGGTAAAAAATAAAAGGAAAAGGTTTGAATGGTTTAAAGTTGAAAAGGCGCTTGAACCTTTGAAACATAAAACTATAAATTGATAAGGAATGAAACAGATTTTCAAAGCACTGAACATGATACGCCTATGCGACCGCAGGGCATTCTGGCTACGTATTGTGTATGTGGTGATTATGAATGTACTGCCACTGCTGAATTTGTATATCTTGAAATTTCTGGTGGATTCGGTGAATACAGGCGAGCCGTCGGTAATCTTCGGTATGGAGGTAAACACATTCATGTGGTTGGGATTGTTCAGCTTTATATTCCTTTTGAACAGGATTGTGTCGGTATTGAACAGTGTGAACAACGATATCATGTCCCAGCGTCTGGTTGATTATATCAGTGAGCGTATGCAGGGACAGTCGGCACAGTTAGATATGGCTTATTTCGACAATCCGGAGTATCACGACACTTACCACCGTGCCCAACAGGAGGCATCGTATAGACCTATTCAGATTTTGAACGGGTTCATGGGGCTGCTTGGGTCGCTGATATCGATTGCGGGTATTATGGTAATGTTGGCGACAGCTTCAGGCTGGATTATTGTAGTGATGGTGGCTGCTGTGGTGCCCTCGTTTGTGGTGCGGGTAATCAAGGCAAGACAGATTTATGCTTTCCGTCGGGGCAACACGCAGAATTATCGTCGAACAAGCTATTACACGGCTTTGTTGGGAGGAAGGGATTATGCCAAGGAAATGCGCACTTTTGGACTGGCTCCCTATTTTAGAGAACGTTTTGTTAAGATACGCAAGGAACTGGTCAAAGACTTGATAAAGATTTCACAACGGATAGGATTCTACGATTCAGTATGTGCGGTGGTGGAGACTGTGGCATTGTTTATGGTGACGATGTTCTTGATTGTGAGTGCGACAGAGGGTAATATCACCACAGGTTCGTTCGTGGTGCTGTTCGAGGCATTCCGCCGAGGACAGTCGTCACTGTCGAGTCTGGTGAGTAGTATTACAGGACTTTATGACAACCGCCTTTTTATTGGCAACCTGTTTGAATTCCTCGACCTGAAGCCTTCGATTGTGAATGCACCCGATGCCAAACCTTTCCCGAAAACCGTGCAGAGTGTTGAGTTCCGCGACATTTCTTTCCGCTATCCGAAGATGGAGCGTGATGTGTTGAGCCATTTCAATATGACAGCCCGTGCTGGCGAGGTGACGCAGATTGAGGGAGAGAATGGTTTTGGCAAAACGACTTTGTTGAAGTTGCTGTTGAGGTTGTATGATACAGACAGCGGTGCCGTGCTTATCGACGGGGTGGATGTGAGAAAGTATGACTTGAAAGGGTTGCGTCGGGGTATCGGGGCAATATTTCAGGATTATGTTCGTTTCTATTGTACAGCTGAAGAGAATATCGCTTTTGGTGACATAGACCATTATGACCATAAGCGAGTGGAGAAGGTGGCTGAAATGGCTGGTGTTGATCAGTATATCGAACGTTTACCGAAAGGATACGATACCCCGTTGGGCCGTATGTTCGATGGCGGCGAGGAGTTGAGCATGGGTCAGTGGCAGCGCATTGCATTGGCACGCCAGTTGTATAGTGATGCCCCTGTGCTGATTTTTGACGAACCTACTGCGTGGATGGATATTCCTTCGCGCGACCGATTCTATCAGACACTTGAGGGCCTGAAAAAGGAAAAAAAGGTAATAATACTAATTAAACACGTGTAAAACAATTCAACGAATATGTTAATGTATAAACGTGTAAACGTGTGAGTCGGACTAACGAATTAATACATTAACGAATTAACACATTCAAAAAAACTTTAAAATGATGCAATTCAAGATTAAACAGATAAGCCCCAAAGACTATACGGGCAATATTATTTTCCTATATGGTACAGAGGTGGCAGAGCGCAATCTGCCGTTAAGCAAACGGGAATTGGACTTTTTGAAGGCCGCTCGCGAGCAGAATGCCGATGCTGTTGTGGCTTTTGACCGCTTGCCGTACAAACTCTATGTGGTGAATTTTGACGGTGAGCGCATGCCTGAACAAACCCAGGAACGCTTGCGTCGCAGTGCTGACAAGGTTGCAACTCTGTTACGCGAGGCAAAGCAGACCGAGGCTGCTTTGACGGGTGAAGGCGTGATTCCTGAAGAAATAGTGGCTTTTGCTGAGGGTCTGTTTTTGGCTGACTACACTTTCGACCGCTATAAATCGGAAAAACCATGCCATATAGAGACACTTTATGTGGAGCAGTCTTTCCTGAACGAAGAAGAATTGGCATGCAATGTAAACCTTTGGGAGAGTATTAGCCAGTGCCGTGATTGGGTGAACACCCCTGTTGCAGACTTGAATGCAGAACGTTTTGCAGCAATATTACAGAACAAGGCTGCCGAGATGGGCATTGGATGCACTGTTTTCGACAAGAAACAGATTGAATGGCTGCGCATGGGTGGTCTGATGGCTGTGAACAAAGGCAGTGTCGACGAGCCTCGTTTCGTGGTGCTGGAGTATAAGCCTGCCGAAGCGGTAAACGAAAAACCTTTGGCCTTGGTCGGCAAGGGGGTGATGTACGACACGGGTGGTTTAAACATCAAGCCTGATAATTATATGCAGGAAATGAAGTCCGACATGGCAGGTGCTGCCACTATGGCTTCGGTGGTGTTTGCTGCTGCTGCCAACAAACTTCCCGTCCATCTTGTGGCTTTTCTGCCTCTTACTGACAGCCGTCCGGGTTTCAACGCCTATGCTGCCGACGATGTGTTGCGTATGTATGACGGCACTACTGTCGAGGTGGTCAACACCGATGCCGAAGGACGTATCATCTTGGCCGATGCCATAGCCTACGCTGTCAGTAAGTACGACCCCGAATTGCTCATCGATGCCGCCACCCTCACGGGTGCAGCAGTGCGCGCCATAGGTACCTATGGAATTGCAGCTATGCAGCAAGGTGCCGACAACGCTTTCAATCTCTTGGGCATTGTGGGCAAAAAGGTCTACGAGCGTTTGGTCGAGTTCCCCTTGTGGCCGGAATATGACGAGCTTATCAAATCGGAGATCGCCGACATCAAGAATTGCGGCATTGCCCAGGCGGGAGCTATCACTGCGGGCAAGTTCTTGGCTCATTTTGCACGCAAGACCCCCTATATTCATCTCGACATTGCGGGCGTGGCCTTCTTCTCCAAGAAGCAGGAATACTATGCCCAAGGAGCTTCAGGCTTCGGCATCCGTCTGCTTTACGCTTTTCTGCAGACCTACGACATCCTGCACACCGCATAACGTAGGCCGCAGACGGCTGTATAGGAATAAAATTTAGTAATCATCGTGCGGCTTTTGCCGCCAAAACATAATAATACATGGAAGAAAAAAAGAATAATACACGTATACGTCTTGCCATCACCCAGGGCGACATCAACGGTGTGGGTTATGAGGTAATACTGAAGACTTTCAGCGATAGTCGCATTTACGACATATGCACTCCCATCCTTTATGGCTCTACCAAGGTGGCTTCGTATCACAAGAAACTCCTTGCCCTGCATCAGGACATGACGTTCAACGGCATCCATTATGCCAGCGAGGCGGTAGACCGTAAGTTCAACGTGGTCAATCTGACCAGTGATGAGATAAAAATAGAAGTAGGCAAACTGACCGACATTGCCGGCGAGCAGTCACGTATTTCCCTGACCCGTGCCTGTGAAGACCTAAAGAAAGGCGACGTGGATGTGCTTGTCACTGCACCTATCAGCAAGAAGAATATCCAGTCGGCTGAATTTGATTTCCCCGGTCATACCGAGTTCCTTTCTCACCAGTTCGGATGCAGCAGTTTGATGATTATGGTATGCGACCGCATCCGTATCGGCATCGTCACCAATCATCTTGCCCTTAAAGATGTTCCCGGAGCCATCACCCACAACCTCCTTTACGATAAAATCATGCTGATGAACGAGTCTCTGAAGCGCGACTTCGGTGTGCCTATGCCCAAGATTGCCGTTCTCGCTCTCGATCCTCACGCAGGCGACAACGGGGTTATCGGCGACCAAGACCAAACCGTCATCAAACCCGTCATCAACGAAGTGCAGGAAAAAGGTGTGCTTGCCTACGGCCCCTATCCCTCCGACGGCTTCTTCGGCAGCAACGAATTCAACAAATTCGACGGTGTCCTTGCTCTCTATCACGACCAAGGTCTTATCCCGTTCAAACTCATGTCGTTCACCGAAGGTGTCAACTACACAGCCGGCTTGCCCTATGTGCGTACCTCGCCTGCCCATGGCACCGCTTTCGATATTGCGGGGAAGGACCGTGCCAGCGAACAGTCTTTCCGTAGCGCGGTTTATCTGGCCTGTCAGATTCTGCGCAACCGCAAAGAATATGACGAATTAACTGCCGATCCCTTGCGTTGATGAAGAAACTGGTTCTTTTCGACGGTATGGCGATGGTCTATCGCGCCTATTACGCACTCAGCGGTTCAAACCGGATGAACTCTAAAGGCGTGAACACTTCGGCTGTGCTCGGTTTCACCACCACACTATACGACCTTGTAAAAAAACTCAAACCCACTCACATGGCCGTGGCTTTCGATTTGCAGAAACCCACCTTCCGCCATGAGATGTATTCCGAATACAAAGCCAACCGCGAAGCCATGCCCGAGGCCATCCAAGTGGGGCTGCCCTATATTCGCAGCATCATCGGGGCTTTTAACATCCCTATCATTACCTGCGAAGGATATGAAGCCGATGACGTGATCGGCACCGCCTCGCGCTGGGCCGAGAATCAAGGCTTCGACCAAGTGATAATGGTCACACCCGACAAGGACTTTGGTCAGTTGGTCACCTCCCACGTCTTCATCTACCGTTTCGGACGTATGGGAAAACCGGACCAGATACTCGGTATGGATGAGGTGAAAGAGAAATTCGGTGTAGCTCGTTGCGAACAGGTTATTGACCTCCTCGGCCTTTGGGGTGACGCTTCCGACAACATCCCCGGCATTCCCGGAGTAGGTGAGAAGACCGCCAAAAAACTCATTGCCCAGTTTGGCTCAGTTGAGAACATGGTGACCCATTCCGACGAAATCAAGAACGACAAACTCAGGGGACTGGTTCAGCAATATTCCGAACAGGCTCTTTTCAGCAAACAACTGGCCACCATCGTGCTCGATGCCCCTCTCACGCTCAGCGAGGAGGCACTTGAACTCCACAAGCCCGACTATGTCGCCCTTCAACAACTCTTTGCCGAACTCGAATTCCGTAATCTCTCCAAACGCATCTTCACCGACCTCTCCGTCAGTGATCCTGCCGAGGCCCAACTATTCGCCCGTTCCCAGAAAGTGATGGCTCCACGCAAAGAACCTGTCGCCGAAAAAGGAAGGAAAACCGACAACCAACCATCGCTTTTCGACCAACCCACTCTTTTCGACACTCCTGCTGTCGACCAAACCCGTGCCCTCGATATCCACACCTTGACGCAGTTCCCAGACAGCGGCGATGTGTCCATCATCGTTTCCGGAGCCAACATCATTCTGTCATTCAATGCCGATAGCGTCTATACCGCTCTTGTGGGCGACATTGACCACGACCGCCTCCGTACCCTGCTCCAACGTCCCGACACCTTGAAACTCTGCTACGACCTCAAAGCATTGAAATACATGCTTCGCGAGCTCGACATAGAGATCCAGGGCGACATTTTCGATGTGCAGCTTGTCCATTATCTCCTTGACCCCGAAGCACGCCACAACCTACAAAGCATTGCTATGGGTATCTTGGGCAGTGAACCTGCCGACGACCGCGAGTCTGCCGCCATCCTTTGGCAAATCTATCCGCTCATGGCCGCCCAACTGTCCGATGCCGGCATGCGCAAACTCTACACCGATGTAGAACTTCCTCTGGTGGACGTGCTTATCAGCATGGAGGAAGAAGGTGTCCGCATCGATGTCGATGCACTAAAAGAGTACTCATCCCGTCTCTCACACGAGCGCGACGAACTCGAACAGCAGATATTCTCTCTTGCCGGTGGCAAGTTCAACATATCGTCAACCAAACAGTTGGGTGAAGTGCTTTACGAGCGGCTTATGGTAACCGACAAACCGCCGCGTACAGCCACTAAGCAATACTCCACAGCCGAGGATGTCCTTGTCAAACTGCAGGACAAACACCCTATCATCCCTCTCATTCTCGAATATCGCTCGCTCAACAAACTTATCGGCACCTATCTCGACTCCTTCCCCAAGCTAATCAATCCCGCCACCGGACGTTTGCACACGGTCTACAACCAGACCGTCACAGCCACCGGTCGTCTCTCGTCAAGCAATCCAAACCTGCAGAACATTCCCATCCGTACCGAGCGCGGCCGTGAGATACGAAAAGCTTTCGTGGCTCGCAACGACGACTATGTCCTTCTTGCAGCCGACTATTCACAAATCGAGTTACGTATCATTGCCTCGCTGGCCAATGACCGCCACATGATTGAAGCTTTTTCAAACCATTACGACATCCACGCCGCCACTGCTGCCAAAATCTACAAACTACCCATCGACCAAGTATCAAAAGACCTGCGCCGCAACGCCAAGTCGGTCAATTTCGGCATCATCTATGGCATCAGTGCCTTCGGTCTCAGCGAGCAACTCGGCATTCCGCGCAAAGAAGCCTCGGCGCTCATCGATGAATATTTCACCCAGTATCCCGACATCAAACATTACATCGACACCAACATCGCCTTCGCCCACGAACACGGCTACGCCCAAACCCTGCTGGGACGCCGTCGCTACCTCACCGACATCAATTCGCGCAATGCCTCTGCACGCAATTTTGCCGAGCGCAATGCCGTCAATATGCCCATTCAAGGCACGTCGGCCGACATGATTAAAATTGCCATGATTCGTATCTACCGACAGTTCAAGCAGCTTGGTCTGCGGTCGCGGATGATACTGCAGGTGCACGACGAATTGGTTTTCGACTGCTACAAACCCGAAGAACAGCAAGTGCGCGCCATTGTCGAAGAAGCCATGCTCAATGCCTTGCCCCTCTCCATACCCATTGAGGTAGGCATTGACGTAGGCCCCAACTGGCTTGCCGCACACTGATTTTTTAATATTATGTAACCCATTTAATCACAATAACCCATGAAAAGAGTCATCAACATTCTTCTGCTTGTCATGCTGACAAGCCCCCTTTTCGCCCAGGTCGACCAAAAAGCCGACTTCTCAGCCACATGCTCCACAGGCCAAGTGTTGCATTATAAAATCATCGACTATGGCGAAGTGAACGTATGGTACAACAACCAGAATCCCGAACTGCTGGGTGGTTACATCAAAGTGCCCCGCACCGTGAAATACAACGACCAGAACTTTGTTGTCACCGGTATCGCCGACGAGGCCTTCGCCAACTGCATCCGCATTCAGGGAATTGAGCTGCCCACCACCATGTTCTTCATCGGTGAGCGGGCTTTCTACCGCTGCACCGACCTTCGTGTCATCCTCATGCCCAAGACGCTCACCTATATTGGCGGGAGTGCGTTCGAGGGTTGCACATCGCTTATCGATGTGGTGATGCCCAATTCCGTCACCGAAATGGGTACCTATGCCTTTAAGGACTGCGAAAATGTGCGCCATTTTGTCATATCGCACGGCCTTGCCGAAATTCCCGAAGGCACCTTTATGAACTGCAAATCGGTTACCGACTATCTCATTCCCTCTTCGGTAACGGCCATCGGGTGCCATGCCTTCGATGGTTACGAACAGTTGAAGAGTGTCACCTTCTTCGGCCCCGTGCCGCCCGAACCCGAATGCCATCCAGCCTTTGGACGCGAAATACCCATCTACGTCACTGGCCAGAATTTCCCGGCCTACAAGGCTTCGTACATTTGGGGGCAGTATGCCATTCAATCCATGTGACAGTAACGGACGTTGGGAAGATCCCTTCCCTGCGTCCATTCTTCACTTCGGATACATCTGTTCTACGGTTGTTCGATGGTAAAAGGCCATTGAACCCTAAGCGGTCATTAGTCACTAACCGGACATTGCCCCGACACCTTCCACATCTTTTCAACGCACACCATTTCCCGCGAATCCTCCCCAACCTGCTCCCGAGTCCCTTTCGCGCTGTCCTTGGTTCGCTTGTTCATCCACCCTACGACCTCAGTTCTTCCTCAGTTCTCCTTTTGAAATGGGAGAACGATGGGAGAACGATGGGAGAACTGAAGGCTAAGGAGCGACGGAAGAGCGGCCGAGTCTATATCGGTCACCGAGCCGGAAAACAGGATAAAACGGTTATTATCAGCCTTTTCATCTCACATATCTCCGCTTTGTTCTTGAACGGCCTCAGTTGGAGACCTGCTTAGCCTGATGATTGATTTGGGTTGAACAACCGTAGAACAGTTTTTCTACAATCGATAGAGAAGCGAAGGCATGGAAAGAGAATAGCCATTCTGTTTGGGGCAACAAGTCATGCGGTCAAGACAAGAAAAAAAACTTAATTCAAAAAAAAATTGTATCTTTGCAGTTGTAAAAATAAAACGAATCCGTAGCGTCGGTGGTGGGTTCTCGCTGCACTATGGTGTTATAAGACATTAATTTAGAGTCCGACATTAACAGATATTATTATGACAAAAAAAAGTGTTTTTTCACTGACAAAAATCGTTGCATTAGCTCTGTTGGCCGTGGTTGCGACCGGCTGCAAGAAGGAAGTGATGGTCGAAGGGGGATTCTCCGTGGGACAAGGCCGTCAGGTGAAGTTTGCCAAGGGTAACGTATATTATAATGTGTTGACCAAAACGTTCGACATGTACAAGAACCAGACTGAAGTCACCGGTGGGTATAACGACTCGATAGACAAACCCAACTATCATGGCTATATCGACCTCTTTGGATGGGGAACGGCAAACAATCCTATGCTCTATACCGAAAAGGATGAGGATTATGCCACGTTTGAGGACTGGGGTACGAAACTGGGTGGCAATTGGCGCACGCTGACCAAGGATGAATGGAAATATATCATGAAAAAGAGACCCGATGCCAAGAAGAAGTATGCTTATGCCGAAGTGGGACATGCGCGCGGCATAATACTCCTTCCCGATATCTGGACTTTGCCTGACAGCTGTGTGTTCTTCCCCGGAATGGATTATATCGATAGCAATCAATTCGATGCCCGTATGTGGAAAAAGATGGAGAACGCAGGTGCCGTGTTCCTGCCTTCTACGGGCTACCGCGAAGGTCCGACTTATAAGTCGACGTGGTTTGAGGGTCGTTATTGGACTTCCACAGGCGACTTTGTCAATGGTGCGTGGGGATTTGGTTTCGATGCTTTGCGTAAAATCGGGGTGATGTGTTATGCCCACCGTTATCCCGGTTTCGCCGTGCGTCTGGTGGAAGACGTCAAGTAGTAAGCATTATTGTATAAATATTCTTGGGCCTTGCGGATATTTCTTTTCTGCAAGGCTGTTTTTTTTGAATGACATCGGACAAATTTCGCAGAATGCTTGGATAAAAAGAGACACTGACCCACACGGCCAGTGTCTCTTTGAGTTAACAGAATGGGTGTTATTAGTCAAGTTTCATTTCTTGGAGGAAACGGACGCTTGCGTGAATGTGTTTGTACATGATTTGGTCGATGTCGACGAAGTTGACGCTTTTGCGGTAGTCGGCCACGAGATTTTCGATGAAGGGGCTGCTCTTGAGGCCTTCCTGATGGCGGAAATCAAGAGCCTGTGCGGCATCGAAGAGTTCGATGGCCATGACGCGCTCGGTGTTTTCCATGACCTTGTAGCATTTGGTGGCTGCGTTGCCGCCCATGCTGACGAGGTCTTCCTGATTCTGGCTGCTGGGGATGCTGTCTACGCTGCAGGGTGAGCAGAGTTGTTTGCTCTGGCTGACGATGGAGGCGGCGGCGTATTGGGGAATCATGAAACCGCTATTAAGACCGGGTTTGGCAACGAGGAAGCTTGGCAGACCGCGTTTGGCATCGATAAGTTGGTAGGTGCGACGCTCGCTGATGCTGCCGAGTTCTGCTACGGCAATGGCGAGGAAGTCAAGCACCATGGCCATGGGTTCACCGTGGAAGTGACCACCGGAGATGACCATGTCTTCGTCGGGAAGGACAATGGGGTTGTCGGTAGTGGAGTTGATTTCAGTTTCAACCACGGAGGCAACATAGGCGATGGTGTCCTTGGCGGCACCGTGAACTTGGGGAGCACAACGGAAACTGTAGGGGTCCTGAACGTGCTCTTTGTGGCGGGAGATGATTTGGCTGCCCTCGGTGTAGCGACGGACGGCGGCGGCAGTTTCGAGCTGTCCTTTGTGGGGACGCACCATGTGAAGGCTCTCGTAGAAAGGTTCGATGCGGCCATCGAAAGCGTCGAGGCTGAGGGAGAGGAGCATGTCTGCTTGACGGCTGAGACGCTGGGCTTTGAGAACACACCACACAGCGTAGCTGCTCATGAACTGGGTGCCGTTGAGAAGGGCGAGACCTTCTTTGCTTTGCAGTTCGATGGGTTGCCAACCAAGTTGGTCGTAGACTTCCTTCACATCGCAACGACGGCCTTTCCAATAGACGTCGCCAAGACCGAGGATGGCGGGAAGCATGAGGTTGGCCAAGGGACAGAGGTCGCCGCTGGCACCAAGGCTGCCCTGTTGGTAGACGATGGGGAGAACATCGTTGTTGTAGCAGTCGATAAGACGTTGAACGGTCTGGAGTTGTGCACCGCTGTAGCCAAAGCAGAAGTTCTGGGCTTTGAGCAGAAGCATGAGACGGACGACCTCGGCGGGGACTTCGTCGCCAACACCGCAGGCGTGGCTCATGACGAGGTTCTTCTGCAGCTGGCTGAGCTGTTCCTTGCTGATGGAGATGTTGCAAAGGGAACCAAAACCGGTGGTGACACCATAGATGGGTACCTTTTGGGTTTCCATTTTCTTGTTGAGGTAGTCGCGGCATTTCTGGATGCGGCGTTTGGCTTCGTCGCTGAGGGCGAGGGTCTGATGACTTTCGACGATTTCACGAATCTTGGCGATGGTGAGACGTTCGTCGGGATTGATATAATGGGTCATAATGAATGTGTTTATGCGTTAATGTGGATTATTTGTTGAGTTGTTCCTGGGCTTTGAGGGCGATGTCGTCGTCGACAAGCATGCGGCCGCAGTGTTCACATACGATAACTTTCTTGTGCATCTTAATCTCACTCTGGCGTTGGGGAGGGATTTTGCTGAAACAGCCGCCACAGGCGTCGCGGTCGATGGTGACGACAGCAAGACCGTTGCGGGCTTGTTTGCGGATGCGCTTGTAGGCAGTGAGGTAGTGCTCGTCGATGTATTTCTCTTGTTCGGCAGATTTGTTGAGGAAGCGCACCTCGTCCTTCTTGGTTTCTTCGATAATGCCGTCGAGTTCGGCTTTCTTGGAGTCGAGTTCGGCTTGGCATTTCTTGATGAGAAGTTCGGCGGCTTGGATGTGTTGCTCAAGTTCTTTGATTTTGTTGTTGGAGTCGCGGTTGCGGCGTTCGCAGAGCTGGATTTCAAGGTTCTGGAATTCGATTTCCTTGTTGATGGCTTCAAACTCGCGGTTGTTGCGCACATTGTCCTGCTGTTTCTCGTACTTCTTGATCATGGCCTGATGCTCGGCGATGTCGTTGTTGCGCTTGGCGATGTTACCATTCTGTTCGGCGATGTTGTCCTTGAAATTGTTGATGCGGGTTTGGAGACCTGCAATCTCGTCTTCGAGGTCCTGGATGGCCTGGGGGAGTTCGCCACGAATGATTTTGATTTTGTCAATCTCGGAATCTACGGTTTGAAGGGTGTAGAGTGCTACGAGTCTTTTTTCGACGGCGATGTCGACATCAAGTTGACGGGCGATGTTTTCATTCTGCTGGTTTATGGCAGCGGACTCTTGTGAGGTTTCTTTTTTGGTTGTGACTTTTTTTGCCATTGTATGATTATTTTTGTTTTTTTACAGATGGTATTGCAACAGCATTGGTGTTATATCTCTTTATTTATTAATTACATATAACTGATATAGCTGTTGCCATGGCTTGAAATTTGGCAGACAAAGTTACAAAATTTTTCTGATATTGTGCGATATATTATTTCTTTTGCAAATTGTTCGCTTTCAAAATGTCCTATGTCGGCGAGAATAATGTCGTTTGCCGCTGCTTGGAAATCATGGTATTTTAGGTCGGAAGTCAAAAAGATGTCGGCATGTTTGACTTTGGCATCGTTCAATAGGAATCCCCCGGCACCGCCGCAAATAGCGATTTTTTTTACGGGTCGTGATGTGTTGGACGATGATTCTTTTGAGGTGCGTATGAATGGTATATTCAGTTTCTTTTTGACCATTTCATAAAAATCGGCAAGTGTCATGGCTTGTTGTAAAAAACCAATCATACCCGATCCAACGGTAGGCATTGGGTTGGTGAGAGCAAAACAGTCG
>JAEEGF011554471.1_pt1 | contig 40993 bp, 34 predicted proteins | sample 9134171 | NCBI WGS metagenome assembly JAEEGF01 (sample SAMN16246542, study PRJNA631951) | gut metagenome | biome: gut microbiome; feature: rumen; material: AP-attached | host: Bos | place: Iran: Karaj | collected 2018-10 | reverse complement strand
TGATTTGGCTGATCAACAGATAAAACAACAAAACCACGTCTAGCAAGCTCAACATAATTAGCATCTGTCATTTCTTTGTTGTTAAGATAACCATGGCTTACAACAACTGCTGGAGCAGGATTTTCTGTTGTGGCAGTTTCTGGTACAAATAGATATGCTGACATAGTATATCCGTGGTCTGTTTCAATTGTAAGCTCCTGCATGTCGACCTTGCCCCAATTGGTCTGAATCATGTGAACAACAATTCCGCATAATAGCATTAAAACTAGTGATACGCCAAGAAGAACTCTTGATGTCTTTTTTAACTTTTCCAATTAATTGCCCTCCAAACATTATATTTTTTCTCCTAGGATAGTTTCAGTATATTTCAAATACTTTCCGCCGGCAATTATTTAATATCTACGAAAAAGTATAATTAAAAGTGTTTAAACTGCATAATCCAAGGCAATTGCGATTGATTTTGAGGGTATGATATACTGTTTTCATGTGGAAATAAGAAAGGATAATTGCCTTATGAAACTAAAATGGATGAGACAATATCGCCAGATTATCGGAGATTTTTATCGCTCTGCAAATGGCTATTCTCAGATATGTAAAACAGAAACTTTTGGTGATACAGTTAAATTTTCACCTTATGAAGTTCAGATAATGGAACATATAATGGAGCATGCTGATGATCATAAGAATATGAAGTGGTATGCTGAGCATCTTGGACTTAGTCAGGCCACATACTCTAAGTATGTTAAGAAGCTTGTTGATAAAGGTTTGATTGAAAAATATCATACTACTGGCAACAAAAAAAATATTATATTAAAAGTTTCAGAGCTTGGAATGGAAGAGTACCAAAAATATGCAAAGCTTGCAGAAGAGACTTGGTTTGATGAGCTGTTTGATATATTGGATCAGGCTACCCCCAGAGAACTTGAGCTTATAGAAAAGATGTTTTCTGTACTTGGCAATTGGCATAATGAAAATTCTGCTATGCCACCAGAGGCTGTTAAATTGATTAAGATAAAATAAAGATTGTTGATATCTTCTACCACCCCAACTTGAGGTCGATTTTTTCGACCTCAAATTTTGAAATTCTTCCTTCTTTTTTCCAGCCATATTCTTTTTAAAATCATTGAATACATAAAATCTACTCCCACACCTTGGAAGCATTCAAAAAAAGCTTCCAAACTTTTTCAAGTTCGGAAGCTTTTTTTGAATGCTTAATTATTATATTTTATCAATTTTTGCTACCGTCTCCACATGATAAGTTCCAGGGAACATATCTACACATGCAAGGCGTGTTACTTTGTAACCACGTGCGAGGAATACCTCAAGGTCACGGGCAAGGCTTGTAGGCTTACATGAGATGTAAACAAGGCTATCTACACCATAGTCGATAATTTTATCGAGAGCCTTTGGATGGATACCATCACGAGGTGGGTCCAGGATAATGTAGTCAGGCTTTTCTGTGATGTCATCGAGAACCTTGAGGACATCTCCTGCGATGAAATCGCAATTTTCAAGGCCATTGAGCTTGGCGTTTTCCTTTGCTGCCTCAACTGCCTCGGCGATGATTTCAACTCCAGTTACATGCTTTGCTGCAGGTGCAATAACCTGAGCGATTGTGCCTGTGCCTGAATACAAATCGTAAACCTCTGCTCCATCAGCACCTGTAGATATGAAATCACGAGCTGTGCTGTAAAGCACCTCTGCGCCCAGTGAATTTGTTTGGAAGAATGAGAATGGTGTGATGGTAAATGAAAGTCCAAGTAATTCTTCCTTGAACCAGCTCTGGCCATAAAGGATTTCAGTACCTTCATCTGCAACCACATCTGCTTCTCTATCATTCTTTGTGTGAAGGATTCCAGCGATTTTGCCGTCCCACTCAGTACAACTTACAAGAGCGTCCTTCCAGCCTGCTAAAAGAGCAATCTCGTAGAGAGATGATATCTGTGTGCTTGTAACTAAGTCTATGAGGATTTCCCCTGTTTTAGCTGCCTTACGGACAAGCAAATGGCGAAGATAACCCTCATGTGTATTCTTGCGATAATATGGCTGTCCTGCCTTTGTGAAATAATCCAAAGTCATGGTAAGAACTCGGCGCATATCTGCATCGATAATCTGACATCCGTCTACTGTGACAACATCGTAAAAGCTGCCTTTTTTGTGCATACCAAGAGTAAGCGGGCCATCCTTTACCTCGTCGCCAAATGAGAACTCCATTTTGTTGCGGTATTCAAACTGCTTTGGGCTGGATTTGATACCTTCGTAAGTGGCTGTCCAAACATCCTCGCCAATAACTGGTGCCATTAAATCATGAATCATACCTTCTTTGATGGAAAGCTGATTTTCATATGAAAGTGACTGATAAGTACAGCCACCACATTTGCCAAAGTGAACGCATGCTGGTGTGTCCATCTCAAGTGGTGATGGTGCATCCACTGAAAGAAGATTTCCCTGTGCCTTTTCCTTTGATGATTTCTTTACACGAACTGACACAGTCTGACCAGGCAACACGCCCTTAACTCTGAGCTTGTCGCCTTCTGCAGTCTCCATTATTCCTTTGTTTGGAAAAGATACTTTTACAACCTTTCCCTGTACTATTTCTCCACGTTTCATACTTTCTTTAATTTTGCAAAGGATGCAAACATTTTCTTGATGCCTACGCCATCGAAGTCGACTGTAACCTCGTAGTCACGGCCTTCATCGATGATATCCTTTACTGTACCTTCCTTAAATTTGATATGGCTTACTCTATCGCCTATGCCATAATCCAATGTTGTCTTTTCGATTTTAGTGCCATTTTTATTGGCAACAGCTGTGGTAGAGCTTCCTACCGTATATACGTTAGAACTGTATGTATTTCTAACTGATTCGTTTCTAGAGCCATAGCTTGTAGCTATAGTAGGTCCCTTGCCTGTAGGACGCTGATATACTGAGTACTCTCCGATTGGAGTGCTAGAGTAGTCATCCATTGGCTTTGGCTCCCAAAGGTTGCCCTTAACAAGTTCGTCAGGAATTTCCTTAACGAATCTGGATATCTTATGAAACTGAGTCTCACCACGAATCATACGCATGCGCGCACTTGTCATTGTAAGGTGTTCCTTGGCACGTGTGATACCTACGTATGCCAAGCGGCGTTCTTCCTCAAGCTCTGAATCAGCTCCGCCACCGTCAAAAATAGCTGCCTGCCCTGGGAATAATCCATCCTCCATGCCAGCCATATATACGTATGGGAACTCCAATCCCTTTGCCCCATGGAGAGTCATAAGTACAACGTAGTTGTCGCTCTCCTCGTAGCTATCTATATCTGCAACAAGTGCAACATCCTCTAAGAATCCAGAAAGTGAAGGCTCCTCACCATCATCCCTAGCATCCTTTTCGTAAGCAACTGCCTTTGTAAGTAACTCGTCGATATTTTCGATACGAGCCTTTGCCTCGTCTGTTCCCTCTGCCTTTAGCTCTGCAACATAATCTGTCTGATCAAGGATTTCCTCTACCAATGCAGATACTGACTCCTCAACGGCGATTTTCTTAAGCTTTTCAATAAGGTCTGTGAAGCCCTTTATCTTGCTAGCAGCCTTTCCAATAGATGGAATATCGTTTGCGTGTAACAATGCTTCATAGAAATTTAAACCATGCTCCCTAGCATAGTCTGAAACCTTTGTGATAGTGGTAGCTCCAATTCCTCGCTTTGGAATATTGATAATACGCTGAACAGCAATATCATCATTACCATTATCAACTGTCTTTAAGTAAGCGAGAACATCCTTGATTTCCTTACGGCTGTAGAAGTTTACACCACCAACGATTTTGTATGGGATGCCCTCGTAAATCATTTTTTCTTCTATAAGACGTGACTGAGCATTGGTGCGATAAAGCACGGCACAATCGCGATAATCTGCCTCACCTCTGCGAACAACTGAGCCAATGTTGCTAGCGATGTAGCTAGCTTCCTCATATGCACTATCAAACTGCTGGAACTGGATTTTGTCTCCATCCTCTGCCTCTGTCCAAAGAGCCTTTTCCTTACGGCCTTCATTGTTAGCAATGACCGCATTGGCAGCATTCAGGATGTTTCCAGTGCTTCGATAGTTTTGCTCAAGCTTGATAACATGAGCACTTGGGAAGTGCTGCTCAAAGTTCAAAATATTGTAAATATCTGCACCACGGAACTTATAGATAGACTGATCATCATCACCAACTACGCAAAGATTCTGCTGGCCACCAATAAGAAGACGAACCAGCTCGAACTGAGCTGCATTGGTATCCTGATACTCGTCCACCATGATGTATTTGAATTTGTCATTATAATATGCACGAACATCCCCATCCAAACGGAGAAGCTCTACAGTCTTCATGATAAGATCGTCGAAATCAAAAGCATTGTTCTGACGAAGACGAGCCTGATACTCACGATAAACTGTGGCCTGACGTGACATATTGAAATCTCCCATGGCACGGTTTGTGAATTCTTCTGGACTGATAAGCTTATTTTTAGCATCGGAAATGACATTTAAAAATGTGCGTTCCTTAAACTGCTTTGTATCAATCTGGAGATACTTGCAGACTTCCTTCATCAAAGTCTTGCAATCGTCTGTATCGTAAATTGTGAAATTGCTAGTGTATCCCTGGCCAAGATTCTCGCAGAACCTGCGGAGGATACGAACACAGCTGGCATGGAAAGTAGCAACCCACACACCGTCTGAACCGAAGCCAACGATATTATCAATACGCTCCCTCATTTCCCTAGCTGCTTTATTAGTGAAGGTGATAGCCATGATATTGTATGGCATAACCCCCTGCTCTATTAAATAAGCAACGCGATGTGTAAGTACTCTTGTTTTGCCTGAGCCAGCGCCAGCCAAAATAAGAACAGGGCCATTGATAGTCTCAACGCCCTCACGCTGCTTGTCGTTTAACATACTTAAATCCATAACATAAAATATCCTTTATTGCATGATATATTTTCGAAAATTTGTTCTGATTTATTCTATCACATCAGAACTATTCTATCTATATAATCCCCAATATTACATTGGATTTTCTTGAGAACTTTCCTCTTTTGTTTGAGTCTTGCCATCTCTTTCTGCAAGGTATTGCTCGATCATCATTTTCTTTACAAAAACATCGAAAGCAAGCTCGCAGATGAATGTGAATTCCTGCAAATCCTGTCGGGATTCATCATCCTGATCAGAAAAGGCTTCCTTACTGAGATTGTATTTGCGGATGATATCCTTCGTAACATCCCTGGCAACTTTACTCTCATACCCTACCATAGCTGAATAAATATCAAAGAAGCCCAGTCCCTCCTTTGCACCGAAATAGCGCTCATTGATTGGGTCAAGAATGCTTTTGATATCCTTCATAGAAAGGAAGTTTTTCAGATAATATATGAATATCAGATTTAGCATATGGTCTCTAGAATATTTCTTTTTCTCTGGAGATGGCAAAATCTGATTCTTGGTGTAGTTGTTAATCATGGTCTTTGTCATAGCCTTGTCTTCTGTGGCCTCACGGACAGTTCCAAGCTCCTGATCCAAGAAAGTGAGCACCTGATCCATATATAAATCAATATTTGGAATATCTTCTGGATGAACATAATCTATCTCAGCAAGTTGATGTAATATTTCATTAAGTCTCTTTTTGGTGTCCATATTTCCTCCTTGACGCTACAACATGTTTCAATAAAAAAATAAGATGTAGTCTCAAAAACTACATCTTATATCTTATCATAAAAAACTATCTTTGTCTTTCCAACTTACTCTCTTATCCACACTTCCATTTCGTTTTCTCCACGATTTGCCCAAGCAAAATATGGAATGAATGTAAGTGAAGCATCCTGCTCTGCAGGCCTGCTATTTATGTATAAATCACGGGATTTGGAAAGCTCCAATCTCTTTCCAGTGGTCTTTATAATTCCTACTCCATTTAACAAATCTGCTTTGTACTGGTATTCAAAGGAAGCATCCTCTGGCAAGCGCAGACAATTTAATGATGTTCCATTATCAACACCTTCCAAGCAGTAAACGAAAGGTCCTCTGGAGATAGCAACTTTTCCAATGTCCTCTGAAACTAGTGGGTTACAATAGTTTCTCTTTACCTCCATAGGGAATATCAACTCTACATCCATTGAATCACCAGCTGACAATTCCACATAATGATAGCCCTCTTCTCTTGATATCTCTGCTGCTTTTCCATCAGTTTTTAAGATTGCCTTAGACGACCAAGCTGGAATTCTAATTCCAATTCTTATTACAGACTTAGTTTCATTTTTGATTGCAATATAATCCTTTTCGTCCCAAGGATACTCTGTGGTCTGTTTTATTGTTACAATGCCGTCTTTCAAATCTAATGATGAATCTGAATCGATGTAATGGTTAATCAAAACAGTATCGTCAGATATCGTATATACGTAGTCATCCAGAGATGTTATCATTCGAGCCAAGTTTGGTGGGCAACATGCGCAGCCTAGCCATGATGGGCGTACCGGCTTTACGTGGCTCTTTCCTGGGTCTTTTAAAGATTTAGCAGGATTTACCTCCAACGGATTTACGTAGAAGAAATGCTTGCCATCCAAAGCCATTCCAGCCAGAGCGCAGTTATAAAGAGCTCGTTCCATTACCTCTGCATATTCTGCCTTAGGTTCTATTCTAAGCATCTGTCTTGCAAAGAATATTAAACCTATTGCAGCACAAGTTTCACAGTACATAGTGTCATTTGGCAAATCATAATCAAGGGTAAATGATTCACCGTGGAAAGTTGAGCCAATACCGCCGGTGATAAACATTCTTCGTGATGTAATATTACTCCACAGCTTTTTACATGCTTCATAAATCTCTGCATCGCCAGTAGTAGCTGCCAAATCTGCTAATGCTGTACACATGTATACCACACGCACTGCATGGCCTTCTGCTGTGTCCTGTTGCAATATAGGCTTATGATTCTGGAAATATGTATCCGCAGCTTTTTCAATTCCGTTTAAGGCATTAGGTCCTTCGTATTTTGCAGCTTGTTCTCTAAAGAAATCAGGATGCTTTCCTCTTTCCATTAAAAAGTATTTTGCAAGATTTAAATATCTGTTTTCTCCTGTAACATGAAACAATCTTAAAAGACCAATTTCAATTTCCTCATGTCCATCATACCCATGGATTTTTCCATCCTCTGGTCCGAAATTGTCATCAATATTGTCCGCTGCCTTCTTTGCCACAGACAACACCTTCTCATTTCCTGTAGCAACATAATACGCTACTGCAGCCTCAATAAAATGCCCCATACAATATAGCTCATGGCTCCCAGCCAAACTCTTATAGCGATATTGGATACCAAGGATTGAATAAAATGTATCCAAATAACCATCCTCTTCCTGGGCATCAGCAATTAAATCTATTACCTCAAGCGCCTTCTTTTCTAACTCAGGGTCCATCTTTTCCCTAAGAGAATATGCTACCGCCTCAAGCCATTTATAAACATCACTATCCTGGAACGTCCAACCATAGTGAGTGCCTTTTACTCTACCTGCAGCGATTCTGAAATTCTCCATTGCATGGCTCTTTTCGCTAGGTATTCCGTCGTCGTTCAAACGTTCTTTTTCAATTTTAATTCCTGCCACATCATTGAGAACATTCCATTGAAATGGAATCATTTCGGTACGAACCAGATTTCTGTACCTTCCCCAAAACTCCGACGTAATCTTTACATTATTCCCCATTTTTGTCTCCTCCTGTTATATGTTTATAATAATCAAAAAAAGGAGTCAGGACAATATCCTGACTCCTTAGTATTACTTATTTTACTGACCAATTCTTTTGAGGACTAAATCATATCCATCATTACCATAATTAAGCGCACGATTAACACGGCTGATAGTTGCAGAACTAGCACCCGTTTCGTCAGCGATATCCTGATATGTTCTTTCCTCTCTGAGCATCTTAGCAACTTCGAAGCGCTGCTTCATAGCTACCATCTCATTTACAGTACATAAATCCTCAAAAAATTCATATGCTTCTTCTACTGTCTCAAGACTGAGTATTGCTCTAAGAAGCTCATCCATTTCTGCTGTTTCTAATTTTTTATTCATTTTTATAACTACTCCTGTAAAATCCCCGCCTATAAGACTATACTTACTACAATATTACTGTAGCACACTAAAGTCTTAAAGTAAAGGATTACATAAAAAATATTATTATCGCAAAAAATCGGCCCCCATTACCTGAGAGCCGAAGATTATTGTACGATATATTTTTGTAATTGTAAAGGATTTTGTTTGCCACAGAAAGACACTCTTGAGAAAATTTCCGCCTACAGGATAACAACACCCTTTTCGCTAGCGTATTTTACGTCCTCTTCTGGCCAGAATGAACACTGAACCTCACCGATGTGACACTTGCGTAAGAAGAACATACAGATACGGCTCTGGCCGATTCCACCGCCGATTGTATATGGAAGCTTCTTATCAAGGATTGCCTTCTGGAAAGGAAGCTCTGCTCTGTCTGTGCAGCCAGACTTTTCAAGCTGGCTCTTAAGGCTGTCTTCATCTACTCTAATACCCATTGATGAAAGCTCAAGTGAAATATCATCAACTGGATAGTAAACAATAATATCTCCGTTAAGCTGCCAATCATCGTAATCAGGTGCACGACCATCGTGCTTCTCTCCTGACTTAAGTAAATCGCCAATCTTCATAAGGAAGATTGCGCCATATTCCTTAGCTGCTTCATACTCACGCTGACTAGGAGTAAGATTTGGCCATCTATCCTCGAGCTCCTGAGTAGTGATGAAGTGAATCTCCTCAGGCAAAATGCACTGAACATAATCGTAAGCATTGGCAATATATTTCTCAGTCACACGAAGAGCTGCATAAACGCTCTTAACATATTTCTTAAGAGTCTCTTCAGTACGAGCTGATTTTTCTATGATGCACTCCCAATCCCATTGATCTACGTAAATAGAGTGAATATTATCAGTATCTTCATCCCTACGGATAGCATTCATATCTGTGTAGAGGCCTTCGCCTACATTAAAACCATATCTACCAAGGGCCATTCTCTTCCACTTTGCAAGAGAGTGAACAACTTCAACTGCCTTATCGCCCTGCTCTTTTACACCGAACGAAACTGGACGCTCAACGCCATTAAGATTATCGTTAAGACCTGACTCAGGCTCAACAAAAAGTGGAGCTGTTACACGATGTAAATTAAGCTCTGCAGTAAGCTGTGCCTGGAAAAAATCCTTCACCTTCTTAATAGCTATCTGTGTCTCTTTCAAATCAAGTGCCGAAGCATACCCATCTGGGATGTAAATCTTGCTCATATTCTCCTCCTAGTCATATAATCCGTAATCAGCTTCAGAAGCTTTACATATCTTTTCGAGACACGCTTTCGCTCTTGTCGTGCTCGTTACCCTACATAAGATGCTGCGTTGCACCATCTAAGTAGGGACGGCACTTTAAGGTCTCTTAAAAGACATGTAATTCTTCTTTGCTGATTACTCATCTAAATACCATGACGACCACATAACCTTGGCAAGCGCGAGCAGGGGACAATTCGCAAGTCAGTAGCAGACTAGCTCTTAGTGTTGCTCAAGGAGCCAATCTCGCGACGAAGCAATACTAAGGCTTGTATGCGTAACTGACGTAATGCGGAGGGTGCCCTGCGGGAGCATGAAAAAAATACGAGGTCGTCACATTACGTTTTTAAAGGTCGCAGTTACCAACGGTTCTTGGGAATGGGATAACGTCGCGGATGTTGCCCATTCCTGTGAGGTACATTACGCAGCGCTCGAAGCCGAGTCCGAAGCCGGCATGGCGAGAGCTACCGTATTTACGAAGATCAAGGTAGAACTGGTAATCTTCCTCATTGAGGCCACATTCCTGCATTCTCTTAAGAAGTACATCGTAGTCATCCTCACGCTGTGAACCACCGATGATTTCTCCGATACCTGGTACGAGGCAGTCCATAGCAGCAACTGTCTTGCCGTCTTCGTTGAGCTTCATATAGAAAGCCTTGATTTCCTTTGGATAATCTGTAACGAATACTGGCTTGCCAAAAATCTTTTCTGTAAGGTATCTCTCGTGCTCTGTCTGTAAATCACAGCCCCAAGATACTTTGTAATCAAATTCATCGTTGTGCTTTTCAAGCTCTGCAACTGCATCTGTGTATGTGATACGGCCGAAATCAGAGTTAGCAACATGATGAAGTCTATCAAGAAGTCCCTTGTCGATGAAGTTGTTGAAGAACTCCATCTCCTCTGGAGCATGCTCAAGAACGTAGTTGATAACGTACTTTAACATATCCTCAGCAAGAATCATGTCATCCTCAAGATCTGCAAATGAAATCTCTGGCTCAATCATCCAGAACTCTGCTGCATGACGAGTTGTGTTTGAGTTCTCTGCACGGAATGTAGGTCCAAATGTGTAGATGTTCTTGAATGCCTGAGCATATGTCTCACCATTTAACTGACCTGAAACTGTAAGGTTTGTAGCGTGGCCAAAGAAATCCTGTGAGAAATCTACCTTGCCATCCTCTGTCTTAGGGATGTTGTTAAGGTCCATTGTTGTAACCTGGAACATCTCACCAGCACCCTCGCAGTCAGAACCTGTGATAAGTGGTGTGTGTACATATACGAAATCACGCTCCTGGAAGAACTTGTGAATAGCGTATGCACAAAGAGAACGAACTCTGAATACTGCCTGGAATGTGTTTGTACGTGGACGAAGATGTGTCTGTGTACGAAGGTATTCCATTGTATGTCTCTTTGGCTGAATTGGATAATCTGGTGTAGACTTTCCTTCGATTTCTACCTTTGTTGCCTGAATTTCAAATGGCTGCTTTGCTTCTGGTGTAACAACTACAATACCTGTTACATATACTGCTGCACCAACATTTAAATGACAAACCTCATCGAAGTTGTCGATTTTGTCCTGATTGAATACAACCTGTACTGGGTTGAAGAATGTACCATCTGCAAGTACTAAGAAACCGAATGTCTTTGAATCACGCATGTTGCGTACCCATCCAGCTACTGTTACTTCCTTGCCATCATAGTCTTTGAAATTTCTTGAAAGTGTTCTTACGTCTGTTGTTTTAACGCTCATATTCTTTCTCCTTATTACGACTTAGCATAAATTAAGCCCCATCAAGCTGTGCTTGATGAGGCCTTCTAATTCTTACATATTTGAACAATCTTCAAATCTCATCAACACAATAAAATTAAATCCCCTGATTATTATTCACGGAATTATTATTGTTATTATTGAGATTATTAAGCATAGATGTAAATGCCATGATTGTTCTCCTTCTTTATTTGAGTAAAGTATAATTATTTAGATTTTCAATGTCAATAGGCATCAAAGATTAAATTTTCTGCTAATTCATTTCACGGACAAGATTTACCATTTCAATAGCCCCCTGAGCGCATTCAAATCCTTTGTTTCCTGCTTTTGTTCCAGCTCTTTCTACAGCCTGCTCAATTGTATCTGTAGTAAGTACTCCAAACATTACTGGTATATCAGATGTCATGCTTACCTGAGCTATCCCCTTTGAAACCTCTGCACATACATAATCATAATGAGAAGTTGCACCTCGAATAACTGCACCAAGACAAATTACAGCGTCATATTTTTTGCTTTCTGCCATCTTCTTTGCAATAAGTGGAATTTCGAAGGCTCCTGGCACCCAAGCCACATCTATATCTTCATCTTTTACATTTTCACGTTTCAATCCATCAATTGCACCACCTAGCAATTTAGATGTAATAAACTCATTAAATCTGGCTACTACAATGCCAACCTTTACATCCTCTGATACAAGTTTTCCTTCAAAAATATTCATAATTACATTACCTCCAATATATGACCCATACGGGCTTTTTTAGTCTTCAAATAGAAAATGTCATATTTATTAGCTTCTATTTCTATTGGGACTCTCTTTAAGATTTCCATTCCATAATCCTTCAACTGATATACCTTATCTGGGTTGTTAGTAAGCAGTTCCAAAGAATGAATTCCCAAGTCTCTTAAAATCTGGGCTCCGGTGTAGTATTCCCTTAAATCCCCTGGGAAACCTAAAGCTATATTTGCATCCAGAGTATCCATACCCTCGTCCTGAAGCTTGTATGCTTTCAACTTATTTACAAGACCGATTCCTCTTCCTTCCTGTCTCATATATAAAAGCACGCCTCTACCTTCCGCCGAAATTGCCTTCATGGCTGCGTCGAATTGCTGTCCGCAATCACATCTCATAGAACCAAACACATCACCTGTAAGACATTCTGAGTGGACACGGCACAAAACACTATCACCATCTCTAATATCCCCTTTAACAAGTGCTACATGATGTTCCCCATTGATTTTATTAATGTAACAGTGTGCCATAAATTCACCGTAGCGAGTTGGCATCTTTGCTACTGCAACGCATTCCACAAGCTTGTCGTAAATCTTTCTATATTCCACCAGTTCTGGAATCGTAATGAAAGTTATCCCCATCTTTTCTGCTAAATTTCGAAGCTGCTGGCCCCGCATCATAGTGCCATCCTCAGCCATTATTTCGCAACACAAACCACACTCTTTTAGCCCTGCCAATTTCATCAAATCAACTGTAGCCTCTGTATGGCCTTGACGCTCGATAACACCTCCTTGCTTTGCCACAAGCGGAAACATGTGACCTGGGCGCCTAAAATCCAAAGGTGTCACATTGTCGCTTACACATTGCCGTGCAGTAAGTCCACGCTCTGCTGCTGATATTCCCGTTGTGGTATTAATATAATCTATTGATACCGTAAATGCGGTTTCATGATTATCTGTGTTATGACTTACCATTGGAGCCAAAGCAAGCTTTGCTGCCAGCTCTTCACTCATAGGCATGCAGATTAGCCCTTTTCCCACAGATGCCATGAGATTTACATTTTCTGTTGTTGCAAACTCCGCTGCACATATGAAATCACCTTCATTTTCACGGCCTTCATCATCCATAACCATGATTACTTTTCCATCTTTAAGATCTTGCAACGCTTTTTCTATTAATTGCCTATCCATCATTTCCCTTTCTAAAATCCATTTGCCAGAAGAAACTCTTTCGTCAGCCCAACACTATCATCTGCCTCCAAAAGACTTTCCACATATTTTCCAACAACATCAGTTTCAAGATTAACCATATCCCCCATTCTTCGAGAACCAAGAACAGTCTCTTTTAGAGTGTGTGGAATAATTGATACTTTAAAACTTCTCCTGCCCACTGCTGCGACAGTCAGACTGATACCATCAATAGCAATGGAACCTTTTTCCACTATTCCACCAAGAATTTTTTCATCAGCAGCTATCTCAAACCAGTAGGCATTCCCATCTAATCTAATTGACTTGATTGTTCCCGTTCCATCAATATGCCCACTCACAATATGTCCCCCAAAGCGGCCATTAGCAAGCATTGCTCTTTCCAGATTTACAGGACTTCCAGCGTATAGCTTTCCAAGGCTGGAACGATTAAGTGTTTCATTCATTACGTCTGCTGTAAATGAGTTTTTATTATGCTCTACAACAGTAAGACATACTCCATTGACAGCTATGCTGTCGCCTTGATGAACGTCCTCAAGTACTTTGCAACAGCTAATAGTTATGCGCTGTTTCATCCCTCCTCTTGTGATTCTTTGAACCTTTCCAAGCTCTTCTACAATTCCAGTAAACATCAATAAATCACCTCATTTTCAATAATCAAATCTTCTCCTGCCCAGATGGTGTTTATAGGGTTCAGTTTAATTGCATCTTTTATATCTTTTATTCCGATACCTTCCACCGGCGACTTGCTGCTACCTCCAAATATCTTTGGAGCAATATGGACATGTATTTCATCCACAATTTTGCTTTCTAGCGCGCTATAATTTATTGTTCCTCCTCCCTCTAGCAATATGCTATCTACTCCCATATCACCTAATTTTTTCATAAGTGAATTTAAATCAACTCCGTTTTTCCCCTGTACTAGCCTTAAAACTGTACAACCTCTTTTTTCATACTCAGCGATCCTTGTATCATCTTCTGAAGATGTTGCTATGATTGTTTGATTCGTATTTGCGGATTTAACCACATTGGAATCCAATGGAGTTCGTAAATGCGAATCACAGATAATTCTTACTGGATTTTTGGCTGGCTCATTTAGTCTACAATCTAAACCTGGGTTGTCTGCAATCACGGTGGACACTCCAACCATTATTCCGGACAGATTCTTTCTTAATCTATGAACATTCTCCCTGGCATCCTCTCCCGTTATCCACTTTGATTCTCCTGATGTTGTGGCTATCTTGCCATCTGCTGTCATGGCATATTTCATCACCACATAAGGAAGGCCTGTGGTCATGTATTTGTTAAACACACGGTTAAGCTTTCTGCATTCTTTTTCCATAACTCCCACTTCCACCTTAATGCCATACTCTGCAAGTATTTTTGCCCCTTTACCGGCCACTACAGGATTTACATCTAGAGTTCCTACAACCACTCGCGATATCCCACTTTCTATAATTGCCTCTGTGCAAGGTGGCGTTTTTCCATAGTGACAGCAAGGTTCCAAGGTGACATACATAGTCGCCCCCTTAGGTGATTCACTACAATTCTTCAGAGCATTTCTTTCAGCATGTAGCTCCCCATATTTTTCGTGAAACCCCTCACCTATAATCTTTCCGTTTTTTACTATCACAGCTCCCACCATTGGATTGGGATTTACAAATCCTGCCCCTTGCTTGGCAAGCTCGATAGCCCGCTGCATATAGATTTTATCTTCCATTTCTCCTCCATAAAAAAAGCTCTGGAACATTATCCCAGAGCAAAAATACAATTTACCTATGAAATAAAAAAACTCTGAGATAATAAAATCTCAGAGCAATAATTCACAAATAAACCTATACATCTTCTTTCATCCAGACTATACTGTCGGCTTCGGAATCACACCGAATCATGCCTTACGGCTCGTGGGCTATACCACCGGTAGGGAATCACACCCTGCCCTGAAGATACTATTCAATTGAGTAAATACTACGCTATTGTAAGTATCGTGTCAATGGGGTAATAAAATCCTTGCTATCAATTTTCACCATCCTTATAATAGAAATCGCACAAAAAGAAATGGAGTGAGTTTTATGAATAAAAAAGAAGTAAATGAAATAAAGCGCCGTTTTAAGAAGGACGCATGTAACTTCGATAAAATGGTCGGTTGCTATGTAGATGCAAACAAAGAAATGGTTCTTACTTTCAAGGAAACCTTCCTTAATCTTGAGGATGAAGAATTTCATAAGTACCTTGAAATCGCCAACAAAGCTATGTCCGGTACTATCGGAAACAATCTTTTAGAGCTTCCATTTGATCCAGAATCAGAAATTGAAGGAAGCGGTCATGATTTACTTATGCGACTTCGTGAGTCACGTCTTCAGGATGAGAAGCTCCTCATCGAATACTACAATCGTATTATTGAATCATATGATTTTGTTGGAAATTTCTTGATTCTTTTATATCACGACACATACGATATTCCAGTTAAGACATCGGACGATTTAAAGCTTGATGAATCAGAGGAAGTATACGACTATATCATCTGCGCTATCTGCCCAGTACAGCTTTCTAAGCCAGGCCTTGGATACCGCGAGCAGGAAAACCGCATCGGTGCAAGAGACCGTGATTGGGTTGTTGGTCCTGTTGATACAGCATTTACATTCCCTTGCTTTACAGAGCGTACTACTGACTTGCATGCCTGCTTGGCATACACAAAGAACACAAAGGAGCCTCATGTAGAGTTCTGGGAAAACTGCATCGGCTGCGGTACAAAGAAGACTTCTACTCAGAAGAAAAACGCATTCGACAATATGCTTAACCAGGTTCTTGGAGAGGAAACAGAAGACACAATCGAGACAAAACTTGATATTCAGCAGAATCTTTCTGATTTCATCACAGTTGAAACAGAGCGTCTCGGCCCTGAAGAGCCAATCATTCTTGAGGCACAGGATGTTGCAAACATCCTTACAGATTCTGGTCTTTCAGATATGAAGGTTGAAAAGGTTCAAGCTAATTTTGAGAACTATTTTGAGGAGGCTCTTCCACTTGCAGAAGAAATCCTTGATGAAAAAGCTCTTAAGAATAACGAGCTTCGTGTAGAAAAAAATGTTCTTAAGGAAAGAGTTGTAGATCTTACAAAGCAGCTTAAAGAAGTTAGCGGCGTAACAGCAGATGGCAAAGAAGCTGATATCGTTGTTAAGGTTTCAGAAACAAAGGCTGCTGATGTTACAACAGCCTATGTAGATGGCAAAAAATGTCTTTGCGTACCTATTGATCCTGAAGACCTTTTAATGCTCAATGGCGAACAGCTTTAATTAAGCATTAGATTCTCTAAAAATAGTTTTTCTAATCCAGGGTTGTCGTTTAAAATGACTACCTTGGATTTTTCTTTTATCTCATTAAGAATTTCATCATCACCATGAAGGATATATTCTATTCCTCCAAGCAATGCAGTATTTCCCACAGATTCATATTTGGATGCCAATTCCATTGGAATCAGTCCAATATCTGCAGCCGACCATACACTCGCAGATGCCCCAAGGCCTCCTGCCACATATAAATGGTCGATATCGTTCATTGTCAATCCAGCCTCCTGCACTAAAAGCTGAATAGCTGAGTAAACCGCAGACTTAGCAAGCAGTACCTGTTGAATATCCTCGCCAGTAATTGACACTCCAGGAGCTACTGGATATCCACTTTCACTGTACTCATCCAACAGTAAACCACCATTGTCTATTATCTTATTTCGATGAAGCTCGTGCACAAGGTCGATAATACCGCTTCCGCAAATTCCTATAGGCTGCTCCCCGGCGATGGTTGTATATGTGCATTTTCCTTTGTTGATGCTCAAATGATTGATTGCACCGCGCACAGAAGCTACGCCACAACTAAGAGAAGCACCTTCTAAAGCAGGGCCTGCAGACGCAGATGCGCACCAATATTTATCTCCATCAAACAAGACAAGCTCAGCATTTGTTCCCAAATCTACAAGCAGGAATTTATCCTGTTCCTTGTTATTTTTCTTTGCCTGCATTGCCAAATAGAACAATCCAGAAACAATATCTCCTCCAACAAAGGCACTTATCGACGGCATGAAGAAAATATTGCGACCTTTTTCCACAAAACTAACACTATCAAGTGTGTATGGAATGAATGGATACTGGGCCAGGCCATCCACAGTGTACCCCAGCAACAAGTGTGTCATGACAGTATTTCCACAAAAAACAATCTTGTGCATAAGGAAATCTTCACCAAGGATTTTCTTTCCAAGCTCAGTTAAATCCTGACGGATACAATTCTTTAAATCCTCTCCATGACCTTCCATGGCAGCCTTCACTCTGCTCATAACATCGGCACCAAATTTAGCCTGGGAATTAGTGCAGTTGCGCTGACGAAGAATCTTTCCTGTGGATAAATCAATGATAGCTGTAGCAAGAGTAGTTGTGCCTACATCCACTGCAATACCAATATTGTTCTTATCAATAGCTTCATCTTCTGCAACTTCGTCTGCAATAACTGATGTAATTTCACCTGCCAATGATGCTGGGACCTGAATTTTGCAGTCCTTTGTGATAACGCACTTACAGCCTACTCTCCAGCCGGCTCTCATATCTGAAAAATCTAGAGCCTTTTCATCTGCAGAGGTCATCTGTGGTGCACCATAAAGAAATTGAATGTTGCAACTCAGACATTTGCCTATTCCACCGCATGGGCGATAAAAGCTTAGTCCAAGCTGCTCCATTGCGTCTACGAACTTGATTGGTTCGTCTGACATCAAGATATGCTCTTTTTGTGGAGTTTCTCCATCGATGATAATTTTAATTTCCATGTGTTCTATCGTATTCCTCTAATGAGTGTAAGTTCATAGTAAACTCACCATCATTATCCACCATAATTGTCATATAAGTGTGTTCGCGACTATTTTGTCGTGGGAATGCAATACTACCAGGGTTTGCTATAATCAAATCCTCGTAATGATCGATTGTAGGCACGTGTGTATGTCCATATAAAACAATGTCACACCCCTTATTTCTAGCCGCTTCGGCTATTTTTTCGTAGCCATAATTTACTCCGTAATAGTGGCCATGAGTAAGCATAATCACATGCTTTCCTACCTCAAGTACAACTTCATTTGGGAGATTTACTCCCCAATCACAATTTCCACAGACACATTCTGCAGGAGCTTCCGACATCATCCAAAGATTATCCTCCACCCCCTGTCCATCACCCAGGTGATAGATTCTGTCTGGATTTTCTATGTGAATGGCGTCACGAAGATTTTCCGATCTGCCATGCGTATCACTAACAACTAATATTTTCATGCTTATAAATAACTTCCTTTATCATTCTAAGAGCCTGTCCTCTGTGGCTTATTGCATTTTTATCCTCTGGTGAAAGGCTTGCTGTACTAACATCCTTGTTCCAAAGATAAAAAATTGGATCGTAACCAAAGCCGTTTGCGCCCATTGGCTCCCAGCCGATATAGCCCTCAATTGTGCCACGAACAACTGCATCCTCACCGTCAGGGAAAACTGCTGAAACTGCGCACACGAATCTAGCGCTTCTATCCTGTTTTTCAACTCCGTCCAGGCGCTCTATAAGATTTGCATTCTTAATATCGTAAGATGTATCCTCGCCCATATATCTGGCGGAATAAATACCTGGCTCCTTGTTAAGCGCATCGATTTCCAGACCGCTATCATCGGCAAGTACAATTGCATCTTTTGCTACTGCTGCAATTGCTCTGGATTTGATTAAGGAATTTTCCTCAAATGTGGCACCGTCCTCCACGATATCAATATCAATGCCAGCTTCCTTCATTGAAAGAATCTCGAAATCCTCCTCTCCAAGAATCTCGCGAATCTCTCGCATTTTGTTGGCATTGCCAGTTGCAAAAATCACTTTTCTTTTCACTACAATTATTCCCTTCTACTAATTAATATAAAAATTCAATTACTGCATCGTACAAAGCCTTTGCAGCCTTTGCCTGATATTCAGAATCCTGCAGCAAATCCAACTCCTTTTGATTTGTCATAAAGCCTACCTCTACAAGTGCAACTGGTGGTTCTGACATTCTAATAATATAGACCTCATCTCCCACTACCGTGCCCTTCGACTTTGAGCCCAGCTCATTTAAAAGGTGTACAAGGCAAAGTGTTGAAAATGATTTTGATTCCCCGGTGGTATCGCCACCCTCGTACATAACTTCTGTACCGTTGATAGAAGACATTCTACCAGATGCAGTTGAATTGTTATGTACAGACAGGAATAAATCTGCCTCTGAATCGTTGGCCAAACCAACTCTGTTTTCAAAGGAAGGATTGGTGTCGTCAGTTCTTGTATAATAAACGCCTATATTTTTATCAGTTCTATCAAATAATTTTTTCAGCTCCAGTACTATGTCCAGATTCAAATCTTTTTCATATACGCCCTGCTTTGTGGCGCCTGGAACATTTCCGCCATGGCCTGCATCTACTACCACCACATAATCATAAATCTCATGTGGATCTACAAAGTCAAAGTAGATATATTCGTCCTCGGAAGTCATCTGTACTTCCAAAACATCGTCCATGGTGATTTCAATTACACCTACCAGATTTTCACTGTCGTATGTTACATCAACAATGTTATTTGATGCGCCACGCATAGGGTAATTGCTAAAATAATCTTTTCCAATACCATTTATCGTAATTGCGATAGTTTTATCAACGTGGATGTTATCAATGCTCACACTGGCACTGGTAACGTTTTGTGGCAAAGTTAATCTGATTTGGTGCCCCTTCAAAACAGAATCTCTTGTAGCCGCACTTTCTTCCTGCAAAGCCTCCTCGCTGGAGCGCAGCATATCCATAACGGATATTCTTCCCCCTGAAAGCTTTTCATCCTCCACTTTTAAAGCGATTATGTGCATATTCGGCACATAAATCAGCAGGCAACTCATCAAAATTGTGATTGCCAAAATAACAGCCGTAAAGGCTCCCATCACTTTTTGTTCCATATTATTCGAACACTTCCACAACATTATTTGCGTAGGCCTTGATGCAAAGATTTGCCTGCACCACGTCCTCCACGTTCTCCCAATCTAAACCATTATTACTGATAAATCCTTTGCCGTCAGTGATGTCTACTGCCTGAGTCATAGAATCAGTTACATACTCAACTGCCAAAGGACGCACAGTGTCAGGTGTATTCACATATAAAACTACTGCAAAGCTTTCTCCCTCTGCTACAGTCTTTGGGGAATCAAACTTGATAGTGTAATAGCCCTTTTGTGAAACTGTACCTGATGCAACCAGTTCCTTCTCTGAAAGTGAGCTTGTGTTTTCGTAGTTGGAAACAAAGTAAACCTGATAGCTAGTGTCAGTGCCCAGTGCGTAAAAGCCTGCCGCCTCAATCTGCTGATCTGCATCAGCTACGAAAGTATTAGCCCCATAAGCCCACTGCTTGCTATAGCCAATCTGTCCAACCCATCCACACAAATCACTTTGGTAAATATAGTTGTATGTATTGTTGGTATCTATTTTGACATAAGATACCGCCTGGTTACCAATATTTGAATCATAATAAGAAATGTAGAAAACACCATCATCTCCAAAGCCAGTACCCCAACTGTTTTGGCAGATAAATGCTCCGTTTGCCGGAACATCCTCACTGAAATTTGATGCTGGATAATCGTCATCCCAACCAATAATAACCACATCGTGGTTTGGCTTGGCATTGCCTGTGTAGCAGTATGAATTTGTTCTGCGATTGTAGCTGCTAGAACCTGTCAGGTTTGATGTGGAAACACTGGCATAAATGGATGTAGAAACACCACCGTACTGATATACTGCCCACTTTATCTCGTCCAGATTCTCTGCATCATAAAAATGAGCCTCCTGAAGGTGAACCTGATTTTCCTGGGTCTCACCGGTCAGGCTGGAAATAATTGCAGATGTAGTGTCACTCTCATCTGCCTGCTCCTCCACTGGTCCCTGCCATGAAAGCAAGTATGCAAGGGCCATGGTGTATTTACCACCGGCCGACTGGTCAAGGTCAAAGCTATTTTCATTTATCATTGAATCTACTGAAAAAAGATGCTGATTAACTGGTAGCAATGAAGATTCCAGCGCCTCTAATGAAGCACATGCCCAACATGTAGAAGTTGAGCCCTGATTTCTGATTGTGCTGACGCGATTAACATCTCTAAGATCGTAATCTCTAGGCAATGGAGGTACTTTGTCGTACTGAATGTTTACAGTGTATGTAGACTGGTCGTATTCATAAGCGTAGCCAAAGGCCTTACACAAATCCTCAATGCCAATATAGAGCTCCCCTAAGTGCATAGAAGGAGCAATAGAAAGGTCGATTTCATCGCCATTTTCTGTGGCGCTTGTATTATCTAAAATGTATTCGTATACATTGTCTGTTATCTGAACTAAAGCAGCAGTCTCATCCTCCATGAAGGCTGACCCTTTCAGCACAGAACGAATAAACTCTAAGGATCCAACTGGATTCAAAGAGTCATCCAAAATGGCATAGCTCTGTGTATTAGAATACTCCTGTCCATTGATATATATCTTGAGCTGATTTGAATCGTTAAGATTTTTGGACATAAGAGGATACAGCACATCCTCATTCAGTGCTGCTCCACGGAAAGTTTCTACTGCTGCGTATCTGTCATTCCAATTATTTAATTTCCAAAATAAAGTGATTGCCAATATTAAGGCAAACGCTAAAAATCTCTTGGAAAGTTTCATTTATTTAGTCCTTCTTCTTTGGCTTAGGTCCTAAAAACTGGTAGAAGTATGTCTTGATCATTCCGTTGTAGATTTTACGGTTCTTATCTGCCTTCTTGCCAATGGACTTTGGTGCATCCTCGTAGCTGGTGATTACATACATAGACCAGCTATCCAAGGCTTTAAATGCATCTCCAAGCTTGCCATAGATTTCAGGCAAATCCTTTTTGTCCTCCAAACGCTCACCGTATGGTGGGTTTGTAAGTATAAAGCCATACTTTTTAGGATGACGAAGATTTGCAACGTCTCTGGCCTGGAAATGAATCAGGTGATCAACCCCTGCCTGCTTTGCATTCAGGCGGGCTATCTTTACCATTTCAGGATCTATATCAAAACCTTGTAGGTCACATTCGATATCTGTATTTACTTCTGCTCTGGCTTCGTCTAAGCAATCCTTCCAGATTTTAGAATCGATTAGATTTGTCCAATCCATAGATGTGAAGTCTCTGTTGAGACCTGGTGCAATATTTGCAGCCATCATAGCCGCTTCTATCAAAAATGTACCTGAACCACAGAATGGGTCCACAAGTATTCGGTCTGGACGCCATGGTGTAAGCTCAATTAATGCAGCTGCCATAGTCTCTGATAAAGGAGCCTTGCTAGTGTATGTTCTGTAGCCTCTCTTGTGAAGAGGAACACCAGTAGAGTCCAAAGTAACTACAACATCGTCCTTTAATAGGAAGATTCTTACTGGATATTCAGCGTCATCCTCGTCAAACCAGTTGATATCGTAATATGATTTCATACGCTCAACCATGGCCTTTTTAGCAATGGACTGAATGTCTGTCAATGAGAAAAGCTTGCTTTTAACTGAAGTAGCTTTTGTAACCCAGAATTTGCCGTCCTTTGGGATGTATTCCTCCCATGGAAGGGATTTGATTCCCTGGAAAAGCTCCTCAAATGTGGTGGCATGGAAACGGCCAACCTCAACAAGAACACGCTCAGCACAGCGCAAATGAATATTTGCACGGCAAATAGCCTCCGCATCGCCTGTGAAGGTCACTCTTCCGTCAGTAACTTCTGTGATGTCGTATCCCAAATCATATATTTCTCTTTTAAGTGGTGCCTCAAGTCCAAAATGACATGGGCAACTAATGGTAAAAATCTTCGTTTTCAAATAATTTATAACACTCTTTCTTAATTGATTTTTCAAGGAAAACCTAGATAAAAATATCTTAAGCTACAGCCCATTACAAGTCAATGCAATAAAAATTATTTAATTATTCTATTGCATTGGTACACCTGTTATATTATAATTTGAATCGTAACTAGGAGTTTCCTAGTTGCACCCTTATTAATTATTTATACTCCCCTCAAAAAGACCGAGTTCTCGGTCTTTTTACTTGCCCATTATTTTTTATAACAAAATCAAGCAATATATTGTAAACAACCAGTTTCCGTTGTGTGCAACCAAACCTCGATATTTTTGCAAAATAAAAGGACCGCGCTGCAGTCCTTTTAAGCCATATTCAGTTCTACTTGAAATGTGCTAATGCCTCTGCAAATCGAACTTCATCAAAAGGTTTAATAACAAAGTCCTTGGCTCCTGCTTCAATAGCTTCTATAACGTAGCACTTCTGACCCATGGCACTTACCACTAGAATCTTGGCTTCTGGATCAAATTCCATAATCTGCTTAATAGCATCTATGCCATTTGAACTTCGACCAATGGTATGTCCATCAACAGTCATTGTGATATCCATCGTCACTATATCAGGCTTTAACTCCTTGTATTTTTCAACCGCTGCATCACTGCAATCGGCCTCAGCTACAACAGTACAGCCATTTCTTTCAACTTCGCCTTTGACAACTGCTCTCATAAACTTCGAGTCATCAACAACCAGTACAGTTTTTCCCAAATGGCATCCTCCTCATTCATTCAACAAACGTATTTGGATGTGTAGGTATATTATAGCACAAGATACCCTTACCTAATTATGAAATAAATGTTAAATATTAGCGTCCTTCTGGAGTTTGTAGTATTTAACATATTCTAGGTAGTCCCTCACCTTGTAAAATATCAAGAAAACGTCTGCCGCCTATTTCTGTTTTCATTATAAGCGCACCTACCTCGCTGTCGTTTTCAGGTGTATTAACCGCTCCAATCATACATGCATTTTCGCCATATTTACATCCACGGATGATTTCCACTGCTTGCGCAGCATACTCCTTTGGAACTATGGCAACCAGCTTACCTTCGTTGCCCATATATAATGGGTCAAGTCCAAGCAATCCGCAGAAAGACTTCACCTGTGGTGATACAGGAAGCTTTTCCTGGAGAATCTCAAATCTAAGGCCACTTGCCATTGCAAGCTCCTTCAATACTGTAGCAAGACCACCTCTTGTGACATCTCTTAGCACATGAACTGGAATCTTATTTTCTATGAGCTTTCCTACCATCTCCTGAAGTGGTGCATTATCGCTCTCGATTGTGTTCTTGATGCCCATTCTCTGGCTTAGAACTGTAGCATGATGGTCTCCTACATTTCCTGACACAATAATCACATCATCATCTACAGCATTTTTTGCCTTGATATCCACACCATTTGGAACAAATCCGACACCAGCGGTGTTGATATATAGGCCACCATTTCCTTCAATAACCTTTGTATCTCCAGCAACGATTTTCACTCCTGCTTCCTTTGCTGTAGCTGCCATTGACTTAACAAGGCGTCTAAGCTGCTCAACATCACATCCCTCTTCCAAAATGAATCCACATGTGATGTATTTAGGAACAGCACCTCGCATACACAAATCATTTACTGTTCCGCAAATGCAAAGACGTCCTATATCTCCACCAGGAAACTCTAGTGGCGTAACCACAAAACTGTCTGTCGTCATGGCGATAGTGGCATCACCTGGAACAACTGCTGCATCCTCCATCTCTGAAAGAACATCGCTATCAAATTGTGCTTCAAATATCTCTTTTATTAACTCTCCAGTTGCACGGCCACCTGAGCCATGCTCCATAATAATCTTATCCATACCTATTTACCCCTAGTCCACAAACAATTACATTAAGCAAGCATTAAAGCAGGCGCCTTCTTCGGAGACCATGCAGGCCCCCTCCGGCGACATAGGTGTACACACCTTTCCAAATAATGGACAGTCCTTTGGTGTAGCCTTGCCCATCAAAATATCACCACAACGGCATGCCTTGTTTCGCTTGTTATCTTCATCAAGGCCTTTGCTTCCTGCATCAAAGCTTGCATATTCATCTTTCAGCAAAAGGCCGGAGCCTGGGATGATTCCCATTCCTCGCCATACCACATCGGCAGGCTTAAAATACTTGTTTAGCTGGGAAACGATGATGTCATTCTGGCCCTGTTCAACCACTGATGTGTAATAGTTTTTGACCTGCGGCTGATTGTTTATAACCATTTGAACCAAGCCGTATATGCCTATGACTAACTCCTTGGCGCCGAACCCTGATACCGCAAAGGGTATGCCGTACTTGGCTGACAACTCATTGAAATAATCAGCACCTGTAACTGCGCTAACATGGCCTGGAGCAATGAAGCCGTCTATCTGCGCACCATTGTCGCAAAGATATGAAATAGCTCCAGGCATTGTTTTTAAAGCAGTAAGAATCTTTATATTAGATAGCCCCTGAGCAATTGCATTATCCAAAAGCAATGTGTAGACAGGTGCAGTTGTTTCAAAACCTACTGCTGCAAAAACATATTGCCTGTCAGGATGGTCCTTTGCCAATGCAAGCACATCCATTGGAGAATAAACCATCTCCACCGAGCCACCTCGGCCCTTAGCTTCGTTCAAGCTTTCTTTGGAGCCTGGCACACGAAGCAAATCTCCAAATGTGGCAACTGTAGTGTTTGGCTCAAGACAAATATCTATTAGCTTGTCGATATAGGCTGTGGGTGTGACACACACTGGGCATCCTGGCCCTGACAAAAGCTGAATCTTATCAGAGAGAATATCCCTGATTCCATGAGTCGCTATGGCATGAGTGTGGCTTCCGCACACCTCCATCAGCCTGATTGGCTTGCCATCATAGTTTCTTAAAAAATCTACAATCTCAGAGAACTCCATTAACCCTCTAGGCCTCCCATCAGCTCAATGATTTCCTCTGCTTCGTCCTTTTTCAAAGTCTGGATAACGCAGCCTGCATGAACTAGGGCGTAATCCCCCTCTTTAACATTTACAAGGCCTGCATATGCTTCAACTTCGTTTCCATTAAAGTCTACTGTGACCTTGCCGTCCTTTAGTCTTTTTACTAAACCTGGTATTGCTACACACATTGTTCTACCCCTTTTTAACCTTTTCGAATTGCGATAAAAATGCCTGTCCTAAACAGATTCCACCATCTCCCGGTGGCAACTGATTAGCCGTGTACACTTTGAAGCCCAAGTCCTCTAGCTTACTGACAGTGCTTTCCATCAGAATTCGATTTAGGAATGTTCCTCCAGATAATACTACCTGTTTATTCTTATCTAGATTATTCTCATATTCCTTTGAAATATCAACTATATAATCTGAAACTGCCTCTATAAAGCCTCTGGCGATTTCAGCTTTATCTACCCCATTTGATATCGCATATACGATATCACGAAATAGGTCCTTTGTACAACCATCCGAATTCAAATGCAGTTTGTATATCTTATTTGTTGTGGCCGCAATGTTTTCCAATTCAATTGGAGCCTGCCCTTCGTATGAGTTGTAATGACATATATCAAGAAGTGCCGACACAGCATCAAACAATCGCCCCATTGATGAAGATATTACTGTGTTTATATTTTTGTCTAACGCAGCCAAAATCAGTTGCGTATCCATATTGATTTCTAGTGGTTGTATTCCATTTGCATGAAGCATAGCGGTGAGAATCGTATCACAATTTTTTGCGCCTTCATCTCCGCCTATGAGTTTTACTGGCTTCAAATGAGCCACACGGTCCATCTGATTATCTTTCCATAAGAATGTCTCGCCACCCCATATGGTTTTGTCATCTCCATAGCCTGTACCATCAAAAGCAAAGCCTAGCACCGATCCTTTTAGCCCATGCTCTGCAATAACTGATGCTACGTGGGCTTTATGGTGCTGGATTTCTATATCAAATACGGTGTTATTTCTACTAAAATATCCAGGATGCTTATCCACAACACTTTTCTGCGGAGTAAAGCCAAAGATTGTTTCCATGGCTCTCTTTTCCTTTTTATAGAACTCCTGGCAGCTAACTGATTCCATATCACCCAGATATTGGCTTACATATGCCAGTCCATTTTTCACATAACAAAAGCTAGACTTTAGATCTCCACCGGCAGCGAAAATCTCATCTGGGATATCCACCGGGATTGGAGATGGCACATGTCCTCGGCCTCGCCTAATGAATTGTTGCTGCCCCGCCACTACCTTCATTACAGAATCATCCATTGGGCGCAGGATTCGTCTGTTGTGAGATAAGATTGCTAGTGGTACATCTCTCATCTCATCTGTTTCGGCTCGCTGACGCAACCATTCTTCCATTTTATCATCGTCAGTTTCTAACACATCTCCGCTGGCATTTCCGCTTGTCATGATAAGCGGCCCCAGTGCTTTTGTCAGAAGTATCTGTACCGGATTGCATGGAAGCATAGCTCCTATATCTGGGCTTGTGAGACATACGTTGTCTGCAAGCTTCTGAGCCAATTCGTATTTACGTTTTAATAACACGATTGGTCGCGCAGGACTTTCTAGTAGCTCAGCTTCCTTTTCATTGATGTCGCAGTATTCTTTTGCCTGCTCTAAATCATAAAACATCACCGCAAAAGCCTTTGCTTCGCGGTGTTTTAGGAGACGGAGGTTTGCCACTGCTTTATCGTCAAATGGGGCGCATACCAGATGATATCCACCGATATCTTTTACAGCTAAAATTCCGCCATTCAGTATATGGACAATTGCTTCTTTTAGAGGCGCAAAATCCTCGCTGGAATTGTCTAAAAATTCACTTGTGAACTTTCTGTGAACTGTCATTTTTGCAGGATATCCTGCATTTCGTGAGTTATCCACATTATTTTGGCCCGAAATGGCTGTAAATGAAAGTTTTGGCCCACATTTATTGCAAGCTATAGTCTGAGCATGACGCCTGATATCAAGCTTGCCTGTGTACTCCTTCTGGCACTCTGGGCACATTTCAAAATCCCCCATAGTGATTGTATCTCTATCATAGGGCAATCGCTCTAGAATGGAGTATCTTGGCCCACATATTGTGCAGCTAATGAAAGGATGCAGATATCTTCTGTTGTTAGGGTCCAACAGCTCCTTCTTGCAGTTCTCGCAAGTTGCAATGTCCGCTGGAATGAGGGGTAGGTTTGCCTGGATATCCTGGTTGGATTCAACTATTGTAAAGCCTTTGCCTGGCAGGCTTGAAATTTCGTCATTTTCAAGCTCCTCTACCTCAACAGATGTTACAAAGCCCCCTGTTGGCACTTCCACTGCCAAGCGACTTTGCAATTCTCCCAGTTTCTCCTCGTCTCCTGATGCGCACACCGTCACAATTCCTCCAGTATTTCGCACCCAGCCATCTATATTCAATTCATCTGCCAGCTTAGCCACAAAAGGACGATACCCTATCCCCTGAACCAAGCCTTTGACTATGAATTTCTTTATCATATAAATATCCTATGTTATTTCAATCGTTATTATTCTTAAACAAGCAAAACGCCCCCAGCTGTAGCCAGGAGCGTTTAAATAATCGTGTTTGATAACAAAACAAGGCACTATGCCTCTGGCTTTGCCCCGCCAGCAGGAGCTGCAGCCGCAGCTGGCTTAGCAGCAGGCTTTGGTGGCTCATAAGGCACATCTACTGAGTATGTATACTTTTCAGGGCCTGGCTCCTGGTAGCCTGGTGTAATAGATAAACATTTCTTTGGGCACTTCTCTGTGCAGTAGCCACACTGGATACAATCAAAGCGATTGATAGTCCAGGTCTTCGCTGCTCTATCAACTGTGATTGCCCCTGGTGGGCAGCTACGCATGCACATGCCGCAAAGAATGCACTGATCTTTATTAATATCTACATGACCTCTCGTGCGCTCTGGATACTCTCTTTGTACAAAAGGATACTGAGTAGTAGCAGGCTCAGAAAAGAGGTTTTTTAACACTTGTTTAGTAAAAGGCAATATCTGTCCCATAATCCTCCTCCAATTGAACTCTCGCTGATTCCCCTACAACACTTTAGTCTGTTACGCCCACAAGCCTTATGATTTCTCCGCTCAACTCATGTTTCGCTTGAGAAATATAAGAGCTTGTTTGCTACAGACAAATTAAAATATCAAGAATCAGCTATTTTCTCTCATCTAATCAACGTTCTGTACAACTTATACATGGATCAATTGTTAAAACTAACAACGGTACATCGCCATACTGACATCCCTGAAGTGTTTGAGTAAGAGCTGGGATGTTGGCGAAGGTAGGGGTGCGGACTCTGAAGCGATCAAGGAACTTTGTTCCGTTGGCACGCACATGGTAGAATGCCTCTCCACGTGGCTGCTCAACGCGGATGAATGATTCGCCGTTTGGCATGCCTGTAACCTTTGTATTGATTTCTGTATCTGGAATCTTGGCAACGCACTGTCTGATGATATCGATTGACTGGAAAAGCTCTCCTATACGCACTTCGCATCGAGCGTATGAATCACACTTGTTAGATGTGATTACCTCGAAATCAATATCGTTGTATGCTGCATAGCCATTCTTTCTCATATCAACGTTGATGCCGGAAGCTCGCATCATAGGGCCAACTGCACCACGACGGATAGCGTCCTCGCCGGTGATAATACCAACATCTACAAGACGACTCTTTACTGTGTAGTCGTCAAGAAAAATGCTTGTTGTCTCGCGGATTTCCTTTTCCATTTCATCCAGCTGATGAACGAAATCCTTTAGCATATCATTTGGCATATCCTTCAGCACGCCGCCGATTGTGTTAACTGAGAAAATAACACGTCCGCCTGTTGATGCCTCAAACATATCAAGAATCTTCTCGCGAAGTCTCCATGAGTGCATGAACAATGACTCAAATCCAAAGCCATCAGCAAGTAATCCAAGCCAAAGCAAGTGGCTGTGAAGGCGGCTCATCTCTGCCCAGATTGTACGTAAATAATCTGCACGACGAGGGACCTCAACATTCATAATATCCTCAAGTGCCATGCAGTAGCCCATGCCATGCATGAATGAACAGATTCCGCAGATTCGCTCTGCCACATATACCATCTCATTGAAATCCTTCTTGCTTGTAAGGCTTTCAAGTCCTCTGTGGATAAATCCGATAGAAGGAATTGCTGCCAAAACCTTTTCGTCTTCCAAAACTAAATCAAGATGGATTGGTTCAGGAAGGACAGGATGCTGTGGGCCGTAAGGTACTATACTTCTGTTTCCCATACTACTTATCCTCCTTTTCGATAAATGGTGTCTCCACATCGATGCGATAAAGCTTGTCGTGGAAATCCACCTTGATATTTTCTACATTAAGTCCCCAAAGCTCGTGCATTTCGTTCTCATAATATATTGCTGATTTGTATACACGAGAGATTGATGGAACCTCCTCATCACGCTCAGCAATGAGTCTGTAATTTGCAAAATCATAGCCGTTTGCAAATGAATATGTTACTTCATAATGATTTTCTGCTTTTGGGAATGAGCAGCAAATCTGGCAAAGTCTCCAAAGAGCATTCTTCTTTTCCATGATTACCTGGAGGAGCTCAGCCTTGTCGATTAAATATAAATCCTTTTTTAGTTCTTGCATGATTTCCTCCTACTAATTAGCCTTCTGCTGTGCCTTAAGAGCCTCTGCCTTTTCTTTAAACAGGCCAATGCCCTTTACAACACCGTCGATGATTGACTCTGGACGGGCAGCACATCCTGGAACATAAATATCTACAGGAATAACTGTGTCAGCGCCTCCTTTGATGTTGTAGCACTCTTTAAAGATGCCACCTGTACATGCGCATGTACCAACAGCGATTACAACCTTTGGCTGTGGCATCTGATCATAAATCTGCTTTACAACAGCTTCATTCTGAGAATTGATACCACCAGTAATAAGGAAAATATCAGCATGCATTGGGTTACCTGTGTTGATAACGCCAAATCTTTCTACATCGTAAACAGGTGTAGTACAAGCTAAAACCTCTATATCACATCCATTACAGCTACTTCCATCATAGTGAAGGAGCCATGGTGATTTATGTATTGTACTCATTTCTTATCCTCCTAACTCCAAACATTAACCCATGATAATCTCTAGCAAGAAGAGATTCATACCAGCTGCAACAATTGTTACGCCCCAAGCAAGCTTGAGCATAAGCTGCCATTTTACTCTTGCTGAAGTGTTGTCGATTAGAATCTCAAGGAACCACACAACAAGAATTGCAACGATAGCGCCAATCACTGAAAGTGGGTTGCTGTTAATGAAGAATAATCCAACTATGCCAAAAAGGATTGCATTTTCATACCATTCAGCAAGTGTAACCATTCCGTACTCCTTACCTACCATCTCGGATGTTACGCCCTTGATAACCTCCTGGTGGGCATGATGAGATGTAGAAATATCGAATGGCGACTTTCTGAATTTGATTGTAAGGATAAATACAAAGCCTACAAAAAATCCTGGCAAGTAAATGATGTTGGAATATGTTGAATTCATCACAATTTCATTTACGTTAAATGTTCTTGTAGCAAGATAAAATCCAACTGCCACCAAGAGCTCCATTGGCTCACATGACATAATCTGCACCAGCTCTCTGTGAGTTCCCTGTGCAGAGAATGGTGAATGAGTTGATGTAGATGCCAAAATCAAAAACATTGCTGCAGTAGAAAGTGAAAATACAACAAGTAATAAATCAAAGCCTGCAAAAAAGATTACTCCTGAAAGAACAATGAAAAATACGTATGAGTAAATCATAAACAGCTGTTGCTTGTTAGCTGTTAAAAATTCCTTTTCAAAAAGCTTTTTGATATCGAAGAAAGGCTGAAGCACTGAAGGTCCACGTCTTCCCTGCATACGTGCAGAAATCTTTCTATCGAAACCATCTAAAAGACCAATTACAAAAGGTGCTAAAAGTACATAAAGTACCGCAATAATAATTCGAGTTGTAGCCATTAGAACGCACCTCCTATCACGATAATCATGTAGACAATAATGATGAATGTGGAAATCATTATCGCAGGAGTGAACAGCTTCTTCTCACCCATAATGTCTTCCATGTAGAAGTTTGCAATGTGCATCTCCTTTGGATCACCTGTGGCTGATACAAAGTTGAAGTTGTCACCAGCGTTGGCACCACCCATGTATGTGATAACCTGCTTTACCTTCTGCCCCTTTGTCATTACAAAGTTTACAAAAGGAACCACAAAGATGCCTACCAAAAGTACAATCATGATTATCATATTTTGATATGAGATAACCTGTGTTGCTGTGCCAAACATATCATTTGAAAGAGGCTTAAGCACTTCCTTTGAAAGCCATGGGAATCCAAGGATAAGTGCAACCATCATAAATGCATGGAAGAACATTGAGATGTACTCGTTCTTCTTTGTAAGGTCTCGTGACTTCTCACGTGGTGAAGCCCCAAGAATCTTTGACATCCACTTTGTCCAGTAGAACATTGTAGTTGCTGAACCAAAGCAAATGAAAAGTACCATAAGTGTTGATACGTAAACCGATGTTGTATCGATGAATGCCTTTAGCGCTGCCCACTTAGAAATAAGCATTCCAAATGGTGCAAGGAACATGCCTGCGATACCAATCATAAGTATTACTGCAAGCTTAGGGAAAATTGAAATCAATCCCTGCATATCCTCAACGTCACGGCTGCCTGTTGTGTTTTCAATAGCACCAACACACTGGAAAAGCATAGACTTAGAAACAGCATGGAAAATTACAAGGAATACTGCTGCCCAAATAGTCTCCTCATAGCCGCAGCCAGTACATGCAACTATAAGACCGAGATTTGAAATTGTTGAATAAGCCAACACCTTCTTGCCGTCTGAAACTGATATAGCAAGGCAAGATGCTGCAAGGAATGTGAAGCCACCAATAAGGGCTACCATATTTCCAACATAATTATCTGCCATTGCAACAGAGATTCTGATTAGCAGATATACGCCAGCTTTTACCATTGTTGCACTATGAAGAAGTGCAGATGATGGTGTAGGCGCAACCATGGCACCAAGTAGCCATCCTGAGAATGGGAACTGCGCCGATTTTGTAAGTGCCGCAAAAGCCAGACATGCTATTGGAAGCATGTTTCTGATGTTGGTAGGATCTGCCTGAACTATATCAATATAATCAAACAGATTTACAGTTCCATACCATAAATATCCAACTGAGATTGCCACTGCCAATCCACATCCACCAAGCAAGTTCATCCATAAAGCCCTAAATGAATTGTTTATAGCCTCATCAGTTCTTGTGTATCCAATCAACAGGAATGATGTTACCGATGTGATTTCCCAGAAGAAATACAGACTACATAGATTTGCTGAAAATACCAAACCAAACATAGCACCAAAAAATACAAATATCATGGCCAGGAAAAAGCTTCTTCTATCCGTTAGCTCTTTGTGATGATGAATGTGGTAGCCATGCATATATCCCACTGCATATACACCAATCAGTGTACCAACGATTCCAATAATCAAAACCATAATCATTGTGAGATAGTCAAATCTCATTGTGTAATTGTTTGGAATCTTTGGCCCTGCCAGCTCCAAAACAGTCGGTACCACTGTGGATACAATGGTTAGCAAAGATATAATTGTCTTCTTATACTTTGCACAAAGATATATAATGAAAAACATTAAAAGAACATCGCCTACAAGAAATACATGTCCGAATGTTTCTTGATATGGCAAAGAGAAATTCAGTGTCTGGCCCCCAGCCATAAACCACTGAACCGCTGTAATGATGGATAGAATCATTACAATTGCGCATCCTAGATAGACGAAAAAAGCCCTGCATTTTGAATGATGAATCAATGCAGGAAAAATCGCCCACAGAAATGGCAGACAGATCAACGCTGTAACTAGCATTTCCATATGAAATTACCCTCCCTAGTATTACATTATATCTTCTGATATATTTTTAACACATTAGATATACTATACCACAAATTTACTAACATAGCGTTGATTTTTTTGTCTTTTTATGGTTATTTTTCCACAAAAATATATTCTGTCAGAAAATTCTCCGACAGGGTGCGCTGTGGCAAGACGGGAAAGCAGCGCCCATTTATAATTGCCTTCGGCAATGGGGCGCGCTGTGGCAAACAAAAAGTGCCTGCTTCCTCAGAAGCAGACACTTTTAATTTGCGTCTTATTCCATATGTCCGTCTCTGTACATTGAGAACTTGTCCATTGGGTAATTCTTGAGATTTTCAAGAATCTTACGTCCATCAGCCTTACCAATAAGACCATTTCTAGCCTTGAGGATTTCTCTCTCAGCCTTGTGCTTAGAAGGTCCGCCTACGCAACCTCCCTCACAAATCATACCTTCGATGAAGTCTACATCAAGCTTGCCGCTCTTAAGAAGCATAAGTGCCTTCTTACATTCAGCACCACCTGCGCACTGCATAAGCTTGATATCATCTGTGTTCTGTCCACGCTCCTGCATGCACTCGATAACAGCCTTTGCAACACCGCCTGAAGAAGCGAAGTGCTTACCAAATGTAGATGACTCCTGGTAGTTCTCCTCTACTGGCTCGAACTCAACGCCCTTAGAACGCATAAGTGCACGAAGCTCACCAAATGTGATAACGTAATCTGCATTACCTGGAACTGACTCATCAGCAGCCTCAGATTTCTTTGCGATACATGGTCCAACGAATACTGTAACTACATCCTCGCCCTGTGTAGCCTTAAGAAGACGTGAGATAGCACACATAGGTGAAATTGTTGAAGACATGTTGTTTTCGAACTGCTCTGGGAAGTGCTTTCTAAGCATGTTGATGAAAGCAGGACAGCAAGATGTTGTCATCTTTCTTCCTTCTTCCTTTGCCTCGAACCACTCAGCAGACTCGTAAGCAGCTGTCATATCTCCACCGAGACCTACCTCTACCATGTCTGTGAAACCAATCTTCTTGCAAGCTTCCTTAACTGCAGCCATAGAGATGTCCTCACCGAACTGTCCCTCTGTAGCAGGTGCGCACATAGCGTAAACCTTCTTGCCTTCAAGGATAGCCTTGATGATATGTACAAGATATGTCTTAGAACCGATAGCACCGAATGGGCAGCTGTGGATACAATGACCACATGAGATACACTTCTCATCATCGATTACGCAGTGACCGTACTCATCGTAAGAAATAGCACCAACTGGGCAAGCCTTCTTACATGGTCTCTCAAGGTGTACGATTGCCTGATAAGGACATTCCTTAGCACACATACCACACTCTTTACACTTTGTAGGATCGATGTGCATTCTTCTCTCACCTGGAGAAATAGCACCAAACTTACAAGAATTTAAACATGCCTTTCCAAGACAGAAACGGCAGTTATCTGTAACTGAGTAAGAAGCGATTGAACAGTCATCACATGCAGGCTGAATAACCTGTACTACGTTCTTAGAATCTGGGTTAGTAGGAAGATTCTCTGCGCATGAAAGGATAACACGCTGTCTTACGATTTCGCGCTCCTTGTAAACGCAACAACGATATGTTGGTCTTGGGCCAGGGATGATTTCATAACAAACCTGTTCCTTGTGAGAAGCATCGAGCTCACCCTTCCAAGCAAGCTTACACACTTCTTCCATGATGTTGTGCTTTAAACGCACAATACTTTGATCTGAAGTTACCATATTTTTCTCCTTTTACATTGTTTGCCAGTTTAATTTAAAACCTCTAGACTTCTGTCTAATATTCCATTGAAATGGGCAATGGCCATTCCATAGTTTACTATTGGAACCCCCTGCTCCACGCAATGCTTAGTTCGACTTTGCATCTCGCTAGCATTAATCATGCAGCCCCCGCAATGAACTACTAATTTATATTTTGATAAATCCTCTGGAAATTCATTTCCTGAAGAAAATTCAAAATCAACATTCTTACCTGTGTGCTTTCTAATCCATCCAGGTAATTTTACTGTGCCGATGTCGTTGCACTGTCTGTGATGTGTGCAAGCTTCGGCAATCAAAACCTTATCATTGTCCTGCAGATTTTTAAGTGCAGCGACGCCCTTTAGCTGGGTGTTAAGGCTTCCTCTGTATCTTGCCATCAATATACTAAATGATGTCAAAAGTATATTGCTAGGTACCATCTTTGATACTGTTTCAAATGCTTGTGAATCAGTAATAACAAGTGATACCGATTTATCTTCATTAAGTACCTCTGTGAGTTCCTCTGGCTGGCAGCAGATGGCTTTGCATCTGTGGTCCAGCAGGTCTCTAAGAACCATTTGCTGAGGCAAGATGATACGTCCCTTTGGAGCTGATTCATCTATTGGAATGACAAGCACTACTGTGCTCTTTTCTGGTACTAAATCAGCAACAAGTGGTGGCTCTGTAATCTTTGGTGCAAGCTGAAGAAGTGCCTGCTTTACAGCCGCCATATCGTCTGTTGTGGCATCCACATAAAGAAGCTTTTCCTCTGATGACAGTTCCTCAAAAGGATGACCTGCCACCTCATCCACGTGATTTTCAATGATGATATATGGGAGCTTACGTTCCTTAACCATCTTTAGAAAATCAACCTCTTCTTCTGTGAGGTGGTCTGCTCTGGCATCAAGTACCAAAACAACGATATCCATCTCATCAAGGATGCGGTATGTTCTTTCTTTTCTAAGCTCACCTAGCTCTCCCTCATCATCGAAACCAGCTGTATCAATGATGACAACTGGCCCCAATGGCAGAAGCTCCATAGTCTTTCTAACTGGATCAGTAGTGGTACCCTTGTGTGCAGACACAAGTGATACCGCCTGATTTGTAAGCTTATTTACAATGCTTGATTTTCCTGCATTTCTAATTCCAAAGAAGCCAATGTGAACACGCTGGCCACTAGGTGTATTATTCAAAGACATTTTATTCTTCCTTTACCAAGACTTAGACATTGTGATTATACAAAATAACTTTGTCTAATTTATTAAAAAACTGAGAACTTAGAAACGGAAATCACGTCTATCTGAGTTCTTAATAGCCTCGATGTTTTCAAGAGCTATCTTTCTAACATTTTCCTTAGGAATCTTCTTGAGCTCGTCTTCAATCATCTTGTAACCAACTTCTCTTGTCTCCTCTGATGCGTAGTCAACAAGGTACTCAGTAAGAGTCATAAGTGCGTTTGGATGGCAGCAATTGAGGATTTGTCCGCTCTTGCAAAGTGCCATAAATCTATCACCAGTACGTCCTGCACGGTAGCATGCTGTACAGAATGAAGGGATGTGGCCAGTCTCCATAAGCCAACGAACAACCTCGTCAAGTGTACGCTGATCTGAAACATCAAACTGCTCTGTATCGTGTGGTCTTTCCTCTTCTGTGTAGCCACCTACTGATGTACGGCTTCCACCTGAAACCTGTGAAATACCAACCTGAAGCATCTTGCGACGAACTTCCTCCGATTCACGAGTAGAAATGATCATACCTGTGTAAGGAACTGCGATTCTGATACAAGCTGCAATCTTTGTGAACATCTCATCTGGAATTGAGTTGTCGAATGCCTCTGGATCGATGTCGTCAGCGTGCTTTACACGTGGAACTGAGATTGTGTGAGGGCCTACGCCGTGAACAGCCTCAAGGTGCTCAGCGTGCATAAGAAGTCCTGCGAACTCATACTTGTAGCTTTCAAGTCCGAAGAGAACTCCAAGTCCTACATCGTCGATTCCTCCTTCCATAGCACGGTCCATAGCCTCTGTATGGTATGCGTAATCGTGCTTTGGTCCTGTTGGGTGAAGTTCCTCATAGCTCTTTTTGTTGTATGTCTCCTGGAAGAGGATGTATGTACCGATTCCTGCTTCCTTGAGCTTGCGATAGTTTTCAACTGTTGTAGCAGCGATATTTACATTAACACGACGGATATCGCCATTTTTGTGATGAATGCTGTAGATTGTGTTGATGCACTCAAGGATGTACTCGATAGGGTTGTTTACAGGATCCTCACCAGCTTCGATGGCAAGTCTCTTGTGTCCCATATCCTGAAGTGCGATAACCTCAGCCTTAACCTCTTCCTGTGTAAGCTTCTTACGGCCGATGTGCTTGTTCTTTGCGTGATATGGGCAGTAAACACAGCCATTTACACAGTAGTTTGAAAGATAAAGTGGTGCAAAGAGAACGATACGGTTGCCATAGAAAGCATCCTTGATTTCCTGTGCTACCTCATACATCTTTTCGATGTATTTAGGCTCCTCGCATGCCAGTAAAACTGATGCCTCACGATGAGTAAGTCCCTTGCATGTGCAGCCTTCTGCTGTCTTTACTGGACGAGCCTTTTCTAGTAATTCTTCGATTAATTCGAAGTTATTCTTATTTGCCTCTGCATACTCGATAGTATCTAAGATTTCCTGATTGTCGATAAACTCTTCTGCTTTTAAAGATTTTACATTGTACATTTTTATACCTCACTTGACTGTTTTAAATCTATAAACCAGCTCTGTTTCCAGGGTCAGTAACAATTTTATACCCAATACTCTCCATGCGCTGGCCTAAGCAGCCTAAGCACTCGGCAGCTTCCTCGCCTGTGCAAATCTTATTATCGTATAAAGCGTATTTTTTTCTAACACCGGTAGGTGAAAGATTTGGCATGACTACATTAGCACCAGCCTTTATTCCCATTTCCCTGCCCTTTGGATGAATTGTGCCAAGGGCTGTGGTGGCTGGAAGTAGTACCTGTGGATAAATCATCCTTAGTAATGAAAGACAAAACAGTGTTGTCTCCAATGTGCCACTAGGGCTATTTGCAAATGGTGTTTCCTTATGGCTAATGAATGGACCTATGCCACACATATCTGGCTTGAATTCTTCAACGAATTTCAAATCCATAGCTAAGTCATAAGTGTTCTGGCTAGGTGATTCCACCATGAAGCCTGCACCAACCTGATAACCAATCTCTTTAAGATTCTTCAAGCATTCCATGCGATTGTCCCATGAAAGCTCTGCCGGATGAAGCTTTGCATAAAGCTCTGGGTTGGCAGTTTCATGCCTGAGCAAGTAGCGTCTGGCACCTGCCTCGTAGTACTTTTGATAGCTTTCCTTTGAGCGTTCCCCGATGGAAAGGGTAACAACCAAATCATCATGGGATGCCTTTATTCTGCGAATGATATCGCATATATCATCATCGCTGTATGAGAAATCCTCACCGCCCTGTAGGACGATAGTTCTGAAACCGAGTGCATAGCCTTCATCGGCGCACTCTACAATGGTATCAGCTGAAAGACGGTATCTCTCACAGTTGTGATTGTCTCTTCTGATTCCACAGTATAAACAGTTGTTTCTGCAGAAATTTGTGAACTCCACCAGACCTCTGATGAATACTTTGTTGCCATAGTGCTGTTGCTGATACTTGCGAGCATACTCTGCTGCAAGGTCCATCAGCTCCTGATTGCGATGATCAAGTAAATACTGGTACTCTTCAGTCTGAAGTGAATGTTCTGTATTTAATTTATCTAATAACTGTCTTGCTTTTGTATCCATAACTTAATTGATAAAAAATATCGTTTATTTTTTCACAATCAATACTATACCACAAAACTACGTAGCTTTTTTGTTTATTCTTTCATTTTGCTGTTCTTTTTTGTATACAAAAATTTACTAGAAAAAAGAGAGCTGGCAACCGCTGCCAACTCTCTCTTTTTTCGTAGGATAATTATTGTTGCTTACTCAATTGGAGCTTCTTTAACCGCTTTCTGGTTTTGTGATTCTCCAACATCGTCTTTATCATCCTCACTTTCAGAATTAGAACCTTCATAACCTCTTTGACCTCACCCTTCAACATTTATTTAAGTAATTGTCGCAGTTAAAACCCAATTACTTAACTTTCTTAGCATCTGCCTTCTTCTTAGCATATGCTGTAGATCCTGTAAGGACTGCAATGATAAGGAGTAACCATCCCCACCATGTTCTTGCGAAGAATCCCTTCTGAGCTTCTCCTGCAAGTGGTACTAAATCTTCTTCAACTGTTGTTGTATCTTCTGTATCCTCAACTACTGCATCATCTGCATCGCCACCTGCAAGTGGTGTCTCAGCCTCGTCGATTGTAGTTGTGTTGTCGTTTGCTGCAACTGTTCTAGCTCTACGAGCTCTTCTTGCCTGGCCTGCTGCAGGTACTGCATCATCAGGAATAACAAGCTCTTCGTCTGCTGCAACTGCTGCTGTAGTAGCTGTAGCGTAAACTACTGGAGCTGCTCCGCCTGTTGTAGTTGTAGCACCGCCACCTGTTGTAGGAACGATTGTTGGATACTTATCACTGTATGCCTGAGTTGCTGTGTTAAGAGCAGCCTTAGCATCATCAAGTGTAGCCTTTGCATCATCGTATTCCTGCTGAGCAGCTGCGAGTCTAAGCTCCCACTCTCCATACTGAGCAAATAGAATTGCGCCATCCTTGTTAAGATCATTAATCTTATACTGGATATCTGTTACCTTATCCTGAGCTGCTTCTACAGCTGCCTTTGCGTCTGCAAGCTGCTGAAGTAGTGTAGCGTAGTTAGATAATGTTGTGTTAGTGCCGTTGATCTGAGTTGTGTAACCCTGCTCTGTGCTAACAAACAAGCCCTTATTATTCTTTGTATAAGCTGTTACATTTGAGTGTGCATACTTATCATATGTATCACTAGCATCTTTTGTTAATGTTGCTGAGTATGAAACTTCTCTAGTAATGTTCTCATCAGCTGCCACTTTACTGTTAGCTGCATCGTAAGAACCAGAAGTATTAGCTTTTGCTGTCGCCTTATTAATAGCTTCCTGCTTTGTTTTACCAGTCTCATTGATAGCTGTTGACTCTACTACATATAAGTCGATTGTACCAGTTACTGTTGAATTCCAAAATTCTGGCCATACCCAATTTAAATGCAGTGCAAAATTGTCAACTGTAGATACTTTACAATTGTTTGTTTTCTCATATGCTTTTGCAATTGTTTGTTTGACTGTCTCTTCGTCTTTTTCTCTAAATGTATTTACAAATTCGGTCCAATTATCTTTGAATAAATCTTTCAAGCTGTATGATTTAGGATCAACTTTTGTAACTTTGTCGTATGAAACAGTGTAGTTATCAGTTACTTCCCA
>JAEEGF011812227.1_pt1 | contig 41022 bp, 39 predicted proteins | sample 9134171 | NCBI WGS metagenome assembly JAEEGF01 (sample SAMN16246542, study PRJNA631951) | gut metagenome | biome: gut microbiome; feature: rumen; material: AP-attached | host: Bos | place: Iran: Karaj | collected 2018-10 | reverse complement strand
TACACGTAAATCAACAAGTTTTTTACATATTATAATTCTAAAAAACAAAGCAAAGATATTCAAAATAATACGGATGTATAGAACGCAAAGTGGAGAAGCTTTTAAATAAAATGCAATGATTACACTAGGCAGATTCATGAAATTTATTAAACCTATGGAAATCTGATAAGCTTTTATTCTTCCTGTTGCAGAAATAGCCATATAAAGCGGTCCATTTAATGATTCTATAAGAGACCAAATAAGAATTAATTGCACAAAAAGAACTGCATATTCAGGAACATTTTTTAACCATAATGATAATATAAGGTTTGCATTCATACAAACTGGCAAAACAATTAAAAATAAGAGATAGTAAGAACACTTTGCTGTTTGTATTATCAAGTTTTTAAAATATTCAGATTCTTCTGCTGCATAACTTTTTACTAACTGTGGATTAAAAGCGGTTTGAAAATTTGTGACAAAACTATAGACAGCTGCATTAACTTGATTTGCAATTCCCATAGCTGCATTTACAGTTACATTGGTAAAGATATTCAGAACAATATTTGTTCCTTGCTGATTTGCAACATTTGCCGTAGCTCCAAATAAATTCCAACCAGAAAATGAAATTAATTCTTTTACTAAAATCTTATCATTCACTCTTTTAAATTTCGCTGTTTCAATTTTCGTATTACAATAGATTTTAAAAAACAATGTAATTAAAACAGAAACTACTACTAATAGAATAGAATAAAAAATCAGTTTATCAAAATCGAAGAAAGATATTAAAAAAACTATTAATAGCTTAAAAACTGCTTCTATGATGCTTAAAATAGCAAAAAAAGACATCCGTTCATAAGCAATGATTGTTGCATTATAAGGCACCCTAAAAATTGTAAAAATAGTTGAAATAACAGAAAACTGATAAGTCCATAGAGCCGCAGTATGTCGCTCTGCTGGTATATTTAATTTATAAGAAACAAACCAAAGGCCAATAGTTTCTGCTAGTACAAGAAATAAAAGTGCTATTACACCATGAATAACAAGACTTGCACTATAAACTTCTGTTACCTTTGGAAGATTTTTTTCACCTAGCGAATAATTGATAAAACGCTGAGTGCTTGTTGCCATTGCATTGTTCACAAAAGAAAATAAAACAACTACCCCAGCCACAACATTATAAATCCCATAATCCTCTGCCCCAAGTACATTTAGTACAACACGTACCGTGTACAAAGACACTAGCATTATAAGTATCTGGCGGAAATAGAGCATAAGAGTATTTTTTGCAATGCGTTTTGTATTAGATGTAGTATTGTTAGATTCTGTAGTTTTCTCCACGATTAAAAAATCCTTAAAGATATTTTTTACTATTGCAAATGTATGCTTCACGGTATTTATGAGTATCATAAGGATGGCTTAAATCAAAATGACCTATTGAAGTGATAATTTATTCGACTGTATTTGAAAACCAGGAACCTTTTATCCTACATTTTTTGCATGCTGCTGATTGTGAGCATCAAGAATAACAAATTCCTTTTGAGTAAGTACATTTTCTGCATAAGATAAAATAATCAATTGAAAATCTCTTTCTCTAAACTCAAAATACTGTCAAATTTGTTATTAGATTCTCAAAAAGAAATATTTTCATATATTTTATCTTAATATCTGTATTTCCTAATAAAGATTAGGGTATAAACTACCCCATCAGCGGATATTTCCGTTGAAAAAACGAAAAGAGACGTATAAGGATGATGCAACGCATGCTGCCGGAACAAGCTCTACGCCTCAAACATCCGCTGTTTTAACTGCTTTATTCACAGATATTTCTATTTTATGATAATTTGTAGTTAAAAGCAATCAGTTTAGATGGGAAATTCGTCTATATAAACTTTTTTTCTGCATACACATTTTAAATACATCCGGATGCATTTTTTGTCTGCGATTATGAAATTTCTTTTTAAACTCTTTCTGCTCTGCGGTAGGCTATGGAAGGGTTGCGGAGCAAGCGACCACAGAGAGTGAATGAGCTTTGCGAATGAACGAACGAGGACGCCGAACGTTAGTGAGACCTGGAACAGCCGCCCCCTTGAGGGCACAAAGTGTCCGACAGGGGACCGCCCAACAAAACATTGACTTACATATATTTTATACATATAATAACTGTATGAGTTATCAATATAATTTAAAGCCTGTGACTCTTTATGTGGGGGCGCAGTTGTATGAAGATTATCAGATTCAGGCGCAGAAACAGGGGCGCAAGGCTTCGGAGCTTATTCGCAATGCTATGCAGGAATATGCGGATGAACATTTTAAGACAAAGAAGAGTCTGAGGGATATTGATTTTTCAAGAACGGTTTCTCTACGAGACGGCGCCTCTGATTTTCTTAAAGATGATTCATGGAAGGATGATTTTATAAGCGGGAGGATTGAACTATGATTGGGCTTGATACCTCTTTTCTCATAGATTTATACTGGCAGGACTCTCCCCGGAACAAAAATGCGCGCGCTTTATTTTCGAAGATTGTTAAAGATGATTCTGTTCAGCTTGCCATATACTTTAACTGTTTTAATGAGTTTTTGCATGTGATTACTGACTCCAAAAGATTTGAAAATGCTTTTACAATTAAAGAAGCAATTGATGTTATTGATTTTTGGTGCGACCTTGACCGTGTAAAGGTCCTCTACCCCGATGACACTTCTTTTAAACGGACTCTTGCCTGGATTAATATGTACAAGCTGGGACGCAACCGCATAAACGATACCCAGATGGCATCCTGCTATCTTTTAAACAACATCACATCTATAATCACGGCGAATCCTAAAGATTTTGAAATCTTCCAAAGCTTTAAGCTACAGGATTACAGGAAGAATTAATGAACTACTATATCATTCAGGTAGCCACCGGCCGGGAGCAGGCTTTTATTGACGCTTTGCAAAAGAAGGCTCCGAAGCTGGCAGGGGCCCACAACTTTATTTTTCTTACGCGTGAGCTTTATATAAGGCGGCAGGGAAAAACTTTACGTGAACTGCAGCCGGTTTTTCCATCATATATAATAATGCAGACGAAGAAGACGGTTGATGCACAGACTGTAAAGGCTCTTAAGGAACTGCCTGATTTTTTCCACTTTTTAAAAAGTAATGCAGAAATTACACCGCTGGCTGGAAATGATCTTGCAATTATCCGGCATTTTCTGGGACTGGGACCGTGCATTGGTCCTAGCCTCGTTTGTTTTGATCAGGATGACCGCATTATTGTTATTGAAGGTCCCCTCAAAGGCATAGAAGGCAATATAATTAAAGTAGACCGACGTAAACAGCGAGTCAAGATTCAGGTCGAATTTGCAAGCGGTATGCACACTATGGATTTGAGTTTTGAGGATATTGAAAAGTATACGTGATTTGCAAGGATAACAGTACTTTATCCGGATGTTAGAATTTTAAAGCGTACATTTACCTGAATAAAACTGAATTATAAAAATCCTGTTTAAAATCACATTTACTGATTAAAACTTCCACTTTGAATCATAACCCAATATTCTTTCACACTGAACATTTTTTATCATATTTATTTGCGAAAGCCGTTTTTCTGTGAATTTTTCATCACAGTTTATAAGGAGTTTTGTTTCGCGGATTTCTTCAACACATTTTTTAATTTCTGGAGTAAGGATAGCGCGGGCCGGATCTACATAATTGCTTCCAATAACAGGTTCACGTTTTGAAAGATACTCATCAAAATCAAGTTCTTTACCTTGAGAATCTTTTCCAAAATCAAAGCCCTCTTCCGCAAAAGGCACGAAGGCCATATTAAAATCGAAACAGGGATTAAGAATTGTGCGCTCAAAAGTCTGATTATTAACTAAAAATCCAAAATTACCAAAGTGACGGTCGCAGTTTAAGGTGATGCAGTCTGCCACAATCATACGCCGGAAAGCATCTTCACAATTAAAATTGCGGTAGATTTCCAGTAATTTTGGAAGTGTAAGTTTATCTTTATAGAAAAGAGAAATTGGACGATAGCCGTATTCCTGAGAGGTGAATATTTTACAGTCAGAAACAATTCTTCCGTCGTATTTTCTTAAAGAATATTTTACAGAATCAGCCGATTCTGTTGAAACAAACATTTTTTCAAAGACCTGACTTGCAAGAACTTCTCCGTAAGGTTCAAGCCCAGTATTTCTTGCTCCGTCACTGCCTGTTTTTATAAGATGGATGCCATCTTTTTCATTAAGCCAGCATTTATCGTAGGCGCCATCTGTTGTAAGTTCTGGAGAGGTTGTAGACATCTTAATTCCGAAAAGCCCATTTCCGTCGAAGGAAAGTTTAGATACAACCTCATCAAAATTATTTTCGTATAAATTTACCTGCTTCCAGGTAACATCTTCATGGTTTGACTTTACCCATAGAGTATCAGTTAAAGAAAGACAATGGGTTAATGCTATGAAGCCGCTTTTTGTTTTTCCCCCGCACATTTCAAGAATTTTGTTTACATGACTTCTGTGTTTTGCGGAGCTTCTGTTAGCACACCAGGAGTCTATATCATCACACCAGAAAGGACGTGAATTATATTCCTTTATAACCTTGCAAAGTTCAAGTTCGCCTTCGCCTTCGATTATAAAGTCGCACAGAGGAGTTTCTTTATTTATCAGAGTGTAAATTAAATCTGACATAATGATTTATTGTAGCAAAAAAATTGGCCTTTGGCTAATGAAAACGATTTTGTGTAAAAAAGATTTAACAATAAAAATACAATGTTTCCTTTCCAAATTTTTCAATACACCTGCTACAAATTAAATAAAAAATGTCAGAAATAATTTCAAGTAACTTATTCAACTTATTTTCATTTGACCAGAAATAAATTATATGGACCAAAATAAGTGTTATTATTCCTTCATACAACTCAGAAAAACAATTAGACCATGTATAGAATCTGTTGTTGCAGAATGCAATAGTCTAAACTTATAACATCCGCTTTATACACATAATGGATTTTTTTATACCACTATGGTAAAATGCGCTTTATGAGGACCAGAGACTTACCTATTGGTATTCAGACATTCGAAGATATTATCTCAAATAAAAGAGTTTACATAGATAAAACTGAGTATGTATATAAGCTTGTACGATCCGGCAAAGCATATTTTTTAAGCCGTCCAAGACGATTTGGAAAAAGTCTTTTTGTTTCAACCTTAACAGCCTATTTTGAAGGAAAGAAGAAACTATTTAAGAATTTGGATTTATATAAACTTGAAAAATCTCTTGCCAAACAGCAGAAAAGAAAAGAGTGGCTGAAGTATCCAATTATTTCTTTAGATTTTAATAATCAGAACTACAAAACATTAAAAGATCTGGAAGATTATTTTGACTATAAACTTTCGGAGTTAGAAAAAGAATATGATTGCAACTCTTCAATATCCAGCATTTCTTTAAGATTTGAAAATATTCTAAAATCCATTTATGCAAAGGAAAAGAGACCTGTTGTCATTCTTGTAGATGAATATGACAAACCTTTGCTTTCAGTTTTATCGGATACAAATTTACTTGATGACTATAGAGCAGTTTTAAAAGCTTTTTTTTCTAACATTAAGACAAATGACCGTTTTATCAAGTTTGTGTTTATTACAGGAATAACGCGTTTTGATAAGGTAAGTATTTTTAGTGATTTGAATAATCTTAATGATATTTCATCTAATTTTGAGTTCTGTAATTGTTGTGGTATTACTCAAGAAGAACTTGAAAAAAACTTTATTCCTGAAATCAAAGCTTTATGTACATCAGAAAATCTTACACAGGAAAATTGTTTAAAAAAACTAAAACAAACTTATGACGGTTACAAATTTAATTCTGAATCAGATGGTATCTATAATCCATTCAGCTTAATGAATAGTTTTTATAAAAAATCCTTTGATTTTTTCTGGTTCGAATCTGGTACTCCGACTTTTTTAGTGAATCTGCTGGATAAATCTAATTACAACATTTCTAAGTTAGACAGCAACATAACTATTGACGAGAAGGTTCTTGCCGGTTACAGACTGAACTCTGAAAATCCAATTCCTATGCTTTTTCAGACTGGCTACCTTACCATAAAAAATTATGACAAAATCAGCCGGCATTACACACTCGGTTTTCCAAATGATGAAGTAAAATATGGTTTTATTAATTTTTTATTACCTCATTATACAAGATTAAAACCCGAAGATGATCTTTTGGACATATGGACATTTTCCGAAAAGGTAAAAAATGGAGACATCGATGGTTTCATGGAGCGAATTAAAGGAATATTCGAAGCTAGCCCAAAACCATCAAATCAAAAAGAGTATGAATTAAACTGTCAGTCTTTTATATGGCTTATTTTTAAGCTGATGGGACAATTTATTTTATGCGAAGTTCAGAACGGCAATGGAAGGAGCGATGCTGTTGTCTGGACAGATAATTATATTTACTTATTTGAATTTAAAATGGACTCCTCTGCTCAAACTGCATTAGATCAGATAAACAGCAAAAATTACTCAATCAATTATAAAACCGATAAAAGACAACTAATAAAAATAGGTGTTAACTATTCATCTCAGATTAAAAATATTACCCAATGGTTAGTGGAGAAATAAAATGACGCAACATCATCTGTTAATTCTTTAAGCTCTTGTAATCGACCTATAAACATAAAACGTTCATGCTTTTTTTACTGAATTATCTTTCACTGAATACTCTTTCAGTATAATCACACTGTATCACCCATTATAAAAAACACAAGAGGATAAATAATTTTTACAATAAAATTCTTTTTCGCCTTCGCCTTCGATTATAAAGTCGCACAGAGGAGTTTCTTTATTTATCAGAGTGTAAATTAAATCTGACATATTGATTTATTGTAGCAAAAAAAAATTGGCCTTTGGCTAATGAAAACAATTTTGTGTAAAAAAGCAGTTTTAATATTAGCCAGCTACTCAACTTCAAAAAATCATTTGGAAATCTTTTGATAAAGTTTCCAGACAAAATTGTAGACAGGTAGTCCAAAAGAAAGTGCCAGAGAAGCAAGCTTGTCTCTTTTAGAATACACAGAAAGCCTTCTTATTTCTTTCCTCTTTGATTTTAAAAAATTCAGGATTTCTTTTTCTTCTACTTTAAAGTCTTTTCTATCAGATGCTTTTAATAGCTGATTCAATGTTGAAAAATATGCCCAGACAAGACGCCGGTCAGCAGCTTGTGACAAATCCGGGTACTTTGCAGTAATATCAGAGCACATTTTTTTTGTATGGTCTATTAACTGCATTTTTCCTGAAAAGGTGACTGTAGTAGTAATTGACTGTGGTCTAATATTATATATATATTTTGCCTGCCCTCCACAAACAATTTTATCAGCGTTTTCAATAACCTTATACATTATTGCAGGTTCCTCAAATTTTTCTCCATTTGGAAACTGCAGGCCATCAAATAACTTTTTTCTATAAATTTTTCCCCAAACAGATATATCAATTTTTTGATCGAGTAATATGTATTCTAAAACCTGTTTTGAATTAAGAAGGAATTCATAATCTTCGCCAATTCCCTTATACTCAGTATTTCCGGAAGAACAATTTATTAAGTGTGCTGCTATAGAAAGGTCTGCACCTGTTTTTTCTATTTGATTAAAAAGATATTCTACATAATCATTTGTCACATAATCATCAGAATCAATAAATGTAAGATAATCACCTGTACATTTTGATAATCCTGTATTTCTAGTATGTGATATACCTTGATTTTCTTTATGTATAACTTTTATTCTGTTATCCTTTTTTGCTGCCTCGTCACAAATCTGTCCTGAAGAATCAGTTGAACCATCATCAATCAATAATACTTCAATATTTTTGTAAGTCTGATCTTTTATGCTTTCTATGCATTCTGGTAAATATTTTTCAACGTTATAAACAGGTACTATTACAGATATTAAAGGTTGTTTTTCCATATTTTAGCTCCTTTTTATATTATATAACTCTGCTTCAATAACACTATTATTTGCATATATTTTCAAGAATAGCTTTTATTTCAGGTGTTTTATTTATATAATCCTGTTCAGATTCTGCAAGTTCAAGATGGTTTCTAAAGTAGGATGGATGAATAAAAAGAGTTTCTGTTGTATTTTTCTTAAGGAACTTCTTTTTAATTAACATACATTCTTCATGCTGGCCACGCGAATAATCGTCTCCAGGAGATATAATAGAAACTGTAGAATATACTGCATCTGAAATACCTTTATCCAGAAAAATGAAAACGTTATCAGTAATGCTTTCTATATTTTTCAAAAGATAAGAGGCCTTAATCTTTGATTTGAAGTCGTGATCTTTTCCGTGAATTATTCCATCGAAATCATAGATTTTCTTGTTTGTATCTAAAAGCTTTTCCAGCTGCAGTAGATAATACAGTCTTTTCTGTTTATCGATTGTATATGATTTGGAATTTTTAATATCTGCAGTTGTCAGGTAGCCAAGTTTCAAATCATAAAAGAAATCTTTAGAACTACGTTTGTGTTCTCTAAATAATTTTAATTTAACTATATCTTCAAAATGCTGAAGACCTGAAAGATGATATAAATGTTCCCGTAAAAATCTTATATGAAGTTCTTTTGTGCCGGTTTCTGATGATTTACTTTTTAAGGTATATATGTATTCAACATCCAGAAGTTTTTCAAATGCATCAGCAATGTCTTTAAGTTCGCAGTAATATGAATTTGGCACCTGTTGCTCCTGAAACGAAAAAAGCCCTGCAGATTGCAAGGCTTTATCCAAAGTAAGCATTTTCTGTCAGCTACTCAACTAAGGTAGCCTAAGATAGGCGCTTGGTAAATGCATAACCCTTATACTGCTAACTGAAACAACGCAATTCCTATCTCGTTCCTTCAGCTCAAACGCATGGTAGCTGAACCTGTCAACTACACTTAAAATATAGCATTAAAAAAATGAGAAGTCAATCTTGTATAACCTAAAATGAACCTTGTAAAAATAAGGAATATATTGTCTTTTCTCCCTTTTTATTAGTTTCACTCCAGTTTCTTTTATAAGTTAATTTATGAATAAGATTGTCATTTAACAGATTCTTTACTTTTTCCAGATTTGTATCTGCTTTTTTATTCATAAAGTCCGCAAGTTCATAAGCCCTTATATTATTAGCATGCTGATTATTGAGATAATTATGAAAGTAAGAATTTTTTTGGTAAAAAAGAGAAATGGAAAAGTCATTTTGAAAGTAATCTAATATGCAATCATTTTTTTCAAAATATGATGCATAAAATTGTGTAAGAAAATCATAAAGAGGATAATTGATTTTATTCGTACCCATAAACCAAGCAGACCAACCTTGTGAATCCTTGAAGAAATATTTCCAGTCACGTTTCTTTATTCCCTTAAAACCACAGGGAGAATAAAAATCTTTATTAAAATATTCTTCAGAAAGTTTTCCGCTTAAATAAACAGTTGAATCTATCCAGGTGCCACCATATTTGTAAAGTAAAGCTGCACGTACTATATCACTAAAAAATGCACGCGAAATCTTTTTTTCATTATATTTTTGAATAATTACTGGTGAAAGCTCAATATATGTTGAAAGATTTTTTTCAGTAACAAGATTTACAGGATGTCCCGGACAGTTTTCCTTTATTGAATTAAAACATCTTCTTACAGTTTCCGGCATTACTTCTTCACCACCCTGCAGCCACATAACAAAAATGGGAGAAGTAGACGGATCAATTTGTTTTAAATTTGTAAAATCATAATCCTTATTCAAAAAATCTGATGCACATACTTCCAGTACCTTAAATGTTGAAAATACTCTGCGTCGTGAAATAAGTCTTCCAATGCAATTCAAGCCTGCTTTATAAAAACACTTGGAAAGTATAAGAGAAATATGATTTAATTTTTTCAGGGTAAGGTAATTCACTTTGAAACTTTCTCCATAATTAAATTACATATTGATTGTGATGCAGAACCATTTTCATAGTTTCCAAAATATTCATGGTTTTCTTGTATTCTCTTTAAATATTCATCCATATTGAATTGTTCTATTGCTTCGGATATTTCCTGATTAGACTTACAAACAGGAAAACCCCATTTATCTGGATCTGTATAAAAGCCTCTGTTTTTTATGTAATCTTCTATATCAGGACAGAATAAAAGACAGGGTTTGTTTGTAAATGAAAAGTCCCACATTGAAGAAGAATAATCTGTAAGCAGCATATCTACCATACATAATAATTCCTGCATTTCGGGATAACTGGTTACATCCATATCAAAGGATTGTGTATTATTTGCTGTAAAAAAAACATGTCCGCGAAAAAGCAGTTTTACATTTTTTTTATAACGCTTTTCCGCAGCTCTTTTTATACCTGCAATATCTATCTGATTATCAAAAGTGCTGTGAATTAAACTTGAACCTCTATAGGTTGGCGCATATAGAATTACATAATCATCATCGTTTAAGCCAAGTGTTTTACGAACCTGTTTATTTGTGTCTGTAACAAGAGCTTTATTAAAAAATATATCATTTCGTGGCATTCCTGTGCTTAAGAATTTATTCTCAGGGACAAGTACTGATTTTGTCATTACTTCTGTAAACTTTCTGCAGCTTGAAACAAAATAGCTAGTTCCTTTTGCTGTAAGACGTTCACGATTTCTTATTGCTCTTGTATTTATTTCAGATGTTGCAACTCTTTTATAAGCACCACCTCCATGCCAGGTGTTTATTACTATTTGTTTTTTTGTTCTAAATGGCATCCAGCTTGGAAAACCTGAATTATTTATTAATACGTTACTTGTTAATAACGCCATAATGTAAGAAATACTGTTGTATCTTACAGTTTGTATATCAAAATCTTTTAATCTTTCTTTTGCTTTATCAGAATTACAACACCAGATGTATGTAAGATCAGGTGATTGTTTAATTAACTCTAAAAAAATGTAATAGGGATTACAGGCACATTTATCACCACTAAAGGACATAAAAAAGACTGTAGATTTCTTAACCGGTAGAATCCAGAAAATATGTAAAAAAATGCGAATAATGTTTTTGATTATAGTTTTAAGCATAAGCCTCTCTTTATGCACTGAAAAATCAGCATTTTTATAAGATTTTAATCTATATTGTAACTACTTACAATTAAAGTATACTTTCTCTCATATGTTTAATCAGCCGAATAAACATTTCATCAAGGGAAATATGAGCCTGCCACCCCAGTGCCTCAAGTTTTGAACTGTCCAGCTGAAGTTTGACAATTGGATTATAACCAAGTTTACTTGCATCTTCTGCAATGTCAAAAACAACCTGACTCTTTGATTCAGGGAACAGAGAGCAGACAAGTTTTGCCATATCAACAATAGAAATTGTTGTTTTCATATTTGCAATATTGTAAGCTTCTCCTGCATTTCCTTTTAGTAAAACTGTTAAGATTCCTGCAACCGCATCTGTTGTGTAACAATAATTCCTGACGGTTTCGCCTTTTGTCTTTAATACAATGTCTTTATTTTCAATAACAGCTCTGGCAAATTGCGCAAATACTCTGTTGTCATTGTAATCAACACCTGCACCAAAAGTCTGACACAGTCTTACAACTTTTACAGGAACCTTGTATTCAGACATATATGATTTGCAGATAGTTTCTACAATTCTTTTGCCTTCTGAATAGCTGGAACGTACAGACATAGAATCAATATATCCTGAATCACTTTCCAACACATTTTTAATTCCATCAAAGTCTTTGAAAGTTCCGTAAACTTCAAGGGAGCTAAGATAAACAAAGCCTTTTATTGGTTTTCCTATGCATTGTTTCAAAAGATTTCTGGTACCATCAATTGCAATACTTAAAGTTTCAACAGGTTTTTCAACAAATGTTTTTGAATCTGTAATGCTTGCTCCGTGAATAATATAATCAATATTTAGAGAAGTAATATCTAAATCTAAAATATCTGAAATTACAGGAATTAAATTTGATGATTTATAATCCTTAAAAACTGAATCAAATTTATTTTGATTCCGACAGGCTGCATAAACTTTTACCTTTCCTTTTTTTAAAAGTGTCTTTGCAATAATTGAACCTATTAAGCCTGTACTGCCTGTAACTAAAACTGAAGTATTCTCAAAATCAGACAGTAAATTAAGATTATCTGCAAGTTCCTTAATATCTTCTTCTAAAATACTCATTCTTATAATCCAAATATCTGCTGATTTTCACGAACTTCATAAAGGGCTTTAAAAGTATAAAAATCTGCAGGTGTTGTAATTTTGATATTATCAACATTTCCTGGAACAGTGTATAACTCGTGTCCATAAAACTTCATTAAAGATGCAGAGTCAATCATGTTAAGGTTTCCGTCTTTTCTTGCCTGTTCATGAGCTGAAAGAATATCATTTAAATAGAAGCACTGAGGTGCTCTTGCGTGAAAACACTTACTTCTGTCTGTAATAGATTGAATTTTTCCATCATCCAGAGTAACGATTGTTTCAATTGCCGGTACGACTGTAATTGCAGAGCCGTGTTCTTTTACGCTTTTAATACAGTTAGTAATAACATCTTCATTAATAAAGGGTCTTACTCCATCGTGTATTAAAACTGTTGGGTTAGTGTCATCAAAAGACTGAATTGCCTTTAATCCAAAGAAAATAGATTCCTGACCGGTAGAACCTCCTGGAACTACTTTCTTTACTTTATCGATTCCATACTTTACTAAGATTTTATTTAAATATGGTATCCAGTCTTCTATACATACAACGGCAATTCCGTCAATTAAAGGATGATTCTGAAAGTTTTCCAGAGTATGAATGATTAATTCTTTTCCATAAAACTGCAAAAACTGCTTAGGCCGTCCTTTGGAATTCATTCTTGTTCCAGAGCCGCCTGCAAAAATCAATACGTCTGTCATACCTGTATTTTATTCATAATTTGTATGATTGTAAATAAAGCGTCTAGAATAGGTTTTTTAACATTCGCGAAAGCCTGTATTTTGTGCTTTTTTGAGTATAGATTTCTTTGTAGTGTTTTGCAAAAATTAGATTTGCGGAAAAACGCCTGAAGAAATTGATTTTCTTCATTCTCATCATTTGAATTTTGTAACAATCATCAAGGATTTTGTTTTGGTTTTCTGTTACAGAAAATCTTGCTCTAATATTTTCGATATAGGCGAAGCGATCTGTTGTGTAAGATTCTTTCTTGCAGATTCGGGTAATAAAATCTTTTATTTTTGTAAGATAAGAAGATTTTTTGTGGGATGTAATCTGACTTTGATGCTGGCGATAGTTATTAATTACATCAAAGGTATAGTTTATTCCATTCGTAAAACATGATACTGCTGCAAACCAGGCATCATGAAAGAGAACTCCTTCAGGAATTGGAAGAGCTTTCTGTAGAAAATCTTTTTTTATCAGCATTGAGGCTCCCTGGAAGGCTCCACTTCCTGCAATTAGCCTGTAAATAAGATTATCATTTTCTGGTATATAGGATAATCCGTCAGTCTGATTCAGTTTTAATCCTAAAGATTGTCCTTTTTCATCAATTAACTGGGCATTTCCACAGGCTATATCTGCATTACCTAAAATGGAAAGGAGTTTTTCTAAATGATTTTGTTCCCAAATATCATCCTGGTCAGAAAGAGCAATGTATTCTCCATTACATAAAGAAATTGCCTTTTCAAAATTTTTCTTAAACCCAAGATTCTGCTCATTAAAAAAGACTTTCACCCGGGAATCTTTTTTTTCATATTCTTTCAATATATCTCTCGTGCCATCGGAAGAGCAGTCATCACAAATTATAAGTTCTATATCGCTGTAACTTTGGTTCAAAATAGAATCTATTTGTTCCCTTATATATTTTTCACCATTGTAGGTGGTCATTGCTATTGATATTAATTTCATTATGATAACTCCAAAATATAATCTAAAAAAAATACACTATCGGTTCTAATTCTGCTGATTAGAATAAATTGGATTTGCATCCATGAGGGCAAAGAACTGCTCCATTCTACATTAGACATAAGCGTACATCTTGTTCGGCATTAAATATAACATACTGAAACTTAATCAACAAGGTTAAATGTATTATTCTAATGTTTAATTCATTTAGGAAATTAGTGTTTTATTATTTTTTTGATTATTTTTTTTGTACAGAATACAGCTGTCCAAATTACACCATTGGATTTAATATATCGATTTAGTTTTTTAAACTTATTGATTAATTTATTTCTTTTTTCGTTTCTATGATATTCCCTCAAATATTTAGAGAAAGAGTATTTTTGTATTAATTTGCTATGTTCATATCTGTCTGGAAAAACAAAATAATCTTTTGAGTTTTCCCAAATTTGATATTTAACAAATACTTCATTTTTGATTAGGTTGAAGACGTCTTCTTTATGAACTCCACTAATGGTAATCAAATTCCAAATGGAAAAGTCTAAAACCCAGTTTTGCATTGCATGATAGTATTTATCAAAAAGTCCCTCTTTTGTTAATCTGCTTTCAATAAATTTAAAAGCTTCATTAAAGCAGTTCCAGGATTTTTCACGAGTAACAGATAGTGAGTCTTTTCTGTTGTACCTGTGGATTGCAAATGCGGTGTTACAGATGTTTATTTGGTTACTCAAGGCTAAAGCTATTGCAACAAATCCTGCATCATTAGTTGTTCTCTGATTTTGAAAAAGAATTTTATTCTTTTTTATGAAACTTGTTTTAAATAGTTTATCCCAAGCCCATAGAGTGAAAATACTGAAAAGTCTGTCCTGAATAACTTCTGGAGTAAATACAAATGTGTCTGGAGTTGGAAGTAGGGAATCACGAATTGAAGTTTTCAAATAATCTGTTGTTCCATCAAGTTCATTGAACTCCATGGTTCTGAATACGCATATATCACTTTCCAGATTTTTGATAGAATTGTATGAGTTTAAAAGCATGTCTTTATCAAAAAAATCGTCTGCATCAAGTATGCTTAAATATTCTCCTCTTGCCAATTCAATGCCTTTGTTTCTTGCAACGGCAACTCCCGAATTTTGCTGTTGATATATAATGATTCTTTTGTCCCTGATGGCAAACTTTTTTAATATTTCAAGAGAAGAATCCGTGGATCCATCATCGACACAGATAATTTCGATTTCGTGTAAGGTTTGGTTAATTATTGAACTGATGCACTGTTCAATATATTTTTCCATATTATAAATTGGAATAATTACAGAAACTTTAATCAGATTATTTTTTTCAAACTCACATTGTTCTTTCATAATTTCACATGATTCTTTTTATAAAATTTTTACACATATATAATAATACAAAATTCTAAATAGAAACAGTTATTTAAAAATCATTTAGATCAAATTCTTGAATTTTCGTGTCAAACAGGTAATAAAACGGACAATTTTAAATGTTTTTGTCTTAATACTTCCTAGAGTCTCAAGTCTCTTGCAAAAAGGTTCTCTGACTGTGTTGAGCATAAATATGAGTTTTTTTCTTTGGTCGATTAGCGTGATTATTTGGTGGTTGACCGACTGCAAAAACGAGTTTGTGATGGTTTTGTGGTCGGTAAAAAGCAGGAAATACAAGAATTGAATAATATTTTTAACTCGGGTAAGGCAGAACTAGTTGCCATCTATGGTCGCAGACGTGTTGGTAAGACCTATCTCGTTGACGAGACATTTAAGAACAGAATTACGTTTCGTCATGCCGGTTTGTCTCCCGTCGAAAAAGGCTCCAAAGAAGGCAATTCTCTTAAAAAACAGCTGGAACATTTTTATTTTTCTCTACAGCTTCACGGAATGCCAAAATCTCACAGACCTCAGACATGGCTTGAAGCATTCTTTATGCTGGAGCAGTTTTTACTGTCAAAAGATAATGGAGAACGTCAGATTGTTTTTCTTGATGAACTACCATGGCTCGACACTCCCGGATCAGGCTTTATAACTGCATTTGAAGGTTTCTGGAATACCTGGGCCTGTCACCGCTCAAATATCATGGTTGTGGTCTGTGGTAGCGCCAATTCCTGGATTTTAGATAAACTAATTAATAATCATGGTGGACTTAACAACCGGGTAACTCATGAACTTAAACTGGAACCATTTTCCCTTGTTGAATGTAAAGAATTCTTCAAATCAAATAATCTCGTTATTTCCGATTATGACATAGTTCAAAGCTATATGATTTTCGGTGGTATTCCGTTTTATCTCGGACATTTCGAACGCGGTTTAAGTCTGGCTCAGAATGTGGATAAACTTCTGTTTCTTTCAAATGCAAAACTAAAAGATGAATACAACAGGCTTTTCGAATCAGGCTTCAGGAATCCTGAGATAATGAAATCAATTGTAAATCTTTTGAGTCAGCTGAATGCTGGATATACACGAAGAGAAATTGTTGAAAAATTAAAGATTACGGATAGTGGACATCTTTCAAAGTATCTTAAAGCTCTTATTGCAAGTGACTTTGTTATTGGATATGTTCCATTCGGACTTGGCAAACGCGAGACTCACTACAAGCTCGTAGATTCTTTCTGTAAATTCTGGCTTAAATTTGTAAATGAAAAAGATACTTTGGATTCCGCCTTTTGGCAGCCTAATGTTACTTCAAGTCAGATTAACAGTTGGAGAGGATTTGCATTCGAAAATGTCTGCTTTAATCATATAAAACAGATAAAGTGTGCACTTGGAATCAGCGGAGTTATTACTAGTCAATCTGCCTGGTCAAAACGCCCGGACGAAGCTGGTGAAAAGGGAGCTCAAATTGATTTGATAATAGACCGCAAAGATAATGTGGTAAACATGTGTGAAATGAAATTCTATAGCGAAGAATTCTCCGTTAGTAAAGATTATCACGAGACTTTGGTCAAACGTCAGAGTCTTTTGAGTACATTGATTCCAAAGAAATCTGTTGTTCACGGAACTTTAATTACAACCTACGGTCTGACTTATAACGAATACTCCGGTGATTTCATCAGCACAATCACAATGGAAGATTTATTCAAAGACTAATTCTGGAAATCGTTGAATTCCGTTATAGATACTGGTGAAGTTTCTATTACAGGTCAAAAACTCCAGATTTTCTCTGTATTACATCTAGTAAAGAATTTTCCTGTAAAATAGTTATTTAAAAATAATTTTAATTAAATTTTTGAATTTACGTGGCAAATAGGTAATAAAACTGCCAATTTTAAATGTTTCTGATTCTTTCAACTGTTTTAGTTGCTTATTTTTCCATAAAAGTTCATCAATAATAGACAGACTTGTTGGAGGTACATCTTTTTTTATGGTTTCATAAAATCTTGCGTAATCAGTAATTAGTAATTGTATAAGTTTTTTTTGATTATTGTCGAATAAGGTAAAATCAATTTCCTTATGTTTTTCAGCTTCATTAAATTCATTTGAGATAGTTTTTAAGTATTCCTCTTTTGCAGATTCGTCTATTCTTTGCAAGGTAAAATTGTAATTTTCCCATTTTTTGAGCCAATAATAACCTTTTACACGATTCCATAGTTCCGTATTCTTTTCTATTTTATTTCTGATGTAGTCATATTCAATATTTATCGAGTAAATTTTGCTTTTATCTTTTATAGAACTGTTAGGATTATCTCTTCTATTTCTGTAAAGAGGTGTGTCAAGGATCATTGCTTTTTTCCCATAAACAAAAGTTTGAAACCAAAAACCATTGTCCTGAAATGAAGCTCCTGGCGTTTCATTATGAACGATTTGAAATTGATCTATGAAAGATTTTCTATATATTCCAGACCAAGTGTTCATAAGCCATCTAAGAGATTCTAATTTTTTACTTGGATTGAAAATAATATTGTAATCTTCATTATTAATGGATAATTTATGGAGCTTGTAGAATATATCTCCAGTGGTTTGATCTTTTGCAAATCTATAAAAATCAGCCTTTACAAAGTCAAGATCAAATTCATGTGCTTTTTCATATAATGTTTCAAACATGTCGTATGATACGTAGTCGTCTGGTTCTACAATTCCAATATATTCACCTTTTGCATGACTGGCAGCTATATTCATAGCGATTCCATAACCACCATTTTTTTTGTCTATAACAATAATACGTTTGTCTTGTTCCGCAAATTCTTTAATTATCTGAAGAGTATTATCTGTTGAACCATCATTTACAATTATTATTTCTATTTCTTTCAATGTCTGACAGCATACAGAATTGAGACACTGCCGAATATATGGGGCTACATTATAGGCTGGAATTAGAATACTAACTTTTACTTTCATTATTGTCGTCCATTCAAATTTTCATTTAGTTTTTGATTTATATTTTAATCTCTCTTAAAAATGTCCCTGGAGTACACCTTTTCCTTTACATCATCCAGGCAGGAATCATATCTATTTGCAACAATTACATCAGAAATTTGTTTAAATTGCTGAAGATTATTGATGATTTTGTAGCCATGAAAATAGTCGCCTTCTTTTAATGTCGGTTCATAAATTATCATGTTTGTTTTTTTTTCTTTCAAGTATTTCATGACATACTGGATGGAGGATTGTCTAAAGTTATCGCTATGAAATTTCATAGTTAGACGGAAAATTCCTATTGTTGTATTTTCTGTTTTCCCCTTTCTCTTTTTTATTAATTCAAAAACTTTGGAAGCGATATATTTCTTTCTCGTCAAGTTACTTTCAACAATTGCAGAAATTAAATTTTCGGGAACATTCTTGAAATTGGACTTCAACTGTTTTGTATCTTTAGGAAGACAGTAACCACCATAACCAAAACTTGGATTGTTGTAGTAGTCCCCGATTCTTGGGTCAAGACTTACTCCCTTTATTATTTGATTTGAATCTAAATTGTAATATTCAGCAAATGTATCAAGTTCATTAAAATATGAGACTCTTAATGCGAGATAAGTATTTGCAAAAAGCTTAATTGATTCTGCTTCTGCTGTGTTTGCAATAAGAATCTCAACATCTTTTTTCAATGCACAATCTTTAAGAATATTTGCAAATTCTTTTGCCTTGCTTTCAAGATTTTTTTGTTCTTTTGGGTAACTAACTACAATTCGACTTGGATAAAGATTATCGTAAAGAGCTTTACCTTCTCTTAAAAATTCTGGAGAAAAAAGAATGTTATTAACATTAAGTTTCTTGCATATACTTTCAGTGTATCCAATAGGTATTGTGGATTTTATAACGATTGTTGCCTGTGGATTAATCTTAGTTATAAGTTTTATTACTGATTCAACGCTTGATGTATCAAAATAATTCTTCTCACTGTCATAATTCGTTGGTGTTGCTATAATTACAAAATCTGCATCTTTATATGCAAGTTCAGAATTGAGCGTTGCTGTTAAATACAACTTTTTGCTGTTGAGGTATTCCTGAATCTCTGAATCTTCAATTGGTGACTTATGTTCGTTGATTAAATTAATCTTTTCCAGATTAAGATCGACTGCGGTGACTTCATGCTTTTGTGCTAACAAAATTGCATTAGAAAGTCCAACATAGCCAATTCCAGCTACTGCAATTTTCATAAACTATCTCCACTACTTAATTGTAAGTATTATTATTCGATTGTCAATAGTTAACAAATGTCTGTTCTCTCATCTAACCGCTTAAGTATTTCATTTTTATTTTACAACTTCATTTTTATTTTTTCAGTGAAATGTTATTTAATTATTCGTTATAATTAAATAATATATGCTGGTAAAACTTCTATAAAATTCACAAATTGATGTTTAATACAATGCTAATACATGTTTTTATTTGTAACTTCATTTTTTCTTGAACTGGTAAATACAAGAAGTTTGAATTATAATTAATCTGTGTTCATCAGAGAGGTAGAAAAAGGTGTTTATCAAATTAATATGCAGGTCTATGATATTGATAACACTATTGCAACACAGATAAATTCTTATCTAAACATAAAAAACAGTTTCTCCTGGAAGATAACAAAACCTGTAAGATTCATAGGTAAGATCTTGAGAAAAATATTGAAACACAAAAAAAGAGAGGTTTAATATTCCTCTCTTACAATGACATTTGTTAGCTATAAAAGGCAGAATAGAAAATTATTTTTCAATTCTGCTTTTATCAAATAACTGGCTGCTCAAAAAAACATGAAGACTATCCTTCCAGTCAGGTAATTTCAAATCCAAGGCTTTTTGGATTTTTTCCTTTGACAGCACTGAATATGCCGGACGTTTTGCCGGAGTAGGATATTCTTCTGTTGTACAGGAGTTTACTATGCAGTCACAATTTTTGAGTAGTCCACATTCTGCAGCCTGCTTTTTTATCTCATTTGTAAAATCCCACCAGGTAATTTCTCCCAAATCTGTACAATGATAAATACCATATTCTACGTTCCCTTTATCAATAATTGTAAGAATTACCTTTGCAAGGTCACCTGCGAAAGTTGGAGACCCCCTCTGGTCATTAACAACTGAAACAGAATCCCTCATGTTCATTGCACGAATCATTGTATATACAAAGTTTTTACCAGCCCATCCGTAGAGCCAGGCAGTTCTTAGAATGTAGTATTTATCTGTGTTTTCTATAACAGCCTTTTCTCCAGCGGCTTTTGTTTTCCCATACACTCCAAGAGGTGAGACAGGCATCTCCTCGCTTAACGGACTTGCTGCAGTTCCGTCAAAAACATAATCTGTGCTTATATGAATTAATGTTGCACCAATCTTTTTTGAAAGAGCTGCAATAACAGCAGGACCATGAACGTTCAATTTTTCTGCCATATCAAAATCACTTTCAGCTTTGTCTACAGCAGTGTAAGCGGCACAGTTGATTATAAAATCAATTTGCCTTCCATTTACAAAATCTTCGCAGGCTTGGGAATTTATAAAATCAACTTCTCTATCTGTTCCAACAAAATCAATTTTATTTTCTTCAAGTTGTCTCGCAATTTCGCTTCCAAGCATACCTTTGCAGCCAATCAACCAAATCATTGTTTATCTCCCAAGTTCTTTGTAGTTTTTCTGAATCCAGTCTTTGTATGATCCAGTTTTGATATGTTCAACCCATTCATTGTTTTTAAGATACCACTTTATGGTTGAAAGTAGACCTTCTTCAAAAGTCATTTTCCTTTCCCAGCCTAATTGTTTTTTTGCTTTTGTACAGTCAATGGCATATCTGCGGTCGTGTCCTGGACGGTCTTTTACATAAGTAATGCTCTTTCTTACAGTTTCAGGATTTTTTCCTAATTCTTTTGAAGTTAAATCAATAACTGTATTTAAGAGTTTAATATTTTCCCATTCATTTTCTCCGCCTAAATTCCATTTTTCGCCGGCTGGTGACTGATTTACAATCTGCCATACACCACGGTTGTGATCTTCAACATAAATCCAGTCACGAATATTTTTTCCATCCCCATATACAGGGAGCGTCTTTCCGTCCTTAATATTTGAAATCATCAGGGGCAGCAATTTTTCTGGAAACTGATAAGGGCCATAGTTATTTGTACAATTTGATAAAGTAACCGGCAGACCGTATGTATGGTAATAGGCCATTACAAGATGATCTGAACTGGCCTTGCTGGATGAATAAGGTGACCGTGGATCATAAGGTGTTGTTTCAACAAAATAACCTGTTTCTCCCAAACTTCCATAAACTTCATCAGTTGAAATATGATGAAAGAGGACATCTTCTCTAGGAGTGTCCAGTGAAACTTTCCAATAGTTTCTTGCTGTATCAAGAAGATTAAAAGTACCCATTACATTTGTCTTTATGAAAGCTTCTGGACCGAGAATTGAACGGTCAACATGACTTTCTGCTGCGAAATGAACAACAGTATCAATATCGTATTGCTTAAAGATTCTTTCAATTTCCTGACGATTACAGATATCAACTTTTTCAAAGAAATATCTTCTTTTTGATTCTTCAACGCCGGCACCATATTTTGCATCGATATCCTTAAGGCTTTCAGCATTTCCTGCATAAGTCAGGCAGTCAACATTGATAATACGTCCCTGAAAATTAGAATCTGTAAAGGAGGCTCCCCCTGCTGTACTTTCTCCAAACAGATAGTGAATAAAGTTGCAGCCAATAAATCCGCATCCTCCTGTGACAAGGATGTTTGTTAATTTTCTTTTTGTCATTTCACTCTCCAATCCATTTTGCATTTGAATCAAAATAACTGCCATTTACATCAAAGGCTGGATGTTTTCCATCTTTTTCTGAAAGAAGTGGACTAATATCAGGTGCAACTGAAGCCCAGTCTATTCCAATTGTCGGGTCGTTCCACATGAGGCCGCCTTCCCCTTGAGGATCATAAAAATCCGTACACTTGTAAGCAAAAACTGCTGAATCTGACAGAACATAAAAGCCGTGAGCAAAGCCTTCTGGAATATAAAACTGATTTTGCTTTTCTGAATCAAGGATAACGCCATAATAATTTCCAAATGAAGGTGAACCTTTTCTTAAATCTACGGCTACATCATAAACTTGTCCCGACACCGCCCGAACCAGTTTTCCTTGTGGATGTCTTGTTTGAAAATGCAGACCTCTCAAAACCCCTTTTGTTGAAGATGACTGATTATCCTGAACAAATTTCATTTTCAATCCTGCTTCAAAAAAATCCTTTTCAGAATATACTTCAAAAAAATATCCTCTTTTATCACCAAAAACTTTTGGCTGAATTTCATAAAGTCCTGGAATTTCGATATTTCCAGATTTGCATTTCTTAAAATCAAATGACATAAATTACTTCCTGCTGTTTATTTTTCTGCAATATATTTAAGGTAAGCACCATAGTCTGTTTTATAACCTTCTGCAAGAGCCAGCATTTGTTCTTTTGACAACCAGCCCTGATTAAAGGCAATCTCTTCTATACAGCTTACGTACATTCCCTGGCGTTTTTCAATTGTGGCAATAAAGTTTGATGCTTCTAGAAGACCGTCATATGTTCCTGTATCCAGCCAGGCCATTCCACGTCCAAGAAGTTCTACGGAAAGGGAGCCTCTTTCAAGATAAGCATTATTTACTGCTGTAATTTCAATTTCACCCCGGGCACTGGGCTTAATTTCGGAGGCAATCTTTACTACATCATTGTTGTAAAAATAAAGACCTGGAACTGCGTAGTTAGATTTTGGTTTTGCAGGTTTTTCTTCGATTCCTAAAACTTTTCCTTCTGAATTAAATTCTACTACACCATAAGCTGTTGGATCTTTTACCATGTAACCAAAGATTACTGCATCTGAGGTTTTTGTTTCTATTTTGCGAACTGCATTTTTTAAGGTCTGTGTAAATGACTGGCCGTAGAAAATATTATCTCCCAGTACAAGGGCAACATCATCCTCTCCTATATAATCCTTTCCAACAATAAAAGCATCTGCAAGACCTCTTGGTCGCTCCTGAACGGCGTAAGAAAAATTCATTCCAAGCCATTTGCCGTCGCTAAAAAGTTCTTTAAAAAGCCCAATGTCTCTTGGTGTGGAAATAATCAGCACATCCCGTATACCTGCCAGCATGAGGCAGCTCAGGGGATAGTAAATCATTGGCTTGTCGTAAAGAGGTAATATTTGTTTTGATACAGCTTTTGTAATTGGATAAAGCCTTGTTCCAGACCCACCTGCAAGTATAATGCCTTTCATTTTGAATCCTCCTTTTTAATAACAAAAAAAAGTATAAAAAGTTAATGAATAATATTTATTTTCCTGTAAACTTGCTTCTTATCTTTTTTATTATATTCAGATTTAACACTAATTGCATAATGGAATCTTTCATAACAAGCAGAAGAACAAAATAGATTATTATTCCTCCAGTTATTTGAATTGCAAGAAGGGGCAGATTTGGAAGTTTTACAAACCTGTCAATTAAACAGAGATATGAAAACATTACAATTCCTGCAATTAGTTTTTTGTAAAGGGCGGAAATTAATTTCTTTAAGGAATAATATCCATGACATCTGCTGAAAAAGATTATAGTAATAATAGTTTCTGCAATGATTGAACCAATTGCAGCCCCGAAGGCCTTGAACCTTGGAATGAGGAAGATATTGGCTACGAGATTACAAGTTGCTCCAATTATTAAATAAAGAGAGCTTTCAATTTGTTTTCCTGCAGGAGCATAATAAAGAGAGCCCAAACAGTTACTTATTCCGATGATTAAAACAATAGGGCTCAGAATATAGATTAAAGTGGTAACCTGTTCATAGCCTGGGCCAAAAAAGAATGGTACAAAGTTTTTTATAACACCAGTTAATCCAAAACAGCAACCGATTCCAATAAGCAAAACAAAATTTATGGACTTGTCTATACGTTCTTTTATTTCTTCAGTCTTATTATTGGCAAAAAGGTAGGAAATTCTTGACCCCATTACGCCATTGAGTGAACCGAAAACAAATACTTTCACAATGTTTAAGATTTTATTGGCTTGTTCATAGTAACCGTTCTGGGCTTCTTCTTTTGTAATTAATCCAATTAAAGTTTTGTCCAAAATTGTGTAAATGGATGTTGCAATTGTAGGAATAAAAAAAATCAATGTCCCTTTTAAATGGCGGAAAATCTTTAATTCCCGGAATTTTACTTTTACCAGGAACTTTTTCAGTGTGAACCACATGGAAATTGATCCCAGTAAACCAAATGCAGAATTAATAAGAATGAATTTATATAAGTCCTCAGGTTTCTTAACAAGAGTAAGAATCATAACAATGCCAATGATTTTTACTATTGTGTTTTTAAGGATGGTGTATTTGAACTGTTCGAGTCCTGCATAAAACCAGCTGATATTAAAAATTGAATTAATAATTCCCAGGGTTAGGATTAGATAGTAAATTTTATATTGGTTTGTAAAAAGAATCAGCAGAAACCATCCTGCCATAGTTATTGAGGATGTAATTATTATCAGGAATTCAACTTCCCAGAAAACCCTGCTTAAATTCTGTATATTGTCTCTATTTCTTGCAATTTCTCTTCCACCGTAACTGGCAGCACCTAAAACCGAAAACATTACAAAAAAAGTTTGAATCGAGCATACAAAACTGTTAACTCCAATCTGCTCTGCTCCAAGAACTCTGGAAAGGTAAGGAGTTGTAATAAAAGGTGTAATAACGCAAAGTACTTCGTACAGGGTATTAAGAAAAAAATTCTTTTTAACATTAGGTGTATTTTTTGAGCTCTCTGTTATTTTATCATTTTCCTGCTTTTCTAAACTCATATAATAAATTATACTAAAAAAGATATTTTTTTTCGATACAAATAAGCTTTATCATTATTGAGGTTTTATGAGAAATTTAATTTCTATAATTATACCCGTATACAATGTTAGAAATTACTTATCACGTTGTCTTGATTCTGTGATTAGTCAAACATATAAAAATCTTGAAATAATACTTGTAAATGATGGTTCAACTGATGATTCTCTTGAAATTTGTAGTAATTATACCGCAAAAGATTCAAGAATTAAGATTATTGATAAAGAAAAAGGAGGAGTTGCTGCTGCAAGAAATGCAGGCATAAAGGCAGCTTCTGGAGAGTGGATAAGTTTTGTTGACTCTGATGATTACATAGATCCGGATACTTATGAAATAGCACTTTACACGGCTCTCGAAAAGAATGCAAAACTTGTACAATGGAATTTGATACATTTTACAGAAACAACGACAATTCCTGAAGTGAATTCAATTAATGAAGGATTTGTTGATTTGACAGAGAATAATGAATTGTCATGGATTTTTAATACAGTGTATACAAAACTGATTCACAGAGATTTATTTGATAAATTTGAATCTCCATTTGTTGACGGCCTGTCAATTGTTGAAGATTTATGTTTTAGTTACAGGCTTTTTAATAGAGCAGGAAAATTTTACTATCTGGATAATTGTTTTTATCATTATTATTCAAGGGAAAAATCTATTATGCATTCTATTGAGGAAAACGCTCTTGATAATGCTGTTGTAGAACTAAAAAAACTGGATAATGAATTAAAAGTTAGTAATAATAAAACTCTAATTAATAGTATAAGAATGCGTAAAATTGAAGTAAGAAATAATTATATTCATTCTTTAGTTGTGCCTAACCCTAAAAAATTCAGAAAAACCTTCAAGGAGACGAATTCATATTTTCTTAAGCATGGAAAAATATATATAGCAGCATTCTTAGGATTTGACTTTTTAATAAAAGTAATAAAAGCAAGAAAATACAAAAAAAATTCCATACGTAATAAGAGATACTACGGAGAATAGTAATGAATCATATTGTATTATGTCTAAGCAGAAACTGGGTAAAGTATTGTAAAACTTTAATTTCTTCAATTATTTTTTTTAACGGTCCTGAGTTTACTTTTCATATTATTGGAAAAAGCTTTAATGAAGCTGATATTAACGAGTTGAAATCAGTTGCTGGTGGTTGTGATGTTTTATATTATGAATTGTCTGACAACCATTTAGAACAGTTTATTGTTCGTTCAACTGATCACATAACCATAGAAGCCTATTATAGATTTTTTATTCCTGAACTTTTACCTGATGATATTGATAAGGTTTTATATCTTGATGTTGATATTATTTGTACTGGTAAAATTAAAGATTTATTCAATGAAGATTTAGGTTCAAATATTTTGGGTATGGTAGGGGACTGTGTTTATAATGATGTACGAAACTTCAACCGGCTGCCATATGAAAAGGAATACAATTATTACAATTCCGGGGTTATACTTTTTAACTTAAAACTTTTTCGTGAAGAAAAATGTATGAATAAGTTAATTGATTTTGTTTTAACAAATCCTGAAAAATGTATTTATCATGACCAGGATGCTATTAATTATGTACTTAAAGACCGGATAAAAAACATAGACTGGTCATATAATGTACAAAAATATTTCTGGTTTGTTTCATATTGGTTAAAACCTGAAACATTACCAAGAAGAATGTTTGGACAAGATTATATAAAAAAAGAATACTGGAACAGCCTATATGAAGGGGTTAAGAATCCAAAACTTGTTCATTTTACAGACAGGGATAAACCATGGAAAACAGATTATTTTCCGATTTATGCTAAGGTATGGAGATTCTTCTTCTATAATTTTGCAGGTGGCAGTAAAAAGGATTTGGAAAAACCTAAATTATCTAAAATGCAAACAATAAAGAATTTCCTTAAATTTTTCCTAGGGAGAAAAACTCCTGTAAAAAAACTTGAATATCCAGAAGAGTTTCATAAACAGGAAGAATCTTTACTTGATGTAATACAAAGAAAATTACTGAATTTTGACCTGTAATAGAAACTTTTATATTTCTATGATAATATTATTTCATGTTTTCAAGAAAACTTCCTATAGGTATTCAAAGCTTTGAAGATATTCGTAAAAATAATTACTTATATGTTGATAAAACTTCGTATATCTATAACTTAATTCAGACAGGTAAAGTGTACTTTCTTTCTCGGCCGAGACGTTTTGGGAAAAGTCTATTATTATCAACTCTGAAATCCTTTTTTTTAGGAAAAAAGGATTTATTTTCTGGATTAAGCATACAGAAAAAAGAAAATAGTTGGATTGAATATCCAGTTTTCTATTTTGATTTTGGTGGAAAAGAATATCGTACTCGTGAAGATCTTGAAGAAAAAATCAGAAGCCTCTTAAAAAATATAAAGGAAAATTACAACCTGAATTCAACTGAAAAGTCACTTGAATTAATTTTTTCAGATTATATAAAAGACATTTCAATTAGAACTGGTAAAAATGTAGTGGTTCTTGTTGACGAATATGATAAACCGTTACTAGAAACCTTAGATAATAAAATAGAGAATGAAAACTGCCGAAGTCTTTTAAGAGCCTTCTTTGGAGTCTTAAAACCTTGTGATGATTATATTCGGTTTGTATTTGTTACTGGAGTAACAAAATTTTCTAAGGTCAGTATTTTTAGTGATTTGAATCAGTTAAATGATATTTCTCTGAGTCCTTCTGCTGAAAGTTTATGTGGAATTACACAAAAAGAATTATTGGAAAATTTTAATGATTCTATCCTGGAACTTGCAAGAGAAAACTCTATTACAAAAGAGGAATGCATAAATCTATTACAATCAAAATATGATGGTTATCATTTTTCTAAGAATCTTATAGATGTATACAATCCTTATAGTATTCTAAAAACTTTCAGTGATAATTTTTTTGGAACTTATTGGTTTGAAACAGGGACGCCTACTTTTTTATTCAGGCAACTGGAACAGAATAATTTTAATATTTATAATTTTACAAAGGGTGTTGAGTATAATATTTCAACTCTTATGAATAAAAGTGATGCGGATTTTGATATTGTACAGCTTTTATTCCAGTCCGGTTATATAACTATAAAAGATTGGAATAAGGAATTAAATAGCTTTATATTAAAATATCCAAATACTGAAGTAGAATATAGTTTTCTTTCAATTTTTTTACCAACTTTTATGAAACAGAATCAGCAAACTTCAGATTTTTGGATTCGTGAATTTTATCGTGATATTAAAGATAACAATATTAATTCTTTTATGAACCGATTAAAATCAATAATTGCATCTGTTCCGTACGCATGTGAAAAACGTACATCAGAACATGATTTTCAAATTGCTGTTTATCTTGTGTTTACGTTATTAGGGCAATTCACGATTGCAGAAAGTTATACAAACAAAGGAAGAATTGATTGCCTTGTAGAAACAGATAAATCTGTTTTTATTTTCGAGTTCAAGGTTGATGAATCTGCTCTTGAAGCTTTAAAACAGATAAATACAAATGGTTACTACGAAAAATATAGTTCAACGAATAAACAAGTAGTGAAAATCGGAGTATCATTTGATAGTTCAAAAAAAATTTTATCTGAATGGATTTCTGAAAAACAAATATGAGTAAGGTGTCTGATTCACAAGATAGGTGTTTTGGGTGAGTCAGCATCGTTAAAATATTTTTTATATACTTTCAATATATTCTTTGAAACATTTGACTGCTTTTTCCCATGTAAACTGCTGTATAAATTTGTTGCCAGTTTTAGCAATTCTGGTTCTTAATTCTTTATCTTTAATTAGTTTCAGAATATTTGAGGCCAATGCTTTTACGTCATAAACCTCGCTTAAAAGGGCAGTTTCATTATCTTTTGCATATAAACTAAAACCTGGTATGTCTGTACAGCACAAAGCTGCGCCACACTGCATTGCTTCAGCAGGAGGAAGAGCCATTCCTTCAGCCTTGGAAGCGGCAATAAATATAGCAGCAGTATTATATATTTTATTATGTTCTTCTTGATTTGGTTTTTTATAATACGTATACCAGTTTGGTAAATCTTTCGGTCTATCAGGCATTCCAAAAATGTTTACATGCAGTTCCGGAATTGTTTCCTTTACAATTTTAAGTGCTTCAAATGAATCTATACATCGTTTTCTCTCATCATCATGATTGAGCATTGCGATTTCATATTGTTTTCGGGTTTCAATTGGATTTGTAAGTTTGAAATAGTCAAAATCAAATCCATTTGGAATTAATTTTGCTTCTTCACCCACACTGTTTATTTTTTCAACAAGCCATGGAGCGATTGCTATTTTATTAAGGGGAAACTTGTAAGAGTCTAAAACTTGTTGTTCACTTAAACCAAACCAAGCTTCAAAATCTTGAATTAGATAAAATCCATTTTTTTTAGTAACACCAATCTTATTTAAGTCATAAGCTGTTTTTAATGAAGTTGCAACAAAAATAGCATCTTTATATTTTCTTAAGACTTTTTTTGTAATATTCAGGCAAGGAACTTTTTTTATTCTAGAATCTAGATTGAACCATGATGCTGGATGAAAAAGACCAAATATTTTTTTTATAGACCAAGTACATAATCCTCTTACTTTTGTCAAAATACTGATTTTTTCTTTTTTAATGTTGAACCTAAAATAAGGATATAGAATGGAAACTTTGTAATCGCTTATAAGTCTGTTTGCATATTCGTAAACTACCTTGTAGCCTCCAATAGGGCCTTTTTCACAACCTGGTAAAACAAAAATAATGTGCTTCAAAATATTATAACCTCACACAATTTTTTTTAATATCAATATGGATAATTCATATAAAGTCAATTCTAGGATTAAAAAATAATCCATCTCTGTGAGCTTTCTTAATAGAGTGTTTTAATTTTTTATTTCCAGAAATTTTCTGTAATATTTTATTGATTTTGTATTTATAGAAAAGATACCACAGAAAGAATTTTATTTTTGATCGATCCCTTCTTTCAAGAAATATTTTATTTCTTTCTCCGTAATAGTATTTCCATGCAAGAGAATCATCTGCTGTTGAAAGAATTACCCCGTAGTTGTTTTTTGTTTTATGATAAACAATACTGTCTAAAACTAATCCCCCGAAAAAATTTGCTTTAACGATTCTTTCTGTATATTCCTGGTCATCTCCCCAGATGAAGAACTCTTTGTATGGTAAACCAACTTTTTTAATTGCTTCTGCACTGATTAAACATGAAACAAAAGAATTGTATTTTAATGTGAGAACACCCTGGTCCATAAATGTATTCCACTGATAATCTCTGAGGTTATTATTTGAAGGAATTACATTGTTCATAATATGAGGAGTTCCGTCAGTGAAAAGAACTCTACTACCTAGAAAACCTATATCCTTAAATAGATTTGTTTTATCCATCAGTTTTTCAAGGGAATCCTTATTCGGAATAGTATCGTCATCCATAAGCCAAATCCACTCACTCTCCAGTTCAATGGCTTTTTTTATTCCCTGATAAAATCCTCCTGCTCCCCCAATATTTTCAGAAAGATTTACTATTTCAAATAATGGGTTTGAGGAATATTTTGATTCAATATAGTTCTTTGTCTCATCAGTAGAGTTATTATTAATTATAATAATTTTATCTAAGTTGAATGTTTGCTGTTCAAGAGACTTCAGATTTTCTTTAAGGAGATTGAGTCGATTGTAGGTGACTACAACTGCTGATACTTTATTTTTATTGCTATTCATTATAAATTCCAAAAAATTAATTTGTTATTTAAAAGTATCATTTTAAATCTTTCATGTCCACAACTGAAAATGTGGAGTGAATTTGCGCACTCAAAGATGTAATCACCAGAAAGTCTTTTCTATGAGCGGTGAGTGTAACTTGGCCAGAGGTGGCAACTTTTTCAGAAATGCGGTTGGAAAGGCTGGGCATTCCTTTTTTGTTAAAGATGCTGCAGCTCCACTTAAGGCCCTGACCTGTGAGCCAGCCTCCCTTGTTTGAAGAAGCACACCTTGCTACGGACAGGTAGTCATTTTCTTTAAGTCCTCTGATTTTTACAGTGTGACCCTTTTGCAGAAAATATACTGCCTGTTCTTTCAGAAACCAGACATTCGGTCTTTCTCTCCCAGAAAAAGTGTTATATATGGAAAGAAGATGATCAAATCTTCCGCCGTCTCCTCCAATCAGAGTGATGTGAGGAAGAAGTTTTTTTTCTGTTGCAATTTTATAGGCGTAGTGAAGGGCCAGTTCTGTATCAGTGTAGTCCTTGTCCTGAGGAAAGTTTTTTATGATTTGAGAATCGTACTGGCTAAGCAGGTTTCGGCTGCTTAAACTGTCAAAATCCCCCAGTATTAAATCTGGAGTAAAACCGTACTCCCTGCACAAATCCAGACCGGAATCAGCTGCAATAGTGCAGTTGCAGGGTGTCTCTTCTAAATAATGCTGAATCATTTCTTTGCAGGGAGCAAGTCCTCCTGTAAAAACTCTGATGTAAAAAAAATTCTTTTGCTCCTTCATTTTTTATCCTGCATAAAACTTATTTTGTCATTTCCTCATATTTAGGAGCAATGTCGTTTATGTCGCCGAAAGCTATTAATTTTCCGTGGTCCAGAATCATTGCTTTATTGCAGAGTCTTTGTACCTGTTCCAGAGAATGGCTAACAAAAAGTACTGTGGCTCCTTTATTAAACATATCCATTACCCTTTGTTCGCTTTTCTGACGGAATTTGCTGTCACCAACACTGAGAACTTCATCCAGAATGAGAATGTCCGGTTCTACAAGGGTACAGATTGAAAATCCCAGACGGCTTCTCATTCCACTGGAATAATTTTTTACAGGAACATCTACAAAATCCTTTAACTCTGCAAACTCAATAATCTCATCAAATTTTGACTGAAGGAATTTTTTTGAATAACCAAGTATGGCTCCGTAAAGAAAAATATTCTCTCTTGCCGTATACTCATCTTCAAAACCAGCTCCCAGTTCCAGAAGAGGTGCCAGAACGCCTTGTTTCCTTACACTGCCTGAAGTAGGTTTGTAAACTCCCGCAATAACTTTAAGCAGTGTGGATTTTCCAGCTCCGTTCAATCCCAGAATACCCAGCCGGTCACCTTTATTTAGAGTAAAGGAAATATCTTTTAATGCATAAAAGTGATTGAATTTGATTTTTCTTTTAAAGAATTTAATTACAAAATCTTTAAGTGTATCGATTTTTTCCTTGGACAAATTAAACTCAACAGTTAAGTTTTCTACTTGAATTGCTATATTTTCATCCAGAGGTTTATTAAATTTTCCTATATTCATTTTAAACTCCTGTTGCTAGATACTGAATACAAATTTGTCCTTAAGTTTGTAGAACATAAGATTTCCAAGAGAAAAGAAAAATGCAATAAATCCACAGGTATAGAAGATTCCATGTATATTGACCGGTTGGGACAGAACTGCATTTCTGGCCAGTGTAATTATATGGTAAACAGGATTTATATTAAGAATCCAGGCAAAACCGCTGCTAAGGATTTTTTCGGGATAATAGAAGATTGCACTCATGTACATAATAATCATGCAGAGTACGTTCCAGATGTATTCAATATCTCTGAAGAAAACATTCATACAGCAAAGAATAGTGCCACAACTTAAGGTAAGCATGAAAATTAAAATGAGCGCTGGAATAAGCCATAATACCCGAACGGTGGGAACTACCTTGCAGAAAATATCTACCATTATGATTACAATGGTAGATATTAAAAAAATGATGTAAGAAAAAATAGTTGAGGACAGCGGGTAAAGGTATTTTGGAATGTAGACTTTTTTTATCATGCTGGAATTCCGCCTGATTGAAGTCATTGCTGCTCGGGAGCCTTCCTGAAAGAATGACATAAAGAGTCGTCCTATAATAATGTATAGCGGATATGTGGAATTTTTATTGTTAAAAAGTGTTCCAAATACTATTACAAGTACTATTGTAGAAAGAATCGGTTCAATAAGGGACCATAAAATACCAAGATATGAACGCCTGTATTTAAGTCTGATTCCTTTTTTTACAAGTTCAACAAGTAAGAATCTGTATTGCCGTAAAAGTGATGCTCTTCTCATATTTTTTAATTATAACTAAATTTGTCAGGGGAAACAATTCTATAAGTAAGGGTATAATAAATTAATTTTTTTAAGAATGAGAAATACCTTGAGCCCGACTGTAGCGGTGGCCGAAGGCCAGTGCGAAGCACCGAGGGTGACTGAGCCGCGGAACGGAGGTAAAAGGATATAGGATTTTCTTAAACAGAGTCTGTGAGATGTAACAAATAAAGGTGCGAAACCATATAAAAAAACAGGCAAGAAAAAAGGGTGTAATTTTTATATTTATAGTTTATAATGTGATGTGGATATGGGGTGGGAAAATAATCCATTTCCTTTTAACAGAACAACAAAACAAAAGGTATTCTATGACTAAAATTGCAAAATTTACTCTTCTGGCTGCAGGGCTTACGGCTTCCATGCTTCTGGTTTCCTGCAAGAAAAAGAATATTGTTTTTTCAGGTTCAAGTCAGACAGTTGATGAAAAGTGGGATGAAAAAATTACTACTGATGTGGAAATTACTTTTAATCCCAATGACTATACTTTTGAAGAAATTGAAAGGGAATATATTGAAGAAACAGACAAGGAAAATGATGAAATTGAGGAAACTGTCTTTAAGCGCAGGGGCGAATATGACGGAAATCCTAAAAAAAACGGAGAATTAATTCTTTACTATAACGGGGAATCTGTAAACGGCGGTTCCTACAATGCTTATGTGGAAGATGTTGTTTTTACTGTAAAAAAGGGTACTTTTTTTTATGGATGGGATGAATCAATTGAAATGACTTTGTCTTCCATTCTTGAAAAGGCCCAGCGTCAGGAAAAGGCAAGACAGGAAGCTGCCCGTAAAAAGAGTTTAAAAAATAATAAGGGAGATTCTGAAGAGATTGCTGATCAGGTGCCGTCTCTTATCCAGGAAGAAACTGATGAAAAAGGACTTTGAAAAATACGACGGAATTATTCTTGATATAGATGGAACAATCTGGAATACCACAGGAATTGTTTCCCATGCGTGGAACCAGGCTGTTAAGAATACGGGGTTCGGTGTTAAGTTTGTAACTGCCCAGGTTTTGCAGCAGGAATTCGGCAAAACTATGGATGTTATTGCGGCAGATTTATGGCCTGAGCTGGAAGTGGAAAAGAGAAAAGCCCTTCTTGAAGAATGCTGCTCAATGGAACAGATTGCTCTCAGGGAAAATAATCTGGACATTACTTATCCTGGAGTTACAGATACCATTAAGGAAATGGCTGTTGAACATAATTTTTTTATTGTTTCAAACTGCCAGGACGGTTACATTGAATTAATGATGGAAAAAACAGGACTTACCCCTTATATTAAAGACTGGGAGTGTTTCGGCAGAACTGGCAAGGGCAAGTGCGAAAATATTATGATGCTCAGTCAGAGAAATCAGTTAACCTGTCCTGTTTATGTTGGGGACACACAGGGGGACAAGGAGGCCTGCAATCAGGCAGGGGTTCCTTTTATCTGGGCTGCTTACGGTTTTGGCAAGGTTGATGAATACTTTGACAAAATAGAATCCTTTTCATCTCTTAAACGGCTGGTGTAAATTATGCTTTTTATTTTTGACATGGGCGGAGTAGTTACTACAACTGCAAATTTTTATCCAAGACTCAGCAAACTGCTGGGAATTTCCCTTGATGAATTTTATCAGCTTTGTGAAGGGGAAGGAGCTTTTGACAAGAGGGGAAATATTCTTGAAGCTTACTCTGACGGTAAAATTTCTCCTGAGGATTTCTGGAAAATTTTTTCGTCCAGAAAACCTCACATGCATGTAAATACGCCCTGGTTCCACTGGCTCTTTCATCCTGTTCCTGTTGAAGGAACTGCTGAACTTGTCCGTGACCTTAAAGCAAAAGGCCACAGGGTTGTAGTTGGAACAAATACCTGCCAGAGTCATTATTTGAATCATCTGGAAAGGGGAGATTACGCTCTTTTTGATCAGACCTATACTTCCCATCTGATGGGAATTTCCAAGCCGGACCCTGATTTCTGGAAATTAATTCTGCTTGCGGAAGACTGTAAGGCGGAAGATGCTGTCTTTGTAGATGATAAGCAGGAAAATGTGGATGGTGCAGCGGCTTTAGGCATCCATTCCTACAAATTCCAGAGTGCTGCGGAATTGCGTAAGGCCTGGGCTCAGTGGCTTTAGTCTTTTGTTCCTGATGATTTTATAAATCACTTGATTATTATATAATCAAATAATAATATGTTTTAGATACAAACTTACAATGAGGTTTACTATCTTGAACGCTATTAATCCAACTGAAAAAGAACTGAACGGGCTGTCTGAACTTTTTAAGATTTTCGGGGATACAACAAGAATTAAAATTCTTTTTGAACTTACTGATGGTGAAAAAAATGTTACCCAGATTTCAGAATCTCTCAAGATGTCTCAGCCTGCAATATCTCAGCAGCTTAGGGTTCTTAAGGGCTCCGGCCTGGTTACCTACAGAAGAGATGGTAAATCCCTTTATTATTCCCTTGCTGATGATCATGTAAAAATCATAATCTCTATCGGAATGGAACACGTGCGGGAACAAAAACAGTAGCCTCGTATAGGAGCCGTTTATGAGAAGAGGTTTAAAAAATCAACCTGCATTGTCACAGCTTTTTGCAGCCTGTGGTCTTCTGATTCTTGCACTTATAATTCCTCTTGTTTTTAAGTCTGAAGGAAGTGATGCTAAAACTGAGAACTTAATTCGCACTTTGCAGCTTGGGGCCTTTGCACTTTCATATATAATGTCAGGTCTTCTTGTGCTTAAGCGTTTTGTTTTTTCTGTAATGAAAAAATCTTTAAGTCTGGAAATTTTTATTTCTCTGGGAAGTTTAGGTGCAATTTTTTTCAGAGAGTATGCTGCTGCCTGTTCTGTAATGATAATTTATTCTGCAGCCCTCCTTGTTCTGAAAAAAATAAGCGGTATTACTGCGGGGCAGCTTTGTGGTCCGGATTTTGAAGAAGAAAATGATTCTCTGCCAAAATTAAGATTGTACGAGCTTGAAGGTGATGATGATATTCTTGCCGGAAAGTCTGCAGTTTTTATCAGAAAATATATGCTGATTTCGCTCATTCTTTTCTTTGCCCTGGTTTTAATTCCTTCAACTGCAATGGGAGGCGGAAAAAATCTTCTCATGGAATGGCTGCGGCATGGTGTGGAATATTTGATTGCCGCTGAACCGGGAGTTTTTTATATTTCTCTTCCTCTGCTTTTGCTCTGGGGTAGGGAAAAATCTTTAAAGACAAGATTAAATGTTTACCGGCTGATTATAATCTTTTCACTGATTGTAAAAATTGCGGCTCTGTTACTTTGCATACTAAAAATATCAAATATCTGGGCTCTTGTTGCCGCTGAAGCTATTACAATTTTTGCGGGATTTGCAGCAGGTCTTTTTTTAAAACGAAAATAATTCTTACATTTTGAGGTAAATATAAATGATTCAATTAATTGCTTTTCTGGGTAACTATGGAAAAGAATATGAGCGTACCCGGCACAATGTAGCCTGGCTTTTTGAAGATTCCCTTCCCTTTAAAAACAAATTTTCCTGGCAGAATAAGTACAAGGCTGAATTTGCCGCTGTAGATTATGAGGATTTTGCCCGCTGGTTAAAGGATGCAGGACTTATAAAGGAAAGAAGCGATGGTTCCCTTCCAGTTCCAGAAGATGCTCCTAAAAAGCTTTATTTTATGAAGCCCCTCACTTACATGAATTTAAGCGGAGAGGCAATTGGTGAAGCTGCCCGTTTTTTTAAGATTCCTTCTTCTGATGTTCTTGTTGTTCATGATGAAATTGAACTTCCTATAGGAACTGTAAGCTTTAAGTGGAGCGGAGGACTGGGAGGTCATAATGGGCTCCGTTCAACAAAGGCCGCTTTTGGTACCGCTGATTTTTACCGCTTAAGGTTTGGTGTGGGAAAACCTGCAGACGGTAATGTTGCTGATTATGTTCTGGGGGCTTTTACTCCTGATGAGCAGATTATTCTTTCACAGGTTTTTGCTGCTTCAAATGAACTTTTTGCGAAAGCCCTTACTTACAGTGATCCTCAGAAACTCCTTCAGGGCTGGAGTAAAAAAAAGGTAATGGCCTGAATGGGAATATACAATTTTCCCGTAATGCGAAAGCCGGAAATTATTTCGATTAATGACAATATCTGTTACATAAGGCAGACAAGAAATCCTCTTAGTGCAGAAGTTGTTTTTATCTGGGACCAGGACACTACATGGATTTACGATGTGGGTTCCTGTGATTTTGCGGCTGAGTGCATTAATTTAATTCCTTCTCCGAAAAATATTGTCCTTTCTCACTATCATGAAGATCACTACACAAATATCAGCAGGGTGAGCTGGGATAAGCTTTACTGTGGGCGGCATGGAGTAAAGAGAATGGGGCAGGGGATTGCTGTGGAAAATGAAATTCAGGCTGGCGGTGTTAAAATTTTTACCTTTCCTTCAAGTCATGCCCGCAGCTGTGTAGGCCTTCAGTTCGGGGATTATGCTTTTTTAGGTGACGGCACATATTCTGATGAAAAAGGCAGCCTGCAGTTTTACAATTCTCAGAAGCTTCAGGCGGAAATTGAATTTTTAAAAAAACTTGATGTAAAATATTTTGGAATAAGTCATGACAGAAAGTTTATCCGACCTAAGGAAAGCATCATTCTTTTTCTGGAACATATTTACAAAAAACGTAGAAGCGATTCTCCCATAATTGAAATTTCTTCCCGGAATTCCATTTAAGGGGAGATTGTTTGTGGAATAAAAAATTGATGGTATAATGAATTTATGAGTAACAGAGTTGAATTGATTCCGCCGGTTTCCTATAATCCTCAGCCTGTTGATGCAGTGCATAACTATTCAAAAAACGGCCAGAAAAAACTTCTTGAGAATATGAATAAAAAGTTCGACCAGATGATGGAAGACTTTAAATTCCGCAAAGAAGTTCTGTCAAAATATCCTAATCCTCAGAACCTTACCTTCAGTCAGATAATGGAGGGTGCAGACTTTAATGCTGCCTCTGATAAATCTGAATCTGGAGATGAAGAAGATTTTATTGTTGAAATTTCCCACTGATACTTTTCTTTAAAAAAATCTGTCGTCTGCTGCAGTTTCTTTGTATTTTTTGTATTTTCACTGCATATAAATATATGGACGCTAAGTGATATGTGGCGGCTTGCCTCCGAATTCTTATGATGAAGGAGGCCGTCTATGACTAAATACGAAAAAGTTATGGTTATCATAGCAATTATCGAACTTGTTATAGAACTGCTCTCTTTACTATTTAATAAATAAAAGAGCATAAAAAAAAGCCCGCCCAGAGCATGACAACTTTCGGCGAGCTTTAAAACTCTACGGAGGCGGTCGCTAATTACTTAGCGTCCTCTTGCTTTAAAGTTACACTACTCATATGTTTTCGTCAATAAATTCCTGCCTTAAATGTGGGGATAAGTTTTCCTTATAAGGTTATATAAAATAATAATATCTCCTGTTTTATTAATTGATTAAATATCTGTAATTCATCATTATAAAGAAATGTTTATCAAATTAGAGAATCTGCATAAGACTTATAAATCTCCGGATGGAAAAGACATTCATGCAGTGGATGGAATTTCACTGGATATTCCGGAGAATAAAATTTTTGGAATTATTGGAAAAAGCGGTGCCGGTAAATCTTCACTGGTACGGCTCATTTCACTTCTGGAAAGTCCTGACGAGGGTGCCGTTTACTATAATACAGATAGAGTTGATAATCTGGATGAAAAACCCCTCATTCTTCGCCGCCGTAAAATCGGTATGATTTTCCAGAACTTCAATCTTTTTTCATCAAGAACTGCTGCAAAAAATATTGCTTATCCTCTGGAAATTAATGGAGTTGATAAAAACGAAATTGACAGCAGGGTAAAAGAAATGCTGCAGCTGGTCGGTCTGGAAGACAAGGGAGATACTTCTGTAAGTCAGCTTTCCGGCGGACAAAAACAGCGTATTGCAATTGCTCGTGCCCTGGCAACAAAACCAGACATTCTTTTCTGTGATGAAGCAACTTCTGCACTTGATCCTCAGACAACACATTCCATTCTGGAACTGATTTCTGAAATACAGAAAAAAATGAATCTTACAGTTGTAATGATTACTCACCAGATGGAAGTTGTCCGTGATGCCTGTGAACAGGTTGCTGTAATTGAAGATGGTAAAGTTGTGGAGCAGGGAAGTGTTGCCAGAATTTTTACTCATCCAAAATCTGCTGCTGCAAAAGATTTTCTTAAGCATATTACTCCTTCAGAAGATTCCGGAGAAGAAAAAAAATCTGAGCAGGAAGGTGAAATGGTACGCTGGTCAAAAAGCGGCGGTGCCTATGAACTTCACTTTGTGGGCAAGAGTACGGATCAGCCTATTATCTCAGAGGTTATCCGCAGGTTTAAAATTGATATGAACATTCGTGCCGGTGGAATACAGAAACTTAAAAATAAAAAAATTGGAATCATGCTGGTAGACATTGCCGGTACAAAATCTGAAGTCAAAAAAGCCCTGGACTATTTTAAAGAAAACGGGGTAAGCGTGGAGGAAGCTAAATGAATGAAGCCTTAATCGAAATTGCAGATAAAGCAGGCGAACTCTACTCTCTGGTTGGAAAAGCAACCCTGGAAACTTTAGTGATGGTTTTCTTTTCCGGAATTTTTTCAGTGCTCATTGGTTTTCCTCTGGGTGTTCTTCTTTTTTCAACAGGACCAAACGGTTTAAGGCCAAAGCCTGTATTTAACCAGGTTCTCAGTCGTATTATTAACGCACTGCGCTCCTTCCCGTTTTTAATTCTCATGATTCTGCTTTTTCCTCTTTCAAGACTGATTCTTGGAACTGCAATCGGAACAAAAGCAACAATCATTCCTCTTTCAATTGCGGCCGCTCCTTTTGTTGCCAGACTTATTGAAACTTCCCTCACAGAAGTTGACTTTGGGGTGATTCAGGCAGCCCGTTCCATGGGTTCTACAAACTGGCAGCTTATTTACAAGGTACTTATTCCTGAAGCTCTGCCTTCCATTGTTTCCGGAATAACCCTTACCATCATCAACTTGATCGGCTATTCTGCAATGGCAGGTACAATCGGGGGCGGTGGTCTGGGAGACCTGGCAATCCGTTACGGATATCAGCGTTTCAGACCGGGCGTTATGTTTGCTTCTGTTGTGGTAATTCTTCTTCTTGTTGAATTGATTCAGTGGGCCGGTACAAAACTCAGCAATTCAATCCTGAAAAAAAGAGGTCTTTTTGTTTCTGTAGAAAAGAAGGTAAATCCTCTTGCTGTTGCAGCTCTGGTTTTAGGAATTATTTCTTTCTGTGCAACTGCCCTGCTGAATTTTATAGGCTGGGGATTTGCAGGTGCCATTCCGGGTGTTGCAGCTGTAGTTCTTGCATGTCTGTCACTTAAGAAACCGGTTATGCGCACTCAGGCTCTTGCAGGATTAATCTGCGGAGGAATTTCCATTCTGGCAGGTATTACTTCTACTGCTGTCTGCGTTAAGGAAGCTGCTCCAATTTACTGGTTCTATGAGGATGAAGATGATGAGCTTCTCTGGGATATGGAAGATGATTCAGAAGAAGAAAATGTGTCTGAAGATGAAATTTTGTCTGAAGATGAAAATCTTTCTGCTGAAGAAGAAGTTTTGCCCGAAGAAGAGCTGATAGAAGAAGCTGAATAAGAGTTTAGTTAGCCCGAATGTCGAGTTTTGAAAATCAACGAATTTATCAAAAAAAACAGCTCCCAGTCATGAAAACAACTTATCGAAACCGCAGGCTCGCCTGCTACACGTATTTTGTGCTTGTAATTATTTACG
>JAEEGF010000372.1_pt1 | contig 41042 bp, 35 predicted proteins | sample 9134171 | NCBI WGS metagenome assembly JAEEGF01 (sample SAMN16246542, study PRJNA631951) | gut metagenome | biome: gut microbiome; feature: rumen; material: AP-attached | host: Bos | place: Iran: Karaj | collected 2018-10 | reverse complement strand
CATCTGTAACACAGACAGCTTCTAATTCGACGGCAACAATTTCTGATCAGAGAATTGCAATGACAGATGAACCTGATGTACTTGGAGCAAGTCGTGATGCTTCTAAAGACGATGCAGCTGTTCTTGGCGAGAGACGTTATTCTACAGGTGATTATGATTATACTTATAAGTATCTCATTATAATCATTGCAGCGGGACTTATTATTACACAGCTTTACTTTGGACTTGGCAAGAAGCAGAGTGATAAATAATCGTAACCCCAATAGTTATAACTAAAATAATAGCCATATATCGTGGAAAAAACCGCGATATATGGCTATTTTATTGCGTTTTTCTATATACCAATAGTAATAATAAAAAGTATAAATTTTAACTATGTAAAAAAAACACCACATCTCTTCGTTTACGCAAAAAAAAATAAATAATGATGTAATTTTATAGATTTATTTGCTATAATAAACTTGGTTGTGAATATCTAGGGAGGATAGGGTGAAAATTGAATAGGGATTTCTTTACTTTTACTGAAGACGATGAAGACATTGATTTCGGGGAAGTACTTTTTGTACTAAAGAATAATGTCCTGGCTTTGGTGTTGTGTGCTCTGATTGGTGCTTGTGCAGCATTCGGATACACAAGTTTCTTTATTACACCTGAATATTCGTCTTCGTCAATGATTTACATTTTTTCCAATACAAAAAATACAGCAATAACAGAGAATCTGCAGCTAGGACTACAGCTGACTGTAGATTTTGAAATTCTGGGCACAAGCCGAACTGTTTTAGAGCAGGTAATAGAGAATCTTTCTCTTAATACCGATTATGAAGATTTGCTCAAAATGGTAGAGGTTGAAAATCCTGAAGATTCCAGAATAATCAAGATCACTGTTAATAATTCGGATCCTCAGTTAGCTGCTGACATAGCAAACGAGACGGCTAATGTGCTGGCAGATGAAGTTGTAAATATTATAGAAACAGATAAACCTTCAACTGTTGAAGCTGCCGTTCCGGCCGAAAAGCCTGCAAGTCCAAGCAAAAAGAAAAATACCCTTATTGGGTTTGCTGCGGGACTTTTGTTAGCTGCGTTTGTAATTATGATTCGCTATTATGGCGATATGTCTATCAAAGATGAAGATGATGTCAGAAAATATCTTGACTTGGATACTTTGGCGTTATTTCCTCTTGATAGTGATCCCGTTAAAGACAAGTAATTATTTGTATGGAAATGATGCAAAGGAAATAGAGCAGAATGCAGGAAATCGTTTATAAAAATTTGAATACTTCCTTTGGAATAAAGGAAGAAGCAAAAAAACTTCGGGCAAGAATTTTGTTTAAAGACGAAAATATCAAAACGGTAATGTTTACCAGTTGTATAGTCAGTGAAGGCAAAATTAAAATAACATTCGAAATGACAAAATCCTTTGCTGAACTTGGTAAAAAATCGATTCTTATAGGCGCGGATTTGAGAACGCCTGCTATTTATAATAAGTATATTGATGGTAATATTTCAATTGGTTTGACTGATTATCTTACAGGCCAATGTGAGCTGGACGATATCATTTATAAAAATGTAAGTGGTGATGGTGCAGCCGGAAAAGAGTTTTATTATATTCCGCCCGGAACGATAAGTGATAATCCGTCGGAGCTGTTTTCATCGGATGTTTTCAGATTCATGCTTATTAAGCTGCGAGAAATATTTGATGTCATTGTTATTGATACACCTCCAATGGAAAAGGTTGTTGATGCTACAGTTATAGCACCATTAACGGATGGTGTAGTGGAGGTAATTGAATCGGGTAAAGTAAATTACAAATTAGCACAGGATTTAAACGAAACTCTTAAGGCATCTGATTGTCGAATATTAGGGGTAATATTGGACAAGGTCGATAAGAGCAAAAAAGGGTATCATCATTTTAAATATAGTAAATAGTTACACTAGGGGGACCATACGAAACTAACTTAAGATAGACGCTATTCATGGTGTGAGGGTGATCTACAATGAAAAGGGAAAGCAGTTTTGGTAACACAAAAAGTATTAAAATTGCTATGTTGGGTCAGAAACGTGTGCCTTCGAGAGAAGGCGGGATTGAAGTAGTGGTTGGTGAATTAAGTGTCCGCATGGCTAAACTTGGGAATTCTGTAACATGTATTAATCGAATGGGTCATCATGTAAGTGGAAAGAAATATGACTGCGAAAAGATGACTGATTATAAGGGGGTAAGACTGGTTTCAGCATTTACAATTAATCGTAAGGGTCTTGCCGCATTGACAGCATCTTTTTTCGGATCAATAATTGCGGCTTTTGGTACTTACCATGTAGTGCATTTTCATGCTGAAGGTCCGGCTTTTATGTGCTGGCTCCCGAAATTATTCAGAAAAAAGATAGTAGTAACTATACATGGACTTGACTATCAGAGAGCAAAATGGGGGAAACTTGCCTCTGATTACATTATGCTTGGTGAAAAGAATGCAGTTCGTTATGCAGATCAGATAATAGTACTTAGCAGACAGGTGCAGGAATATTTTAAACAAAAATATAATCGTGAAACAGTATATATTCCTAATGGTGTTAATAGACACGAAAAAGCACCTGCAGATATTATCACATCAAAATATGGTCTGCATAAAGATGAGTACATTCTTTTCCTGGGGCGTCTTGTTCCTGAAAAGGGAATCAAAAATCTTATAATGGCATTTAAAAATATTCAAACAGATAAAAAACTTGTAATTGCAGGTGGTAGTTCTGATACAGCTGTCTTTGCAAAAGAACTGAAAGAAATTGCTAAAGATGACAGCAGGATTATTTTCACAGGCTTTGTTCAGAATAAAGAGCTTGAGGAATTATATAGTAATGCATATATTTATACATTACCAAGTGATCTTGAAGGAATGCCATTAACATTGTTGGAAGCAATGAGCTATGGCAACTGTTGTCTTATAAGTAATATTCCTGAATGTACAGAAGTTGCAGGCAATTATGCCTATACTTTTAAAAAGGGTGATATTAGTGATTTGCAAATGAAATTGCAGGATTTGTGTAATTCAAAAGAAAAGGTTTTTTCAATGAAGAATCAGACTTCGGATTTTGTCTGTATAAAATATAATTGGGATAATGTTGTTGATCAGACTCTCTTTCTTTATCATTCTATTATTGAAAAGAAAGCGGATGTTGCGATTGCGCTTGATTCAAGCCTGACTGCCCGGAATGGAGTAAAGAGTGCTTAATGATAATAATACGAGGATGAAAATCTTAATCGTTAATAAATTTCTTTATCCGAACGGAGGATCAGAAACATATATTTTTAAGCTTGGTGACTGCCTAAAGAAACATGGACATGAAGTTCAATATTTCGGAATGGAGCATGAAGGCCGATGCGTGGGAAATCACGCAGAGGCCTTTACATCTAATATGGATTTCCATGGTGGAAGTAAATTATCCAAGCTCATGTACCCATTGAAAACAATATATTCTACTGAAGCCAGAAAAAAGATAAGACTGGTTCTGGATGATTTTAAACCTGATATTGTACATCTGAACAATTTCACATATCAGTTAACACCTTCAATTATTCTTGAGATAGTTAAATGGAGAAAAGACAATCATAGGAAGTGTAGAATTGTATTTACAGCGCATGATTATAATCTGATATGCCCCAATCATATGCTGAATAATCCAAATACCGGAAAGAACTGTGAAAATTGTATTGGAGGGAATTATATCAGCTGTACTAAAGGCAGATGTATTCATGGATCTGCAGCAAAGTCGCTTGTGGGCTCAATGGAGGGATATTTCTGGAAACTCAGGAAAACCTATAAATACATAGATGCAGTTGTATGTTGTTCGGAATTTATGAAAACCAAAATGGATTCTAATCCGCTATTTATGGGCAAAACAGTTGCACTTCATAATTTTATAGAAAGTGTAGACAGGGAAGAGACTAAGAAGAAAAATTATGTACTTTACTTTGGAAGATATTCTAAAGAAAAAGGAATAGAAACGCTAATAGAAGCTTGTAAACAGCTTCCGGATATTAATTTTATATTTGCAGGAACAGGCCCATTGGAAGAACAACTAAGTGGCGTGAACAACATTACTGATGTTGGATTCAAATCCGGAAAGGAACTTGAAAAGCTTATAAGAGAAGCAAAATTCAGTGTTTATCCGTCTGAATGGTATGAAAATTGTCCATTTTCTGTTATGGAAAGCCAGATGTATGGAACTCCTGTACTGGGAGCAGATATTGGAGGAATTCCGGAACTTATTAAGAATGAAGAAACCGGAGAGCTATTTTCCAGTGGCAATTTGCAAGATTTGATCAATAAGATAAAAGAACTTTGGAACAATCAGGGTAAGCAGATTAAATACACACAGAATTGCCAGTCAACTGTATTTGATACAGTCGATGATTATTATTACAAAATCATGAAAATTTATATTGGTAAGGCAGGGTGAGGAGAAATAGGGATTATGAGTATAGAAAAGAAGCTAAATGGAACAGTAATAGTAACATACAGATGTAATGCACGCTGTACCATGTGCAACAGATATAAAAGCCCATCAAAACCGGAAGAAGAAATCTCAATTGAAACAATAAAGAAACTTCCTAAGATGTATTTTACAAACATTACCGGTGGTGAGCCGTTTATCAGAACTGATTTGAAAGAAGTAGTACGTGAGCTATATAAAAAGAGTGATCGAATTGTAATATCCACAAATGGATTCTTTACAGAAAGAATTGTTGATCTTTGCAAGGAGTTTCCTCAGGTTGGAATCAGAATTTCCATAGAAGGCCTTGAAAATACTAATAATGAGATACGTGGACTTCAGGATGGATATAACAGGGGGTATAGCACACTTAAGAAGCTACGGGAAATGGGCATGAAGGATGTTGGCTTTGGAATGACAGTTCAGGACAAGAACGCACCGGATCTTGTTCCTTTATATAAGCTTTCTGATGAAATGGGAATGGAATTTGCAACAGCTTCGCTTCATAATAGTTTCTATTTCGTTGAAGCCAAAAATATTATTCATGACCGCCCTATGGTTGCAAAGAATTTTGAGAATCTTATTAATGATCTTTTAAGGTCGAACAGCCCTAAGAAATGGTTCAGAGCATATTTCAATCATGGACTTATTAATTATATTTATGGACAGAAGAGGCTGCTTCCATGTGATATGAGTTTTGACACATTTTTTATCGATCCATATGGCGATGTAATGCCATGTAACGGAACCAAAGATAAAGAAGTAATGGGCAATCTGAACACGCAGACCTGGGATGAGCTTTGGTCAAGCCCAGAGGCTGAAAAAGTCAGAAATAAGGTACGTCATTGTGATCGTAACTGTTGGATGATTGGATCTGTATCTCCTGCGATGCACAAATATATCTGGACACCTGCCCTTTGGGTTATGATACATAAGCTTAAGAGTATGTTTGGAAGTAAGTACAGTATGTATGAAAATAAGATCTGTCGAGATTACAGAGATGGAATTGTTACTAAAAAGCAACTTGATGCTTGCAGTACATGTGATATGTGTGCAGTGGCCAATGATGGCCTTAGTGCAGCATCTAGAGAACAGCTTAAGATAAGAACAGGAGAAGAAATTGTAGATGCTGATATCGCTGCTCAGTTGAACGTAAGGTAATGACTAAATGAAAATAGCTGTTATAACAAGACATGGAATATCCAATTATGGATCTTTGCTTCAGACATTTGCCACTCAGCGTGTAATTGAGAAGCTCGGTTATCAATGCGAGATAATCGATTATATTCGCAAGGATGAAGAACCTCAAAATTGGGAAAAGACATCATTGGCGGGTAAGAAAAAGTGGAACGCAAATTGTATCAAAAGGTTTATGTATCTTTTCCTGAGAAATCCTGAAAGCATAATTGCAGGTAAAAAATTTCAGGAAATGAGGGAGAAATATCTTCATCTTTCGCAGAGATATTCTGATGCTGAAGAACTGAAAAGTAATGTACCGAAGGCAGATTGCTATCTTACAGGAAGTGATCAGGTTTGGGGCAAAGTTGCTAATGGAGAATATGATGATACATATTTTCTTTCATTCGTGGCAGATGATAAAAAGAAAATTGCATATGCAGCAAGTATGGGTAATTATAATCCTTCTGAAGAGTACTTATCATTTTTTAAGAATTACTTACCCAGATATGATGCTTTAGCAGTACGTGAGAAGCGAGTTTCTGACTTCCTCAGACAATATGGAATCGATAGTTATATAGTTTTGGATCCTACACTTTTGATAGATGTTAATGAATGGGATAAGATAGCAGATTGTAACATAAAAAGCAAGTATTTGCTCATATATCAGCTTCATAATAATCCTACATTAAATATAGCAGCTAAGAAAATTGCATCCAGGATGAAGCTAAAGATAGTAAGAGTATCCCCTTCATTACATCAGATTTCACGTACTGGTAGACTGGTGTATCTTCCCGATGTAAACAGATTTCTTTCGCTTATAAAAAATGCTACATATATGGTTACTGATTCTTTTCATGGTACAGTTTTTGCTATCACTTATCATACTCCATTTGCAGAGGTTCTACCTGAAAATGGTACCAGTAGCAGAAATATTAATCTTCTTACAATGACAGGGCTTGAGAAACAAATAGTAACTACAATAAGCAGTGCAGATTCTGTACCTACGGAGATTGATTATTCTTCTGTAGATGAAAATCTGAAAGCAGAAAGAAATCAATCTTTCAATATATTGAAAAATATGCTTGGAGAGACAATTAACTGTAATGAATGAAGTACAAAAGACAGTATGTGAATTAAATAAATGCATGGGATGTATGGCATGTCTTGAAGTGTGCTCCCATAATGCAATCAGTATTAAAGATAATCTCAAGGCATACAATGCAGTAATTGATTGCCAAAAATGTATTGAATGTGGTGCATGTCATACTATATGTCAGCAGAATCATAACTTAGATGATTTCAAAATTCCTGCTCTATGGTATCAGGGGTGGTGCAAAAATGAAAGCATCAGAGTTGCAGGCTCATCCGGAGGTATAGCTGGAGCTGTTTCTCTCGATTTTGTTAAAAGTGGTGGAATAGTATGCAGTTGTGTGTTGAAAAAAGGAAAATTTATTTTTGATTTTGCTGAAAATGAAGCAGAAGTAGTAAAGTTTACGGGTTCTAAATATGTTAAAAGTAATCCTGAAGGTATATATAGCAAAATAAAGTACTTGTTAGAAAAGCGGAAAAAGCTGCTATTTATAGGTTTGCCATGTCAGGTGGCGGCAATTAAGAAAATGATTCCCGTTTCTATGCAGGAAAATTTATATACTGTTGATTTGATATGTCACGGTACACCCTCACCCAAAATGCTTGATATATTTTTGGGGCAGTATGATAAAGATATAAAGCAAATAAATGATATAAGTTTTAGAAAAAAGGCGAAATTTCAGGTATTTGTTGATGGAAGAGGGGTTATTACTCAAGGTGTTACAGATCGTTATCTTGTGTCATTTTTAAACTCAATGATATATACAGAGAATTGTTATAGTTGTCCCTATGCAAGAAGAGAAAGAATCTCTGATATAACTTTGGGTGATTCGTGGGGAAGTGACCTTGATTATATGGAACAGAAAAAGGGAATATCTCTTGTTTTAGTTCAGACACCCAAAGGAAAATCTCTAATTGAATCAGATAAGTTTGTGTTAAAAAAGGTGGATATAGAAAATGCGATAATACATAATCATCAGCTCAGAGCACCATCAACTGCTCCTGAAAACAGAGAAGATTTTTTTGAAAGATTAAATAATAAAAATTTTAATAAGCTTATTTCAGGATCATTTCCTTATATCTGTTTTAAACAGGACATTAAAAAGATACTAATAAATACAGGGTTGAAGAAATAATCATATAAATTAAGTATGAGGGGATTAATTGAATTGTGAAGAAAGTATTGTTTGTAATGCAATCTCTATATAACGGCGGTGCAGAAAGAAGCCTTATAAATCTTCTTAATGAATTACCGGAAGATAAGTATAAGATTGATATTCTCCTTTTTAAAAGAGAAGGAGTCTTTATGAAACAGGTTCCTGAATTTGTTAAAATTCTCGATACGCCTGTTGCATTAAATAAATTATCAGTGCCTTTAAAAAAATCAGGAAAATATATTCCTGTAAAAGTTGTTGGGACTACAATTTCGAGGCTTGTTGAAAGAGAGAAGAAACAGCAGGAAGCATACAGGTGGAAGCATTGCTATACCAAATTCATAGATGATCTGGATGAATATTATGATGTTGCAATTGCATATATGAGCGGAGAAATACTTTATTATTTATGTGACAAAGTTAAAGCTGCCAAGAAATTTGTATGGATACATAATGATTACAGAGCAGCACACCATCCTAGGGAATACGATTATCCTTACCTGAAACAGGTTGATGGAATTGTATCAGTATCAGAATCGTGTAGTGATATTTTGAAGGAAGAATTCCCTGAGTTTTCGGATAAGATTTATTATATTTCCAATATTAATTCATCAGAAGTGATCAGAAAAAGGGCTGAAGAATTTGTACCGGTAGAATTTAAGGCAGAATCATATGAACCTATAATATTGTCAATCGGAAGATTGAGTCCTCAAAAAGGGTTTGATATTGCTGTTAACGCTGCTTATATTATGAAAAACAGGGGATTGCATTTTACGTGGTTCATTATAGGAGATGGTCCGGAAGAAAAGAATTTAAAGGAAGCTATAAATGAATATGGTTTAAATGAATATTTTAAATTGCTGGGTAAAAAAGAAAATCCATATCCATATATTAAAAACTGTACAATATTTGCTCAAACATCCAGATATGAAGGTAAATCGATGGTTCTTGATGAGGCCAAAATCTTATGCAGACCAATTTTAACTACAGCTTATCCGACAGCTAGCGACCAGATTGCAGCTGACAAGGAAGGGGTAATTGTTAATATTTGTGCAGAAGATATAGCGGCTGGATTAGAAAAAATGATAACAGATGCAAGTTTTTGCCACGAATTAAGTGATTATCTTGGTATGCGTGAGTTTGGAAATTCAGAAGAAGTCAGAAAATATATGCAACTAATAGACAATAATCATATAAGCTGAATGAATTATATATGCAGAAAGAAATCCTGAAAAAGATTGAAAATAAAATCGTTTTCTATCTGATGGTGTTCTATCCTATTTGGATTAGTGTGGGGAGATTTATACCATTTGTAGAAACTATATTAACGTTGCTGATAGGATGTGTTTTGGCAGTTCAACAATTGCCAAAGAAGAAAACATTTATTAAATATGCATTAATAGCCGTTCTCTTGATTATCAGTTATTATATGTACCCTGTTACTGATAAACATATTGAACATGCAAAAATGATTATAATATTTTTCATGTCAATTGATGCGATTAATTCGGGTTTATATTTAAGATCCATCAGGAAAATTTTCAAATACCGTAACACGATATTAGTACAAATAGTATGTATTCTATTGATAAACATCTTACTTGTTTTTGGTGATTATGGTTATTCTGCAGATTATGAAAAAATATGGCATATAAAAGCTTTTCAGGGAATTTATTCGGATCCTCATCAGTGTGCATATCATATTTGCGTATTAATTATTTTTATGATGTGGATTTCGCAAATAAAATATAGCAAATATCATTTATTTATTATTTTAGGCCTGGAGTATTGCGTATTGATTACAGGTGCAAGAGTTCCTTCATTTGCCGCTATAGTTTTAGGAGCTATATATTTTATAGATAATTTTGTTAAGACTAAGAAAAATGACGTTGATCAAAAATCTCAATATATGATCAAGTTACTTATCACAATAATGTTGTTTATTATAGCTGCTATTCTGATTATGAATTTCACGGCATTTGGGAAAAAAATGTTAGTCTCTATAGAAAATGGTAATTTTGATAACGGCAGATCTTCGCTTAGAACAACGGACTTAGAGTTTTTTAGTACTTCAACTGTGTTCCATAAAATATTTGGTAGTGGCACGGATGCTGTCAGGGCTTATCATGCCAGTTTGAAGTATGGTCAGGAAATATGGTCGCATAATGATTTTCTTCAGATAATATGTGGCATGGGAATCATTATGCTTGTTTTATATTGCTGGAGTTGGATTAAATTGCTGATACATTCAAAAAGGATATCCATAAATGCTTGTGCGATTGTTATAACTATGATTATGGTTTCTTTTATGAATGGATTATATATACATTCGAGATTGGTTTTTGTTATTCCGCTTCTTGTTATGTATATGCAATACAATGCAAGTAAACACTGCAATTAATACGGAGCTAAATGATTTGAAAGAATTATTAAAAAAAACAGGGAATAAGTTTATTACGTTTTTAATACTATTATATCCGTTATTGAGCAGTATAGGTCGTTTCATTCCTTTGGCAGATACGATATTAACATTATTAATTATAATGACGTTATTGTGCGAACAGCTGCCTAAGAAGAGAAAGATATTAAAGTACTGTTTGATTGCTTTTTTATTTTGGATCAGTTATTCAATGTTTCCTGTTACAACTGAACACAGTGATCATGTGAAAATGTTAATAATTTTTTTGGGCGCATTTGATGCTATGGAGTCCCACTTGTATAAGAAGGCGTTTGTAGTTATTAGAAGGTATAGAAAAACACTATTGATTCAACTGTCATTGATTTTATTTTGTAATATAGCGTTTGTATTTCTTGATGCAGGGTATTCAGAACAATATACCAAATTATGGTCGGTAAGTGCATATCGTGGAATATATGTAGATCCTCATCAATGTGCTTATCACATTTGTGCTTTACTGATAATAATGTTATGGATTTCAAAGATTCAATATAGAAGGTACTATTTTATATTGGTTGCAGGTTTTGAGTATTGTGCAGCAATAACAGGTGCAAGAGTTCCAACGGTTACAGCATTTGCAATTGGTGCAGTATTTGTCATCGATTTTGTAATCAGGCTAAAGAGAGAAAGATTTGATAATAAAGGAAACTTTATGATTGCTGTTATGATGTCTTCACTTATCCTGGTTTTAGTTGCTATTATACTGATCATGAATACATCATTTGGTTCAAAAATGTTGGAGTCTATTGGAAAACAGAATTTTGATAATGGCAGAGGATCGTTAAGGACAGCTGATATTCTGCTTTTTCAGAGATCGGATTGGATGCATAAAATTTTTGGCAATGGTACTGATGGTGTTATCAACTATCATGGAAATATGAAATGGGGACAACCTATCTGGTCTCATAATGATTTTATGCAGGTTTTATGTGGAATGGGGATAATAATGTTCCTAATTTACTGCCTGGAGTGGATCAAATGTCTCGTATATTCTTTCAGAATGTCTATTACTTCCGGGTTAATAGTTATTCTTATGATTGCTGTTGCTTTTTTTAATGGATTATATATACATTCACGATTAACAATTTTACTTCCTTTATTATTTATATATATGAATTATAGAAATGTAGACATCAGTAATGAATTAGATACATCAGAAGAAGAAAAACAGGTGGACTCTATATGTCAGTCATAAGTAAACTTAAAAGAAATTTTTTTGTACAAAGAAGTTTTAAAATCTTAAAATGCATTATCAGAAAATTATTAGTTGTAATAATACACATTGTGCCAAGCGGTAGACGAAATGTTCCTTACTCAATTGAAAAATCAACAGAAATATTAAATCAGATTAAACAGTATGAAGATAAAAATATTGATCAAACATTATTAAGAAGTAGTTCTTGTGACGTTGCTATATCTATCATAATACCGGTTTATAATTGTGAGAAGTATCTTGAGGAATGCCTTAATTCTATTAGCAATCAGAAAACCACATTTACATATGAAGTAATAATTATTAATGATGGTTCTACTGACAGATCTGCTGAAATAATAAATAAATATAATGATGATCATTTTATTATAGTAAGTGAACCTAATTCCGGACAGGCTGTTGCCAGAAATTTGGGCTTATCTTTGGCAAGAGGAAGCTATATTACATTTATTGATGCTGATGATTTCGTATCAGACAATTATATTGAATCTATGATCAAGAAGGCTCAGTCAACTGATGCAGATATAGTATTATCTTGTTATTCTAACTGCAATTATAGTTCGAATATTAATAATACATGTTATTTTGGTGATCATGTATATACGAACTTTTATGGATATTTAGGTAAATCCGGTGTTCCATGGGGTAAGATTTATAAGAGGAAATTATGGGAAAACGTCAGCTATCCTGACAACATAGCATTTGAAGATACAATTATTTTAAATGTTATTTACAGAAGATGTCTAAAATTGGTTACTAATGATAATTGTATCTATTATTACAGAATACATGATACCAATACAATTAAACAGATATTGGGAACGCCAAAGGCAATTGATAGTATCTGGGCAGTAAAGTACTCGCTTAATTTATGCAACAAGCTAGGTATTACTCCTACTATTGACTATTATTATGCGTTACTGTTGCAAACATCTATCCATGTATACTATAGACTGCGTGGGTATGATAGAAGAACTAAGATGGCAGCTTTTATATGTCTTAGAGATTTAGTTATTAGTTATAGAAAAAGTATAAACATGAGCCTTCCACGATTTCCTAATATTATATTGGAAAAGCTGGACATGGCATTTGTAAATGGAAATTATACTTTATGGAAACTTTGTTCATTATGTTATCAAAGCCATAATTACACTTTAAAAGTAAGAAGCGAGGAATAATATTGAAAAAGGTATTGGAAGTGTCATGCAATGGAATGTATAATGGCGGTGTTCAACATGTAATTATGGAAATAACCAGAAATTTGTCCCGTAAATATAATATAGATGTACTTGTATTTACAAAGGGGCCGGATTACTTTGATAAGGAATTTCAAAGTTATGGTGGCAAAATATTCAGATTACCTGATAAGCAGAATAAGCTAAGGAAAATCACCTGGTACTTTGATGGATTGCGAATATATAGAGGTACTTTGAAAATACTTCGGGAAAATGGTCCGTATGATGTAATACATTGCCATAATTATTTTAAAAGTGCATATTGCCTTATGGCAGCAAAAAAAGCGGGGGTACCGGTCAGAATTGTACATTCGCACAATGATTTTTCAAATGTTTCATATTTTTTTACCAGAAAAATTCTATGGTTTATTGAACGCAGAATCATGAACAGAAATTCTACTGACAGAATCGGATGTTCAAGGGCAGCTGCAGATTTTTTGTTTGGAAGAAATGTATCATCTGATGTAATTTACAATGGAATAGATATTCGTAGGTTCGATGACAACAATGACTTAGCCCCCTATATAGCTAATACAAGGATACGCTTGCTTCATGTAGGAAATTTTTCTCCTCAGAAAAATCAATTGTTATTGGCTGATATAGGTAATGCCTTAAAATGTTTAAATATTGATTTTGTAATGACTTTGGTCGGTGGCGACTCTGAATATAAAAATGAGGTACAAAGCAGAGTTAGTGAACTGGGATTAAATGATAAATTTGTATTTCTGCCCCAGAACTCAGATATTCCCGAACTTATGGGGAAATCAGATCTATTTCTTTTTCCATCTGCATATGAAGGACTTGGGATTGTTGTGATTGAGGCACAGGCGTCAGGTCTTCACTGTATTGTTTCTAAGGCGGTTCCGGAGGAGGCAGATCTTGGAAATGTTGAATATATTGATTCAAAGGATCCTATGGTCTGGGCCAAAAAGATAGAACAAAAGGTAAAGAGTGGTCAGGAAAGAGTCTATGTTAATATGGATAGCTATGACATTTCTAAAGTAATCACCAATTATGAAAAAATATATGAGAACAATTGTAAGAGGTAATCGTGAAAAATAAGTCAGTTGGCAAAAATGCTATATTAAATGTAATTAAAACAGTTATTGCATTATTATTTCCACTAATAACTTTTCCATATATATCAAGAGTTTTGCAGGTCGATAATTTAGGGAAGGTTAATTTTGCTAATTCAGTAATTAATTACTTTATATTATTTGCAACTTTGGGATTAGGAACATATGGTGTAAGAGAAGGCGCGGCTTTAAGGGATGACAGGGATAAATTTCAAAAATTTTTTTCTGAGGTTTATACTATATCGCTGTTTTCAACTCTTATTTCTTTGATTGGGCTTGTAGTTATAACAATATTTCTTCCGGGACTTAGAAGTTATGAATTATTAATACTGATTCTGAGTATATCCGTTATATTACCTACTATAGGTTGCGGTTGGGTCTGTGCTGCATATGAGGATTTCGGATATATCACTATACGAACAATTCTCGTTCAGATTATATCTTTAGCTTTGATTTTTGCCTTCATTCATGTCCCTGGTGATTACTATAAATATGCAGCAATACTTGTTTTTTCAAGTCAGGGTGCTAATATTTTCAATTTGTTCTATATAAGAAGATATGTGAAAATAGTTCCTGTATTACATATGAATGCAAGTAAACATTTAAAACCATTACTAATTTTATTTGCATCATCGCTTGCCACGTCCATATATGTCAGTTCTGATACTACTGTACTAGGTTTTGTGTGCGGAGATTATTATACAGGGTTGTATGGCGCAGCAACAAAACTCTATTCTGTACTTAAGAACCTAATATCAGCTATAGTGATAGTTTCGATACCCAGATTTTCTTTTTATTTTGGAAGCAATAAAAAAGAAGAATTTGATAATTTGCTAAATAAGATCAGTAAAGCGCTGGTGATTATTACACTTCCTATAGTAGCGGGTGTTTTCACACTTAGCAGGGAGATTATTCTATTTATATCCGGAAAACAGTATATAGAGGCTTCTTCTGCTTTAAGAATATTGTCAGTTGCAGTTTTATTTGTTGCGATTTCATGGATACAGTCTCAATGTATCCTAGTACCTATGAAACAAGAGAAAGCTGTATTATATACAACAATTTTTACAGCTATATTGAATGTTGTACTTAATATATTATTAGTAGGAAAATGGAAGCATAATGCTACAGCATTGACAACGTTAATATCTGAAGCATGTGTAGTGATTATATACTTTCGGGTAATTGGTTCTAAAGTTCGTTTCCCAAAAATTGGCTCTGAACTTTTTCATGGATTGATTGCTGCAGTAGCAATGATAGGTGCGCTGTATTTAATTGGAAGATTAGATATAAATATTTATATTCAATTGCCACTCTCAGTATTAATTGGTGCTTTAGTTTATGCAGTTATTTTGTTGTTGTTAAGGGATAAAGTTGCAATACTAATAATAAATAAAATCTTTAAAAAGCTTGGTATAAGTAAAGATTGATATTTAATAGGAGATTTTGAAGTTGATTGAAGATGACAAAAAGCCTATACGGGTGCTGGTAAATGCTCCTCTGGGTATGGATGGTATAACCAGTATGATGGTTAATATACAAACACATATTGATCGTACAAAAGTAAATTTTGATTATTTAGTCATTCATGATGAAAAAGAGCCAATGGAAGACAGGGTATTAGCTCTTGGTAGTAGAAAAATGGTTGCTTCTACAGATAAAGTACCTTCAAAGATCCTTAGAAGACTGGCACGTATAAATGAAATCAGAAAAGTTTGCAAGGACAATAATATTAAGATAATGCATTATAATTCTGATAATGCTTCTGATGTTTCTAATATTGTGGGTGCGAGGCTGGGAGGCGTTAAATATATTACCATTCATAGTCATAACTCATGGTATGGCAGGAGTGGTATGGGAACCATTCTTGCAAGTATCATTTTGAAACCATTTATGAGCTGTTTATGTAATACATTTTGGGGATGTTCAGAATCTGCAGCAAGATTTTTATTCCCCAAATCCATTATTAAATCAGGTAATTATCAGGTGATTCCAAATGGAATTGATCTTGATAAGTTTGATTATGATCCTGAAGCAAGGATGAAGATAAGACAGAAACTTGGTATAGATGGAAAGTTTGTGATAGGACACGCAGGAAGGTTTTCGCAGCAGAAAAATCATTCTTTTTTGATTGATGTTTTTAAAGAGGTGCATTCCAAAGACAGAAATACAGTATTATTGCTCTTTGGTGAAGGCGAGTTGGAGGATGATATTAAGAATAAGGTTAACAGTTTAAATCTTTCTGATTCTGTAAGATTTTGTGGAACAAGTACAGATATGAATCTGATGTATGATGCAATGGATATTTTTGTTTTACCTTCACTTTTTGAGGGTTTACCTGTAGTTGGAGTTGAAGCTCAGGCCAGTGGACTTAAGTGCATATTTTCTGATAATATAACAAAAGAAGTAGATATTAATGGAAATAATATATTTCTTTCGCTTGATTTACCGGAAGATAAATGGGCAGAAAAAATATTGGAAAGTAAAGATACAGAACGAAAAAGCGGAAGAACTGCCCTGAGTAATGCCGGGTATGATATAAATCATACTGCTGAGGTTGTATCAGAGTTTTATTCAAAACTATCATACGTATTGCAGTAATCTTATGTATATATAGTTGAAAAGACTATATATGAATATAAGATTACTATTATCATTCTTGTAAATAACGTCGAAATATATAAATAAGAAAATTAATACTGCAAACCATTAGTTTATTAGAAATATGGGAAGGTTATATGATAAAAAAAGACAATAATAAATTGCCTAATGTCATACGTAAGGTATTAATGCTGATGATTATCTATTTCGGGCTTTCTATGTCTGTTCTATGGCTATTAAAAGAAAGCGTTTTTGGTGAGGATGAAAGTATTTATTCTTATGATAGTACAGGCAGATTAATTTTGTATTTTTCTGTCGACGGGAATGATGATAATAGCGGTGCCAATGAAAACAGCCCCAAAAAGGATCCTTCTGCATTTATTTCATGTGATAATACTGCAATTTTGCTTAAAAGCGGAGATGTCTTCTTTACACCTGGGTATACGGTAAATGCAGGACATAATGTACTTATAACAACCTATGGTGGTGAAAAGAAAGCTGTAATTGATGGTACACAGAAAAGCAATTCCTCATATGCACAATATAAAAGTGGGATATATCAGGTTAATCTGAATGCAAGGGATATAGGTGGACTAATTGAGGATGGGGGATATAATTATAAACGCGTCTCCAAAATGGAATATCTTAAGAATGATGGTGAATACTTTTATGATACAGATAATGGAGTATTGTATAGGAAAAGTTCAAAGGATCTAACAGGTAATGTAGCCACTTATACATTCGGATATTATTCAAGCGCGGGCATCGGTATTATAGAAGGATCAGAAGGTATAACTGTCAGCAATCTGGAGATACGAAATTTTGCAAATCATGGAATTGCAATTGGCGGTGAGACCAATGATATTAGTATAATTGGCTGTTATGTTCATCATATAGGAGGATGTAACGGGTATGGTGGTGGAGCCAGACAAGGAAATGCAATACAGGGATGGTGTGATTCAGAGAACAATATCACAATAACTGATAATGTATGCGAATATGTAATTGATGCTGCTATTACATTCCAGGACATTTACACCGGAGCTCAAGGAAATAGTTCAAATCTGATTATTAAGAATAATTACACCAATAATTGTTTTTATGGAATCGAATTATTTAATCTAACTGATAAAACAGTTGATTGCAGCATATATGATAATTATTTATTTAATTGTATTGATATATCCGGGGGTTATCGATATAGATGGGAGACGTTGGAACCTGAGATTCAGGAACCTAAAGCCCTTAAAGCGGGGACAATGAATAATGGAGACAAAATCTTATTTTCGGATAATATATGTATAAGCGAAGAGGGTATATCTCTTTTTCTGGACTCAAAAAATCCTTCAGTTTATGATTTTAATAATAATGTTTTTATAGCACCTACAGCTTTCGTAATAGATAGTAATTCATATTATAACAGTACAACTGATATTTTTATGGATATTTCCGGAGTTTTAACAAAAGAACAAAAGGAATTATTGATATATTATCAAAAAGCAGGAGATGAAAAAGTAGGTAATAAATAAAAGTGCTTGAAAAAGCAATAAGAGGAATCTGATAAAAGTTAAAGTATGATGAAAGAAGTCGTTGGTGGAGATAAATGGAAAGCAAAATATCAATAATAATAGCGGCTTTCAATGTCGAAAAATACTTAAAAGATTGTGTTTTAAGCGTTTTTTCACAAAAATACTCTAACATGGAAATAATACTGATTGATGATGGGTCCATGGATAAAACAGGGGATATTTGTGAAGAACTGAAGAAAGAAGATGAACGGGTTATTGTTATACATCAGCCTAATCAAGGAGTTTCAAGCTCTAGAAATTTGGGGCTCAAAATAGCAACCGGTAAATATATTTATTTTATGGATAGTGATGATACTCTGAATCTGGGGATGTTTAAAGAATTAATCCCAAAGATGGATGAACATGAACTGGATTGCATTGCATTTTGCGCAAGAGAAATTTCTTCAAAGGGTAATTCCAGCTATAAAACAAAAGCTCCTTTATCAATGTACAATAGAATAATTAAAGGAATGGATATTCTTGAAAAATATATTCCGGCAGCTGCTGTATGGACGTATTTATATAGGCGTGAATACTTAATTGAGCATGATTTGAAATTTAGACCAGGTATTTTATATGAGGATATGTTATTTACTCCTCAATTATTGCTTACCAATCCCAAAATGATCATATCTGATGGCTTTTATTATAATTATATAAAGCGGGAAGATTCTATAACTACAAGGAAGCTTCAACCACAAAATTATAAAGATAGATGTATCATTTGTGAATACTATATAAAAAGATTAAAAGAACGCAGATCATCAGAGTATAAAGCAATAGACAGATTGTTGATTACTTATTTTTTGGAAACAGAAGTCATATACGAGAAGCTCTCGAATTTGGCACAAAATTCTGTATTAAAGAACAGGCATAAGTTGATAAATGATTTAAAAAATCTTAGGTTGATCGAGACGCCAAAAGTTTATATAGTGTGCAGGAATATACATTTGATATTTCGGCTTCGTAAAATAAAGCAGAAATTATTTTATTAAAAACATATCTTCAAACTTTATAATAGTTTATAGAATGCGATATTAACTAAGGAACATAAGATGAGACTGATATTTGTAAGACACGGAGATCCCGATTACCAGAACGACTGCCTGACAGACATTGGACGCAGGCAGGCCACAAACACTGCCGCAAGGCTTCATGATGAGAAGATCAAAGCCATATACGCATCTTCCAATGGAAGAGCAATAGAGACAGCTTCATATACAGCCAAAGATCACGGACTTGACGTACAGGTACTTGACTATATGCATGAGATATGGTGGGGAGACAAGGATCAGAACATAGATGAGAGCCAGAAGATCCCGTTTGAGGGGCATCCCTGGTCCATATCATACAAGCTTCTGACAGAGCATCCTGAATATACCAAGGAGCAAGAATGGTCTGAGCATCCATATTTTAAAAATAACATCTGTATGGATTATTTTGACAGGATCAATTCAGGGATAGATGAGCTGTTAGCGCAGTACGGTCTTAAAAGAGAAGGCAATTTCTACAGATGCATGGAAGAGTGCAGTGACACTATAGCACTGTTCGCCCATGGCGGATCCGGCGCGATACTTTTTTCACACCTGTTATCAATCTCTTTTCCAATAGTACTTACTACGCTTCCTTTTGGTGTATGCTCAGTTACTATATTCGACTTTGCAGCCATGAAGGGCGAGATGACTATTCCAAGGCTTGAGATCTTTAATGACATGAATCATCATAATGAGCATAATCTGCTATTCAAGATGTGATATTGTAATCTATATTTGATTAGCATATAAAAACTCGCAAATTGCCAGGCAATTTGCGAGTTTCATAAACACATCATTTTTTAAAACTAATAAACATATATGCTTATTCTGCCTTCCAAAGTCCATGGAGGTTGCAATATGCATATACACCAACAACACTATCACCATCTGTAAGAAGGAATTCTGCGCAAGGTTTCTCTTCGGGCTTAAGCGCTTTTCTCTGAACGCCCTTAGCTGTCTCGATAGCGATCCATTCAATGTAATGCTCAGGAAGCATAGGATGCTCAACAGATCCTACAGTAACTGTAACCTTGTTACCTTCAACTGTATAAACCGGTACATGCTTCTCAACTGCTCCATCAGAAGTTCCCGGTACAAGCTCAGTCATATGCTGACCACAACATGTCATAGGAGCGCCTGATTCCTTAACCATTTCTACGAAATTGCCACAAACTTTACATACATAGAACTTCATTAGTATATACCTCCTTACCTGTTTGAATAGAATTAAGATTCTATATAGCCCTTATTTATGATATACCGTTTATAGTTCTATTATACACGGTTAATTGAACTTGTGGGCGTTTTGGATATTTTTCATGCAGTTAATTTATTACCGTTATACAGCGATGCTCATCAGAAATCAAACAGCTTAAACTTCCCATATACACAGCATAGTATCATTAAAAATCCTGAGTAAACAGTCAAATATTCATCTTTTCGCAATTTCTAACCTACCATATTCTGTGATAGTTTCCATCTGATATAATGTCCTTAAGAGTAGTTCACAATTACTTTTCTAATGGAGGTTTAAGCCCATGACCACACAGGAATATATTAATGGCATATTGGATCAGCAAAAGAAATTCTTCAAAACCGGAAAAACTCTAGATCTGTCATTCAGGATCAGACAGCTCAAAAGGCTTAAAAGCGCTGTTATGCAATATGAAGATGAGATCAAAAATGCTCTTTCAAAGGACCTTGGGCGACACGGCGCAGAAGCCTATTTCTGCGATATAGGTACCATAATCCTTGAGATTAATGAAACTATAGAAGGGCTAAGAAAGTGGGCTAAACCTGAGACTCATTTTAGCGGCCTTACCTGCTTCCCAAGTATCATTACCAAAGTCTACAAGATGCCTTATGGTAACACGATTATAATAAGCCCTTTCAACTTCCCGTTTACGTTGTCGCTTGGCGTTCTGATACCTGCTATTGCAGGCGGCAATACAGCTGTTATCAAGGCAAGCTCTAAGTCTTCATATTCTACGCAGGTTCTTAAGAAGGTGGTCACAGCTTTTTTCCCTACTAAATATGTAGCAGTGATAGATGGTGGCCACGACGTAGCAGATATGTGCCTTGAAGCGGGGTTCGATAAGATATTCTATACCGGATCGCCAAAGGTTGGTAAGCATGTTATGGAGATGGCGTCTAAGAATCTGACACCTGTAGCTCTGGAACTGGGCGGCGAGAATGGGAACTGGTGCATTATCAGGAAAGATGCCAATCTCAAAGATGCTGCAAGAAAGATTGCCTTCTTCAAGATGCTCAACAGCGGACAGATCTGCATCAATATCAATCAGATTGCTGTTGCCAGTGAAATTGCTGACAGATTCATAGAACTATTAAAAGGTGAGTTCAAACGTCAGATAGGCGATGATGCGCTTGTAAACAGCGAATATCCGCACCTTATCACAAAAAGCGCCTATGACAAATGTAAGTCCGAATGCGACCTTTATAAAGACAGGGTCATCTATGGCGGCAAGGGCGATCCGCTAAGCCTTAGATTCCAGCCAACTATCATATATCCTGTCAAGGCCGATGAGCCTATAGTCAATCACGAGCTCTTTAATCCGCTTCTACCTATCGTGCCTTTCGAAGATAGCGAAGTGGACAAGCTCCTTAATACTATCGAATCCAGGCATCACGGACTTGCCCTATACATCTTCACTGAGAACATCGACTGGGCGCAGAAAGTAATGTCTACTATGCAGTTCGGAGGCGGCTGCATCAACGAAGTGTGCCTTCATATGATGGTCAAAGGCGTGCCTTTTGGCGGAACAGGTCATTCCGGCATGGGAGCATATCACGGCAAGTGGGGATTTATGGAATTCACACATCCTACAACTGTCCTTGTAGGAAGTTCGAGATTCAACCTGCCCCTAAGGGAACACCCCTATAAGGGGATTAAGCTTGGACTCATCAGATTGTTTGAAAGGTGAACTTATAAATTGTATGAAACCAGCAAGATTGTAATTTACTTAAGGGGTGCACTTACCAAACATACATCATGGCGAGATTTTCTCGACTTGACACTGACCAATCGGATAGTTAAACAATATATTTGTGCAGGAGGATAACCATGAATTTTATATCTAAAAAAATAGATCACATACGTCAAAATCCATATGTGATCAGAGACTATTTTGAGTACTTTTTATTATATTGTTTCCTTGGATGGATATATGAATCCATCTGGTGTGATGTGATATACCATAAGAGAGGATTTCTTAACAGAGGTTTTCTCTTCGGGCCATGGCTTCCAATCTATGGCATAGGCTTTTTTATAATACTGGGATTATTCCATTTGTTAAAAATCAAAAAGCCTGTTGCAGTATTTATAGCAGGAGCTATAGTAGCAACCCTCGCAGAGCTTGTAGCTAGTTATATCCTTGAGAATACCATGGGCAGCTATATGTGGGATTATACCGGCTACTTCATGAACTTTGATGGAAGGATAGCTCTGGTACCCGGCCTCATGTTCGGCCTTCTTATCTTCGTAGCCATCTGTCTGATACAGCCTGCAATCATTAAGTTCCAACAGAAATTCAAGACCAGTAAATTCCATAACGCTTGTTTTATACTACTCGCAGCCTTGTTCCTCATCGATCTTGTCAGTCGCATCTGGTTAGGTAGTAATTTTAGTGCCTAACAAATATATTTATAACAAAACGGAAACTAATAAAATCATGTCATATATCAAGTAGCTGATATGCGCATATTACAATATACAATTATTGCACCTGTCTCCCTAATAAGAATTGATTAATCCGGAATTTTTATTGTGAAAATTGCCTTTTCGCATTCTGTTTCTTCTAATATAATATCCATAATAAATCCCTCTTTAGCTGTGTGAAAATAAATAAAATATACAAACGATATATAGATAATCGCAAAAAATGTTTATTCCAGCGCAACTTTTGAACAAAAATAAATAGCAATAATTAGTACAAGAATAGCAATATTAAAAAAGAAACTCTGCCCATAACCCTTTATAAATGTATAGGAGTTGTTAATTTAGATACAAATTTAGTAGGGAGGATTTATAGGTGGAGACTAGCTCTGCAAATAAGAAAACTTCTGTAGTAACCAAAAAGAAGCTTTCCAAAAATTATCTTAAAAGGTATTGGCAGTTATACGTTTTGCTGGCCGTACCAATGGTATATTTTTTAGTGTTTAAGTATGTACCTATGGTATATATTCAGATTGCATTCAAAAAATATATGCTCAACACAAGTGTTTGGAGTATGCCCCTGGCCAAGAATAATGGATTCCAGTATTTCATACAGGCATTTTCCAATCCTGAATTCTTAAGGGCACTTAGGAACACTATCGTTCTTAACCTTCTTGATCTGTGTATCGGATTCCCGATCCCGATCATATTTGCACTTATTCTTAATGAGCTTGTATTCAAGCGTTTCAAGAAAGTGGTTCAGACAATTGCATACATGCCTCACTTCTTATCATGGGTCATCATCTATGGTATTGCTATACAGCTCTTTGCACCTAGCACAGGTCTTATCAACCTGGCTATCACAAAGATGGGCGGAGAGGCAGTTCCATTCCTCAATGATGGCAATCACTGGGTATGGACATACATCTTCCTTGGTGTATGGCAGAGTTTTGGATGGAACTCAATCGTATATCTTGCTGCAATAGCAGGTATCAACTCAGAACTTTACGAAGCAGCATCTGTTGATGGTGCCGGACGTTTCAAGAAGATGTGGCATATCACACTTCCTGGTATCAAGCCTACAATAGTTATTCTTCTTATCATGGCTATCGGTAATATCCTTGGAAGTAGTTTTGACAGACCATTCGCACTCCAGAATAACCTCGTAATGGATCAGGCGCAGGTTCTTTCCACATATGTATATCAGTATGGTATCAAGGGCCTTCAGTTCTCACTGACAACAGCTGTCGGACTGTTCCAGTCTGTAGTTGGCGTATTTTTCCTGTTGCTTGCCAACTGGCTGTCTAGAAAGCTCGGAGAAAGGGGTATCTGGTAATGAAAGTAAAATCAAAAAAGGCAATGTTTGGCGATTGGATCTTTGTTCTTATATGTGTGATCATAAGCCTTATCTGTATTATTCCTATGATCAACCTGCTCGCCAGATCACTTAGTAGTACTGATGCACTTGTAAGACATGAAGTATATCTGCTTCCAAAGGGACTTAACTTCGGTGCATACGCAACAGTATTTAAGGATATGAAGTATATAAACGCATTTGTTTATACAGTAATTCTTACACTGGTAAGTACAGTAGTATCACTTACAATGACAACTATATGCGCATATCCTCTTATATTCCCTGAACTTAAGGGTAAAGGATTTTTTAACGTAGTCATAACGATCACAATGTTCTTCAACGCAGGAGCAATACCTAACTACCTTCTGATGCAGAATCTTAATCTTCTGGACAATCCGCTGGTACTGGTGCTTCCGTTCTGTCTTAGCGTTTACAACATGATCATTATGAGAAGTTTCTTCTACGGTATTCCTGATTCACTCAGAGAATCTGCAGAGATCGATGGCGCAGACTTTTTTACAATACTTTGGAAAATATATATACCGCTTTCCAAACCTGTATTTGCAACACTTGCGCTTTTCTATGCGGTAGGAAGATGGAACGGATATTCTGATGCTCTTATGTACATTAAGAAAGCAGAGTTCTATCCACTTCAGCTCCTTCTGTATAACATTCTGAACAACATTAACAGCGTAGAAGTAGCTACTCAGGAAGGCTTCTCTGCACCTGGACTTTCAGAATCACTTAAGGCAGCTATAGTTATGTTCTCAACGGTTCCGATTCTGTGCATATATCCATTCCTCCAGAAGTATTTCATACACGGAGTTATGGTTGGTGCAGTTAAAGAATAAATAATAATGGCGCAGTAGCGTCAAGGAGGGAAAAATGAAGAAAAGGTTACTTTCACTGCTTCTTGCTTCAAGTATGGTAGTATCACTTGCAGCATGTGGCAAATCCGGCGAAGGAAACGGACAGGGTACAGCAAACAATGCAAAGATTGAAGATGCTGCTACTGAACTTGTTGACGGCAAATTTGCTGACACAAGAACAATTACAGTTGAGGTATATGACCGTGGTAATGACGGCGGAACAGACCCAACAGACAACATGTACACCAAGTACATCCATGATCAGATGCTCGAGCAGCACAATGTAGATGTACAGTTTGTAAAGGTTCCAAGATGGACAGAGGTTGATGAGATCAACAACCTTCTTGCAGCTCAGACAGCACCTGATGTATGTGTTACATACAGCTATGCTACAATTCAGACCTATGCTGATATGGGCGGTGTTCTTGATTTAAGCTCATATGTAGAAGGTTATAAGGATGTTCTTCCAAACCTTTGGAACTGGCTTGGCGAGACCAACATCTACTGGGACAAGGATCCTGAATCAGGCTCAATATGGGCACTTGAGGCAAGACTTGCCAACCAGAACCGTATCTGCACATTCATCCGTAAGGACTGGCTTGAAGCTCTTAACCTTGAAGAGCCTACAACTAAAGAAGAGTTTTACAATGTTCTCTGCCAGTTCAGAGACAATGCAGACAAGCTTCTCGGTGCAGATGCTGACAAGATGGTTCCATATTCAGTAAGCTATGATGTAGGTTGGAGAGCAGCAACGCTTATCGAGTCATTCATGGATCCTGCTATCACAGAAAAAGAGTACTATGTAAACGGATTCGATGACAGAAAGCTTACAGAAAATGGTACTAAGGAAGCTATCAAGCTCCTCAACCAGTGGTACAACGAAGGTCTTATGTGGGATGATTTCGCTGTATACGGAAGCGGTGATACAACAGAAGACGACATGATGAAGGCCGGCTATGTTGGCGCATTCACACACAACTGGGATTACCCTTACAGAAACGGTGAAGATTCTATCGAAGCTAACCTTAAGAGACTTGTAGGTGAAGATGCTTCATATGTAGCTATCGATCCTTTCGAAGATTCCAACGGAACCCATACAAAGTGGATCGCAGGTCCTATCGACAGAAAGATCTTCTTCCCTGTAACAAACGATGAGCCTCTTGCTTCACTTCTGTACCTTGATTTCATCTCAGATCCAGAGACTATCCAGTATCTCCAGATCGGTGATGAGGGTGTTACACACACAGTTGCTGACAATGGTGCTATCCAGATTCAGGCAGCTACAGGTGATGCAATCCAGAACTCCGGTATGAATATCGACTACACAATCACATGTAACGGTCTTCACCTTGTAGATCCTGAGATCACAGAGCTTTCACTTGCATACAGCTATGCAGGAGTTGACCCTGAACTTATCTTAAAGGCTGACGAGATCGCTAAGACAGATACAAGAGAACTTGGTAATGTACAGGTTGGTGCTATCGAGTCTGAAGCAGGATTTGGTGAAGCTCTTTCAAGTAAGCGTGATCAGGTTTATGATAAGGCTCTTAGCGCTTCAACAGCTGATTTCGACAGCGTTTGGGATGCTGGAATGCAGGATTATCTTGCATCAGGCGGACAGACTATCATGGATGAGAGAAAGACAGCTTGGGAAAATGCATACGGCGATGCAGAGAACCTTCCTGAGAAATAATGCAATTATAAATAATGCATATAAAAAATATTTCAATTAGTAATAATTGATCTATAAGAAATCATTCAGGGCAACTTTCGCGAGTAACGAAAGTTGCCTTGAATTCTTTAGAATTAGGGCTTGCAACTTTATATCTGTTTTTTTCCAATACCTTTCGTCTTTACAAACCGAAATTGTTGTACTCATTTATATTACGAGAGAACGTTCTATTCACCCCTTCAAAAACATCTTAATTTCAGCGAGTGATCGCTCTCGCACTATATCGTCAGTGGTTATATTCACATAAAACTTTCCGTCCCGCCAAGAAGAATACTGCATAAAAAGATCCTGCGAATACATGGTCTCAAACTTGCGAATATCCTCGTATCTGCGGCAGAAGATCTTATCCTGGTATGTATCGTAAAGGAATGGAGCTGTTGTGAACAGTCTGAAATCCACTCTGCTATCCAGGGCCGCCAACATCATAGGGATCGTTCCCATATAGCCTGATTCGATCACCACAATCCTGTTCTGTTTAATGGTTCCGAGCATATCAGAAAGAATCTTTTTCAATTCCGGGTATTCATCAAGTGCTTCGAGTATTTCTTCTCGGCAGAAAGGAAAATATCTATCATACGAAACATGGCCTTTTTCAAGCGCCCCATAAAGAGGAATACGGATATCATCATCCATGTCATCTATTTCTGTAATTTCCCTCAGAAATTTGCGGCTGATCAGCCACGGATAGAGATTATCCCGATTCTTACTGCGGAAGTATATATACGGGAGCAATGCATCCCTCATCAAAAATACATATGCTGTATCTTCATCATATCTGATCCATTCACTGTACTTGTATATTTCTTCAAGGAACGGATTGTCGGAAACGCTGCCTACCTTGCCTGCTTCTGATAATAATTGTCCAAGCAGTTCTTCAAGTTCATACTCCTCCTTGCTGTAAACAGTATCCGCTAACCTTTCGTAATCAATCGGAAAAGGCGCTACCCCGTTTTTATGGAGGACCTCCCTCAATCTTGTCAGGCATGAGAAATCTTCTTCCATACAATCATTCAGATTTGTGTATCCTTCATCTGCTAAATCATCAAGCACCTTCAACAGTTGCTTTGCTTCGTAAATATCCGCGTCGGAAAGCTGATCTCGCTCATACTTCTCCAACTTTTTGCGGTAATAGTTCTCGTTAAACGATATGAATCCCATATTTCCTCCAAACTTTCTATTTCATACATGAATACCAATGCTGTGTTCCTTGTATCGGTAAATTGCGATTGAACAAAATCGCTGTGCGATGGCCTGTTTTATTAAGCAAACTGAGCCATATACAGATCGTAGTAAGCGCCTTTTCTTGCAATCAGCTGATCGTGACTACCTGCTTCCATGATGCCTCCGTTATTGATAACGAATATGCGGTCAGCATTCTTGATAGTAGATAGACGATGCGCTATTACAAAGCTCGTCCTGCCTTTGAGAAGTGCCTGTATACCTTTTTGAACAAGCATCTCAGTGTGAGTATCTATGCTGCTTGTAGCTTCATCAAGGATCAGTATCTTGGGCATAGAGATCATAGTTCTTGCAAATGCTATCAGCTGTCTCTGGCCTATAGACAGGCCTGCGCCTCTTTCTTTGAGCTCTGTGTCATAGCCCTTTTCAAGTTCCATGATGAAGTCGTGAGCATTTACAGCTTTGGCTGCAGCGATCATCTCTTCTTCGGTTGCATCAAGCCTTCCATACATGATGTTCTCTCTTACAGTTCCCTGGAATATGAAATTGTCCTGAGTCATAACACCCATCTGGCTTCTAAGGCTATTGATGGTAACATCTGTAAGGTCGTTGTCATCAACATAGATCCTTCCTTTTTGAATATCATAGAACCTGCTTATCAGATTGACTATGGTACTCTTGCCTGCGCCGGTCGGTCCTACAAGGGCTATTGTTTCGCCAGGTTTTGCTTCGAAGTTTACATTTTCCAGAACCTTGGTTTCAGAATCAGTTCCTTCATCGTAGGAGAATCCTACATTTTCAAAACGAACCTTACCAAGGATAGGAGGGAGCTCTTTGGCATCGTCCTTATCAACTATGGTTGCCTTAGTATCGAGTATGTCGAATACTCGTTCAGCTGCAGTCATGTTGGTGACAAGCTGGTTATAATAGTTTGAAAGTCCCATGATAGGGCTCCAGAACATGCCTGTATAGCTTGCAAAAGCAGTGATAAGTCCTACAGAAGCTCCTGTATAGCCCAGAAGCTTTACTGCTACAAGGTATATGAGCATACTGTTCAGGGCTCTGCTCATATCAATTGAAGGTCCGAATAGATCTACAGCCCTGCAGGCACCTATATAAGCGTCTCGGTGCTTGTTGGCAAGTTCTCTGAAGGTCTTCTTGGTCTCGTTTTCAGCATTAAAGCTCTGTACGACAGATATTCCTGCGATATCCTCATGTACGTAAGCGTTAAGGTTAGAGGATTTTTTTCGTACATCTTCCCAGCGCTTGTGCCCGACCTTTCTGATCCAGGTGATACTTACGATCATGATAGGAAGTGATACGAAGGTACCAAGCGCAAGCTTCCAGTCTTTGACCAGCATGATAATAACTACACCTATAACAGTTATGAAGTTAGGAATCAGGTTTGTGATCGTGTTGGACATAACATCCTTCATGGAGTTAACATCTCCAATTATTCGGGCCAGGATCTTACCTGTAGGCCTTGAATCGAAGAAAGTAAAGGATAGTGTCTGGATGTGTTCGTATAGCTCCTGCCTTATATCCAGCAGAACCTTGTTAGCCACCTTGTTCATCATATACATTCTGATCTTGACAAAAGATATATAGATAATACCAAGGAGCACTATAGATGCTGCAACAAGTAGTAGTCCTCTGACATTCTTATTGGCTACATGTACGTCTATTGCATACTCTATGAGCAGCGGGCTTATAAGGCTTATGCCTACTGTGATCATAAGCGATATGAATACCGGGATTATTTCAAATATATGTGGTCTTAAATATCTTATAAGACGGGCGAATATCTTATGCCTGTCCGTGTTTTTTAGCGTCTCATCTTCGCGAAATGAGTTAGCTGCCATTATGCACTCACCTCCATTACGTCAAGGGCTCCGTATTGTGCAACATAAGTTTCGTAGTAGAGTCCTTTTTTTCTAAGCAGTTCTTCGTGTGTTCCGCGCTCAGCAACATGTCCGTCTTTTAGATAGATGATCTCATCTGCGTTACGAACCGCTGATATTCTGTGAGCTACGATGATTCGTGAAGAGCTCTTTATCTCATCAAGTGTCTTCTGGATCTCTGCTTCAGTCTCCATATCAAGAGCAGAAGTTGAGTCGTCCAGTACCAGTATAGGAGCATCTTTGGAGATAGCACGAGCGATACTGATACGCTGCTTCTGGCCTCCGGATAGTCCTACACCTCTTTCTCCTATAACTGTTTCATACTTATCGTCAAGCTTATCTATAAAGCTGTCTGCCTTGGCTTTTTTGGCTGCATCCACGATTGTTTCCATGGTCATATCTTCACGTCTTCCCATGCGGATATTTTCTTCAATAGTATCTGAAAAAAGAAATACATCCTGCATAACAACTGAAGATGCGCTTCTAACCTGTGACAGATCCATCTTTTTTATATCTGTTCCGTCAAGCCTTATCGTACCCTTAGTAGGATCATAGAAACGCTGCAGGAGGTTAACGATAGTACTCTTGCCTGAACCTGTCTGTCCCATGATGCCAAGAGTTTTGCCTTTATGAAGGGTGAAGCTGATGTCTGACAGGATCTGCTTGTCTCCAAGTTTAAGTGATACGTTATCGAACTCGATTTCGCCTACAACCTTATCAACGTGCTTGGCAAAAGGATCAAGGCTAAGAGTAGAATGCTCCTTATATATCTTTTTGACCTTTTTAAGAGAGGCGATCGAGCTTGAGATATCATTGGTGATCCAGCCAAGCTCTTCCATAGGCCATGTGCAGTTTCTTGCATAGATTATGTATGCTGCAAGGCTTCCAAGGTCCATCTTTCCATGTATTACAGATATACCTCCGAATACTGCGCAGGCTACAGGAAGAAGAGTACCTGCCAGCTGGAACACAGGATAGAAGCGGATCATAACCTTAGCTTCCTGCATGTTCAGATCGTGATATCTCTTGTTGTGTTCATAGAACTTTTTGATCTCGTAGTCTTCTCTTGCAAATGCCTTAACTGTACGTACTCCTGCAAGGTTTTCTTCAGCTATTGTAGTAAGAAGAGCATTCTCCTCACTGATTTCGTCATAGACTTTATCAAGCTTTTTTTCCATGATGATCGCAGCTGCGCCGCAGATCGCCATGAAGGTAACAGGCAGTATTGTCAGGACAAGATCGATTCTGACCATGAAATACAGGATGAGTACAGCATTAAGTATAACTTCCATACCCATCATAGCTGCCATACCTACAAGCCTGTATATCTTGTCGATATCATCCTTGACTCTTGCCATCAGCTCGCCTGTGCTGGCATCATCAAAATAGTCAAGAGAAAGCCCCTGAATATGGTCGAAGAGATCCTTTCTCATCTCGGTTCCAATAGTTATACAGTTTTTATCAAATGTAAATTCTTTAAAGTATCCGAATACACTTCTGCCAAGTCCTATCAACATGATAGCTACAAGCAGAAATGCAAAGTTATCATATACGCCTCCAACTAAAACATCATTTACTATTGTTTTTGTAACCATGGGGAACATCATGTCTAGGGCAATTGATATCAGCATGAATATGATCGCCATGGTATATGTTGCCCAGTGCTTTTGCACATAACTTCCAAGTGTCTTCATTCTTATTTCTTTCTCCTCATTGGTGCTGTAACAGTGCTATTAACCTCGGAACTGTGTTTTAAGGAAACGGGCCCTTGTTTCCCCAAAAAAGCATAAAAAAATCCCCAGGTAAGAATCAACTCTTTACCTGGGGAATGCTTATCACAATAATAATTCTATAAAGACAGATCAAAAAGCTCTATCCGCGTAGAATATCCCGAGGTAAAGTAATAACAAATACATGATTAAATTTATTCACAAAATTTATTCTCGCCACATTAATCATTGCTTTTACCTCGCTTTCTTTAATATTTATCAGTCGTAGCATAACTGACTCTTTGATAATGACATAGCTATTTTCTGTTGTCAATATGATATTTATATATTTTTAATATTTTTGGTAGACTATGTTATTTTTCATTATGATATCAAACTTACTTGTATAGACTATTAGTATGATTATTTGAAAAGGTATGAAGTTTTAGTGAGATGGACTTATGGATGTGTGATAAAATAAAATATACAAAGATATATTAAATCTATTAATATATAAACTATAGTAAACAACTTTAGAAAATATCTTATGCCAGTTATCTAATACTGACATATAGGGCATTTGATAACTGACAAAGTGCATTTTCTTAAGTCATTTACATTAATAATCTTTGGAGGAACTGAATTTGGATAAGATTTTCAAAAAGCTTGACAAGAAATATTTGAAAATATGCATCTATGCTGCGATCACTGTTTTGATAACAGGCGGTATTGCAATGCTATTTCTTTTAAGCGGCCCCTTTTGGTCTAAGCTATGGGCTATTTCTGCTGCAGTATTTAGACCTATGATCATAGGAGGTATTATCTGCTATCTATTCCTTCCTATAGTGGAGAGACTTGAGAAGATCTTTAACAGGAAAAAGAAACATAAATGGGCAAGATCGCTTAGCGTTCTACTTACTTTTGGTATAGTTATAGCAGCAATCCTTCTGATACTTGCTCTCATAGCTGTTGCGATCTATAAAAATGTAGAATCCATCAATATAGAATCTATCAAGAGTCTGTTTTTCAAGTTGCAGGCTGATTACACGGCTATATGGAATTTTGTAGCCCAGCAGTTGGAATCATATGATATAGCTTCCGATAACATAAGTCACATAGTGACAGCAGCAACAGGTGCTGTTACAAGCTTCTTTTCAGGACTTTTATTTGGTGTTATCTTTTCAATCTATTTCCTGCTTGATGGGAACCATCTGTCAACATACTGGACCAGAGCTTTCCGCCTTATCTTTGGTCAAAAAGCAGAAGACAATATTGAAGTCTTTTTGAAGGATGCCGACAAGGCCTTTTCCGGATATATTCGAGGTCAGTTCACAGATGCACTTATAGTTGGTGTTCTTATAACTATCATCCTTTCGATAGTAGGAGTTCCCTATGCGATAGTTGTAGGTGTATTTGCAGGACTTGGCAATCTGATCCCTTATCTTGGACCAGTTGTCGGATATCTTACTTTAGTTATTGTATGTCTTCCTACAGCAGCTTTTGACAAGATGATCATTGGAATTATCATATTTGCGATCGTGATGTTTATAGATGGCAATATCATCAATCCTAAATTATTGTCTGACAATGTTGAGGTTCATCCCCTTTTGGTTGTAGCTGCCCTTATCGGAGGAGGCGCTCTTGGCGGCATAGCAGGTATGCTGGTAGCAGTACCATGTGCAGCACTATTAAGACTTCAGTTTGATAAATATCTTATGAGAACAGAGGAAAGAAGGCTTGATGAAATGAAAGAAGCTTCATCAAAGTCAAAGGGTGAGCACCGGAATAAAGCATAAATAAGTAATAAATATTCCCACTTTGGAGATGCTGACCTGTTCAAGTGGGAATACTAAGATAAGTGCATAGCGATAAACACGTAAAGGTAAGTATATAAAGAAGTGTTTATCCACGAAGAGAAGTATTCATATGAACTCTCTAAAGTAGACAGATTAAATATAAAATGTCTTCTTTAGGGAGTTTTTATTCTGCCCATCACTGTCAATGCTCTATAATGAAGAACTTTTAAAGTAATTGCTTCAATAAATAAACACTTTAAAAAATTGCGCTATTAATCTTTTTTTAAAAATAATAATAGCCGATATAATTTGAGAGTATATGAGTAGTGCTTATATGTCTTTTTCTAATAAGTATGACTTCTTGAACGTAAATTACAGAAACACGCATTTACTGCGTGTTTCGTGATTCAATGAATCTGTTGGCAATAGAGCCTTCACCGAAGGTGAACTCAAGCTGCTCTATTGCTGCATTTTTGAATGATTTAGGCGTTATACGAGGAGGTGTAATATGTCTGAAAGTATAGCATTAATTCTTGTGATTTTTTATACTATAGCCTCATTGGTGGTTTATCATAAAATATTCACTGTGTACTATTTTGGAAGTCTGACAAATAACCTATTTAAGGAACTGTTTGGTGCTTTTCTGGTAGGCATTATTCTAACAGGATTAACGCTGTATTTCTGGTGGTTAGCTGCGATTATAATTGTATTGGCAGGTGTTGGCTTTGCGGGAAAAACTGATAATCCACAAGGTAAAAAAGTAATCATGGGAGCTTTTGTGGTTTTTGCGATTATAGTTGCTATTGTTGGAATAGGTTTTAAACGTCAGGTTAAACAAAAACAAGAAGAAAAAAATAATGCTGAAAGTTATAACAGTAGTTCTGCTGATGAGTATGATGGTGGCTATACAGAGGACAACAATTCGGCAGATAGCTATGCAGAAGATGAAGATAATTATGTTTCAGATGAAACTGATTATTATGAAGAAACTTCTGATTTGAATATGAATGCTCAGACCGAATATGTTGACGAAGATGACACTATTAATGCAGATATTGTTGATAATGATGAACTCATGGATTCAATTATGGTGTACTATGCAATGTATTATGGAACCAATAATGTTGCTGCAGAAGTTGACCATGAGACTGCAGATGCAGTAACTATCAGGTTGTATGATCCATACGCGAATACAACATCAAATACGCTGGGTTTTTATGAATACGATAAGAAAACGGGTGAATGGATAGATGCAGTTACATATGAGAAAATAGATTTATCAGAAGCGTCAGATGCTTTTAACGAAACACTTGCGACTAGAAGTGGAGGTTCCAATGATGAATATATAATTTCATATAGTAGTGATATCATGCTGACTGAATCAGATATTGAAGGATTATCAGCTAAGGAACTTACATATGCAAGAAATGAAATATATGCTAGGCATGGATATGTTTTTAAATCAAGCGAATTGAATAATTATTTTAGTGGCATGACATGGTACGAGGAAAATCCTACTTTTGATGGAACATTATATGGTGTTGAAAAAGACAACGTTGAGTTCATAAAAACTTATCAAGAAGAGAATAATTTGCAATACAAACCACAGTAGAAGAATTCGAGGCAGTAGGATGATGATTGCTAGAAAAGTCATATTTGCTCTGACAATATTGCCAATACTTCTGATTTCGGGCTATTCGAATTCTTCAAATATATCTGATGACTACAGATGGAAAAGAAGTCTTATTGGTCTTGAAGATAACTGGAAATATGCTGAATTCAGCGTTATTCATGAAGGCTTTGCAGTATTGTATACTCCAGTAAATAATAAAAATGAGATAACTGTAGCTATAAATGCTGGACATGGAACAAATGGGGGCGAAAAAAAGAAGACACAATGCCATCCCGATGGTAGCCCTAAAATAACAGGAGGAACTACGTCACAGGGTGCTGTTGAGGCAATAGCTGTTTCGACAGGAATGGTGTTCAGTGATGGAACAAGGGAAGCAGAAGCAACGCTTGAAGTAGCCCACTATGTGAAAGATATACTTCTTGAGCAGGGGTATAATGTTTTGATGCTAAGGGATTCAGAAGACGTACAGTTGGATAATGTGGCGCGTATTGTAATTAGCAATAATACTGCAGACTGTATGATTTCATTTCACTGGGATGGTGATAATCTAAATTACGACAAAGGCGTTTTCTTTATCAAAGTACCTGAAGGATTGAAGGAAATGGATCCGGTATCGTCTCTTTGGGAAAAACATGATGAATTAGGGAGTGCTATAGTTGAGTCTTTAGAGGCGGAAGGATTTAAAAAATATAATAGTGGTAGCTTAGCTATTGATTTGACACAAACATCTTATAGCGAGATACCCTCTGTCGATATTGAACTTGGAAACCAATGTTCATTACATGATACAGAAACACTTAAGAACATGGCTAAAGCAGTGGCGAGCGGAATTGCATTATTTTGCGCAAATAAATGAATTTAGATGTATTTTATTGGAGCTGATTATGGGACAGAAACAAATACAAATACGTATATTTTCAGACGGGACAATAAAGAGTCATACAAAAAATATTAAAGGTAAAAGCTGCTTGAAGTATATGAACATGATTGAAGAACTATGTAATGCTAAAGCAATTGATTCGGAATTTACGACAGAATACTATGAAAGTGAACAGATTGTTGAGACCGAGCAAGAAATGACAGAAATTGTAAAGGAGACGAATTATGAGTGAGAGTATTACGGGTAAAGGAAAAGGATGGGAATTTGCTAAGTTCTGGTGGCTTGCACTTTTATGTTTTATTATGCTCGGATGGATTTCCTTTGTGTATATGGGAGTTAAAACAAAAACAAGGAAATGGATAATAGAAGGCATCATCTATTGTGTATTACTGCATGTTTCTTTTGCATTTGCACCCTTAGCTATTGTATATACTATTTTTTATATAGCTAGTATCGTTCGTATTTTCCTTTTCAGGAAAGAGTATTTGACTAAAAGAGCAACAGTAGATTCTGTGATTTCCTCATATAATCAAAGAATAAAGGCTGATTTAGCAAGTAATGGTATTGGAATGACAAATTCAGTTCCAACATATTCAACAAATCAGACTAGTAAAGTTGCTGATGCAATTGGAATTAGTACGAATAATACTGGTGTTATAAATAATGAAAATATGCCAGATGTAATAGATACACCAGTGAATAGTCAGCCAATAGTAGAAACTGACGAAGAAGTTACAGATGTGCCTGTAAATAGATCATTTTCTGATGACGTTATTGTAGATATCAATAACTGTGATGCAGATATGCTGGAATCACTCCCAGGGATATCAGTTGTGATGGCAAAGAAGGCGATATCACATAGAGATGACGTGGGTGGATATGACAGCTTGGATGATTTTTATTCTTACCTTGAGCTTAAACCCCATATTATTAGCCAAATCAGTGAAAGGATTAAGTGTGGACAGAAGCCTGAGGGAAAAGTAAAACAGGGAAGAAGAATATTGGATTTATGATAAATATTCATAGATATATTGAAAATACATGTGTTGAGGGACCTGGGAAAAGGTTTGCAATATGGCTCCAAGGATGCTCTAGAAGATGCAAGGGGTGCTATGCAGTGGATACATGGTCGCATGATCCCCAAATGCTATATGATGTTAATGAATTTGCAGACATGGTTAACAGTATCGAGACTATAGAAGGTATAACAATTCTTGGTGGAGAACCCTTTGAACAGGCTGAGGAACTGCTAAATCTTATACATCTGATACGTTCAGAATTATCAATAATCCTTTTTACTGGGTTCAAACTTAAGGATTTAGAGGCGATGAATGATCGGTGCATTAACGAAATATTGGACAGTATAGATGTTTTGGTTGACGGCAAATATGATGAACAGGTTAAAGACCTAAGCCGCCCTATGGTTGGCTCATCAAATCAGGAGTTCATTTTTTTGACGGATAGATATCAGTATGAAGATTTTCCTAAAAACGATATTGAGATAAGAGTCAATAAAAATGGCACTGTACTTATAAATGGGAATGGCAGAATAGAGAGTATTATTGTGTGAGGTGAATTATGGAGTTTCACGAGAAAACAGTAAATTCATTGTCAAATCTTTTTAAGGCAAGATTTCCATATGTGTACATATGTACTTGGGAAGAGCAAAGAGCTACAGACCTTATTGATTATATAGCTCACAATGAAAATGTTATTAAAGTAAAACGTAGACTATATGTTTGGACACAGACAAATGGCTTTGTTTGTGATGAAAACAAGTTTAGCAGCAAAGATACAACTGCACCAATCAAGGCATTGGAATTTGTTGAGAATAGCAAGGATGATGCTATTTTTATTTTTAAGGATTTGCACGTTTTCCTAGGTGTTAGCAATAAACAACCTGATTATACAGTGATACGTAAAATGCGTGATATTATACATAATTTAAGGGAAAGCAATAACAGAAAAAATATTGTTTTGATTTCTCCGGAACTTGTTATTCCAGAAGATATGCAGAAAGAAATATCTGTATTTGATTTTCCGCTGCCTGATCGTTATGAGATACTGGAAACATTAAATGAAATGGTCGAAGAAAACGGTTTAGTAACGGATCTTTCCCAAGAAGATAAGGAAAAATTGGCAAAAGCTGCACTGGGGTTGACTTTGCAGGAGGCGGAAAATGCTTTTTCAAGGGCAATAGTACAGAATCATGGTCTTAACAAAGAAGCAATTAAGATTATTTTTGATGAAAAAAATCAGGTAATAAAGAAGACTGGGATCTTAGAATTTGTTGAAAGCAATCTTGATATCGATGATATAGGAGGGCTTGAAAATCTAAAATCCTGGCTGAAAAAACGTAATAACTCATGGTTGGATTCTGCAAAAAAATATAATATTCCTGCGCCAAAAGGTGTCCTTATTACGGGCATTCCTGGATGTGGTAAAAGCTTGACTGCAAAAGCTATGAGCGCTATTTGGCAGTTGCCATTATTGAAACTAGATATGGGCAAGATTTTTAGTGGAATTGTTGGTAGTTCCGAACAGAATATGCGACGGGCAATAGCAACTGCGGAAGCTGTTTCACCATCAATACTTTGGGTTGATGAAATAGAAAAAGGACTGGCAGGTACAGGTTCTTCTGGTGACAATGGAACCTCTACACGAATTTTTGGAACTTTTTTGACATGGATGCAGGAAAAGACTGCACCTGTATTTGTAATTGCTACAGCTAATGATATTAGCGGATTACCACCAGAATTGTTGAGAAAAGGAAGATTTGATGAAATCTTCTTTGTTGATTTGCCTACTAGGACAGAGAGGAAGAAAATTTTTGACGTCCACTTAAATAAAAGGGTGAAATCTTCTGAAGTAGGGCAGGATATAACAGTTGATGACAGGTTGCTTGATCATTTAAGCGATATTTCCGAAGGCTTTGTAGGAGCTGAAATAGAACAAGCAGTTGTTTCTGCTTTGTATGAAGCTTTTTTTGCTCAACGGAACGTTATAGAAGATGATCTTGACAGAGTAATCAAAAGTACAGTTCCATTGTCTGTTACACAGAAAGAGCAAATAAAAAGGCTGCGCGATTGGGCTAATGTTAGAGCTGTATCAGCTACAGCAAGTGATGATTTAAAGACATATGAACATAATAATGAATCAGCTTCAGACGATGTTGGGGCAGCACGTGGTGGACGCGTTCTTGATTTTTAGATTGGGGGTGTTGTTATGTCAATGTCAGTTTTACTGGTGCCTTTAGCTATAGCGCTGTGTGCCACGGCATCAGAAACAATAAGCGATATTGTCGATAAGTGTAAGAACAATAAAGGCAATAATACATTGGTACAGACTAGAATAAATGATTATGATATATTGAAGAAAACGTTGGAGGAGCATGGATTATCAGTTGCTACTCAGGACAGAAATCATGTCAATGTATACAGTCAGGGCGGTAATCTAAGATATATCAGAGAAAATGAGGAAGCTACTTTTTTGATAGACTTAGATGATGTGAAAAATGTAAACTGTCTGGTAAATGATCTGAATGAGCTGGAAAATGAGTATGATAGAAATGTTCAGTCGTTTACTTACAATAGAATAATAAAGAGTCTGCCTGAGGATATGACTATAGTTGAAGACGAGGTTTTGGAAGATGATTCGATTCTTTTAACTATATCAGTAAACAATTAGGCGATTATTAAAATAGTGGGCGTTGTCTGGCAGTGTAAAGCAAAGAGGGGCTGTCGCATTAGATGTGATATAGAGTTATGAACTGCTCTATTTATGTTTGGCATAATGTGTTTGAAAGCGTAATTTAACGGAGGTTTTCTGCCATGAAATCAATCCTTATAAAAGATACAACCAAAGAAGACCGTGAACAGATAATCAAAAACTCCCTCGACTGCGGAGGTTGATGTGAGAACTGCTCATCATGCTGGCTTGGTGGCGGTAGCACGTGGGACATCTATCAGGACTACATAGATGGCAAAAAGGAAATCCGTGAGATAAATCAGGAGTACATGGATAAGTATCGTCAGGGCAGACAGATACATTGAGGGTTAGTGTGAAAAATTGTATCGATATGACAATTTTTCATACGGCTATTTGAGACGAGCCCAAATAGCCCTGATGGCAAATCCGAATCTGATATTCGGATTGCCGGACTTTCACAAGTGCTCGTCATAGAGGAATAACATGCTAAATCCACTAGAAATAACCCAGTCAACAATACAAGAGCGAAGAGAATACATAAAAGAGAGATTCCCGTGCATTGCAGATTGCGATATGTGCGGCCTTTGTAAAGTCTTTCGTGGAAAAGATGCTGAGACTGCGTATGCGGATTATATTAAGGGAACAAGATCCTTTATGGAAGTTTCGGAAGAATATAAGAGGCATTAATGTGTGCCTTGATCAAATTATAGTATTATAGCGGCTCTCAGAAAATCAGTTTGATTGACTAAAAGGAGTTGGCGATTTAAATGCAATTTTAGCATATAAAACGCCAAATAAGAACCTGATTAGTGACCCATGGCGATTTATAAGCAGAAAGGGCACTTATGAATAATTCAAAATGTTATTCTGGGCGACGATCTGTTCGATAATTGACAACTAAAGCTTAAAAAGTATCTAAATGCGGTAGATACTAGGATTATAAGGGAAGTACAACAGGATATATGGATCTGAATCAATAGTAACTTGAACATCCACTTGGATGGACCAGCATGTCCAAGCGGAGTTCCAGTGAGTAAATCAAACAGATATAGTATTTAGCCGCCCCGGGTAACAGGATTAATGCCTGCTACCTGGGGCGTATTTTATATCGTATAAGCAAAACGAAAAAAAGTATATTAAAGCACATAAATACGTATTATTTTGTACGAATATATGTAATAATAGGTATGGCTGTCTAAAATTTTACTTAATCTATAATGTTTTTAAGGCATCTATTGTTATAAAAGCTTAATAATAGTAACCGACATAAGTAAATGTGCTTTGTCCATTATCAAATGCACAATATATCAACCTTAGATAACTGGCATAAGGCAGTCTCTAAAGTCGTTTACAACAGATATTAGTTTTTTATGTAAGATAGGACAATGCTTGTCAACTACCACGCACCTAAAGGTACGTGGCTTGCGACTCCCCTGTAGTTCGTTGCAATAACTCCTACATTTTGTCGGTGTAACTTCCGTGGGGTCGCATCATGGGACGGTTGACACCGCCCCTT
>JAEEGF011212380.1_pt1 | contig 41085 bp, 47 predicted proteins | sample 9134171 | NCBI WGS metagenome assembly JAEEGF01 (sample SAMN16246542, study PRJNA631951) | gut metagenome | biome: gut microbiome; feature: rumen; material: AP-attached | host: Bos | place: Iran: Karaj | collected 2018-10 | reverse complement strand
GGCTGATGACGATCTGCTTGTAGTCGTACTGGCCGGCCCAGGCGGCCATCATCACGTCAGGGTTATGGTCTTTGTCCCAGGTGGCGATCATTACGCAGGGCTGGGGAGTGGTCACAAGGGCGTGGTCGGGGCCGAAGTTCTTGCGGCCGGGTACATTGTTGAAGTCTGCGGACATAAAAAACTACTGGTATTTCTGGAAGTTATACTTTTCTCTGAGGGCAGCTTTGAACTTGCAGTTCTCTCAAGTGTATTGTGCCATGATTATTTGGGTTTATTCGTTCGGGAATCAAATATAAGAAATCTTCTTAAAACCCGAACTCCCTTTGGAAGGGGAGGAGGTTCCCGTCGGGGTTGTGAGTGAGGCCGGTGCGGTAGCCGTCGATGATAGCGAAATCGATGAGTTTGAATATATTCCGGAACTCATCTTCCTCGATGACTTGGTGGAAGAGCTTCGCTATGTGTGCCGGGGGATTGGCGAAAGCGCCGCAACCCATCGCCGAGAGGACAAGGGAGTCGTGGAAGTTGGCCTTCCCGATGCGGAAGATTGTGCGCATCTTGTCCAAGGTCAGGGCAGTCTCCTCGGGGAACATAAGACCGTCCCTGTCGATACGGGGACCGCTTATGGCCGCCACGGAAATCACTGGAATATTGTAGGTTATGTCCTCGAACGGGTAGCCGTCCGACTCGGGCCCGCGGAAAAAAGAGACCTTTCCGCTGTATATTCCTCCGAACCGCTCGTCCATCGGGTACTGGTTCCCGTTAGGCTCAAGGCCTAGGTCGGGATAGTGCCGGATCCTGTTCCGGGAGAACTGGTATAGCGAGAGGATGAGGTTACTGCGGCGGCACAGGTTCTCCTCCTGCGCCCCGGAGCCGAACTCAACCAGGCCGCCGGGCACATAGAGGTCGGCCAGATTAAGCATCGCCGGATTGTACCCCTCGTCGATGAGCCGCTTGGCCGCCAGCACGCAGTCGCTGTCCTCCACCCGCACCTCGGTTTGGATGGGTGCGGTGGGGGTTGCGCTGCAGCTGGGAGTGGCAATCACCTGCTCCGGCTGGGAATACATTTTTGCTGCGGACATAACCTCTTGAACCGCGGGGAGTTCCACCTTCTGGCCGGAAGAGGAGAGATACCATCCCTGACGGATCGCCGCCAGAGTGGAATTGAATATTCTGATTCGTTGGGAATGTGATGGTGGCATAGGGGTGTTGTTATGATGCAAAGATAAATTATATTTGCAAATAGTACTTAGAATTGACCACAAACCTCCACACTTTCATATTAAGAGAAATGGGGGGAATGTCTCTTTTACTATAGATACGGGAGAACTATTTTGATATTGGCAAAGGGTTCAGATGATTATCGTTTTACTAGACAAATAAATTATGTATATGAAGAATCAAGATCAGCATTACAAACGTGAGATATTATTCTGTACGGATCATTTTCCATGCAAGGTGGTGTTTAATCCAAGTGTGAATCATTGGTACCTTGACACAAATACAGTGTTCCCAATGGATACATATCCAACAAAAAAAGGTGCCGTTATTCCGGCTTCACTAACCAAGACGATGGAAGCCACGGAGGTATTCGGTGTCAACATTGAACATTTCACTTCGTACGACGTGCTTTTTCTTAAAGACCAGCAAGGTAGAATCGGGGTTTTCTCTATGGTTTCGACAAATCAAGAATTCGGGAACTTCTATCGAACTGATCATAAGGGATTTGGCTATAAAAAAGCAAAACTGTACATCGATACCAAAGCATATCACCAAGTTAGAGGTGCCCAGCATTATCTGATTACCGAAGATTTGTCCGGTGCGTGGTCTTTAGTCTGCCTTTATCATCCGCAGGATTATATCCAGGGTGCTTATAATGAAATGATCAATCGGCGTTGCCTGGCGAAAGGCTTTAATTCCGAAGCGGCAATTTTGGATTTTTTCAAGAATACTCTTAGTATCGGAGATTTGATGGATAATGATATTTATGCCCTTTTTGACATAACGTCTTATTAGTATTATAAAATGCAAGGCGGCATATGGCAACCGCACGAATAATTTCCACCTGGTGCGGTTAGGCCGCTAAAACCCCAGTAACCGCACGAATAATCGCCAAACGGTGCGGTTGAGCAGCAATTAATCATCGCGGTTTATTACTTTCCCCCAGCACTGCCCATCTGACGAAGAGGATGCGGCGGAGGGTTTCGTAGAGGAGAGGGGAGAGTGTGAAGACTGCTATGGTGAGGATGGCGTACATGGCCCAGGGGGGCAACTGGGTGTATTGTCTCATCATATAGCCTAAAGAGGCAATTACCAGATAGTGAACTATATATATCCCGTAACTTGAACGGGTCATATAGCTTGCTAAGTTTCCAGTGCGGTCAAACTTGGCCTGGAACCAACCCATCATGGCGAGGCAGGCCAGCCACCCGTAGAGACAGTTGAGAGGGCTGCCGAGATATTCAGGAGAAGTGTTGTTCTGGCCGAAGGTGGTGCCGATGAGTATGGCGCCGGATATGACCGCGCAGACCATGAGCGGAATCCAGGCGTTCTTGATTTTTTCCTGCGTCTCGTTGTGGGAGAACACGAAATAGCCCAGCAGGAAAGGAATCAGGTAGAATAGGGGTTTGTAGAGGTTGAGAAGGCCGTCCAGGCTTTCGGGGCGAGGGTTACGTATCAGTGTTTTCTCTCCGGCCCAGAATAGGACGCCCAACAGGATTATCGTGACGATGCCGGCTTTCCCGCACCAGTTCCAGAACTTGTCTTTTCGGTCAAGCGCGCGGACCAAAAGCAGCACGGCGCAGAGTAGCCACAGCAACTGAATGAACCAAAGCGGGCCGATGCCGCTGAAAGCGCAGATAAAGTACCTGCCAATCACAGGGACTCCGTCGAATACTCCTTCTCTGGAGGCCACAGCGGTGTTGAAATATCCCACCATCCAATGGAACACGAGGAGGCCTATTGTCCCTGGTACCAGCAGTTTACGGGTGCGAGCTTTGAACCACTCCTTGGCGGAGTGCTTCTCAAGGGCGTAGCGTGCGCTTATGCCTGCGAGTATGAATAGCAGAGGCATAAACCAGGGGTATAAGATGTACATCACGACATCCTGGTACTGCGGCCCGTCGCCGAAACCGCCGATTCCGCCGAAGACACCCTTGTTGTTGTAGAAATAAAACACATGGTAGAGCAACACCAACAGAACGGTTACCCAGCGGAGGTTATCAATCCAGTGCTTTCTCATTATCGTGGAATTTCTTATAAAGATAGCATTATTACGTGAATAAATGGTTATATTGCAAAATAGGTTCATGAATTGAATATGAGAAAGTTCTTATTATTGACACTATTGTTGTCTCTGCTTGCGGCCGGGTGCGAGAAGAGAGAATTCCATGTGGTTTTGGAGACCACGAAAGGGAATATTGAATTGAAATTGTACAATGCCACTCCTCTGCACCGTGACAATTTCGTCAAACTGGTGAAGGAGGGCGCGTATGACTCGCTTTTGTTCCACCGTGTGATTCGTGATTTCATGATCCAGGGAGGCGACCCGGATTCGAAGAACGCGGCTCCTGGAGTGTTCCTGGGCGATGGTGACAAGCCTTACACGGTTCCGGCTGAGTTCAAGTTGGAGGAAGGGATATTCCACCGCCGTGGTGTTTTGGCTGCCGCTCGTGAGGGTGATGACGTGAATCCGGAGCAGCGCAGTTCAGCGATGCAGTTCTACATTGTCTGGGGTAAGATATTCGATGACGCGGGACTGGACAATATTCAGAAACGCCTTGATGACCGCACTGGAGGTCGTGTGAAGCTGACTCCGGAAATGCGTGAGGTTTATAAGACCGTTGGCGGTACGCCGCATCTGGACGGCCAGTATACCGTTTTCGGAGAGGTGGTTTCTGGCCTTGATGTGGTTGATGCTATCCAGCAAGTGCCAACGGATGGGAATGACCGTCCGCTGGACAATGTGCGTATAATCAAGGCACGGCTCCGTTGACCCTCATACCCAACTGTTATGACTCGTTTATTGCTAATATCACTACTGACTATGATACCATTAGTTGGATGCTCAATTAAGCAGGATCAAGGGCGATCTGTCCTTGACGTTATCCACTCCCGTAAAAGTGTCCGCGCTTATACAGATCAGCCAGTCTCTACGGAGCAAGTGGAAACACTTCTGAAAGCCGCGATGGCCGCCCCGTCTGGCCGGAATCTCCAGGCCTGGCGTTTCGTTGTGGTCAGGGAACAATCTGTGAAAGAGAAACTTGCGGTCGGATTTAACAAAATGATCGCCAAGGCTCCAGTGGTGATTGTGGTGTGTGGTAATACCATTAATCCCCAGGGGGAGTTCAATGGCAATTGGACCGCCGATTGCGCCGCGGCCACGGAGAACCTCCTGCTTGCCGCGGAGGCTATCGGCTTGGGAGCCGTCTGGACAGCTTGTTATCCTTATGAGGAACGGATGAATCCAGCTATTGAGGCGCTTGGCCTGCCTGACGATATCATACCATACTGCATTGTCCCCATTGGTTATCCTGGTGGTGACGAGAAGCCCAAGGACAAATGGAAGCCTGAGAACATCCACTATGATCGTTGGTAATCTTCTGGATATCTCCAGCCGGAAGGAACTGTACCGGTGGCTCTTGGATAACCACCAGAGTGTCAGTGATTTCTGGATAAGGGTCAATCGTGCGGCGGAGGAATATCCCGGGGTGATTCGTTATGTCGACGCGGTCGAGGTCGCTTTATGCTTCGGGTGGATCGACAGCACGATGAAGAGGATTGATGAGGGGAAGGCTATCCAGCATTTCACTCCTCGCAGGAAGAGAAGCAACTGGTGCGAGCAGAATCTGGAGCGGTGCCGTCGATTGGTCAGGCTAGGTGAGATGACTCCGGCCGGACTGGCGGTGGCGCCTGACTTGGATCCTGACAAATTCGTGTTTGAAGACTGGGTGATAGATGAAATCAAGGCTGACCCTCAGGCGTGGAAGAATTACCTCTCGTTCCCGGAGAATTACAGGCGCATCAAGGTGGACCGCATCCAGCATTACCAGCACACCGACCGTAGTGAATATGCCCAGAGGACTTTGCGGAACTTCATCAAGGACTGCCACGACGGGAAAATGCAAGGCGGTTGGAGCGACTTCGGCAGGCTACTTCCCGAGGAACTCGGAGGGGGTGACGCCCGCTGTTTTCTTGAATAGGCGGGTGAAATGTTGGGGATATTCAAAGCCCAATAAATGAGCGGTTTCGCCAATGTTGTGTCCGTTCATCAGGAGGTTTTTTCCCTGCTCTATCACGAAAGAATGGATGTAGCCGATGGCTGTGCCACCGGTTGCCTTGTGGATGACATCACCCAGGTAGCGGGCTGAATATGCCAGCTGATCAGCGCAGTATTGGACGGACGGGACGCCTTTATCCAACTGCCTGCCGTCCAGATAGTAATCCCTGAGCAGTTGGTGGAATCGTTTGAGAAGATCCGATGCTGTTTTATCTTCTTTTGAAAGCTGACGCAAATAAATCCGGTCGCAATATTCAAGGATAAGCCGAATGTATCCGAGAATGACTGAACGGAGCGAGGGGGAGTCGGCGTTCTCCTGCAGCTCATGCCGCATCTGTGTGAGCAACTGCGTGATACGGCCCCATTCCGAGGGTTCCATCTTGAGGGTCTCCGTGGCGAAATAGGAGAAGAAGTGATAATCCTTCATCTTGGCCTCCAGGTCAGTTCCGTGAAGGAGTTCCGGAGAAAACATAAGGACCCAGCCGCTGATGAATATCTTCTCTCCGTCATCTTCCTTTCCTCCGATCTGGCCAGGCTCCACCGCGATGATGGAACCGTCCGCCGCGTCAAACATTTTCATCCCGTAGGTCAGGTTTTTCGGGAAGTTCTTCTGTATAAATAGGCCGTAGACTCCGTAGCGGTTCATGCTGGAGTGGATAGGGGATACTTCATCGTAATGTATGACGTTCACCAACGGATGTAGCGTTGGGGCGCCTAGATAGCTGGCGTAGACACTGGGTTCGGATACTTGGAGGATGGTCTTCATAACGCCCATAAAGGTAGGTAATTCCGCAAAATAATCCAAAAATCTGCGATATTGGTAGTTATTCGACAAAAATCGGTAAAATATTAATGAACAGATGGCCTATCTTTGCAAAAACATTGAATATGAGATATTTCATTCCAATCGCAATCGCGTCGCTGATGCTTTTAGGCTGCAATAAACAATCAAAAGATATGAGCACACTTTCACTTACTAAGGAATGGGACAAGACTTTCCCGAAATCCGAATTGGTAAACCACAGCAAGGTTACTTTCCACAACCGTTACGGCATTGAGCTGGCCGCGGATATGTATGTGCCGAGATCCTTCGCTGGCGCTCAGGATGACAATAAGACCGCTCAGGGGGACAAGCTTCCGGCTATCGCGGTCTCCGGTCCTTTCGGTGCTGTGAAAGAGCAGTCTTCCGGACTGTATGCCCAGCACATGGCCGAAAGAGGCTTTGTGACCGTCGCTTTCGATCCTTCTTTTACTGGTGAATCCGGCGGTGAGCCTCGCAGGATGGCTTCCCCGGACATCAATACTGAAGACTTCCTTGCGGCGGTAGATTTCCTTTCTACATGCGAAATAGTTGATCCTGAGCGTATTGGCATCATCGGCATCTGCGGTTTCGGTGGGATGGCCATCAATGCCGCCGCGCTTGATCCTCGCATCAAGGCGACTGTCGCATCCACAATGTATGATATGAGCAAAGTCAATGTCGAAGGCTATTTCGCTAGCGAGGATACTCCCGCCCAGAGGATGGAGAAGCGCAAGGCATTGGCCGCGCAGCGTACTAAGGACTATGCTTCAGGAACTTACGAGCGCGCCGGTGGTGTTATTGACCCCCTCCCGGAGGACGCTCCTTGGTTCGTCAAGGATTATCACGCATATTACAAGACTTCTCGCGGCTATCACGAGCGCAGCGGCAACTCCAATGACGGCTGGAACGTCATCGGCTGCCAGAGCTTTATGAATCAGCCTCTTTTGGCTTGGGCGGGTGAAATCGAGAATCCCGTGCTTCTCATCCATGGAGAGAAGGCTCACAGCCGCTATTTCAGTGAATATGCCTTCGGCCTTATGACCGGAAGCAACAAGGAACTCATGATCATCCCTGGCGCATCCCATGTTGATCTTTATGATGACGTGGCCGGTGTGATTCCTTACGACAAGATGGAGGCTTTCTTTAAAGAGAATCTGAAGTAATATGTTCCGCACGTTAGCCATCGGTATTTTTTCCCTGCTGTTTCCAGTGCTCCTTTCCTGTGAGAAACTGCCGGAAGTGGTTGTTCCCGAAACTCCTCTGCAAGAACAGAAAGAAAACGTAGAAGGGAATAAGGATGAGGAAAAAAAGGAGGAGGAAAAGAAGGACGAGGAGAACAAGGGTGATGAGACGCCCAAGTATTTGGAACCGACCAGCAAGACGCTTGTGGTATATTACAGTTTCACGGGTAATTGCAAATCCATAGTCACTTCGTTGACCGCCAATATCGAAGCTGATGTTTTGGAGATCCTGCCCGCTCAGGAAGGTTTGGACTACGCGGCCAATAATTACGCCATCGGCAGCGGTTTAATCTCTGCCATCCGTGAGAAACCGAATGAAGCCGCCAGTTATCCTGCTATAAAGACCGTGAATCGTAACGCCGCTGATTATGAGAGGATTATTATTGTGACGCCTCTTTGGTGGAGTAATATGGCCGCTATCATGCAGAGTTACCTCTTCCAGGAAGGCTCTAAAATGAAAGACAAGACCATCGGTCTTATTGTCTCAAGTCATTCGAGCGGCATTTCTTCCGTCGTGGCCGATGCCAAGAGGCTTGTCTCCGGAGGTGTTTTTCATGAGAATAATCTCTGGATCAACGCTTCCAACCGAGACAAACAGGCTGATTTGGTAAAAGAATGGATAGCTGGTTTTAGTAATAATACTGATTCTATGCCTGAAAAAATCAAGATTACTGTTTCCGGGAAGTCGCTCCCGGTGAAAATTGAGCTAAATGAAGCCACGAAAGCCCTTGTGGCGGCACTGAAGGAGGCTTCCATCACCTATGAGGCCAATGACTACGGCGGCTTCGAGAAGGTGGGGGCGCTAGGACGCTCGCTTCCTACCAGTGATTCCCAGATGACCACGCAACCTGGCGATGTGATTCTGTACAGCGGTAACCAGATTGTGCTGTTCTACGGCAGCAACTCTTGGAGCTACACTCGTATCGGCAAGATTGAATACGGCACTTTGGATGAGTTGAAATCCTTCCTTAAGGCCGGACAAGGCAAAATAACCGTATCTTTGTCATTATGATGAAAAAGATTCTTACTATACTAGCTGCGTCAATTACAATTATGAGTTGCGGTAATAAAACGATAACGATGAACCTATATTACACAGGTAAAGATGGTAGTGCCAAGAGCTTTGTCGAAGAGATGGAATCGAGTGGTACTGCCGATGCCATAAGAGCTGAGGAAGGCAACTTGAGGTATGACTACTTCATGTCCCCAAATGATCCCGAGACAGTTCTTCTGATTGACAGTTGGGCTAGCCAGAAGGCGTTAGATGTTCATCATCAGACCCCTATGATGAAGACCATAGCCGATTTGAGGGAGAAGTATGATATCACCATGAAGGCGGAAAGGTATTATAGGGCTGATGAGGATCTGACATCTAACGATGCGTTGTTTATTAGAACAAAAGACGAATCAAGGAAAACACAGACTGTCGATTTCTCGGTATGGCCTAAAGGAGAACCTAACACCGCTTACGCTAAGTACTTCACGGGTAATAGTTTCCTGGCACAGATGGAAGGTGGGATGGCCAATGTCACCTTTGAGCCTCGCTGCCGTAACAACTGGCATATTCATCACAAGCAGGTTCAGGTTCTGATTTGCGTATCTGGCCGTGGTTGGTATCAGGAATGGGGGAAAGAGGCAGTGCCGATGACTCCCGGCACTATCATCGCTATTCCTGCCGAGGTCAAGCATTGGCACGGTGCGGCGAAGGATTCCTGGTTCCAGCATCTGACTTATCACAAAGATGTGAAGGACGGTGCCAGCAATGAATGGTTGGAGCCAGTCTCAGACGAGCATTACGACGCGCTGTAATAGTCCCAGACATATTAGATCTATGATTCTTGCCGATATCGGCAAGAATCTTTATTTTTGTCCATGGCTATGGTGCCGCGGGAAAGTAAATGATCACTCTTATCATCATACTGATAACTGTTCTTGTCAGCGTCCTTTGTTTCAGGGGGACGCTGGACATTAACGCCTTGAAGTTCAACGCCTATGGTGTTTGGCACAGGGGGCAATGGCACCGTATGCTTACCTATGGCCTGGTTCACGGCAGTTGGGGGCATCTGTTCTTCAATATGCTTACCCTCTATTTCTTCGGGACTGTTGTGGAAAGGTACTTCCAGGCCTCATTTGGTGACGCGTCGGTTATCCTGTATGTGGTTTTTTATGTGAGCGCTATTGCCGTTTCTACGATAGGAGACCTTATCAAGTACAAGGATGACTATGGATACAATGCTGTAGGAGCTTCCGGCGCGGTTTCAGCCATCCTGTTCGCATCCATTTTGTTCGAGCCGAAGATGGGCATATTCATATATCTGATTCCTATCCCGATCCCTGGTTATATATTCGCCCCACTGTACCTTTTGTATTGCTGGTTTATGGCGAAACGGAATATGGACAATATCGGGCATACCGCACACTTCTGGGGCGCGATCTACGGTCTGGCTTTCCCGCTGATATGCCGTCCCGATATCTTCTGGCATTTTCTTTCCCAACTCGGAGTCTCCATTTGATTTAGACGAATCTTTCCATATTTCACTTGACTTTTCATAGTTTTTGCGTCTAAAATAGTGAAGTATGGATAAAGCGCTTGAAATAGAACTAGCGGAGATCAGGCCCAAAGTCTTGGCGTTGGCACTGAAGTTTTTCCGGTCGTCCCATCTGGATGGTGATCCGGAGGATGTGGTGCAGGATGTGTTGCTCCGGCTTTGGATGGCTAGACGCGATGGGGCGCGGATTCGAAGCGTGGAGGCTTGGGCGGTCACTACAACGAAGAATAGTTGCATTTCGCTTTGGCGTAAAAATAGACCGGGAAGGAGCGAGGCATTCCCTGAATGGCTTTCGGATGACCAGGATGCTTCCGCGTCTTTGGAACTATCTGAGACTGAGCGGATCGCGGAAAGCGCTTTGAGGCGGCTACCTGCCGGGACACGGCGGTTGCTCCAGCTACGTGCCACCGGGCTGTCCCTGGATGAGATAGCAGCCATTACCGGCAGGACGAAAGGAGGAGTGAAAAGCTCTATTTCAGCCGCGCGACAAGAGTTTATGAAATCATTTAATCCGAAGTGATATTATGGACCGGAAAGACTTGATTAAATTGTATCTGGAAGCGGAAACTACCTGCGAACAGGAGCGGGAACTTGCTGATTCCTTTGCGATTAATCCTCCGTCCAACGAGGAGGAGGTCGCGGTTTACAACATGATGCGGGTTGTCAAGCCCATACATATTACGGAATACCCAGAAGCGCGGGTTAAGCGATTCTTGCCTTGGGGCATTTCACTGACCGGGGTTGCTGCCGCTATTGTGGCTGTGATTCTGTTCTTCGGAAAGCCTGGAGAACCAGCCATCCCTGCAGCGGAACAGAATGACTATTCCGAATTAATCCAGCAAATAGCTTTTTTATCCAATTTCAATCCGGCGGAAGCCGATAGCTTTGAATTCAAACCTGTTGGGGACGGGTTTGTGATGTCTGCCCATTTCCCCGATGGGCATACCGCTTCATTCATCGTGACTCCATTGGATGGTGGCGATTCCTTTAATCTCATATCTTTCAACCAGTAAATAATGATCTAATATGAAAAAGATAATCCTTCTTTCCATTTGCCTGCTGACTTGTCTTTGGACACTTTCTGCCCAACAGACGTTATATGTCATTGATAATGAAACCGTAGAGAGTTTTGACGGCACTCAGCTGAAAGGGAAAACCATAAGAGACTATAAAATAACCACCAAAGGTCGTGGCCGCAACGCCATCACGGTTCACTCTATAAGCACATCGCCGTCCATTTATTCCATCTCCAAATCATTTGCCCGGCTTGATTCCCTGAAAATGCCAGATTTAAAAGTTAAAGGAGTTAAAGGCTTCTCTAATCTCAAAGCGGACACGGTTCTTTTCTCCAATGGTATGAGGGTTTTCAATAATTCAGACAAGAAGATAGTTTACGTCATTGATGGCAAGGTATATAATGACGCGTCGGCTTTTCTTTCCATCAATCCGATGGATATAGCGAGCCTATCCGTTATCAAAGATGGGTCTCCGGAGCAAAAAAAGTATGGTGATAACGTTGGTGTCATTAAGATTACGACGAAGAAATCCGCGGATTTGATGGATTTCCTCAAGACACTTCCTGGCGCGGTGGTTGATTCGGATGGAAAAATAACCGTTAACGGAGAGCCGGTTAAGAAAGTCACCATTAACGGACGCACATATTCCGTTAATACAGAATAGTTTCCGTTGTATTATCCAGCAAATTGTCTTAACGCTTGCTCATCAAGCCGCTGAACCGTCCAGTCGGAGAGGGGAACGGCGCCGATAGAATGGTAAATTGACAAGGCGGATTCATTCCAGTCAAGGCAGATCCATTCCATGCGGCCGCAGTTCCTCTGTTCCATCCTCCTCAGCGAAAACCACTTCGGCGGGCCTGGCAGGTCGGATATTGAAAGATCTCATTTCGGTTCCTTGTATTTATACCGCATAAATATAAGGCTTTTCCGAAAATCTAACCTTCAACTCTTTGTAAAGAAACCCAAAATAAGCTATATTGCGGTTATGAAAAAGATAATCCTTTTTGCGCTGCCGTTTCTGATTCTTTCCTGCGCTAGAGACCAGTTCAGGATAGAAGGGAAGTATTCCGTAGCTGATGGTAAAACCGTTTATCTTATTGACCTTGGCCACAATGATACTCTCGGTGTCACTGAAGTGAGGGACAGTTCTTTCTCGCTTTCGGGACATGGGGATAAGGGACCGATGTATGTCTATGTCGGCAACGGTAAAGAAAGGGTGCGTTTCATTCTGGAAAAGGGGACTGTCAATGTGGATATTGACGAAAGGACTGTAAGCGGCACTCCTATGGTGGATGCTTACAATGCTTTCCACAAGCGTTTTTATTCATTCGACGCGGAGAGAAATGCCGAGAGGAAAGTCCTGGCTGGGGAGGAGTCGACGATGGATCCGGACACATTCAACCTTAAATGGGAGGATTTGAATAGGAAATATGCCTCATTTCAGGCTGACCTGGCGGATTCGCTTATACGCTTGAACCCTGATAACCTCCTGGGAGCCATGGCATTGGAGGATCTCTCATATAAAGATTTCGGCCGTTTCATGGAGCTGTATGATATCACAAGTGAGGAGGTGAAGTCTTTCCCGGCAGTCGCCTCACGCTATAAGTCTTTGGCTCCTATGGAGAGGACTTCGCCTGGGAAGATGTTCACAGACTACACTGTCCCTTCCGGAAACCTTGACGGAACTTCTGCTAAGCTTTCTGATTATATAGGCAAAGGAAAGTACATCCTTCTTGACCATTGGGCGTCTTGGTGTGGCCCCTGCAAGGCGGAGATGCCATATCTCAAAAAGACTTACGAGGCATTTCACGGAGATAAGTTCGATATACTCGGGATAGCTATTAACGATAAGAAGGAAGATACTCTCAATTCGATAAAAGAATTGTCGCTGCCGTGGAGCCATATATTGAACGCCACTAATCAACCATCTGATTACTATGGTATTAATGCTATTCCTCATCTCATTCTTTTCGCTCCTGACGGGACCATCATCGCAAGGGGAATGAGAGGGGAGCAGATATATGCCTTGGTGTCAAAGGCTTTAGAATAATTGTACGGAAAGGCTGCCTTTCAAAAGCCTATCCTATGGGATTTGGTGTTATTATCTAGTTTCTCTGCCTTGCAGTAGGAGTGAAGAACTTCCATGTGGTCTTTCTCGTCGCCATATAAAATCGTGCTTATGGTGTATTTCCTGGAGACGTTTTCCATTTGTCCACCGCTGAGGTCATAGGATGATGCCAGGTCGGCGCATTCGGCAGGGGAGAGGGAGGGAATCATCGTGTGCCAAATCTTCTCTCTGACGGAGGTGTCCGGCCGCTCAAAACGTATCTTGTAGAGGAAGCGCCGTTCGAATGCGGGGTCAAGGTTCTTAGTGAGATTTGTCGTAGCTATCAGGATACCATCCAGAGACTCCATTTCTTGCAGAATGATATTCTGGATGCTATTCTCCATCTTGTCCACAGCAGTCCGAGCATCCTCCATTCGTTGTCCGAAAATCGCGTCCGCCTCATTGAATAGTAATATCGGGGCTAGTTTTGAGTTTTGTACTAGTGCCTTATACCGATCGAACACCGCTTTGATGTTCTTTTCAGAATCGCCTACCCATTTGCTTTTTATTTCAGGAACTTCGACAGCCAGAATGCCGCGCCCGGTCCGCTTGGCAAGTTGGTAGACAGTTTCGGTTTTTCCGGTTCCCGGTTCTCCATGGAACAGGCAGGCGAAACCGCTCCGGTAGCCGTTATTTTTCATCCTTTCATGGATTTCTTTGTATCGATCGGGCGACAAGAAGGAATGAAGCTCATCAACTTGAGCGCTATTTTTTTGAGTATAAAAGAGTGATTTCTCAGCGAATGAGTCCGGTTTAATCAATCCTGCTATGGATGTCTCATCGGAATTAAGATGGAATTCAGAGAGAAGGATCCGCCGAGCCTTCATGGTCAAATGGACTTGGGAAGTGTTAGCCATTCCATCTTCACATACGTGTTCGATGAGACCTTCTTTCATCAGATTATGAGTTCCTTCCTTCAAAGTGGTTTTTGCTTCTATGAAATCGCTTTTAGCCCTGAATACATCTTGAAGTTGTCGGAAGGTGATCCGGTCGTCATCTTTATTGATCAAATAATGGCAGATGATGACGAGAACCATCCAGTCGCCATAGTATTTGATATCCAATCCATTCAGTGCCCTGACAAAGTTAATTTGGGGATTATCTTTGAATAGTTCTCTTAACTCATGCAACAAATCTCCAGGGGCGATGGCGTTGTCATCAAGATCTTCAAACATATCGTCCATCCGGTCAAAGAGCTCGTGCGCGGACAGGCCAACTTTCTTTGGCTGTTCCGGGATAGCATTGTTCCTGAAGGCAAGGATAACATGTCGAGGGACATCGAAGGAGTCTTCGTCTTTCGCATCGTGAAATTTGAGATATCGCGCTCGGATAAGGGCATTCAGTTCGGCACTATATTCAAGAGCCTGGAAGATGCTGATATCCAAATGCCTGGCGATGTCGTTGAAATAGACACCATTAGGTCCATGGCGAAGACAAATTGATAGCAGAACAGCTTGAAGCGGGGTGATGCGCAATCTGGTGGCTAATGCTGTCGCCTCCTCTTTACTTTCAGTCCAGAAATCGTCTTCAAGTTTGGAATCATCGGACTTCTTCGACAGAAAGTCCATAAGTTGGAGAATCGTTTTTTCGGTCGTTTTCATATTCTTCAGCTTTGCGTACATATTATGCGGCCAAATTCGCAATGAGTTTCATACTGGAATCGGATCGGAGGCGTATTCCGTCCATGAAGAGTACTTCTTCAAAGGCGCCGGTTTCGTCAGCTTTATAAGTTGAGGTTGATTGGAGTTTCCAGGAATCTTTTGTTTTTGGATTCCGGGCCTTGAAGGTTAAGAAATGATTGTTCCGATCAATGAGTTCATAAGTTCTGGTTGATTTGGTGGCGACATAAACGCGATTGAATTGGAATTTCTGAATCTTTTTCATATCAAATCAAATTTACTTTCGCATATAATATTGTATCAGAAGTCCCAAAATTCGAAGTTGACTTCAAGATTTTTTGAAGTATCTTTGTAAAAATAATAAACTGATGGAAAAAGGGAAGTATATTCGGATTTATAAGGTTGTTGAGCAAGCTGAGAGGGTCTTCTTCGAGACCAGGGTTAAGCGGGACATCTATGAATTCTATTTTACCAGAATAGCGAATTGCGCTCGCTGGCTGGGTGTTTCCTACAATGCGGTAAAGTATTGCTTACGCGGAGACTATAGGCTCTGCGATAACTACACGATTGAATATGTGGACGAAAAGCCCGACGAACAGGATTACTTTATTGATCCGGATAAATATAGAAACCCGGATCTTAAGTTCGGGTCCGGGGAAAAGTTCGTCGATTCAGCGGGAAAGAAGAGCCACTGGGCAAACTATTGAGAATTAATACTTTAAAATCTGAATCACATAAGATGCGCTAGAACCGAGTTCCAGTCAGGGAACTGTGGACTGCCGAATTGAATCCATTCACCCTTGAAACGGTCCGCACCATGATTTGGTCGATCATCAATCAGAAATGAGCCTTTCAGGAGGTTCTTATGATGGCAAATAATGAGACGTTTCTCATAATACTTGTCCATGTGCATCTTAACCCAATTCAGTTTGTCGGACCATCCTGAGGGGTTATTCCAAGGCGCTGTTGACAAAATGTAGATATCGTACTTTTTCCTTAGTTGATCCAATGCGTCGATTGCACCGGGCATCGGATCCATCAACGCGAATACTCCTGGAGCGTCATCAGGATGTGAGGAATACTGTTCCCAAACCTTCGCGCTCAAACGATTGATGCCGGAGTCGAAATCCACCAGGACACCATCCATGTCAACATACAGAGTTTTTTTCACGAACAAGCCGTTTTCTTCAGAGAGTGATAGTTTCATATTATTGGTTTTTTATCTCTTTTTAATAAAATAGAAATTCTATCCTGAAATTCGAAACGAACTTCAAGAATCTTTGAAGTGGAGGGAAGTGATAGACGAATAAAAGTCCAACGGGTAGGCATTTTGCCTAAAACTAGGCTGCTATTAGAACTCGGAGATCTATTAAAAATCTTTATATCTCAGGAATGATACTTTCGATAGTTTCAAAAGATTTAGCTAAAAATGCCATGACTTTCTCCCTTTGATCAAAGTCTTTATCGTAGCTAACACTAAATTTGCTTATGTACGATATGACTGTTCTCCACCGGTTGAATTCAGAGTTTTTATTCTTTTTACTACCTTGATTAATAATTTGTTGCATTTTCTGTTCTAATTCTTCCCGGATACTCTCATTTGCATCTTTATAAAAGAGGAGAGCAACCTGTACTTTGACAACTTGGTTATTCTCTTCTGGCCTTATATCAATTTGATAATAATAATGCTTATTGTCGTGGCCATTAAAGAAATCGTTTAACTTCTTGCTCCTGAATTTAATATACTTTTGTCTAGATGCATTGTCTAGATAAATCTGATTATTATTTTCGTTTAGCCAATTGTGACATATTTCCGCTACTGGTTGCGTCAAATCGTTTTTGTTATCAAATATTAAATCAAGGGCTCCTTTATGTTGCCTGTATATTTCATTGCATATTCTACTAAGTTCAGTACTGTCCATGTCAATTTCTTTCTTTAATAGTCTCAAATAATTGTTAATCAATATGTCTGCTTCAGGAAGTAAGGCTTGTGTGAATTTGTTATAACACTGTTCTAGGATGAGCGAAATATCCTTATATTCCATTCTCCCCCAAGTAATCTTTTTACTATTGTCAAACTCTTTTTCAAATCGTGATTGGTCTGGAGCCAGTAGTACTCTAGCCCAACTCCACCCATTGTATTCCTTCATTATAGCTTCATCATATCTGTCCAGCTGAGTCGTTCCATTTTTACTCTTTCCAAGGCCTGAATCAATTTTGTTTTCAATGGCAATGACTTCATACCTAGTTTCGGATATAATCAAAATGTCAATATTCTTCCATTCTCTACGTATTCGGAAAGAACCAAGGTCTTCTGATGACAAAAGACTCAAGAAATCAATATCTTGCATCCTTTCTTTTTTTTGCGTTGGAAGAAGATTAGGAAGTTTGCACAAAACACCATATAGGAACGAATAGCCTAATCCATGATTGGCATTTGGATCTAATAACCATGCTAACATATTACTATGTCGGATCTCAGTTCTGGCTATTTTTAAAATATCAAAGACATTTAAACTATCCACCCAAGGGGAGAGTTTATCCAAACAATTAATGTCATCAAGGAAACGTAATAAAGCTTGCTCTTGTTGTTTCAAATCAGTATTCATCTATTAATTCTGTGTTATTTCATTTCAGACTAAAAACTATCAAGATATCTAAAGCCTTCATAATAGCCAGCGGTTCCATATCTCTGTGTCCGAACAATTAAAGATAGCAATTCTTTCGTGGATTTTTTTACTTTTGACGCAAGAAATGGTTTTTGGGGGAGTATATAGTAGAAAATACCGTACTAACTATGACAGAAACGAAAGACAGAATCTTCGAGATCCTTCGCGCGACTGAGCGTCCAGGCATCGAAACCGTTATCAAGTACCTTGAGACCTCAAACTACTTCAGGCGCGGCTGCTATCACCACCACAAGGAATATGGTGGGTTGGCTCAACACTCTCTTGAGGTGTACGAGCATATGCTCTCACACGCGTAGGTCAGTAGCGATGCTCGACCGACTGGGTTTTGCGCTTACAGACATGGAGCGTACGGTTATCGCACACCATCATGACCGGTATTTTGACGTTCTCAGGTATCCGCTCCGGCGTCATCTTACCGCGGCGGATTGCTTCAGTACGGGGAGTTGGAAACGAGCCCATCCCAGACATCATAAGTAACTCTATACCTTATACTTTCCATCCGGTCCAGTTTTTCCATGATCCCGAAAGGGGCCATACGGATAAACTGGTCTTTGTCTTATTGAGGGGCTCGACTATAGCCATGACCTCATCCAGGACCTGAAGGAGCTTGCCTTCACGTATATCCTTGTATTTTACGATGAATGTCATCGCTCGGTCGCAGGCCAGTTTTATTGACACCCTGACACGAAGTTTTTGCCATGTGAAGAAGAAGCTAAAGCCTCTCTGACGAAGCTCATATGAGATTAGCGCCTCTGCCGTGGCCATGTTAATCTGGTGGATTTTCCTATTTTTAAGGCATTCAGTGGCTTTGATGTAGGCCCTGGCGCGCAAGTCTGTGGCTATGCGGAGTGATAGCTTGGTGACTTCATTTTGATCCTCCCACTTTAATGTTTGGTATGTGGAGTAGTGTCGCGCTGTCTTCCAGATTTTCTTAACAGATGCTAGAACGTAGTCTATACACTCGTTGATATTGAACTGATCTCCAGGGTGATGGTTGGCGTAATCCGTCACCATCTTCAATGCCTCGCGAATGACTTCCTCATCCGACAAAGGGAATGGTTCTCTTTTTAGTCTAAGCATATTATTTCAACTCAATTGTGCATACTCGTCCGGATTTCTCCATCCAGTGATGGTGAGCGTCATAACTGTTCTTGTCTTGGCACACCCATATTATCTTGCAGCGCATGTTGTCCGGCAGTAAGGGCTCAGGGGCATAGCCATCAGTTAGTATTAGGAGGCCATCGTAGTCATTCTCGGCGGCATAATCGATCGGTTCCTGGAAACTGGTTCCACCTCGACCGACCGCTATTACGTTGCGCATTACCTTCTTTAGGTTTTGCACCACTCGTACGCCACAGTCGAACTGGATGACATCAATCGACTCAAATCCGTAACGGAAGGCACTATTAATCACGCCGTAGAAATAGCTCAGACTCTGGCTGGAGATGGAGCCGCTCACGTCCACGGCCACAAGTAGTTTAGTGTCGAAACGACGGATGGATCCCATATTCGCAAACCCGGTCCTGCGATTGGGCTTCATTCGAGTGAGCTTCCGTTTAGAAGAAAGAATGCTCGCCCGGAATCCGCTGAAGACATTTCGCCAATTGATCTTAGCCTTGGTGGACGCCTTAAGCTGTTCAGCAAACGCACCGGCTAACGAGCCCCAGGATGTGCAGCCTTCGATAATACCGTTAATCATGGCTACAGTCAGATCATCTTCGTCCCACAACTCAGATAGATCCTGGTTCTTTTCAGAGGTCCGTTCAAATCTCTCATCCATCCTGCTATCACCACCGCTGCTTTTACCCTCCTCTTTCTCCCCATCATCACCTCCGTCGCCTCCTGATCCTGGTGGCAGCATGGCCTGGATTTGCCTGGAATACCACTCGTAAGCCATGCCGGACGGAAGATCATAATCGGCTGGCCTATCTATCTTGAAGGAACCGTACTTATAGTTATCACCTACAACCACATTGGAACCGATAGATATCGCTTGCTGGCTGCATCCATCCGGTTTGCGCTCGTATGGGTGTTTGAGAAGGATACGTACAGCTTCGGTCCGTAGCGCTTCCTCCAACCCCTTGTCTGTCATCTCCTGGATATAATCCGGGTTGTACTCGATGCGCCTCTTGCCGCTCCTGATAGGACACGCCATTCGAGTGTTGGATTCCAGTTCATGCGTGCAGATTACCTGAAAGAGCGCTGGCTCTTGGATGAACCAGTGCTCGATGATATTTCTTATCCGGTCCTTCATCTACTTTATTCCTTTGACATAAGAGATGAACATCATGGTCAACATCTGGCACTCCCTGGCGATGAAAGCCACGGCGTTAGGGTAGGTCTTCTGGACGAAAAGATTGGCGAAATGAGCCGATGCTTCTTTCTTTGACTTGGTGAGGTACTCGAAGTAGTCCTCAAGGTTCTTTTTGGCTGTTTCCTTGTCCTTCTCGGACACCTTTTCAACCTCAAGGAAGCGGAATATCCCATCATTGACCACAGAGAGTTGGTGCAGCTCATATTTATCCAGTTTCTCCTTGACCTTGGGGAAGCTGAGTATCACTTCTCTGCCTGAGATGATTTTACGGTTGGAGACGTTGCTGACGAACGCGCTGGAAGCCTTAGGACCTACAACTGCTGATATCGCTTTGGTTGTCAGATGGTTCAACTCGCCAGACTTCTTGATAAGATCAGAAACACGTTTCCAGCCGCGACGATCAGGTGTCTTGTCCAGTCCGGTGTCTTCACCCTCTTTCGCGTCAGGATCCTTATCAAGCCAAATCTGGTTCTCCTGGATGAAATCGATGACACGGCCATCGACTTCCGATTTACGTGCCCAAAGGAGCCATTCCTGTACGGTGGGGCGGAAGTTCACTATGTTGAAACGGCTGACCAATGCCGGATCAAGGTCTGTCAGCTGGTACTGGTCACCGGCATTCACCGCGCTGATGATACGGCTGCCTTCCGGGAGTTCGCGCCCAGCGAGCTTGCGGTTAAGCGCCAGGTCCATGATGGTCTGGAGGATTTCCGGCCTTGCGCGGTTCAGCTCGTCCAGGAATAGAACGATTGGCTTGCCGTCCAATGGAAACCAGTATGGGGGCATGAAGTCCGTCTTTCCGGTCTCTTCGTTTTTGTTGGGAATTCCAATCAAATCCCCAGGATCGCTCATCTGGCCAAGGAATAGCGCCACCACGGGCATGCCTTTCTTGGAAAAATAGTCTGTCAATATCTCGGACTTGCCGATGCCGTGCTTGCCGACCAACATGATATTGTGGTCGGCAGGCATCATGTCGAGGAGCTGGATAAGCTCAGTTGTGTTAACGTTGATATTTGCCATAGTAATTAGAATCCAATCTTGTTTCGTTTGCTTTTGTGGTTCAGAATCTCTTCTTGACAATAGCTGTCCAGAGACGAGAGGGTAGGCTCATTGCCGGATAGAACATACTCGACAGTGCTCTTTCGGGCTATATTCTCTATATTGCCTCCCGAGAATGTGTATTTGTCGGCAAGGACGTCCGCATCCTCCTCTGATAGGCTGGGAATCATGGATTTCCATATTTTAGCTCTGGAGTCTTTCTCGGGCAACTTGAACTCCACCTTGAATATAAAGCGACGCTCGAAAGCCGGGTCTAGATTGGAAAGGAGATTAGTGGTGGCGATGAGAATCCCATCGATGTTCTCCATCTCTTCCAGTATGATGTTCTGGATGGCGTTGTTCATCTGGTCGACACTATGCTCAACCTTCTCGATTCGCTTTGTGAATATGGCGTCCGCTTCATTAAAGAGCAAGATAGGTGCCTTCTCACTGGTATTGCAAAGGGCTCGGTATATCTTGAATACGCCACGTACGGCTTTCTCGCTATCACCAACCCATTTGCTCTTGAGTTTGGCCATATCCACTCGAAAGATGTCCCTACCGCTACGACGGGCTAGCTCATATACGCTGGCGGTCTTGCCTGTTCCGGGAGTGCCATAGAAAATGGCATTGAAACCTTTTCGCATTCCAGTGGAGAGCAGACGTTTCTGTACCTCCTTGAAGTTCTCAACGTCCAACAAATTCTCCAGCCTGGCAACCTGGGCATTCTCCGCATCATTGAAGAATAGTTCCTTAGCCTGAATAGAATTCGAGCTGATGATATCACGATGCCTGATCGCATCTTCAGGAGTTAGGACGACCTCATTGAAGTACTCGGCTTTCACCTTGTCGGAGAGAGAGAGTGAACTGGTATCCACGAAACCATCTTCTATCGCGAAATTGACTAGACCTCTCTGTTGCATAGGCAAGCGTTCACCGGAGATACGTCGCTTGATGCACTCATCATCCTCAAAAAACTCGGTGAAGTTGGTAAGTGTATCGATATCCACCGACTTGTTCCCATGTGACACATATCGATGGCAGATATAATAGAACATACGACGTTCCGTATTCGAACACTCGGTATAGAGGGCAGAATCCAGTACTTTCTTGCAGAACGAAAGCTTTTCATTGTTGTTTACCAGCCAATCCAGTTCTTCCAGAAGCAGGTCACAATCAATGGCATCCTTACGGTAAGAATCGAAGTATTTACGGAAGCGGGAAAACAACTCCTCTGTCGTCAATCCAGTCATCTTCACTGGATTGAAAGCCCCGTTGGACTCAACTGCCTTCATGGTTTCCGGGGTCACCCGGAAGCAGCGTCGGCCGCCGCGGCCACCGCAAATCTGAATGATGCCAGCTTTGTCCATGTCACGAAGCATCTCATGATAGCGAATGAACTCGATATTCGTGCAACCAAGGTACACGGCCAGGTCCTCGTCGTCCATCAAGTTATTGGTGGACGACTTCTCCAGGATAGCCGCAAGTAGTACGGTACCTGGGGTGTCGATGTTATAGAGCTTGGACACAAAGTCAATGTCTTCACCCAGTTCTTGGATGGTATCAGTGGAAAGTCCTGTAATGTTGACCTTTCGGTAGATGCGATTCAGGCATGCGGCCTGGGTCTGGACAGTTTTGTCCTCGGAAATGTAGCTCTTTTCTTCTAGAATAGGGGGTTCTCTTCTGATTTTCATATTTGTAAGTCGGTTTTTCAATTCTTGCCGCATAGACATATACTGCTGTCATCCCAGATTCTTGCAACTTTTTTCACGATATTTTACCTTTGTATAAACCAAAACAATATCGATATGCGTTTTTACCACGGATCATCGGCTGAGCCTTTCGACCGGTTCAGTATGGACCATGCCTTGGAGGGTGATGGGAAGGTTAAATTCGGATGGGGTGTTTACGTCACAGAGAAATATACGACAGCAGCTCATTATGCCTTTAACAAACATCGTCCTGAAAACAAGGATTTCTATGTATATACTGTCGAGATTCCAGATCGCACTCAAGACAACTGTCTCTCATTGTTAAAAGGTGTTCCTGTTAACGAATCAATCGTTAATCGAGTTGAAGCCAAGTTAGGAGAAACTATTCCAGATGAGGCTAAGAAAGAAGGCATTCCATTCCGGAAATACCTGGCCAACAAGCTTTCTGGTGAGGATATGTCCATTAAGAAAATGATAGAAAAGGCAACTGTGGCAGGGGAGAAGGCCGCATCCGAATTTCTGAACAGTCTGGGGGTGGAACTCATTGAATGGCCCTATAACTGGCAGAAACCCGAAGCTGAGAAAAATATGGCTGTCTTGGATGATAGAAATGTGCGTATTGTTCGTATAGAAAAGGTGGAGCTTGACCCGAAAGGACACCGGCTAATTGAAGGTTCCCAGCAGATAATCAAAGAGTTCTGAAATGAGACTTGAAGGATTCATCAAAGAGTTTTATCCGGAGTGGTACGGCATCCAGGAGTATCCGGCCGACAAGACAGCCGCTTTCTGCAAAGTGGCGGAGGAGTGGGGTGTTCTGGGTAACTTCGCGCCGACACCCATCGTCGTGGACGGAGTCCCCTTCGACTGCACCGAGAAACTCTTCCAAGTGATGAAGTTCACGGACTTGGAATCCCGGAAGATTATCTATGCCCAAAAGGGCCAGCCCATCAAGATGAAAGCCAAGCATCAAGAAAAAGTTGGTGTGGTAAGGGATGACTGGGGTAGGATCTTCATCGATGCGATGAAGTTCTGCCTTATGCGGAAATACACCCAAAGTGAGTCCTTTAAGAAGGAACTGGAGCGTTCGAAAGGCCTGTTCATTGTAGAGCAGCAGGCCAATCCTCGACGCCCTGCAGGAGCATATAGCGCCAAGTTGAGCGAGGATGGCAAAACCTGGACTGGGCCGAATATCATGGGACGACTGTTGATGGAACTACGTGATAATGGCACACTTGAGTATAAGCTTCCGGCAGATGCGATGTCTTTTTCTGACCTTCGCTGAAATAATCGTTTTCGATTCGGTATATATAAACACGAAGCATAATGACAGACATCAAGCAGACCCTTCAGGCGGTTGTCGACCAGACTCTATCGGCTGATCTCGATCCTATCAGAGAATTCCTTTTCTCTGACCCAAGTGAACCCCTCATAGCGACCGGTTCCGGTGGTGCGGAGACGTCGGGTGAGTTTGCGGCCCTCCTATATGGCGCACGTGGGGGAGTCGCCACCAGTGTTTCCCCTTACACTCTTAATTCTCTGAGCGACGCGGCTTTGAATACGGCCAAAATCCTGCTCGTCAGCAAGGGCGGTCACAACAACGACATCGTCTTCGCGACCCGTCGCGCCCTTGATGTCAATCCCGAAAAGACAGCAGCGATCAATTTCTCGGATTCAGATAGGAACGAGGCCAGGAAACTGTTCTTGAAGGCTGGTTCCGACAAGTCCTTCGTTATTCCGATGAAGAGTGTCCATGATGGCTTTGTGTCCACTGGAACATCATTATCCTACTTCTCCATTTTCACCAAGATCTTTCAGCCAGATGTGAACTTGGAGAAGTACAAGACAATACCTGAAGAGCCCTTCACCTTATGCCTCAATGACAGTACCTCTCTTTCTCCGGATGTCTTTAAGTCGGCCAAGAGCTATATCATCCTGCAGGGTAGTTGGGGGCGTCCGGTGGCGAACAACTTGGAAGGCAAACTGGTCGAATGTGGCTTATCTCAAGCGGGGGTATATGATTACAGGAATTATTGTCATGGACGTTTCATATTCACATCCAACCACTTGGAGGATTCGGCCGTCATCCTAATCGTCACTCCCCGAGAGAGAGACATCGTAGCTCGAACCCGGGCCTTCCTTCCTGCGACTACCAAACTCGTTATCATCGAGACCGCACATGATGCCCCGGAGGCCTCGTTTGATCTTCTGATTCGCGGTACGGAGTTTTTTCACGTTCTCTGTTCTACTACTGGTGTGGATCCTGAGAGTCCTAAGAACCCTGGCCGTATCGATAAGCGTAAACCCATCTGGGTTCCGTTCATGGCGGAACTTAAGAAACGAGGCCCGCTTCAAATATAGGGACCATCTCTGTAATCATACTTTTTTATATTGGCTGGACTTCATGGAATCAATGGTGGATTTCTCCACCATTTCTTTTGTGATTTCTATACTTTTGTTCTTTTTGCCACCTAAATCGGGTGCGTCAAACATCACATCTCGCATAAATGACTCCATCACCGATCGTAGACCGCGGGCACCTGTCCCAAGTTTGAGAGCGTTTTCAGCTATGATATTCAATGCATCGTCCGAAAAGGAGAGATCTATACCGTCCATTTCAAGCAGCTCCTTGTATTCATTTACCAAGGCTCCTTTGGGCTCCCTCAAAATACGCACCAACTCATCTGGACCGAGAGTCTCCACGTAAGAGATAATAGGGAATCGACCGACGAACTCGGGAATCATTCCGAATTCGCGAAGATCTTGCGGAGTTACTGAATTCAGTGGATTCTGTCCCTCGAGTTTCTCATTAAAACAGCCGAAGCCGATTCTCCCTCCGGCGCCAAGTCGTTTTGAGACAATCGTATCTAGCCCAGTAAAAGCGCCTGTCGCAATGAAGAGGATATCAGACGTATCAACGTATATGAGCGGTTGCTCCGGATGTTTGCGTCCACCGGCTGGAGGTACCCCAACTATATCACCCTCAACGATTTTCAATAAGGATTGCTGGACGCATTCACCGCTGACGTCTCTTGTTATCGACATCCCTGCCTCCCTGCTTGCGTTTTTGTCGATCTCGTCCAAAACGACAATCCCATGCCGCGCTTTATCCAAGTCATACTTGCACATCCTTAGCAGTCCACCAATGCAGTCTTCGACATCTGAGCCTACATAACCGCTTGCGGTAATTTTGGTACAGTCCTGAATATAGCAAGGGATATTCATGTAATCGGCGATACACTGGGCGAGGAAAGTCTTGCCACAACCCGTACCGCCTAAAAGAATGACGTTAGACTTCCTGATTGATGTGTCTTTGTCCTGGGCACGGCGTATAGACCTCTTAATGTGGTTGTAGACGGCTACGGATAGAGTCTTTTTCGCTTCCTCCTGGCCGATAACTCGAGTGTCGAGATAAGCTTTGACCTTCGAAGGCTTGTAGCGGGAGATTGATTGTGTCTCTGGCATTTTATCGTGATTATCCATTATGGTTCTTGGTCAATATATTATCAATCATACCATATTCCAGCGCCTCTTTCGAACTCATCCAGTAGTCACGGTCAGCATCGGCGAGGACCTTTTCGAAAGGTTGTCCGGAGCGCTCGGAGATAATCTCGCAAAGCTCGGTGCGCGTCTTCTCAATCTGCTTGGCGGCAATGAGGATGTCAGATGCTTGGCCCTTGGCACCTCCGAGTGGCTGATGAATCAAGATGCGAGAATGGGGGAGAGCGGAGCGCATACCTTTCTCGCCTGCGCAGAGAAGCACAGCACCCATTGAGGCAGCCATGCCTGTGCATATGGTCCCGACAGGAGGAGCAATCAGTTGCATAGTATCATAGATTGCCAGGCCGGAACTCACTTGACCGCCAGGAGTGTTTAGGTAGAGGGATATGTCGGCCTTGCTGTCTAGGGACGCCAGGAAGAGAAGCTGGGCCTGTACGATGTTGGCGACATCATCATCGATAGGGACGCCAAGGAAGATGATGCGATCCATCAGCAGGCGGCTGAAGACGTCCATGGATGCCACATTCATCTTTCTCTCCTCGATAATGGTAGGATTGATATAACTGTCAACAGCCGCATTGTAGCGCCCGAGAGTCATCGGGCTGATGCCCCGGTCAAGCGAGGCGAATCTCTCGAATTCGTTTTTCATATTCATAATCTTTAATCTATCTATACGTCCAAAGTGAATAATTCTTTCATCATATATGCGAGATTCGTATATTTGTATTTAGTGAATCGTAGTTACTATGAACATTAGACTGGAAAAACCGTCAGATTACCGTGAGGTTGAAGACCTTACCAGGGAGGCGTTCTGGAATGTGTATCGTCCGGGCTGCACGGAGCATTATGTTTTGAACCAATATCGCGGCAACCCGGATTTTATCCCGGAGTTGGATTTCGTGATGGAAGAAGATGGCCGTCTTATCGGTCATATCATGTTCTCCAAGTCGGAATTGGTGTTGCCGGATGGTACCCGCAAACCTTCCTGGACCTTCGGTCCCATTAGTATTCACCCTGACTATAAACGGAAAGGATACGGGTTGCGGTTGCTTCAATACGCGCTTGAGAAGGCTCGCTCAATGGGGGTTGGCTTCCTATGTATGGAAGGTAATATTGACTTCTACAAGCATGCGGGCTTTGACTTGGCCAGCGGATTCAATATCCATTATCATGATTTCCCAAAGGAGGATGAAGTCCCGTTCTTCCTGGCCCAGGAACTTATTCCTGGCTGGCTCATTGCCCAGGGAATAGAAGAAGCCACATATTGCCCGCCCCAAGGCTATTTTGTGGCTGATGAGAACCCTGAAGCTTTTGAGGCTTATGAAGCCACTTTCCCGAAAAAGGAAAAACTCCGTCTGCCTGGTCAGTTAGGATATGATGGCGTAATCCTGGAATCAGATAGGATTGTTCTTCGCCCTTGGCGTGAGTCAGATGCCCCCACGCTATTTAAATACGCTTCTGACCCGGAAGTAGGACCTCGCGCTGGCTGGCCGCCACACAAAAGCGAGAAAGAGAGTCAAGAAGTTATTAGGACGGTTTTCCATAACGACACGACCTGGGCTATAGAACTCAAAGAGACGGGCGAGGCAATCGGAGCGATGGGCTATGGCTCTTCTTGCGATTGCGAGCTTCCGGCTCGTGATGGAGAACCGCTCATTGGTTATTGGGTCGCCAAACCATATTGGAACAGAGGTATTTGCACAGAAGCATTGCAACTGATGCTTGAGCATATTCGCCGCACAACTGACATCAAATCCCTTATCTCTGGTCACTTCATCGACAACCCCGCAAGCGGACGTGTGATGGAGAAGTGCGGGTTTGTACCAACCGGAGAAACAGTCATCGATGAAACACAGTATCAAGGGAGCAATCATCCCATAAGAGTATTACGATTAAAATTATAGAAGAATATGGAAATGAAGTTTTGCCAGAGTTGCGGTATGCCGCTCACCGAAGAAATGAAAGGCACTAATGCCGATGGAAGCAAGAACGAGGATTATTGCATTTACTGCTATAAGGACGGGAAGTTCTCTCAGGACTGCACGATGGATGAAATGATCGAGTTCTGCGCCCAGTTCGTGGATGAGGTGAACAAGGGTCTTCCTCAGCCCATTACTAAGGAGGAGTATATCGCACAGATGAAGATGTACTTCCCGCAATTGAAGCGTTGGCGCAAGGAATAAGTATAGAAAAATTTGGATTTTTAAATATTTTTTATATATTAATTCAATATATATAAGTAGTTGTCATCCAATTGGTTAAGGGCAAAATAAATTTGGAAATCTCATTTATTTTGCTTACCTTTGTATTCGCACATGAATACTACAGGTTATAGCTAAGTAAAACTTCATTCTTCCTTCCTCAGCTGGCGTCTTGGTACCGGACGTTAAGTCTGTCTCTCACTTCTCCTCAGCGAGTCCATTAACGGATAAACTTGAGCAGGGCTTTTTAGGCCCTGCTGGGGACGACTACGCATATTTTTGAAACTTAATCTGCTCTGAGCAAGTTTAATTATTTGTATTTTCTATGTTAAAACTTTCTGATTCGGAAATCCTTGACCTCGCCAATAAGGCCGTCAAGAGCTATGTCACAAAAGCATTCAGTGGATTCTTCAGGTATGACGACTTTGAGCAGTTAGTCATAGATGTTGCAGCAAAGGTGTTTGAAAATCGTCATAAGTATGACGAAAAGCTTGGCACTGCCTTTAATTGGATTTACAGGATCGCCAAGAACGCGACTTTAGACGCTGTCGCTAAAGAGAAAAGGTACAGGAGCATTTTTACGTCGGTCGCTCTCGAGGACCGAGTAAACGATGACGGATATGCTGTGGGAATGACTCCCGTGTCAAGCGACGAGACTGACGCTTGGCTCATTGCCAAGGACACGGAACGTGCCTTGAGGGGGAGCGTTTCACGTGACCGTGAAAAACGCCTTCTTGACGGCCTTATAAACGGTCTCACTTCAGCTGACCTTGCAGAGGCTGAAAGGGTGGCGCCTTCCAAAATCTACACCCCCGTGTGTCACTTGCGCTCGAAACTAAAATCTGTCGCTTAAGTATTCGGTATTGCTTTCGAGCTAGGAAAAACGTATTTTTGTCTATAACTAAAAAGTAATAGGCAATGACGTTTAGGACATACGGAGATATAATCAACCCCAGCCTGCTTCTAACTCCTGGGCTGGGGGTGTCCTATGAGATATTCCTTCCACTTATTGAACGATTAAAGGATAGGTTCCATATTATTGCCGTTGGGATAGATGGATTCCTGCTTGGTAAGGAATCGGCCTTTACTTCGGTTGATGACCAGGCTGGGCAGATAATTCAATACGTCCAAGAGAGCATGAACGGTCATCTGGACGTCGCTTACGGTCTGTCTCTTGGCGGGAAGATTCTGTCGCGTATTCTGGAACGGAATGAGATTGTGATAGATCACGCCATAATGGATGCCGCACCGTTGTTGCCTCTTCCGAAATGGAGTGTCGATCCGCTACGATACTATCAGAGCCTGAATGTCTGGACATGCTACCACTGGACTGGCTTCTGGAAGTGGGTATTCCATTCCCATTATTTTGATGTGTTGCTTGATGAGTGTAAGAAAGTGTGGCTGTCCGGCAGAGGAAAGGCCGTTCGTGATGGCTACAAGGACGTCTATACCCACAAATTGGAATCCATTAACGGTGCCGATATCCATTATTGGTACGGAACCAAGGAGGCCTTCGTGGCGCAACCTCAAGCCATGCATCTGTTGACTCTATGTCCCGATGCGCGCATTGAGGTTTTCCCTAAAATGAACCACGGACAGTTCCTGGTTGACCATCCGGATGAAGTCGCCAATCGGATCCTTAATATTGTATAATATGAGGTTATTCAAAGTATTCATTATCATTAACTTCTGCTTGCTCGCTCTATCTTGCGGCAATAAGGTTAAAGAGTTTTCCAACGAGGATTTCACCGATGGCGTTGTGGCCGCGTTGGCAAATGGCGGTCATATTGAACTTTCCGCGTTCCAATGGACCCGGGAACCTCTTGGATACAACATCTGCGGTGATACGCTTAAAGTCACGACAGCTCCGCACACAGACCTTTGGCAGCGTACATATTATCATTTTCGCAATGACAACGCTCCGGTATTCCAGATCCAGACCAAAGAACGGTTTTTCAGTTTTGTCGTAAAGACTGATTTCACTCAGAGCCATCAACGCTTCGACCAGTGCGGTGTCGTGATGTACTTGGATAGCGATAATTGGCTCAAGGGCTCTGTTGAATATGAGAATGAGGAGTTCCAGCATTTGGGTAGTGTGGCCACCAATAACGGATACTCAGATTGGGCTACCACCGCCATACCTGCCGATGTGAAAACCATGTGGTACCGCTTCTCTCGCCGCGAAGATGACTATTGCATTGAATGCTCCACTAACGGGATTGATTTCAGCCAGATGCGCATCTGCCACATGTATGGCGGAGCTGACAAGATCAGTTTCGGAATATACGCTTGTTCACCGGAGGAATCTTCCTTCACGGCTGTATTTTCGGACATGAAGATCACAGAATGTATGTGGAAGGCCCATGATGGCCAGCAGCCGGATTAATCGGATGCGGAGGCTTTATTTGTGTTTTTTTTGTAAACAAAGAACAATGTCATATGGTTAGGACGAATAGATTATTGGCGTCAGTGGTATTCTCCCTTTTCGGATTAGTAGTCGCCGCCCAGCCCGGGATGCGTCCTCAAGGCCCTGTCAATGAGTTTTCGGCTATAGAGGGCACGTCCGTCCTAAATTACAATATGCGGCCGGAACGTGACATTCATTCCCGCGCAGGGTTCGGACCGGCATTCTATATCTTCCCTGACGGCAGGCTAGACAATGAACAAGCGCTGGAACTAATTGAGAAACTGAATCTTATCGGGATTGTGAAGGAATATGGCGGACGGATTATGGTCGTCAATCCTTCTTCGGACAAATGGCAAGACCAAGATTTGGATTCCTTTATGCGGTTGGTAGGAAGGGGAGGATCCCCGACAAACCTCAAGGTCATTGGGATTGGCTCAGGAGCGACCTTCGTGAATCGGCAACTGTCCGCTACTGACCTGACAGGCGTCGTTGCCGGGATCGTTTCTATCGACGGTGAGCCAGGAAAAGTCTGCAAGCTTCCAGTGCCTGCATTCATTGGTGGGAAGAACGCGGCAAAGGTAGCTAAACCTTATCAGTCCGCGAGTGCGACGGCACATGACGATCCCCTGCAAAAAGTGGTCGTGAACACTGACAAAAAGGCCACGTTGGAGACGCTATTCGCGGAGGCTTGGGACCAGATCCTGAGTGCCAACTATCGGTATAACAATCTCTTCCACACATTTTATATGAGCCGTGGGATCGATAATCCTGAGGGTGTGAAAAACTATGAGCTGGTTTCAATTCCTGTATTCGATAAACTTGGAATTCAGCGGAATGTGGTCGAATATCCTCTGGTGGATATGAATGCTCCTTCCAGACCGGAGAATCCTGACAAGTATCTCTGGTATGAGTATATTCCCAAGCAGGCGCAGGATGCCGCTCCAGGTACGGTTCCTCTAGTCGTGCTTCTCCATGGCCATGGCAATGACCCGCGCACGCAGAGTGAGACGTCAGGCTTCCCTGAGCTGGCGGCGGAAGAAGGTTTTATGGTTGTTGAAATGGAATGGCAGGGGAGTAACGGCTACGTTCCAATGGGTCTAGACGGTATCGAGGCGGTGATAAGTGTTCTGCGGCAGAAGTATCCCCAGATTGATGGATCGAGGATTTATGCGGAAGGACTGTCGGCCGGAGCTATGACGAGCAATATGCTTGGAGTCCGTAAATCCCATCTCTTCGCGGCGGTCGCCGGCCATTCTGGAGGCATTTTCTCCGGTAATGGGCTTGGTTACTATGCCTATGGCAGCGAGCCGCTGATGAATGAGGCTATTCAGAAGAGAGGACACGTGGAAGTCGCTTATTGTTCAGTAGTTGGCACTCACGATGACACGATCCGTTTCTTCAATAAGGACAACTGGAAAGGCAACCCCTATCTAAATGTCTGGCAAATCTATGAGACCATCAACGGAATGCCCGTGACTGGGGATCTGGATTTCAACGTGGATCCCACCTTTGGAATAGCGTTACAGGATAGAAAGCTCATCCATACCGGCAAGAGCGAAGACATTACAATCGAGTTCGGTCAGCTTTACAAGGGTGAAAAGCCGATGATCCGTCTTATGGTCATCAATAACTACGGGCATTGGAATTTCAAGCCCGCCGCCCGTCTTATCTGGGACTTCTTCCGTCATTATTCACGAGACACTGAAACAAAAGAGCTTCGCTACCAATGAGGAATTCTTTCGGATATATTCTTGGTTTCCTGGTATTTGTGGCCGGGATTCCCGCATTGATGTGGTTGGTTTCGGGGCGGCCATTCCCTTGGGTGCCGTCGCTGCCGTGGGCCGTTTTGGCTGCCGTACTAATGGTCGCGGGTTTGGTTTTGAGTATCTGGTCCATTGTCCACATGAAGAAAGTGGGAGAGGGCAATCCCTTTGATGCCTATAATCACGAATTGGCACCTCGCACCAAACATCTGATGACGGGTGGCCCATATAAGTATACCCGCAACCCAATGCTGGTCGGAGTTTATATCTACGACCTTGGCGTGCTGCTATGGCTTCAAAGCTGGTGGCCGCTGGCTGTTTTTGCTATTGAGGTAGTACTTCTAACCTTGCAGGTCAGATCCGAGGAGAAACGCTTGGAGGCTGATTTTGGCGATGAGTATCGTGCTTATAAACAATCAGTTCCACGGTATTTATTTAAGTGATGAATCACGGCCTTAAAATGGCGGCGAATCCTCCGGAGGCTCCTAGATGGACATCAATTGTGTCGGTATTCTTGACTTGAAGAATTTTCTTCTCCAGATTGTTGGGATCCGTGTCGGTGTCTTCGGCATCGGTGAATAGCTCCATTGTGTATTTACCGTCCCCAAGGAAGTCAAGAGGGAGGGAAATATCTCTCGCTGAGTGATTTCCGATGGCTCCAACAAACCATTTGTCACCTTTACGGCGGGCAGTGACCACATATTCATCGAGCTTTGCCTGCGGGACAATGGTCTCATCCCAAACCGTGGGGACCTCTTTGATGAACTCGAACCCAGGCTGGTTCTCGTAGTTGGCGGGGGCGTCTGAGACCAGGTGCAAACTGCTCTCCAATGTCACGTACATGGCGAGCATATGGCAGCGTGTGCTGGTGACGTAAGGATGAAGAGTCTCAACCTTGTAATCGTCATACGGCAATGACAGGAAACCTCCCAGGTGATAGTCCGCCGGGCCGGCCAGGCAGCGTGTGAACGGCATATTCAAGTCGTGGTCGGCACCCATCTGGCGGGCATAGTCCCACTTGTAAACCTCATAATTCAGAGTGTTCTCCCTGGTGAACTCGCAAGGATATGTCCTTTGCAGCCCCGAGGGCTTGCTGGCACCGTGGAACTGAATATGCAGATGGTACTTCATCGCCAGTTCCAGCACTCGTTTCTGGTATTCGATCATCTCCTGGTCGTCACGGTCCATGAAGTCTACCATCATACCCTTGATGCCTAACTCCTGGAACTTCTTGAAAGATCCCTCGATGTCATTCGCGAGCGCCTCCCAGTGGACCCAGACACGCATGTCAACGCCATTTTGCTTGGCATAATCGCAGATAGGCTTGATATCGAAACCGGGGTAGGTTTCTGTCGGGCAGTCTTCATCTCCGGGAGCGCCTGGCACCCTGTCCACTTTCGCGTACCAGACGACCTCGGATCCATTTGAATTGAGGATTCCGGATATGGAGTGATATTCAATGCCGTTAGCGACGCAGAAGTCAATATATTCCTTGCTGATATTGTAATTGACGGTCTGGAGGTCGCCTTTTTTCGCCTCGGGGGAAGACTGATAGCCGTTCCACCACGGCCAGGTCGCTTTGCCCGGCTTAATCCAAGACAGATCGGCCTCCTCGCAAGGATCGCATAAAGTGGTAAGAATATTAGACTCCATCAGCGCTCCGGCCCGGTCAGAGACAAGGAACACCCTCCAGGGTGACCTGTGGGGAAGGTCAGCCAAGACGCTGTACTCGGGCTTGTCCATTCGTGGAGTAAGAACACCTTTTAAAGTTCCGTTTTCGGCCGTCACACGCATTCCGGCGAAGTCAACCACCATCGCCTCTGTGAGGGCGAGGAAAGCGCCGCTGTCGTAGGAAAGCAGCACGGGCATATCCGCGGTTTTCCCTTCATTATGCTCGCTAAGACGGAGCGTGGTGTAGGGTGATTCGTGAGAACAGACCAAACCAGGTAGATACATGGCTTTGAGAACAGGATCGCCTGTCGGGTGAAGCTCCATCAGCTCGCTTCGAATACGCAGACTATCAACACCTTCCTGCTCCGGGAAAAGGTAGCGGAAGGCGACGCCGTCATTGAAGGCCCTCAAGCAAATGTCAACCTTTCGCCCGTCTGGCGCGGTCAGAGATACGACACGCTGGTTTGAGACGCTGTGAATATGGCTGGCCTTGCCTACAGGCATGTCATAATCATCCGTGACACGTTCCAGCTTACCAGGCTTCATCTTTATTCCAGCACCGAAAGAGCCTTCCTCAAACTCTATCCCGACAGGGGAAGGGGAGATCAATCTTTCGCCTTTATAATCAATTGATAAAAGCAGTTGCCCGGATTCTTCGGAGAGTCTGATGAGCAAATGCAGGTCTGGAGAAGGGACAGAGACAACGGATGTTGAGCATGCCGAGAGGATTAACAACAAGGCTGCGGCAGCGACTGCCATCCCAAAGAATGATCTTTTTCTCATATTTGATTGGTTATTAATCGTTGATGCTTTCGATTCTCAAGCGAAGGGTTCCGGCGGGGACCTGGGCCTCTACGATTTCGCCAACCTTCTTGCCCATCAGGGCGGCGCCGATCGGGGATTTCAGCGAAATCTTGCCGGCCTCGAGGTCCATCTCGTGTGGGCTGACTATCTCGAATTTCATGCGAGTATTTGTCGAGAGGTTCGTGAATTCGACACGGCTCAGAAGGCAAACCCTGTCTTTTGGAAGATTGTCGGGGTCTATCACGCGTGAATATTCCAGGATCCTCTGCAGATAACGGATACGGCTGATGGTCTTCGCCTGCTTCCTTCTGGCTTCGCGGTATCCCGCATTATCGCTTCGATCCCCTTGAGCGCTTGCCTCAGCGAGGTCGTCTACCACCTTGGGGTAAACCACGTTGATAAGATGCTTCAACTCAGCCGTAATCTCGTCGTATCGTTGCTTTGAAAGGTATTCCATGGCTCAAATTTACTCATTTTCGCTTGACCGCACCGAGCATTGTTAATCCGTGCGGTTAATGCCGTATTTGTTAGGCAAAAGCACCAGGCAGTGCTAATCCGTGCGGTCGAATAATGAAGGCTGCCAGGGCTTTCCCTTCGCCAGGTCATCGACCAGCTTGTCCAGGATGCGGAGATCACGCATCCTGGGATCCTCGATCTCTTCTATACGGATACCGCAGATTCTGCCCTTGATATTGAACCGGGCGGGATTCATCCGAGGCGCTCCGTCCAGGAAGGCGCCGTAAGATGAATCGCTATCCAGAAGAGAGACTAGTTCTTCTTTTGAATAGCCGGTGAGCCATTCGGTCACCGCGAAGACATCGTCATCCGTCCGCCCCTTCCGCCGCGCCTTGGCGATGAGAAGAGGAAAGACTTTCGAAAAGTTCATCTCAAAGACATCCATATTTATGACGGTTGCGCATTGTTATTCAGAAGTACCTTCGGGTGTAAAGGTACGAATAATCTTCGATAAGAGCAGCCGGCATAAATCAACAAGAGGGCCCCAGTGATAGTTTGCATATATTGCGGTAATTGGGTATTTTTAGGCCATAAAAGAGTTTATGAAGAAGATTGTAATCATTGACGGCGGACCCCGTCGCAATATGAACACGGCCCAGATGCTCCGAAAAATCGCTGAAGGGGCTTTGTCAGTTGATGCTGACATCGAAGTTAAGTCTTTCCGTCTTTATGACTTGAACTACAAGGGATGTATGTCCTGCATGGCCTGTAAAGTCAAAGGGAAGGCCATGAATATCTGCAAGTTCAAAGACCCGCTTTCGCCGATCTTGGAAGAGATCGCGCAGGCGGACGGGCTTGTGCTAGGTTCGCCCATTTACTTCGGTGATATCACGGGTCAGATGCGGACCTTCCTGGAGCGCCTCTGTTTCCCGTGGCTTTCCTACAACGACTATAGCCTAACGGCACCCAAACAGATGCCTGTAGTGCTCATTGAGACTATGAACGGTCTGCCAGAGCGGAACAACAGTAATGGGTACGGCACAATGGAGCATTGCCTTTCGGTCGCCCTTGGCGCCCCTGAGCGAATTATCGCCTATAACACCTATCAGGTCAATGATTACAACCGCTTTGAACTGGCATCATTCTCGGAACCGGCAAAGCGGGAATGGCGCGATTCACATTGGGAAGCGGATCTCCAGAAGGCCTTTGACGCTGGACGGAGATTGGCAAATGATCAACGGATATGCACGTCTGCCCGAATATATTGAGAATAAAATAACCTAAGCCTTATTGAACTTCGACTTCGGCTGTTTGCAGCGTGGGCAACGCCAATCGTCCGGGAGGTCCTCAAAGGCTACTCCGTCATGCTCCGCGGGATCATATACATAACCACAGATTGAGCAGACATATTTGCCGGAAGCCTCCTGTTTGGAAAAGTCCACCTCCGCCAAGACCGTCGGCACAGGATTGTCCAAATCCATTATGCGCTTTGCCTCAAGGTTCTCATACCCCTGAGGAGTGTGAGTGCCGCAATAGACGGTGGGGTGATTGCGGATGAACTCCCGGATACGGTTCTGTGTCTCTCGGGCGGCAGGAAGGTCATCAAAGACAACGGACAGTTTGTCTTCATACAGAGCCTCATCCACATAGGTGATATCCCCGTGAAACATGTAGAACAATCCATCCATCTCTACGACCACAATGCTGTTGCCCTTGGTATGGCCTGTGGCTTTGATGAGATAGATGCCGTCCGCGATCTTCTGGCTCTCGGGGAAATTGTAGTACGCCCCGTCGCTGAAGCTCACCGGGACAAGGTTCGTAAGCCCCTGAAGCTCAGCGGCATCCATCTCGTTCTGGTTGACGTAGATCTTTGCGGAGGGAAAACTCTTCAGCTCGCCGCTGTGGTCGGCGTGGCGGTGGGTGAGGAGGATCTTCGTCACTTGCTCGGGTTTGTAGCCTAGGGCCGCCAACGCCTCCATATAGCTGCAGATATCTTTGCCGGTGTAGGCCGGGCTGTTCTCGTCGGGCACTTCCTCGGGCGTCCCGGCAGGAAGTCCGGTATCGACAAGGATTACCTCGCTGCCGGTGTCGATCAGATAATTCTGCAGGCTGCCGCGATAACGGACGTTCTTGTCGAATTTGTCCATCCCTTCCTCTCCGCCGAAGGCGAAAGGTTGGGAATAGAAACCGTCTTTCCTGAATTTGACTGCTTTGATTTCCATCATCGGCTTATTTTGCGGGTTCCCACTTGCAGCGGATGGGTGAGACGATGGCGCCTTCTTTTTTCAGTTCGGCAAAGGCTTTGTCAACATCCTTGCGATCTAGGCCGGTGATTTCCGCGATCTTGCCGGCGTTCACGGGCGCGCCGAACTCGCGCATGGCTTTCAATACTTGCTCTTTCATGTGATTATTAGTTTAAAGTGTGAATGATCGTTGTTGTTTCTTATGCCATATTTAGACCATTACAAAGATAAGATTTTTCGCTAATCTTTTCAACAATGGTTACTCGTGCGTAACTTACTCTCTAACAAGTGTCTTATTGTTTGATTATCGAATAGTTCGTAGATTTGCGGTTAATAAAAGAAACCAAGACGCGCTTTGATAATGGAGTAAACACTGATGATCCTGAATACCGGAGGGCGGACAGATACCGTCCAGTACTATAGCGAGTGGCTGCTGAACCGCTTCCGGGAAGGGTATGTCCTGTCCCGGAATCCGTTGTTCCCGGAGATTGTGAACCGGATTGAACTGAATCCGGATACATTGGACGTGGTGGTCTTCTGCTCCAAAGATTACAGCACCATTCTGCCGCGCCTCCATGAGATTTCCGACCGGTTCAACTGCTACTACCACTATACGATTACGGCCTACGGAACAGACATAGAGCCGCGCGTGCCGTCTATTGAGGACAGTATTCGGACGCTGAAAGCATTGGCGGCCCAGGTGGGGCAGGAGAAGATTGCCTGGCGCTATGACCCGGTGCTCCTGACGGAGAAATACACAATAGAGCGGCATCTGGAGACTTTTGACCGGATGGCCCGAGAGCTAGCTCCCTATGTGGACCGATGCATCTTCTCCTTTGTGGAAATGTACAAGAAACTGGAGGTCAATATGCCGGAGTTGAGGCCTGTGTCGGAGCAAGATAAACTGACACTAGCCCAAGGGATGGGCGCCATTGCCCGGCAATACGGCCTGTATCTCCAGACCTGCGCCACTAAGGAGGACTACGAGCCGTTCGGCATCCACCGGAGTGGCTGCATGACGGCGGAAATCTTCTCCAACGCGCTGGGTATCCATTTCAAGAAAACGCCCCGTCAAGGAAACCGCGCCGGATGTCTTTGCATAGAGAGCAGGGGATTGGGGGACTACAACTCCTGCCCCAACGGTTGCCGCTACTGCTATGCCAACAAAGACCACGCAAAAGCGAAGCAGAACTATCTCACCCACGATCCGAAATCTCCGCTGCTGCTGGGACATTTGCTGCCGACCGATACCGTCAAGCCGCTGAAGCAGGAATCTTTCCTGTCGAAGGAGCTCAGTTTGTTCGATTAATTGCGATTTGCTTATTACTCAATTACGAAGCTCCTTGGATAAAAGTCGCTGTAGAAACGGCCATCGGTGGCTGTGAACTTCAGCACGCAGTAGTTTGGATCAGTTACACCGGCGGGATAGTATTGTGTGTCACCCTTGCGCCAAATCATCTCCTTCGATGCGGCATCGGTCAGCACCTCCATCGTACCTCTGAGCATCATGCCTTTAAATCCTTTGGCATCGCAAAAATAGACGCAAGCCTTAGGGTTAGCCTTGTATTGAGCCACACGTATTGAGAAGGTGTTGGTCGTAAAGTAGAAGGTTTTGATACCCTCACGCTTACGTGGCTTCAACATAGCCTTGGTCCAGGGGAAACCGTCCTGGTCGACTGATGAGATGTAAGCGATGGGCTGTTTGTCGGCCATCTGCGCAATGAGTTCTTTAACGCCTGCCAAAGCAGGGTTGACATTCACGACTTCATCGTTACTGACATCCAACGTTTTGCGCCAACGCTTCAACTGGGGGAAATACGTTTTCATCTGGCCGATATACTCCTCTCTGGTGATGGGTTTCTCCAACCCCTCGTTTACCGCACCGACAAACTGGGCGCAATGTTCTATCATCTCTTCCATCGTACAGTCCTGCAAGAATTTTCCATCCCTGTAGCAATACATGCAGTAATCTTCATTCTTACTGCCGTCGGCATTAGTGCCGAGGGCATCTTCTGTTAGCGGCATTCCGCAACTCTGACAAAATTTCTGTTTCATCATTTGTCCACATTCTGTTGACTGCAAAGATAGTGCATCCTGCGTTCCGAAATAAAAAGCGATATGGACAAATATATGGACAATCCAGCCCTTTACGCCGAATACCCCTTGGACAACGCTGCCACTTTTTCTATTTTTGTAATGAACTGTTTCGGAACATATATTATGGCAAGACCAGTTACTGTTACAAAGGAAAGGATCCTTTCAGCTGCCCTGAATCTGGTGCGTTCAGGTGGTCCGTCGGCACTTACTGCCCGCAGCCTTTGCGAAGCCTTGGGTTGCGGAGCCAACGCCATCTTTTCTTCTTTCGGCTCCATCCAAGGGGTTCGTGATGCCGTCAATAAGGAGGCCAGGACCATGTATCGGAGGAGGGTCAGTGCCGGTTTTTCCCTCAATCCTCCCTTCAAGGGCTTCGGGATGGCTCTCATGTGGTTCGCCATGGACGAGCCTCATCTTTACTCACTTGTCATGGAAGCGGATGTGCCAGCGGAGTCATTTGAAAACTATGCGGATACTTATGTAGGCTTCAAGCAGGAGAGTCTTGCCGCCATCACTTCTTCTTTCGGTCTTCGAGGGCATGATGCTGAAATGCTATATTACCAAATGGTAATGGTCGTACTTGGACTAGCGCAGGCCAGTACACGGGGCGGATGCCCCCTCAGCATCCCGCAGGTATCCGGAATCCTTGGAAAGAATGTCCGGGCCTTCCTGATGGTTATCCGCGCTGGAGCCGACGAGCGGGAGAGGTTCGTTCCACAAGCGGGCGCAGGCCCTGGTGGCGATGTTGACTCTTATGTGCTTATGGAAACGCTGGCGGGGCAAAACCACCTGCTGGAACAGCTCCACGCCGCTCCCCGGTACATCCAGAATGGGGAATGGGCCGAATTGGAACGCGTGCTCCGTAACTCCTTCAATCTTACTCCTGAATCCCTTCAAGCATCGTATCCCGGGCTCACTAAAGGAGATATCCGAACTTACATCCTTTCTCACTTGCGGTTCTCCGTCTCCGAACAGGCCATCCTTCTGGGCATCTCACCCGCCTCCGTCACCAAGGCCCGCCAGCGGCTTAAGGCAAAATTGAAACATATATAGAGCCATGGACATAGGGGATCTCGAAGCCTATATTGCGGGGAGTCAACCAAATATCTGCCAGATTTGCGTCCTGAAGGACGGACAGGAACTCTATTCTCACGAATGGAATGGGTATAAGAGGACTGACTGTACGCACATCATGTCCGCCACGAAGAGCATCATGGCGCTACTTGTTGGAATTGCCGTTGAGATGGGAATGATTGGGAGCGTGGATGACAAGGTCCTTTCTTACTTCCCGGATTATCAGGTAAAACGCGGAGAACAGACTATTTATGGTGTAACAGTAAAACATCTTCTCACCATGCGTGCGCCGTATAAAGGAAAGGGCGATCCTTGGAGCAAGGTTTGCTCCAGCATGGATTGGACGAAAGCCTCACTGGATTTTCTTGGCGGGAGGAAAGGGATTACCGGCGAGTTCAATTACAAGACGGTTTGCCTGCATATCCTTTCCGGCATCCTGTTCAAGGCGACCGGGATGCAGACCGTGGATTTTGCCAACAAGTACCTCTTTGGCCCGCTCGGAATAGCCGTG